>JACCDX010887566.1_pt1 | contig 45930 bp, 32 predicted proteins | sample 7449681 | NCBI WGS metagenome assembly JACCDX01 (sample SAMN15323450, study PRJNA562643) | freshwater metagenome | isolation source: river surface water | place: USA:Blue River Watershed | collected 2017-08-18
CGCTCGGGCAGCGTCATTCTCACCGACAACCGCCCGCAGATCGACGTCGTGCAGCACGTGCTGCGCGTCTACCGGCGCGACGCGATCGATTTTCTCCGCGCGCGCGGCGAAGGCGGAGCGCGCTGAATGGCGGCGATGAGCGGGGCGCGGCTGGATCAGGCGGGAGCGGAGCGTCTGCGGGAGCGGCTCAAGGCGCTGGGCTTCGACGCGGTGCGCTTCGCCCGGGCGGAGCCGCTTTTCGGTCCGGGCTTGCGCGCGTGGCTGGACGCCGGCCACCAGGCGGAGATGGCGTGGATCGAGCGCGGCGCGGAGAAGCGCGGCGATCCGGACAAGGTGCTGCCCGGCGCCCGCACGCTGGTGATGCTCGGGGTGAACTACGGCATCGCCGAAAGCCAAGGCGAGGGAAGCGGCCCGGAAGGCCGGCGGCCGGCGTGGGCGCGCTATGCTCGGTATTCGGATTACCACGACACGATCAAGGCCGGGCTCGAGGCGGCGGGGAAAGTGCTTGAGGAGCTCGGGGGAATCGGGCCCGACGACCACCGCTTCTACGTCGACACCGGGCCGGTGCTGGAGCGCGGCTGGTCGGCGAGGGCGGGGCTCGGCTTCACCGGGAAAAACGCGATGCTGATCTCGCGCGAGTTCGGCAACTGGCTCTTTCTCGCCTGCATCGTGACACGGCTGGAGATCCCGGCGGACGAGGCCTTGAAGGGGAAGCCGGTCGAGGGTTCGCACGCGGGGCTGCTTTGCGGGAAATGCACGCGCTGTCTCGACGCCTGCCCGACGCAGGCCTTCGCCGCGCCGGGCGTGGTGAATGCGCGACGTTGCGTGTCCTACCAGACGATCGAGAACAAGGGCGTCATCCCGCGGGAGCTGCGCGCGGGCATAGGCGACCGGGTCTATGGCTGCGACGTGTGCGCCGAGGTCTGTCCGTGGAACCGATTCGCCCAGGCGAGCCGCTCGGTCTTGCTGACGCCGCGGCCGGAAATCGCGCGGCTGACCTTGGCGGAGATTTTTGCGCTCACGCCGGAGCGCTTTGCGGAGGTGTTTCGGAAGACCGCGATCAAGCGCGCGAAGCTCGCGGGGCTGTTGCGCAACGCCTGCGTCGTCGCCGGCAACACGGGCGCGCGCGATTGCGCGGGGCGGATCGCGGAGCTGGCCGACGCGACGGGCGTGGCGGTGGCGGGCGCGGCCGCGGCGCCGATGGTGCGGTCGCACGCGGTCTGGGCTCTGGCGCGGCTGGGCGAGCGCGAGCGGCTGGCGGAGTTGAAGCTTCGCGAGACCGACGCGGACGTGCTGGCCGAGTATGCGGCCGAGGGGGTGTGAATTGGGCCAGGGCGCAGGGGTGGTGGCTCAGACTCTCCGTCTGTTTCGGAATGCAGGCTGGAAGCCTGCGCTACCCGGCGATCAGCCGCGCCAGGTGAAGGCGTGGCAAAGGGCGACGCCGGCGGCGTCGGCTTCGTCGCTCGCGAGCATGCGGCCGTGGCCGAGCAGCGCCATGACGGTGCGGGCCATCTGCTCCTTGCTCGCGCGGCCCATGCCGACGACGGCCTGCTTCACGCGCAGCGGGGCGTATTCGAAGACGTCCTCGTGGCCATGCAGAGCGGCGGCGGCGATGGCGGCGCCACGGGCGGCGCCGAGGATCTGCGCGGTCTGGAAGTTTTGCACGTAGATCGTCTGCTCGAGCGCGACGTGGCGCACCTCGAAGTCCTTGAGGAAGGCGGTGACGGCGGCGGAGATCTCGCCGAGGGCAAAGGTCATGCTGCGTTTGGCGGGCACGCTGACGGTGCGGCAGCGGAGAAGAATCGGCGCGCGGCCGGGGGCGAATTCGACGAGGGCGAGACCGGTGCCGCGCAGCGAGGGGTCGATGCCGAGGATTTGTCCGGAGAAGGCTGTGCGCGTGACGCCGTCGGCGAGCGGATGGGGGGCGGGGCCGGCGGTCTTGGATCGCAGGGCCGAGACGGGGAGAACGGTGCCGACGGGAATGGACGCGGCTTTGCCCGCGGCTCCGAGCAGACCGGCGCGGGCGGGCGCGCCGCCGGCCGCGAGTTTGGCGGCCCAGAGTTGGCGGACGTTTTTGGAGGCCATGGTCGGGGAGGCGGCGTGCGACGTGAAAGCGAAGCTCAGCCGAGGAGGAGCTTGAGTCCAGCCGCGGCGCTCAGGGCGAGGGCGGTTCGCTCGAACCAGATTTGCGGGACCCGCGGAAGCAGCCAGCGGCCGAGAAGGGCGCCGGCGAGGACGGCGGGCGCGAGGGCGAGATTGAAGGAGAAGCTGTCGGTCGTGATCAGACCGAGGCCGATCATGAAGGGGACCTTGAAGAGGTTGAGCAGGAGGAAGAACACCGCGGCGGTGCCGACGAAGGCCATCTTGGGCAGGCGCATGGCGAGCAGGTAGATGGCCATGAGCGGGCCGGCCGCGTTGGACACGAGGGTGGTGAAGCCGGTGAGGACGCCGATGGTCGGGGCGAACCAGACGCCGTGCTCGGCGCTGTGCGGTGGAGCGGAGGCTGCCGGTGTGGCCGGAGCGGCGCGTCGTTTACGCCAGATGTGCAGGCCGACGAGGATGACGATCAGGCCGCCGACCAGGAGCTTGGCCTGGTGGTTGTCGAGCCGGCTCATGGCGAACGCGCCGAGGACGACGCCGGCGCCGGTCCAGAGGAAAAGGCGGCGGAGGTGGCTCCATTCGGTGTGCTGGCGATAGGAGAAGACGGCCACGAGATCGCCGAAGATGAGCAGGGGCAGGACGAAGCCGCTGGCCTGCTTGGTCGGCATCAGGTTGGCGAAGATCGCCACGGAAAGCATGCCGAGGCCGGGGACGCCGGTTTTCGACAAGCCGACGACTAGGGCGGCGACGGCGGCGAAAATCCACCCGGGGGTATCGAAGCTCATGCGGTGGAGTAGCGCAGGCTTCTAGCCTGCGGGCTGAGTAACGGATGCAGGCTGGAAGCCTGCGCTACTCTCCGGCGTGAAGGCGCCGGCGGAGACGCGGAAGATTTCCCAGGCGCCGAGTTCGGCGGCGGGCAATTCGGTGCCGGTGGCTAGAACTTGCCGCTCTTCGCCAAGCGCGGCCCAGAAACGGCGGCGGCGGGCGGGGTCGAGCTCGCCGAGGACGTCGTCGGCGAGGAGCACGGGTTGCACGCCGGTGGAGGCGCGGACGTGATTCACTTGGGCGAGGCGGAGGGCGAGGACTAGGGAGCGTTGCTGGCCCTCGGAGCCGTAGTCCTTCGCCGGGCGTCCGCCGACCTTGAGCGCGAGGTCGTCGCGGTGCGGGCCGGAGAGTGAGCTGCGGAACTGGAGGTCGCGGGCGCGGGATTTTTCGAAGTGGGCGCGCCACCAAGCGGCGGTGTCGGGCGTGTCGGCGGCGGGGGCGGTGTCGGCCTCGTAGGCGAGGGCGGCGGGCTCGGCGTCGGCGCTCAGCGCGGCGTAGGCGGCGGCGACGTGGGGGGCGAGGGTGTCGACGCCGGCGCGGCGGGCGGCGACGAGGGCGGCGGCGGCCTCGGCGAGCGGTGCCTCGAAGGCGGCGAGCTCGGCGGCGGGGGCCTGGCGTTTGAGGAGCTGGTTGCGGCCGTCGAGCGCGCGGTGGTAATTGGTCAGCGAATACAGGTAGGCCTTGTCCGTGCCGGCGAGGGCGAGGTCGAGCCAGCGTCGGCGGAGGGCGGGGGCGCCGCGGACCAGCTGCTGGTCCTGCGAGGAGAAGACGACGGTGGGGAAGCGGCCGAGGAAGTCGGCGAGACGGGTGATGCGCTCGCCGTCGCAGGTCACCTCCTTGCCGCCGGAGCGGAGGGTGATGACGACTCGGCTCGGGCCGAAGGTCTCGTGCTCGAACTCGGCGGCGAGGGCGCCCTCCTTTTTACCCTGGGCGATGAGCAGGCCGGCGTCGGCGGTGCGGAAGGAGCGCAGCGCGGTGACGAAGCCGACGGCTTCGAGGAGGTTGGTTTTGCCCTGGCCGTTTTGGCCGACGAAGAACTGCTGCCGGCCCGAGAACGAAAGCTCCGCGAACGGGACGTTGCGGAGGTTTTGCAGGGTGAGGCTACGCAGGCGCATGGGCTAAACGACGGAGGAATGGCCGCAAAAAGTCGCAGAAGGCGCAAAAAGCCCAAGCAGAGAAAACGTGTCCGCGGAGGGATCGTTTTTTGCGCCTCTTGCGCTTCTATGCGGCTATCTCCGCGCAGCTCAGCGCACCTGGAGGGTGCTGCCGTCGTATTCGAGGCCGAGGGACGGAATCGTGACGGCCTTGCGGTCGCCCTGTTTTTTGACCGTGCCGGCGTGCCAGGCGGTGTAACCGGAGGCCTTGGCGGCGGCGAGGGTGGCCTCGAGGTTTTCCTGCGAGACGTAGGCGGCGAAGCCGACGCCTTGGTTGAAGGTCGCGTAGGCCTCGCGGAGGTCGATGGGGCCGGCTTCGCGGAGGAACTTGAAGAGGGCGGGCTCGGCGCCGGGCGTGTGGATCTCGTAGACGAAGGGCTCGTCGAGGCGCATGAGCTTGCGCCAGCCGTGGCCGGTGACGTGCGAGACGTAGTTGAGCGTGACGCCCGACTGCTGGCACTCGCGGACGAAGTTCACGTAGATGACGGAGGGCGCGAGGAGGGCTTCGCCGTAGGTGCGCGGGTCGCCGTGGCCGATGGGCGTCTGGTAGCCTTGCGGGAGTTTGGAGGCGATGAGGCGGCAGAGGGAGAGGCCGTTGGTCTGCACGCCGGAGGAGGCGAGGAAGACGATGGCGTCGCCGTCCTTGACCGTGCCGGTGATGCGCTGGGACTTGGGCTCGATCTTGCCGATGGCGGAGCCGGCGAGGACGATGGCGTCGGCGTTGACGATGCCGCGGAGGGTGGGGGTTTCGCCGCCGCCCCAGACGGCGCCGGCCTGGCGGCAGCCTTCGGCCCAGCCGGCGACGAGCGCCTCCATGCGGGCGGAGTCGGCGAACCAGGCGGACTCGCCGACGGCGGCGTGCATGGCGACGGAGATGGGGAGCGCGCCACAGGTCACGAGGTCGTTGACGATGGTGGCGACGGTATCGATCGAGATCTCGCGGTAGAAGTTCTTGCCGGTCTGGGCGTAGACGGCGTCGGCGACGAGGTTCTTGGTGCCGAGGCCTTCCTCGACGTGGGCGAGGAAGTGGTTGTCCGCCTCCATGAGGTAGCAGCTCTCGCCGCGGGTGTTGGCGGGCTCGGCGTAGCCGTGGAGCTCGAGCAGGGGCGCGGTGGTCTTGGCGGCCTTCTGGCAGGCGCGCTTGAAGGCATCGAGCTGGTCGTAGTTAACGCCGGAGGATTCGTAGCTGAGAGACATGGACGGAGGAAAGGAACCGCTAATGAACGCTAATGGACGCTAATGAAAGGGCGGAAAGGGCGTGGGGGCTTGAGGTAGGGCGGGGGAACTCTGGGCCCGCCCTACCTGCATAGGTCAGTAGGCGCGGCCGCCCTCGCTGTTTTCGTAGTAGTTGACGAAAGCCTGGTTCACGACGCGGTAGCCGCCGCGGGTCGGGTATTTGCCGGAGAAATACCAGTCGCCGGTGTGGTTCGGGCAGGCGGCGTGGAGGTTTTCCAGGGTTTGGAAAATCACGTCGATCTCGCCGTGCCAGTCGACGCCGGTGGGGCGGACGAATTCGGCGATCTTGGAGGAGATCTCCTCGGGCGTGAAGGGCGCGTAGATGCGCTGCACGTAGTTGACGGTCTCGCCCTTGGCCACGGCCTCGCGGCACTGCTGGTAGACCTCGGTGAGGAGATCGGCCTGGCCGCGCTCCTTGAGCAGGGTGACGGCGGCCTCGAAGGCGATGAATTTGCCGAGCTGCGACATGTCGATGCCGTAGCAATCCGGGTAGCGGATCTGGGGCGCGGTGGAGACGATGACGATCTTGCGCGGGTTGAGGCGCGAGAGGATGCGCAGGATGGATTTGCGCAGAGTGGTGCCGCGCACGATCGAGTCATCGACGCAGACGAGGTTGTCGCCGGGTTGCACCGAGCCGTAGCTGATGTCGTAGACGTGGCTGGCTAGGTGGTTGCGCATCGACTCCTGGCCGATGAAGGTGCGCAGCTTGATGTCCTTGGAGACGACCTTCTCGCCGCGGGGCCAGTTGTTGGTGATGAGTTCGTCGAGCAGGGCCTCGGTGATCTCGCCCTTGGCGGCGGCCTCGAGGATGCCCTTTTTCACCTCGGCGCGGCGCTTCTCGCGCAGGCCGTGCATGAGGCCGAAGTAGGCGACCTCGGCGGTGTTGGGGATAAAGCTGAAGACGGTGCGGCCCCAGTCGCCGTTGACGGACTTGAGCACCTGGTCGGCGAGGCGGGAGCCGAGGGCCTTGCGCTCGCGGTAGATGTCGAGGTCGTTGCCGCGCGAGAAGTAGATGCGCTCGAAGGTGCAGGAGGCGCGGGGCAGGGGGGCGGTGAACTGGGTTTCGCTGAGGCGGCCGTCGCGTTTCATCACCATGACATGGCCGGGCGGCACCTCCTTCACCTGCGCGGAGGAGAGGTCGAAAATCGTCTGGAGCGGGGCGCGCTCGGAGGCGAAGGCGATGACCTCGTCGTTCTGGAAGTAGAAGGCCGGGCGGATGCCGGCGGGGTCGCGGGCGACGAACGCGTCGCCGTTGCCGACGAGGCCGCAGAGGGTGTAGCCGCCGTCCCACTTGGAGGCGGAGCGGGTGATGACGCGGCCGAGGTCGAGGCGTTCGCTGATCTGGCGGGAAATCTCCTCGCCGGCGAGGCCCTGCTGGCGGAGGGCGCGGTAGATGTCCTCGTGCTCCTCATCGAGGAAGAATCCGATTTTTTCCAACAAGGCCTGCGTGTCGGTCGCGAAGATCGGGTGCTGGCCCATGCCGACGAGGGCTTGGTTGAGCTCGTCGGTGTTGGTCATGTTGAAGTTGCCGCAGAGCGCGAGATTGCGCGTGGGCCAGGGCGAGCGACGGAAATACGGGTGGCAGGAGGAGATGTTGTAACCGCCGGAGGTGCCGTAGCGCAGATGGCCGACGAGGAGCTCGCCGCCGAAGTCGAAGTGCTTCTTCACCGTGTCGGCGAACTCGGGGTGGATATCGCCCTCGGCCTTCTTCTCGTCATATTGGGCGAGAAGGGTTTTGAAGATTCTGTCGAGCGGGTTGGCCTTCACGCAGCGCTCGCGGAACATGAAGGGCTCGCCCACCGGCATATCGAGCTTCACGCAGGCGACGCCCGCGCCGTCCTGGCCGCGGTTGTGCTGTTTCTCCATGAGGAGGAAGAGCTTGGTGAAACCCCAGAGCGGGGTGCCGTATTTCTCCTGGTAGTAGGAGAGGGGCTTCAACAGCCGGACCAGCGCGATGCCGCATTCGTGGGTGATCTTGTCGGACATGGATCGGAAAAGGGGGACGAAGGGTGAAAATCAGCGTTTCGCCAGTCTTTGGCGCAGCCCGCCCGCACCCGCACGGTGCGAACCATTCTGCCTGGGGCTGTCGCTCACGAGGACCTTCACGGCATTAAAAACGTGCCATACCGAAGGCGCCACCCGGCTGGTCAACGGCTTTTTCGGCGAAATTACCGGTATGAAATCGAAAACACCGATAAGCCGCGCCGCCCCTTGACCGCGTCCTTTCTCGGCCGAAGCATTTCGGGTTTTCCCGACCATGCTGACCCTCCGCGGCTCCTCCGCCCTCTCTCCGTTTCGCCTGGAAAAACTCCGCGCCGATCTCGCCGCCGCCGGTCTGCCCGTTCGCGCCATCCGCGCCCAATTTGTCCACGTGGTCGAGCTCGCCGCCGGCGTCGCCGCCCTGCCGGTCGAACAGCACGAGGTTCTCGAAAAGCTCCTCACCTACGGCCCCCGCCGCGAGCTGCCCGCCGTCACCGGGATCCTTCAGATCGTCGCGCCGCGCCCGGGCACCATTTCCCCCTGGTCCTCCAAGGCCACCGACATCGCCCACATCTGCGGCCTCGCGCAAATCGTGCGCATCGAGCGCGTGGTCGAGTTCGCCTTCGACATCGACAACGCCGCGCTCGCCAAGCCCCTCATGGTCCTGAGCGCCGCCCAGCTCGCCACCCTCCGCGGCAAGATCCACGACCGCATGACGCAGGTCTGCTTCGACCACCTTGACGCTTGCGCCGCGCTTTTCAGCCACGCCGCGCCCAAGCCCATGACGAGCGTGCCGGTGCTCGCGCAGGGCCGCGCCGCCCTTGTCGAGGCCAACACCTCCCTCGGCCTCGCCCTCGCCGACGACGAGATCGACTACCTCGTCAAAAACTTCACCGCCCTCGGCCGCGACCCGAACGACATCGAGCTCATGATGTTCGCGCAGGCCAACTCCGAGCACTGCCGCCACAAGATCTTCAACGCCACCTGGGACATCGACGGCTCCGCCAAGGACAAGTCGCTGTTCCAGATGATCAAGAACACCTTCAACCTGCACCCCGACGGCATCCTGTCCGCCTACAAGGACAACGCCGCCGTCCTCGCGGGCACCGTCGGCGGTCGCTTCTGGGCCGACCCGAAGACCAACGAATACGCCGCGCACACCGAGCCGGTCCACATCCTCTGCAAGGTCGAGACCCACAACCACCCGACCGCCATCTCCCCCTGGGCCGGCGCCGCCACCGGCTCCGGCGGCGAGATCCGCGACGAGGGCGCCACCGGCCGCGGCTCGAAGCCCAAGGCCGGCCTCACCGGCTTCACCGTATCGAACCTGCGGATACCCGGCGCCGTCCAGCCCTGGGAGCAGGACCACGGCAAGCCCGGCCGCATCGTCTCCGCCCTCGACATCATGCTCGACGGCCCGCTCGGCGCCGCCGCCTTCAACAACGAGTTCGGCCGCCCCGCGATCAACGGCTACTTCCGCACCTACGAGCAGGAAGTCCCCGCGCCCGCCGGCTCCGCCTCCTCCACCGAGCTCCGCGGCTACCACAAGCCGATCATGCTCGCCGGCGGCCTCGGCAACATCCGCGAAGGCGACGTCAAGAAGGGCGAGATCCGCCCGGGCGATAAACTCATCGTCCTCGGCGGGCCCTGCATGCTCATCGGTCTCGGCGGCGGCGCGGCCTCCTCCATGGCCAGCGGCTCCGGCCAGGAGAACCTCGATTTCGCCTCCGTCCAGCGTGACAACGCCGAGATGGAGCGCCGCGCCCAGGAGGTCATCGACCGCTGCTGGGCCCTCGGCGACGAGAACCCCATCTCCTTCATCCACGACGTCGGCGCCGGCGGCGTCTCCAACGCCCTCCCCGAGCTAGTCAACGACGGCGGCCGCGGCGGTAAATTCGACCTCCGCGCCCTGCTCAACGACGAGCCCGGCATGTCCCCGCTCGAGATCTGGTGCAACGAGTCCCAGGAGCGCTACGTCCTCGCCGTGCCCGCCGCGCGCCTCGCCGTTTTCGAGGCCCTCTGCGCCCGCGAGCGCTGCCCCTTCGCCGTCGTCGGCGAGGCCACCGAGGAAAAGCGCCTCGTCCTCGAAGACCCGCATTTCAAGAACACGCCCATCGACCTTCCGCTCGAGGTCCTGCTCGGCAAGCCGCCGCGCATGCACCGCAGCGACAAGACCCTCGCGCGCCCGCTCGCCCCGCTCACGCTCGGCGGCGTCACCCTCGCCGAGGCCGCCCGCCGCGTGCTCGCGCACCCCGCCGTCGCGGACAAGACCTTCCTCATCTCCATCGGCGACCGCACCGTGACCGGCCTCATCAGCCGCGACCAGATGGTCGGCCCCTGGCAGGTCCCCGTCGCCGACTGCGCCGTCACCGCCACCGCCTTCGACGTCACCACCGGCGAGGCCATGTCGATGGGCGAACGCACGCCCGTCGCGGTCAACAGCGCCGCCGCCTCCGCCCGCCTCGCGGTCGGTGAAGCGTTGACCAACCTCGCCGCCGCGCAGGTCGGTGACCTCGGCAAGGTCAACCTCTCCGCCAACTGGATGTCCGCGCCCGCGCTGCCCGGCGACGGCGCCGACCTCTACGCCGCCGTCCAAGCCGTCGGCATGGAGCTCTGCCCGGCCCTCGGCATCACCATCCCCGTCGGCAAGGACTCGATGAGCATGTCCACCGTCTGGAAGGACAAGGACACGGGCGCGCAGAAACGCGTCACCGCGCCGCTCTCGCTCATCATCTCGGCCTTCGCGCCGGTCACCGACATCCGCCAGTCGCTTACGCCCCAGCTCGTCACCGACGCTGGTGCGACCACGCTGCTCCTGATCGATCTCGGCCGCGGCAAGAATCGCCTCGGTGGCTCCATCCTCGCCCAGGTCGTCAACCAGACCGGCCAGGCCCCCGCCGACGTCGACAGCGCCGCCGACCTGAAGGGCTTCTGGAACGCGATCCAGCAGCTCGGCCGCGAGGGCAAACTCCTCGCCTACCACGACCGTTCCGACGGCGGTCTCTTCGCCACCGCGGTCGAGATGGCCTTCGCCGGCAACACCGGCGTCACGCTCCGCCTCCCCGAGACGGCCGACCCCTTCGCCACGCTCTTCTCCGAGGAACTCGGCGCCGTCATCCAGATCCGCGCCGCCGACCGCGCGCACGTCGCCTCCGTCCTCGCCGCGCAAGGCCTCTCCGCCTGCGTCTCCGAGATCGGCACGCTGAACACCGCCCACGCCTTCCAAGTCGTCGGAGCCCACGGCGGCACCGCGCTGCTCGACGAATGCCTCTCCGGCCTCCGCGCCGTCTGGAGCGACGTCACCTTCCGCATGGCCTCGCTGCGCGACAACCCGCGCTGCGCCGAGCAGGAGCAGCAGCTCCGCCTCGATCGCGCCAATCCCGGCATTTCGCCGAAGATCACCTTCGATCCCTCCGCCGCGCCCGCCATCACCGGCAACGCCCGCCCGCTCATGGCCATCCTCCGTGAGCAAGGCGTGAACGGCGAAGTCGAGATGGCCGCCGCCTTCACCCGCGCCGGCTTCAAGGCGATCGACGTCCACATGACCGACATCCTGAGCGGCCGCGTTTCGCTCAAGGATTTCCGCGGCCTCGTGGCCTGCGGCGGCTTCTCCTACGGCGACGTCCTCGGCGCCGGCGAAGGCTGGGCCAAGAGCGTCCTCTTCAACCCGCGCGGACGCGACGAGTTCTCCGCCTTCTTCGCCCGCCCCGACACCTTCGCGCTCGGCGTTTGCAACGGCTGCCAGATGATGAGCAACCTGCACTCGATCATCCCCGGCGCCGAAGGCTGGCCGCGTTTCGTGCAAAACCAGAGCGAGCGCTTCGAGGCCCGCGTCGCGTCCCTCCTCATCGAGAAGAGCCCGAGCGTGCTCTTCCGCGGCATGGAGGGCAGCGTGATCCCGATCGCCGTCGCGCACGGCGAGGGTTTCACCGAGTTCGCCTCGGCCGACGCCGCGCTCGCGTTCTCGAACTCCGGCCTCGTCGCCGCGCGCTACGTGGACAACCACCACCGCCCGACCGAGCACTACCCGCTCAACCCGAACGGCTCGCCCCACGGCACGACCGCGATCACCACCCGCGACGGTCGCGTGACGCTGATGATGCCGCATCCCGAGCGCGTGTTCCGCGTGGTGCAGCAGAGCTACGTCCCTCCCGCCTGGCGCGGCCAGGAGGACGCTCCCTGGATCCGCCTCTTCCGCAACGCCCGCGCCTGGGTGGGCTGAGACGCTTGATGACCGGCGCGTTCTTCGGGCGCGCCGGTCCTGCTTGGAGCCGGCCCATGGATGCTTTTGAGGAGCCGGTGGAGATCCCGATCAACGGCGAACTCGACCTGCATACTTTCGCGCCGAGCGAAACCGCGGCCGTGCTCGACGCCTACGTGGAGGCCTGCCTGACGCGCGGGTTGGCGTCGTTGCGCGTGATCCACGGCAAGGGCACCGGCGCGCTGCGCGAGACGGTGCACGCGTGGCTGCGCCGCGATCCCCGTGTGAAGCGATTCCGGCTCGAGGACGAGACCGGCGGTGGCTGGGGCGCGACGCGAGTCGAGCTGGCTCCGCGTCCTAAAGCCTAGGCTCTTAGTCCTCCGCGTCCTCGTCGTCCGCCGCGTCGTCGCGCTCGTGTGCGTCGTCCGCGTCATCGTTCGCGTCGGAATCGTCGGAGTCGTCCGAGAAATCCTTCTCCGCGCGGAAGGCGGGCGCCGATGCGGACGCCGAGGGCACGGCGGGGCCGCCTTTCCAATCGGGCTCGACGCCGAGCGCGATCTCCCCGGCGAGGACGCGCTCGATCCAGCGTTTGATGCGCAGCAGGCCCTCGTCGCGTTTGGGGGCGGCGGCCGGCATGGTGTTGAGCAGGTTGATCACGCTCGAGGCGTAGTCGTGCGCGGTGACGCTCATGAGCTTGCACAGTTCGAAGGGGTTCATCTCGCCGCGGTGCATCATCGCGCGGGCCTCGCGCTCGAGTTCGGCGTTCGTGCCGCCCGGCGCGCCGCCGTCGCCCTTGCTGGACGGTTTCCCGCCGCCACCCCCTCCGCCGCCGCCTTCGCCACCGGAGGCGCCGCCGCCGCCGCGGTGGACGGCTTTCTCGTCGGTCTGGTCCGTCAGCTCGCGCTCGATTTCGGTCGGGTATTCCTTGCCGTCGCGACCGACGACGCGTTGCGGGCGTTCGATCTTGCCGGCCTGTTCCAGCTCCTTGCGGCAGGTGCGGACAAGATCGGCGGAGACGTGGCAGATCTCGGCGAGGACGGGGTTGGCGAGGCCGGGCCACTCCTCGAGGGCGATGGCGGCGGCGTTTCGCTTGTCGGCGTTGGTGCGGTAGACGCCGTTGGTGGCGTTGGCCCCGAGGGCGTGTTTGAGCGCGTCGATGCGGCCGCCGGCCTTCACCTCGGCGCTGATCGCGGGCACGCCGATACGTTTGGCGGCGAGGTAGCGGTGGAAGCCGTCCGCGAGCCAGTAGGTGGCGCCGTCGAAAAAGAGCGTGATGGGCGGGAAGACCGTGCCGTGGTTCATCTCCTCGGCGTAGCTCTCGATCGCCTCCTCGTTGGTCTTCACGCGCGTCTGCGTGCCGCCGTGGATGTCGATCTGATCGAGGGTGATCTTCTGGGTCTGCATTAAAAAAGGGCGCGGTTCTCCGGCGCGCCTTTTGGGGCGGCAAGGGCAAAAACCACCGTCGATTCACGCCCTGGTGCGACGGCCACGCGGTCGCGGGCTGCGGGTCTCAGGACGAGCCCGTTTTCGATCCGCCCACGAGGGCCTCCAGTTCACGGGTGGCGCCTCGGAGCTCTTCCGAGCGCGCGGTGAACTGGGCGGCGGTGGCGGCGGTTTCCTCGGAATGGGCGGCGTTGGCCTGGGTGACCTTGTCGATCGAGGCGACGGTGTTCGTGATCTGGGATATGCCGACGTGCTGTTCCTGCGAGGCGTTGGCGATCTCGGCGATGAGGGTGTCGACCTCGCGCACGCGCTCCGTGATCTCTCCAAATCCGGACGACACGCGGCGCGTCAGCTCCACTCCTTCTTTGCTGCGCGCGACGGCGCCGGCTATTTTCGCCTCCGAGTCGCGCGCCGCGTCGGCGGCGCGCTGGGCGAGGGCGCGGACCTCGTCGGCCACGACCGCGAAGCCCGCCCCGGCCACGCCGGCACGGGCGGCTTCGACCGCGGCGTTGAGCGCGAGGATGTTGGTTTGGAAGGCGATCTCGTCGATCGTCTTCATGATCTTGGAAATGTCCTCCGAGGAACTCTGGATCGCGCTCATCGCCGTCTGCATCCGCCCGATTTCGGCGGCGCCGGTCTCGGCGGCTTTGCGCGCCGCGTTGGCCGAGTTTTTGCCCGCGCGGGTGTTCTCCGCGTTGCGGAGCGTCATGCTGGAGATTTCCTCGAGGCTCGAGGCGACCTCCTCGAGCGAGGCGGCCTGTTCGCTCGCCCCCTCGGCGAGTGAATTGCTGGCCGCCGACACCTGTTCGGCGTCGGCGAGGTTTTGCTCCGAAAGCGCGCCTAGGCGGGCGATGATTTGCGCGAAGGGGCGCGGGATGCTGCGGGCGACGAAAAAGGCGATCGTTCCGAGAAGGATCAGGGAGACAAGCGCCGCGCCGAGGAGAGTGCGTTGGAAGCGGGCCACGGCTGACTCGGCTTCCGTTTTGATGCGAGCCGCCTCCTCTTGAAACACTTGGGACACGCCGGCAAGCGATTGCTCCAGTCCTGTGAAGGCCTGGCGAAAGGCCGGCATTTCCAAGTCGGCGGACGCGACGTCGCGGCCGGCGAGGCCGACGATTTTTCCGGCGGCGGCGACGTAGGCGTCGAGCGGGCCGGACACGCCGGCGAGGGTGTTCAGCACGGCCTCGGGCAGGCGAAGCGCCTGGTTTTGCGCGATGGATTCGCGCAGTGTCGCCACGTGTTCGGCGAGGCCTTGCGCCGCCTCCTTGGCGGTTTCGGGATCTGCGCGCCGCGCGGCGTCGAGGGCGAGCAGGACATCGCTGCGGAGCGCGTCGTGCATCATGTCCGCCTCCTGGTGGTTTTGCAGACCGTGAAGGATCTCGACAACGGCGTCGTTCTGTCCGCGCAAGAGCGCGAACTCATGGCGGACGGCGAGGGTCTGGGCGACGAGGAGAGCGCCGGCGATGAAGGTGAGAATGCCGACCTTCTGGTGAACGTTGAGCGTGATCAAGGGGTATGGGGGGCTCGACCGGTCGTAGTGGACGCAACAAGCCCAGTCCTCCCCATCGGTTCTTGCGCTCGCGACTTTAGGCAAAAAACGCGCGGTCGGCCAAATTTAAGGACGAAGTCTGATCCGCTCGGCCAGAACGGGGGCTCCGAGCAGGGCCCGGCCCCGGTCGGAGAACCAAGCGGGATCGTCGGTGGTGAAAAAGCGGCGCGAACCGCCCCGGCTCAAACGACTCTCCTCTTTCGGGTGGCGCGCCATCCAATCCTTCAGGCGCGCGGCCACGATGTCGCCTTGCGCAAGCAACTCCGTCTCCGGCGGCACCAGGCGGCGGAGCGCGGGGAGAAGAAGCGGGTAGTGGGTGCAGCCCAAGAGCACGCGCCGCGGCCATTCGCCGCCGGCCGCGGTCCGCATCAGATCGAGATTTCGTCGCAGAAAATACTCGGTGCCCGCGCCCTCGATTTCGCCCGCCTCGACCAGCGGGACCCACAAGGGGCACGCCTGTTGCACGAGGCGCAGATGGGGCGCGAGTTTTCGCAGTTCTATTCCGTAGGAATCGGAGTCGATGGTCGCCTGCGTGCCCAGCACCGCGACCAGGCCCTCCGCGTCGGAAGGCGGCGTTTGATCCGGGATGGCGACGGTGCCGACCGGAACACCCGCCAGCGCCTCCACGGAAGGACGCACGACGCCGAGCACGCGGCGGTCGGGGCGATGCCGGGGAAGGTGGAGTTGCTGGATGTTGCGCAGCGCCCGGGCCGAGGCGGTGTTGCAGGCCAGCACGACGAGCGGGCAGCCCCGGTCGAAAAGCCACTCCACCGCTTCGAGGGTGAACTCGTTGACCACCTCGGCGCTGCGGGCGCCGTAGGGGGCGCGGGCGCTGTCGGCGAGATACAGGTAGTCGTAGCCGGGCAGCGTCCGCAGCAAAGAGGACAACACCGTGAGCCCGCCGAAACCTGAATCGAACACGCCAATCATTCGGTTGAGCCACTAGCGTCGGCTGTTCGCGACGCAAGTCGCCACGACCGTGAGTGGAGTGGCGGCTGAAATTCGGCCAAGCATATTTGATCGGCACGGATTTTTCCGACTTTAATGATTTTTTACATCTGGGTAAAAATATCCTAAGATGCCTAAGAATAGGAACGTATGGGAATATCCATGCTTTCGGCGACACGCGTGCTCAATTTCGCATGCGGTAAGTATGAATGGTCCTCGGCTTCGATCGATTTCGCTTCGCCTGATGCGTTCTCTGCGCGCTTTGGAAGGCGGAGTCGTGTCTCGTCGAGTCGGTGTCGCGGTTGCTGTTTCATGCGGACCCTTGCTCTCCTCCGTTCACGGCCAGTTTATTTGGGATGGAGGCGGAACCAACGGCCGCTGGGACACCGCGACCAATTGGTCGACCGACGTGATTCCGGGCACCGGCGCGGTGGTCCAGTTCGCCGGATCCTCTCAGCCCTCGGTCGATCTGCGCGCGAATCGCTCCGTCGCTTCGTTGGCCTTCAATTCCGGCGCGTCCGCCTTCACGCTGTCGAACAACATCCTTACTTTCACCGGTTCGGGGACGGTGCTCGCGAACAACTCCACCGCGACGCAGACGATCAACAGCGCGTTGCAGTTCAACATCAGCCAGACCGTTTCCGCCACTTCCGGAAACTTGGTGCTCGGTGGCGCGATCAATATAGGCACCACCAGCAGCGCACGCACGCTCACCTTCACGGGTGCGTTCGACCAGACCGTCACCGGCGTGATCGGCGGCAGCAGGGGCAGGCAAAATATCGCCAAGAGCGGTTTGGGCACGCTCACCTTGTCCGGTGCGAATACCTTTAGCGGCGCCGCTACCCTCAACGAGGGCACCTTGCGCGCCACCACCAACGCCGCCGCGCTCGGTGCGGGACGGCTCACGCTAGCCGGCGGCACGCTGTCGCTCGCCAATAACACCGGCCTCAACTTCGGACGCTCCACCACGCTGGCCGGCTCGGCCAACATCGAGAGCGACCGACTCGCCGCCGGCGCCGGCGTCACGCACACCCTTGGCGCCTTGACCGTTTCCGGAGACCGTTCGCTGACCTTTGTCGCCGGCTCCAATGTAAGTTCGGGCACCGCCGGCCTCACCTTTGGCTCCGTCACCCTTGGGGGCAATTTCAACGTATCCACGGGGGCGAACACCCAGCTCAATCTCGGCGCGCTCGCCGTCTCGACCGCTCGCACCGTCACCAAGTCGGGCGCCGGCGTTCTCAGCTTCACCGCCGCCCCCAGCTCTCTCGCCACCGGCAGCGCGCTCGTGGTCCAGCAAGGCACGGCGCGCCTCGGCGTCACCAACGCCTTGGGCACCAGCGCGCTGGTCAATGTCACGGTCAACGCCAACAGCGGCGGCGGCACCGCCCTCTTTGATCTCAACGGTTTCAGCCAGTCCGTCCGCTCCCTCATCTTCGGCGGCGCCGGCGGCACGTCCACCTCGGTCAACTCGGTCGCGACCGGCGCGGGCACGCTCACCCTTGGTGGTGACGTCGCCTTTGACGCCACCGGCTCGCCGCTTGGCGCCACGCTTTCCGGCTTGCTCTCGCTGGGCGCCGCCACCCGCGCCTTTGCCATTGCCGACAGTGTCAACGCCGGATCCGACCTGACCGTTTCGGCCGTGATTTCCGGGGCGGGCGGGCTGACCAAGACCGGCGACGGCACCCTCACTTTCAGCGGCGCCAACACCTACACCGGCGCCACCGCGATCCAGGCTGGAGTGCTTTCGGTCAACACCCTCTCCAATCTTTCGGCCTCCTCCGCGCTGGGCGCCCCCACCACCGCCGCCGCCGGCACGATCGCCCTCGGCTCCGGTGTCTCCGAGGGCACGCTGCGCTATACCGGAGCCGCCGCCTCCACCAACCGCGTCATCAACCTCGCGGGCACGACCGGCGGCGGCGTCATCGACGCCTCCGGCGCCGGCGCCCTCACCTTGACATCCGCGCTCACCGCCACCGGGGCGGGGGCCAAAACGCTCACCCTCCGCGGCGCCAACACCGCGGACAACACCTTCGCCGGGGCGATCGTCGACAATTCCATCTCGAATCCCACCGGTATCGTGAAGGCCGATACGGGGACATGGGTATTGTCCGGCGCCAACGGCTACACCGGGTCGACCACCGTCTCCGGCGGCGTCCTCAAACTCGGGTCCTCGTCCTCGTTGCCCTCCGTCTCTCCCGTCGTGGTAAACGCCACCGCGGCCGGCGGCGACGCCACCCTGAACCTCAACGGCTTCAACGCCACCGCCGCTTCGCTCACCTTCGGTGGCGCGACCGGCGGCGTCGGCGCCTCCAACTCCGTGGCTACCGGGGCGGGCACGCTCACGATGGGCGGCAACGTCGTCTTCGACGCCTCCGGTTCGCCCTCGGGCGCGACGCTCTCCGGCAAGCTCGACCTCGGCGCCTCCACCCGAACCTTCGCGATCGACGACAGCGCGTCCGCCTCCGACGACCTGCTTGTGTCCGCCGAGGTCTCCGGCGCGTCCGGAGTCGGTCTGGTAAAGACCGGCGATGGCACGCTCACCTTGAGCGGCGCCAACACCTACGCCGGCCCCACCACCGTTTCGGCAGGCGTGTTGAAGGCCGGCGCGGCCAACGTTTTTTCCTCCGCCAGCGCCGTCACCGTCGGCTCCGGCGGCGTGCTCAATCTGGGCAACGGCGCCCAGACCATCGGTTCTCTCGCCGGCGCGGGACAGGTTTCGCTCGGCTCGGGCACGCTCACTCTGGGCGGAGACAACAGCTCTACCTCCTACACCGGCGTGGCCTACGGCTCGGGCGGTCTCACCAAGACCGGTTCCGGCACGCTTACGCTCGGTGGCGCCAACACCTACACGGGCACCACCACCGTTTCCGGCGGCACGCTAGCGCTTTCCGCCAGCCAAAATCTGGACTCCACCTCGGGGCTGGTCGTCGGCTCGGGCGCCACCTTTGATCTCGCCGGACAGTCTCAGACCGTCGGAGCCTTCTCCGGGGCCGGCACCGTGGCCACAAACGGCGGTGCGTTCATCGCGGGGAACTCCGCCTCCGGCACCTTTTCCGGCGCGATCACCGGCTCGGGAAGTTTCGCCAAGCTCGGCTCCGGCACGCTTGGCGCCACCGGGGCCAATTCCCTGTCCGGAGCGCTTTCGGTCTCCGCCGGCACGCTCGCTCTTTCCGGCGCCTCCGGCGCTTTTTCCTCCGCCTCGTCTGTTTCACTCGCCGAGGGCGGTATACTCCTGCTCGACAACAGTTCGGCGGCCAACGCCAACCGCATCGGTGACGGCGCCGCGCTAAATCTAAACGGAGGCGATTTCATCCTCCGCTCCGCCTCCGCCGGGAGCGCCGAGTCGCTCGGCCTGCTCAACGCTGGCGCGGGTCTTTCGAGCATCGTCGTGCAACAGACCGGTTCCGGCGCGGCCTCGCTCACATTCTCCGGCCTGGGCACGATCTCGCCCTCGGCGACGGTCGACTTCGGTGCCACCGGCGGCAGCCTCGGCGCTTCGGTCTCCGGCCCGCAGATCTACATCACCGGGCTCGGCGCGGGCTTCATCGGCGGCTGGGCGACCGTGGGCGCGAACTTCGCCGAGTATGGCGACTACGGCGTGCGCGCCTTCACCGGCTACTACGCCGGATCCGATGGCATCAATGTAAACGATCCCGCGCAGTCGATCGTCTTCGCGAGCAGCTCGCCGCTTTCCGCCTACACGCTTACCAACGCCGGCACCACCCGCGACGGTTCGCTGCTCATCACCGACGCCGCCCTGATCGACCTCAACAGCGACGCTTCGCGCACGCTCGTCCTCGCCACCGGCGGTCTGCTCAAGACGACCGCGACCAACTCCGTCGTTTCCGGCCTCGGGCGCCTCAGCGCCGGCTCCACCTCCGCCGCATCCCTCTCTGTCAACGTCCAGTCGACCGGCAAGCTGACGATAAACTCCGGCATCGTGAACAACGCCGGAGCCGACGCCGTCTATGGCACCGGAGACGACGGCGCGGTCGCGATCGTGAAGGCCGGTCCCGGCGAGCTCGTCCTTGGCGGCGCCAACACCCACTCGGGCGGCACGCAGCTCGACGCCGGCACCCTCACCCTGGCCAACAACGCCGCCGCCGGCATCGGATCCTTCGTGCTCAACGGCGGCACGCTCCAGGCCTCGGGCGGAGCGCGCAGCCTTGCGAACGCCGTCACCCTCGGCGGCAACATCGTCTTCTCCAGTCCCGACTCCTCCGCGCTCACCCTTTCCGGTCCCGTCACCCTGACTGGTTCTCGCACCCTGACCAACAGTTCCGATCTCACGCTTTCCGGTGCCATCGGCGGCGCCTACGGTCTCACCAAGGCCGGCGCGGGCTCCCTCACTTTCTCCGGCTCCTCCGCCAACACCTACTCCGGCGCGACCACCGTCAACGCCGGCACGCTCCTCCTCGACAAGAGCGCCGGGAACGCGATCGCGGGTGCGCTCGTGATAGGCGACGGCGCGGGTGCCGATACCGTTCGCCTTCTGGCCTCCAACCAGATCGCCGACACCAGTTCCGTCACCTTGGGCGTCGGCGCGGTGCTCGATCTAAACGGAAACTCCGACACCTTCGGCGCCGTGACCCTCGCCGGGGCATCCACCCTCTCCACGGGCGCCGGCACCTTTACCCTCGGCGGCAATGTGGTCCACGACGGCACCGGTTCCGCCGCCGCCCTCATTTCGGGCAAACTCGCGCTCGGCTCCGCCACACGCACCTTTACGATCGGCGACAGCGCCGCCGCCACCGACCTCTCCGTCACGGCCGTCATCAGCGGCGCCGTCGGTCTCACCAAGGCCGGCGCCGGCACGCTCTCCTTCTCGGGCGCCAACACCTACACGGGCGCGACCACGATCTCCGCGGGCACTCTCCGCACCGAGGCCGCCGGCTCGCTCTCCGCTTCCTCCGCGCTCACGGTGGGCAGCGGCGCCACGCTCGACCTCAACGGTTTTAACCAGACGGTCGCTTCGCTTGCCGGCTCCGGCACCGTGAGCCTTGGTTCCGCGTTCCTCACGGCCGGCGGCAACGATAGCTCCACCACCTTCACCGGCGTGATTGGCGGAAGCGGCGGCCTGACCAAGACCGGCACGGGCACCCTCACGCTCGGCACCGCGAGCAGCTACGCCGGGCTCACCACCGTTTCCGCGGGCACGCTCGCCGTCACCAACGCCGGCGCGCTGGGCGGCACGGCTGGCGGCACGACGGTGGTCTCCGGCGCGGCCGTTACCCTCTCCGGCACCATCGCCGTCGGCGCCGAGCCCTTCAACCTTGCGGGCACGGGCGGCGGTTCGGGCGCCCTCCGTTCCGTCTCGGGAGCGAACTCGGTCTCGGGCCCCATCACCCTTTCCGCGGGCACGACCATCGGCGCGTCCACCGGCGCTTCCTTGTCTCTTGGCGGCCCGATCACGACCGCCGGCTACACCGTCAACTTCTCCGCCGTCGGAGGCATCGAGTCGATCGGCGTGATCGGAGGCGCCGGCGGCCTGACCAAGACCGGCGCGGGCACGCTCACGCTTTCCGGCACGAACACCTATGCCGGCGCCACCACGATCTCCACGGGCACCGTCGTGGCGGCCAATGGGGCCGCGCTCGGCTCGACCGCCGGCGGCACCGGCGTCGCCTCCGGCGCCACGCTCGAACTCTCCAACTCCGTCGCGATCGGCGCGGAGGCGCTCAGCCTCGTCGGCACCGGCGTGGGCGGCGTCGGCGCCCTGCGCAACAGCTCCGGGTCGAACTCCCTCGCGGGCGCCGTCACGCTCGGCGGCGCGACCACCATCGCCTCCGAAGCCGGCACGCTCACCTTGTCCGGCGCCGTTAATCTCGGCTCCTCCGCGCTTACGCTCACGGGCTCCGGTTCCACCCTCGTCTCCGGCGACATCGGCGGTGTGAGCGGCTCGATCCTCAAGGCCGGCGCGGGCACGGTCACGTTCTCCGGCGCCAACGCCTACACCGGCGTAACCACGATTTCCAGCGGGACCCTGGTGGCGGCCAGCGGGTCGGCGCTTGGCGCGATCGGCGCGGGCACCACCGTGGCCTCGGGCGCGGCGCTTGCCCTCCTGGGCAACGTCGCCGTCGGCGCCGAGCCCCTCACGCTCACCGGCACCGGCGTCGGCGGAGCCGGCGCTCTCGTGAATCTCGCCGGCGACAACAGCTTCGATGGCGCCATCACTTTGTCGGGCGCTACCACCATCGCCTCCGCCGACGGCATCCTCACGCTGTCCGGCTCCCTCGACACCGCCGGCAACACCCTTGTTTTGTCGGGCGACGGCGATATCAATCTCGGCCTGACGCTCGCCCTCGGCACGGGATTCACCAAGACCGACAACGGCACGGTCGCGCTCACCGCCGCGCAAAACAACTCCACCGGCACGATCTCGCTGGCCGGCGGCACGCTCGATCTGGCCGGGCTCGACCACACCATCGGCACGCTGAACGTCACCGCCGATTCGATCCTCGATTTCAGCGGCGATTCCACCCTGCGCCTCACAAGCATCAACGTCGCCTCCGGCGTCACGCTGACCGTCAGCAGTTGGGTGGATTTGACCGACCTTCTCTACAGCGTGAACGATCCCGCGACGGAGATTCTCGGACGCATAGTGTTCACTTCATTCACCGCGAGCAGCACGAAGTGGAACGCGTTCGATTCGCAGATCACGCCCGTGCCCGAGCCCGCTTCATATGGCTTCGCGCTCGCCGCCGGTCTTGGGCTGACTTTTGCCACGCGCCGTCGCCGCCGCCCCGCGCTCGTTCGGCGGGCCTGAGCCTGGTGCGGGTCCCCATTCCCCGCGCGTCTTTCTCCTTAAGATTGCAAGAGGCGTGACGATGTAAGGGCGTATGTCCTCTTCCTATTCTGCTCGATTCGTCGTCTTTGCTTTGCTTTCGCTTCCTGTCGCCCGCGGTGCAGCCTCCTCGATCGAGGAGCGCCTAGCCGAGATGGAAGCCCGCCTCGGAACGCTGTCCTCCGAGAACGCCGCCCTGAAACAACAACTCGACTCCGTCGCCAAAAAGCAGGGGGAGCCAGTGGCGACTCCCGCCGGAAAGGAGAAAAAACTCTCGATCGGCGGCTACATCCAGGTGCAAGGCGAGACGGGAGACGCTCCCGACAGCCGCTTTCCGGTCAATGATCGCATCCTCGTTCGTCGCGCCCGCCTGACGGTGAAAGGCTCCTTCGCCGAGGACATCGACTTCACGTTCCAGTCGGAGCTCGGCAACGGCAACATGTCCGAGAACAAGGATTATCGCGGGCAGCTGACCGACCTTTTCATCCGCTGGAAGAAATTCGATTTCGCCACGGTGCAGGTGGGCCAGTTCAAGACGCCCTTCGGCTACGAGCAGCTCATCCCCGACACGAAGAACCCCTTCGTCGAGCGCTCGCTTCCCAGCGACAAGCTCACGCTCTCCCGCCAGATCGGCGCGATGGTCTCCGGTGATTTTCTCGACGAACGCCTGTCCTACTCCGTCGGAGCCTTCAACGGCAACAAGGTCAACAACGGCGGCAACGACAACGAGAACTTCCTCACCGTGGGACGTGTCTCCGGCGTGCCCGTCAAGACCAAGTCCCTCACCGTCTCGGCCGGAGCCAACGTCTTCACCACGGACGACGCCGCCGGCGCCTCCGCCGTGCAGCGCGAGGGCTACGGCCTGGACGTTCAGTTCAAGGCCGGTCGTCTCGACGGCGCGGTCGAGTGGCTCAGCGTGGATTCCAACCCCGCGAGCGGCGCGTCCGGCACCGCGGACGGCTGGGCCGCGCACGTCGGCTACATGGTGCTCGCCGAGAAGCTGCGCGCCGGTCTGCGCTACGAGACCTACGATCCGGACACCCGCGTCTCGGACGACGAGTCCGAAAACTGGACCCTCGGCCTCACCTACTTCCTCAAGGGCGAGGATCTGAAGTTCTCGCTCAACTACGTGCTCGGCGATCCCGCCGGCGCCCTGAGCAACCAGGGCCGTCTGCTGGCCCAGGCCCAGGTGATCTTCTGACCGTTTCCCACTTCAAGTCCCAACCCCTAATCCCCCCCGCCATGCACTCTCTTCGCCGCATCGCCTTCCTCGCCGTCTCTTTCCTCGCGCTCGGCGCGACCTTCGCTCGCGCCGAGGCCCTCGCTCCGGCTCAACAAACCCTGCTCGATTCCAAGATCGGCGAGATCAAGCAATGGGCCGCCGATCCCGTCATCGTGAAGGCGGTGGTCGCGCAAAACGCCGCGACGCCCGCCGCCTCCGCCGAAATGACGCAGGAGAAATGGAAGAGTCTCACGCTGCTCGATCCTTTCGTGCGTTCCTTCACGAAAAACGAAGTCGGCGCCGCCCTGAAAGCCCGCAAGGCCGCCTGGCTCGCGGAGGCGTTCGTCAACGACGCGAAGGGCCTCAAGGTCGGGTTTCTCGCCAAGACCTCGAACTGGAGCCACGGCGCCAGCGCCAAGCACACGCAGCCCATGGCCGGAAAGACGTGGCAGGGCGCCGTCGAGATGGACGAGTCCACGGGGCTGCAACAGGTGCAGGTGTCCGTGCCTGTCTTGTCCGAGGGCCAGCCGGTGGGTTCCCTCGTCGTGGGAGTGTCCATCTCGAAGCTTGAGTGAGTCGTCCTCGCGTCACCTGCGGCCATGAAACGCTCGAGTCTTTCTTCCCAGCTCGCGATCTACGTCGTCGTCTCGATCTTGCTCACGGTCGGCGTGGCCCTCGGGCTGTATGCGCAGATATCGCGGGGGCGGGTCGCGGCCGAGACGTCGTTGTCCGAATTGAAATCGGGCAAGGACGCCTTGTATCTGCTGCTCGAACGCGCCTCCCACGTCAGCGCCCGGCTTTCCAGCATGCTGCGATTGAAGGATCCGGACGAGATCGAGTCCGCGGTCGCCGCGCTGGAGAAAGAGCACGCGGAGGTGCTCAAGCTCCTTGAGGCCCAGACGGACGACGATGGCGCCCTGAAGCGCGCTTATCTCCCGTTCAAGGCCGCTTCCGCGAAGACGCTCGAGTTTTTCCTGCTCGGGCAGAATTCGCAGGCCTTCGAAAACTTGATCAACGTCGCGGATCCCGCGCATGGCGCGTTCCTGGCCCTGCTGCACGACCATGGCCTCGAGGAGAACCGTCATGCCGAGGCGCTCCGGGCCGCGGAGGACGCCGTCTTGCGGCGCGGGCTGCGGATCACGGCCATGGCCACGGCGGGCGGGCTCGCGCTCCTGGCGATCTATGGCTGGTATTTCCGACGTCGCGTCCTGCGGCGTCTGGGCGACGTGGCGGTGTCGGTCGATCAGGCGGCCGCCTTGGTTCGCGACCACTCGGGGGAGGTTTCCGAGATGAGCCAGGCGCTTTCCCGCGACGCCTGCTCGCAAGCCGCCGCGTTGGAGGAGACGAGCGCGTCGCTCACCGAGATCGGCAGCCTGGCGAAAACGAATCACGACCAGTCCCACGACGCGGTGCGGCTCGCCGGCGAGGCGCGCACGGCGGCGACCGAGGGCTCCACGCGCATCGAGGAGCTGCGTGTGGCGATGGACGAAATACAGGCGTCCTCCACCGCCATCGGATCGATCCTCAAGAACATCGACCAGATCGCCTTTCAAACGAACATCCTCGCGCTCAACGCCGCGGTCGAGGCGGCCCGGGCGGGCGAGGCCGGGGCCGGTTTCGCCGTCGTGGCCGACGAGGTGCGCGCGTTGGCGCAACGTTCCGCCGCGGCCGCCCGCGACACGGCGGCCCGCATCGAGGATTCCATCGTCAAGACCCGCCGGGGCGTGGAGCTGGGGGAGCAGGTGTTCCAGTCCTTCGTGGCGATTTCCGATCACGCCGGGAAGGTGGACGACCTTATCCGCCGGATAGCCTGCGCCATCGAGGAGCAGTCGAAGGGGATCGCGCAGGTCAACAGCGCCGTAACCCAGATCGACAAGCTCGTGCAGACCGGCGCGGCCGCCGCCGAGACGGGCGCGGCCACGGCGACGGAGCTTCGTTCGCAGGCCGGCAAGCTCGGCGACGCGGTTGCGGCCTTGCACGACGTGGTCGGCGTGAAAAGGTCCGCCGAGACCGTGCTCGACGGAGCGTCGTCTTCCTAGGCGCGGACGAGATCGACGCGCGCGAGCGACGCGGGCGGCAGATCGAGCTCGATGACCTGCTCGTCCGCGAGGTCGAGCGTCTCGTCGCGCAGCAAAACGGGCTCGGCGGCGCGGCGCAGGGCCACGAGCTGATCGGCCTTCGGGAAGTCGGGGGAGCCGAGTTCGCGCCAGGCGTGGAGCGCGTTGCCGCGCGTGTCGTCGACGATCTCGACACGGAGGCGATGACGCCCGGGCTTCAGGCCGCGCAAGACGAAGCGGTCTCTCCGGGCGGCGCCGCGCGTCTTCCACTCGCCGCCGCCGAGGTCGGTTTCCAGCACCTCGGGCAGATTCCATGCAAGGAGACGGACCGCGCCTTCTGGAGAGGCGCTGGCGCGCGCGGACGGATGCGCGAGCGGGAGCTCGGTGTCGTAAAGGCTGGCGAGCCAGCGGAAGGCGTGGAAGGTCGGCTTCGGGACGCCGTGCTGGTTCAGGAGACCGTATTTGCCGGTGAAGGGGCGCAGGCTGAGGCCGCTTTCCTCGAAGATGTCGCTCACCGTCCACCACATGTAGGAGTCGGCGAGGCCGGAGACCTCCTTTATGGTCTGGAGGGCGAATGCGGCGGTGAAGGCGGTGTCCTTGCCGAAGATGTCCTCGTGCGCGGGCGAGCAGTTCCACTCGGTGAAGTGGAGCTCCGCCTTGGGGAAGGGTGACGCGGCGATCTCGTCGCGCACGCGGGCGACCTCCTTGGCGAGGCCGGCGGGGCCGCGGTAATACATCGGGCCGTTCGGCTCGCCGAGCACGAGATCGGCGTCGACCGCGTAGTGGTGCGTGGAGATGAAGTCGATCGGCGCGCGCTGCTCGGCGCAGTAGGCGAGGAGGTCGGGCACCCACATCGTCTTCGAGGTGGCGGGACCGCCGACGCGGAGACGCGCGTCGACGGCTTTCACGGCGCGGGCGGTCTCGGCGTAGAGCTTGAAGTAGTCGAGCTTGGTGCCGGTCCAGAAGGTGTTGTGCAGGTCGGGTTCGTTCCAGACCTCGAAGTGCCAGGTGAGCACCTCGGCGACGCCGAAGTGGTCGACGAGGTGCTGCACGAAGCGCTTCACGAGGCGCGTCCACTGCGCCCAATCCTTCGGCGGCGTGATGTTGCCGCGATAGTCGAAGATCGTCTGAGTGCCGCTCGCGAGGCGCGCGGGCATGAAGCCGAGCTCGACGAAGGGCTTCATGCCCTGCGCGACGAAGAACTCGTAGATCTTGGTCGCGTTTTGGAAATTCAGCCGCGGGCCGCCGTCGGCCTCCTCGCCGCCGTGCACGACGCCGACGTATTCGGTGAAGATGCCGTGGAAGCGGATGCCGCCGAAGCCGATCTCCTTTTGCGCGAGGCGGACGTGCTCGCGGAAATCTTCGCGCAGGGTGAGGTAGGCGTGGCAGGAACCGACGCCACGTTGAAAGTAGCGATCAAAGGGGATGCTCGGTCCGGCGAGGTCGACGACGGTGGGGGCGGGGTGGGACATGCGGGCGACGCTGCCCGCAAGCCGCGCCGGGCTCAAGCGCGGCGGCGAAACCGTTCCCACGCGTAAAGCAGCGCGGCGGCGATGAGCAGGATGGGGGCGGCGAGGACGAAGCCGTGGTAGGCGAAGAGGTAGAGCAGGCCGCGCACGACGGTGTCGTTCCAACCGCTGGAGGCGTGCGTGCCGGAGAGAAAGGTGGTGTTCTGCCGTAGGCCGGCGACTTCGCAGAGCGCATAGAGCGCGGCGAGGAGGACGGCGCGGGCGGCGAGGCCTCGCGGTGAGAACAGCTGGAGGCCGGAGAGGGCGGAACGGAAACGGGAGCGGGTTTTCATAGGGTATGGGGAGAGGATGCTTTTGCCGCGGATGGCGTAAGGACCTCGTGCCAGATCGGGCCGAGCACGCCGGCGTAGAGCATGACGGCGTCTCCCACCAGGTTGCTGGCGCAGTAGCGCAGGCCGCCGTGCTCGCGCAGCGGGAAGGCGGCGAAATCGAGCGTGGCGTGCAGGCGCCCCAGGTAGTCGAGGTCCCCGAAGGAGCTGGCGCCGATGAAGGCGAGGCCGCTGCCGCCGGCGGAGATATCGAGCCCGGGGATGATCATGCCGGAATCGACGTCGAGCGCGGCTTCGCCCGCGGTCGCGGAGCGCGGCCATTCGCGCGACCACGCAAAGCCGCAGAGGCCGTGGGCGAGTTCGCGGCGGGCGAGCGCATACTGCCCGCGGGCGAAGTCCTCGTCGAGGAGGCGAAGGAAATGGAGCGCGCCCCAGATCGACGAGCCCTCGGGGCCGTCGCCGATGTCGCCCTGCGTGGTGAAACTGGAGACGAGCAAGCCGGTGCGCGGATCGGTGAAGCGGCGGCGCGTCTCGGCGAGCCAGTCGCGTAGGAAGGCCGAGTGGTCGGTGCCGTCGAGGTGGTCGCAAATGCGGACGGCGGCGAGGGCGACGGCGTGGTCGAAGAGCCAGCACTCGTTCGGGTAACTCTCGGCGACGAGAAGCGGGGCGGCCCGCAGGCGGGAAACGATCGCGTTCACGCGTTCGGTCAGGGCCGCGCGGTATTCGGGTTTGGCGTCGGCGCCGGCCATGCGCCGGGTGGCGAGCATCAGCGCGATCTCGCCGTCGATGAAGATACTGCGCGCGGGTCTGACCACCCAAGGGCGCAGGCTGGCATAGGGGAGAAGAAAAATCGTCTGCCCGTGTTCGCGTTCGAGACGGAGCGTTTCGTCGATGATGTCGTCGGCGACGGAGAGATAACGCGCGGCGGAGGCGGGATCGCGCAGACTCATCTCGGCAAGGGACCAGACGAAGAAACTGCGGCCCATGAAGTCCCATTCGGCGTTGCGACCGCGCATCCGGGCGAGTTCGCGGGTCTTCAGCCCGGGGTCGGTCCAGAGCGTGAGCTGGCGCTCGGCGAGGGCGCGGGGATGGGCGGGGATGCCGCCGACGGAATCGGCGAGGTAGGTGTCGGGGGAGCGGACGAAAAGCCAGTGGACGCCGGGCAACCAAAGGGCGGCGGCGAGCGCGAGGGCGATGGGGCCGGCGAGCCAGCGGCGTCCGGTGCGCGAGAGAGGACGTCGGGGCGGGGTGTCGGACGAAGCGGCGGGGTTCATGCGCGCAGTCTGGCGGACGCGCGTGAAGACCGGATGAAGTCAGAATGAAATGAGGATGAAAACCCCGGTCGCGGTGCGGCTTGCTCAGCCGCGGTAGAACACGTGCATGAGCAGGAAGGGGGTCGACGCCGCCGTCACGAAGACCGTCATCCGCGGCGAAAAGAAGAACCAGAGCACGGGGAGCCAGATCCCCCAGAGCAGGAGCGGCGTCCACGTCTCGCGTGGCTGGATCATGGTCCAGATCGCGAGCCCCAAGGCGTGGCCGACGGGCAGGCCGGCCAGCTGGCGATGGGTCGCGGGGAAGATCAAAGCCGCTCGGCGATGGCGACGGCCTTGAAGAGCGCGGAGGCCTTGTTGACGGTCTCTTGGAATTCGCTCTCGGGCACGCTGTCGGCGACGACACCGGCGCCGGCTTGGATGTGGATCATGCCGTCCTTGATCAGCGAGGTGCGGAGCATGATGCAGGTGTCGCTGTTGCCGTCGTAGCCGAAGTAGCCGAGGGCGCCGGAGTAGAAGCCGCGTTGCACGGGTTCGGTGTTGGCGATGATCTGCATGGCGCGGATCTTGGGCGCTCCGCTGACGGTGCCGGCGGGGAAGGTGGCGCGCATGAGGTCGAAGGCGTTTTTCTCGGGGGAGATTTTGCCCTCCACCTGCGAGACGATGTGCATGACGTGCGAGTAGCGTTCGACGACGAAGCTCTCGGGCACGGTGACGGAGCCGTATTGGCAGACACGGCCGATGTCGTTGCGCGCTAAGTCGACGAGCATGAGGTGCTCGGCGCGTTCCTTCTGGTCGGCGAGGAGGTCCTTTTCGAGGGCGAGATCCTCGGCGTGGGTGGCGCCGCGCTTGCGCGTGCCGGCGATGGGGCGGATCTCGACGAGGCCGTCGGTGAGGCGGACGTGGACCTCGGGGGAGGCGCCGACGATCGCGAAGTCGTCGGCGTCGAGGATGAACATGTAGGGCGAGGGGTTCACCGTGCGGAGGGCGCGGTAAAGCTCGAGCGGTGTGCGGTTGAAGGGTTTTGAAAAACGCTGTGAGGGGACGAACTGGATGATGTCGCCGGAGCGCACGAATTCCTGGCCGTCGACGACGGCCTTTTCGAAGGCGGCTTGGGTGAAGTTGCCCGCGGGGACGGCGACGGGGCCGGGCTCGATGAGCGGGGCGGGGGCGAGCGTGCTGGGCTGGGCGAGGAGGGCGTGGAGGGCCTGGAGCTCGTTGACCGCGCGGGCGTAGGCGGCCTCGGGCGCCTCGCCGGGGGCGAGGTGGGCGTTGACGCAGAGGCGGAGGGTTTGCTTCGCGCGGTCGAAGATCAGAAGCGAATCCGACAGCATGAAGTAGAGCAGGGGAGTGCCGAGCTCGTCTTTGGCCGGGGCGGGGATGCTGGGCTCGATGCGCGTGGCGTATTCGTAGGCGATGAAGCCGACCGCGCCGCCGGTGAAGCGCGGGAGGCCGGGAAGTTGGACGGGCCGATAGCCCTTCATCTCGGACTCGATGAGCGTGAGCGGATCCTTCGGCGTGGGCACCTCGCGGTCGGGTTGACCCAGTTCGCGGATCTTGGTGGTGGCGGGACCGCAGGCGAAGACCTTGCGCGGACGGCAGCCGATGAAGCTGTAGCGCGAGAGCGTGTCACCGCCCTCGACGGACTCGAGAAGGTAGGAGGGGCCGTGGCCGCGGAGCTTCGCGTAGGCGGAGACGGGCGTCTCGAAGTCCGCCATGAGATCGGCGTAGACGGGGACGAGATTGCCCTGGTTGGCGAGGCGGGCGAAGTCGACGGCGGAAGGGAGGATGGTCATTGGCTGAAGGAGCGGCAAAACTCAGAGCGACAGATCGACGGAGGACAGAGCGACGGAGGGACGGGGGACTGAGCGACTGAAGACAGAGCGACAGAGGACGAGGCGGTGGCTTGATTTGGCTTTGCTGTGGTTCTGTCGCTCCGTCGTTCTGTCGTTCTGGTTCGCCGTTCTGGTTTATTCCACCGTGACGGATTTCGCGAGGTTGCGGGGCTTGTCGACGTCGCAGCCGCGGGTGAGCGCGATGTAGTAGCTGAGGAGCTGCACCGGGATGGTGGCGAGGATGGGCGCGGCGGCCTCGTGGCAGTCGGGGATCGGGATGACCTCGTCGGCCAGACCCTCGGGAAGCTCGAGGCTCTCGGGGGCGATGGCGATGATGAGACCCTTGCGCGCCTTGATCTCCTGCATCGAGGACACGACTTTGTTGAAGAGCTCGCCTTTCGGGACGAAGAACACGCTCGGGCACTGCTCGCTGATGAGCGCGATGGGGCCGTGTTTCATCTCCGCCGCGGGGTAGCCCTCGGCGTGGATGTAGGAGATCTCCTTGAGCTTTAGCGCGCCTTCTAGGGCGATGGGGAAGAGGTCGAGGCGGCCGAGGAAGAGGAAGTCGTTGAATTTCGCATAGCGCGTAGCGATTTCCTTGATACGCGGGGCCTGTTCCAGGGCGCGGCGGGCGAGCTCGGGCACGGCCTTGAGGCCGGCGACGTATTCCATGCCGTCGGCGAAGCTCATGTCGCGCATGCGGGCGACGTAGAGCGCGAACATGGCGGAGATGAGCAGCTGGCTGGTGAAGGCCTTGGTCGAGGCGACGCCGATCTCGGGGCCGGCGTGCTGGTAGATGCCGCCGTCGGCCTCGCGGGCGATGGTGGAGCCGACGACGTTGCAGATCGCCATGCACTTGTAGCCCTTGCGCTTCGCCTCGCGGAGCGCGGCGAGGGTGTCGATCGTCTCGCCGGACTGGGAGATGACGAAGAACAGCGCGTCGCGGTCGAGCGGGGCGTTGCGATAGCGGAACTCGGAGGCGTAATCGACCTCCACCGGGATGCGGGCGTAGCGCTCGATCAGGTGCTCGGCGACAAGGCAGGCGTGCCAGCCGGTGCCGCAGGAAGTGAAGACGAAGCGGTCGATGGTGCGGAAATCGGCCGGGGTGAGGTTGAGTCCGCCGAAATTGGCGGTGGACGCGTCGGCGGAAAAGCGGCCGCGCATGGCGTTTTCGAGGGCCTGGGGCTGCTCGAAAATCTCCTTCAGCATGTAGTGCGGGTGGTCGCCGAGCTCGGCGTCGTCGACCGACCAGGTGACCTTGTCGATTACGGGGGAGACGTCGGCGAGATCGAGGGTGCTGAGGGTGAAGCCCGCGGAGGTGACGTGGACGAGTTCGCCGTCCTTGAGATAGACGACGTTTTGGGTGCGCGAGACCAGCGCGGAGACGTCTGAGGCGATGAGGTGTTCCTGTTCGCCGACGCCGAGGATGAGGGGGGAGCCTTTGCGCGCGGCGACGAGTTCGCCCGGATGGGCGGGCGAGATGACGGCGATGCCGTAGGTGCCCTCGACGTGGAGAAGGGTTTTGCGAACGGCCTCGAGAAAGCGGGCGGGGGCCTCGGCGGAGCCGTTGGCGGCGGGAGCGGCGGCGGGCTCCTTCGCCAGGTGGTAGGCCATCAGATTGGCCAGCACCTCGGTATCGGTTTCGGAGGCAAAGGCGTAGCCCTTGGTGAGCAGGAACTTTTTGATCGCGACGTAGTTTTCGATGACGCCGTTGTGGACGAGGACGATCTGGCCGTCGCTCGAGATGTGCGGATGCGCGTTGGCGTCGGTGACGCCGCCGTGGGTGGCCCAGCGGGTGTGGGAAATGCCGGCGACCCCGCTCAGGCGTCTACCGGAAGAGAGCTTGGCGAGATTCGCCACCCGGCCCACGGACTTCACAACGGTGACGCCGCCGTCTTGCAGGACGGCTAGGCCGGCGGAGTCATAACCGCGGTATTCGAGGCGTTTTAGGCCTTCGAGCATGATGGTGGCGGCCTTTTGGCGACCGACGTAACCTACGATTCCGCACATGAAGTTTTTGAGGGTTTTGGCTGGCGAAGCTACGGGTCGCCGCAAAGGTTCCGCAAGGCTTTAGGCCAACCTCTACAATGACCCCTCAAAAGAACGTATTGGCGGTGATCATGGGCGGCGGACGCGGCACGCGTTTGCATCCCCTTACGATGGAGCGTTGCAAGCCGGCGGTGCCGCTGGCGGGCAAATACCGGTTGGTCGACATCCCGATCAGCAATTGCATCAACAGCGACATCAACCGGATCTTCCTTCTCACGCAGTTCCACACGGCTTCGCTTCACCGCCACATCCAGAACACGTTCCATTTCGATCCCTTCGGCGGTGGTTTTGTGGACATCCTTTCCGCCGAGCAAACCGAGAAGACGAGCGACTGGTATCAGGGGACGGCCGACGCGGTGCGCCGCAACTTGCAGCATTTCAGGAACTTCGCGCACGAGTTCGTGCTCATTCTTTCGGGCGACCAGCTCTACCGGATGGATTTTCGCAAGATCATCGAGCAGCACATCTCCACCGGCGCCGATGTATCCATCGCGGCGATACCCTTTCCGGTTTCGAAGGTCGAGGGCCTCGGCCTGATGCGGGTGGGCGACGATCTCGCCATCTCTCAATTCGTCGAGAAGCCGAAGGACCCCAAGGTCATCGAGAGCCTGGCGATCAGCGAAAAGCTGGAGGCGCGCCTCGCCCATCAGACCGGCGAGAAGCACTGCCTCGCCTCGATGGGCATCTATGTCTTCAATCGCAAGGCTCTGGCGGAGGCGCTGGACAACGGCATGACCGATTTCGGCAAGGAGATCATTCCCTCGCTGCTCGGGAAAAAGAAGCTCTTCGCCCACGTTTTCGAGGGATACTGGGAGGATATCGGAACGGTGAAGGCCTTCTTCGACGCCAACCTCGCGCTGGCGCAGCCCTTGCCGCCCTTCAACTTCTTCGATCCCGCGGCCCCGATCTACACGCAGGATCGCTATCTCCCGCCCTCGAAGATCAACAAGTGCTCGTTTGATTTCGCGGTCTTCGGCGACGGCTCGATCATCGAGGACTCGTCGATCACGCACAGCGTGCTCGGCATCCGCTCCATCGTGCGCGCCGGCTCGGTGTTGAAGGACGTGGTGATGATGGGCGCCGACTATTACGAGAGTGAAGACGAGATCCAGGCCAACAAGGTCGCGGGTCGTCCGCACATCGGCGTGGGCGCCGGCAGCCACATCGAGCATGCGATCATCGACAAGAACGCGCGCATCGGAGCCGGGGTGAAAATCCTCGCCGCCGGCAAGCCCGACGGAAACTACCCGCATGGCATCGTGATCCGCGACGGCGTGCTCGTGGTGCCGAAGGGAGTGGTGGTTCCGGACGGCTTCGTGCTCTGATCGCCGCGGCGGTGGTTCGGATTTTGGGAACCACGAAACACACGAAAGACGCGAAAGCCGGATTTTGAAGGCGGGCCTTGTCGGCCCGCCTTTTTTGCGAGTCGGGCGCAAACGCGTCAGGATTGCCGCGGCGCGGGGAATCGCTGTCGTGCCGGCATGGAAAAGAATCTCTGCGTCTATTGCGCGAGCGGCCTGGATCTGGACCCGAAGTATTATGCGGCGGGCGAGGCGCTGGGGCGGGGACTGGCGGAGCGCGGTTGGGGGCTCGTCTACGGCGGCGGGCAGTCCGGCGTGATGGGCTCCGTTGCGTTGACGGCCAAGGCGGCGGGCGGACGCGTGGTCGGGGTGATCCCGGATTTCATGGTCGAGCGCGAACTGGCCTATCGGGACGCGGACGAGTTGATCGTCGTGAATTCGATGCGCGAGCGTAGGCGGATCATGGAAGATCGCTCGGCGGTCTTTGTGGTGTTGCCGGGCGGCTTCGGCACTCTGGAGGAGCTGATCGAGATTTTGGTGGGGCGGATGCTCAACCGGCACGACAAGCCGCTGATTTTCGTCAATCAGGACGGGTTCTACGACGAATTGATCGCGTTCTTCGACAAGCTGGTGCGCGAGCGTTTCAAAAAGTCGTGGCGCGATCTGGTGCAGGTCGTGCCGGATGTGGCTGGCCTCTGGCCGGTGTTGGCGCGCGAGACGGACAGCGGCACCCGGACGCCTTGGGCGGTGGACCCGCTTTGGCGGTGAGGCGTGTCGGGCGGGCAAGGCGGCGCCGGCGCGCCGCCATCCGATGTCTACGGCGTGAGGCCGAAGGACGCGGCTTCGCGCTCGAAGCGGGCGATGCCGCGGGCGGCGTCGGCGTTTTCCACCGATACCAGGCGCCAGTCCCAGGGCTTCCACGAGGCGCGGCGCCAGCGAAATTCGGTGGGCGTCTGGCTGGCCTGCGAGGCCTGGATGGCGGCGGCGGCGAGCGGCGAGCCCTGGCCGCCGAGGCGAATCAGGGCACGGGTGACGGCGGCCTTTTTGTTTACGTCCATGACCAGCTCCGGGCGCTCGCGTCGCAGGGTGCAAACGACGAACTGGCCGCGCACCGTGGTCGCGAGCCGAAGCGCGCCCTGCCGGTCCAGGCCGAAGCCATCCTTGTAGTTTTCGGACAAATACGAAGCGAGCTCTTCGCGATCGTTCTCCTCGATGGCTGAGACCACGCCTCTCCAGGCTCGCTCGACGCCGCGGGCCGGGCTCAGCCACGGAAGGCCGAGGAGGAGGCCGAGCGCGAGAAGCGCGCCGAGGACGACGAGGAGAACGCGGCGGGAGAGGAGCGTCATCGGCGCATGAAAACGGGGGCGTTCACAAAGCGGTGGGCGATACCCCGGGAATCCGCGTGCGTCGCGGATCCCGGGGGTGTCGTCGGCGTCCGCTCAGCCCTTGGGGGCGGCCTTTACCTCGATGACGTCGTGCGGGGCGGCCTCTTTCTGACCGGCGGGGGAGACGCGGATGTAGCGGGCCTTCTGGCGAAGCGCGGGCAGGCTGCCGGCGCCCAGGTAGCCCATGCCGCTCTGGAGGCCTCCGACGAGGTTGGCCAACACGTCGTCGACGTTGCCGGAGACTTCCTTGAGCGCCTCGATGCCCTCGGCGGTGAGCTTGCGGGTCTTGTCGGTCTTGTCGTGGCCGTAGCGGGCGGCGGAACCGGCCTGCATGGCGGCGAGGGAGCCCATGCCGCGGTATTGTTTATAGAGCTTGCCGTTGATCTCCATGATCTCGCCCGGGGCCTCGCGGCAGCCGGCGAGGAGACCGCCGAGGATGACGGCGTCGGCGAGGGTGAGGGCCTTGACGATGTCGCCGGACTTGGTGATGCCGCCGTCTGCGAGGATCTTGACGCCCTTTTTCTGGGCGGCGCGGGAGGCGACGTAGAGCGCGGTGAGCTGGGGGATGCCGACACCGGCGACGATGCGGGTGGTGCAGATCGAGCCGGGGCCCTGGCCGACCTTGATGACGTTGGCGCCGCAATCGGCGAGGAACTCGACGCCGCCGCCGGAGGTGACGTTGCCGGCGATGATGGCGAGTTCGGGGAAGGCGGCGCGGATCATCTTCACCATGTCGCCGACGCCGGCGGTGTGGCCGTGGGCGGTGGAGATGGCGACGGCGTCGATGTGCTCGTCGACGAGGTGGCCGACGTGGGTGATGATTTTTTCGCGGTCGAGGGTGCCGTCGGGGAGGCGCACGGGGGCGATGGCGGCTCCGGCGACGAGGCGGAAATCGGCGTCGCGAGCGGGTTTCCGGCGGGACTTGGAGTCGGTGATGATGCGGTCGATGTCGGAGAACGTGACGAGGCCGCGGAGGTGGTCGGCGTCGTCGACGACGAGCATCTTGTGGATGCCGATGTTTTCGGTGAAGAAGGCGTCGGCGGCCTTGATCGGATCGGGCCTGAGCTGGCGTTGGTTGACGGTGAGCAGCTCGGCGCGCGGGGTCATGCACTGGGCGACGCTGCGGGCCTTGTAGCGCTCGCGGACGGCGGAGCCGGGGAGGAGGCCGACGAGTTTGCCGGAGGCGTCTAGCACCGGGAAGGTGCGGAAGCCGTATTTCTTGAGCTCCACGAGGGCGAGGATGTCGCCGATGAGCTGGTCGGGTGTGACGGTGATCGGGTCTTGGATGAGTCCGTGGACGTGGCGTTTCACGCGGGCCAGTTCTTTGACCTGGTCCTTGGCCGGCATGTTGTAGTGGAGCAGACCCAGGCCGCCGTTGAGGGCCATGGCGATGGCCATGCGCGACTCGGTGACGGTGTCCATGTCGGAGGACACGATCGGGATCGAGAGCTGGAGAGCCTCGGAGAGGGCGGTGCCGGTGTCGGCGTCCTTCGGCAGGATGTCCGAGTAGAGGGTCGCGAGGGAGACGTCGTCGAAGGTGAGGGCGACGGGCAGGTTCGCGGGGAAGAATTTCTCGGCCGGCAGGTAGAAATCGGCGTCGGCGGCGGACGCGCTGGCGGAGGAGGCGGACGTGGCAACTTCTTTCATGAGTTGCCGGGGAATGAGTAGGCGCTTGGCCGCCCCGCGCAAACGATTTCTCTGGCAGGCGGGGCGGGGGCGGGCGGCACTTTCCGGGCGATCCTGAAAGTGGATTGCGCCGTCCGCGGCCGCCTTACTTCCGCGTCCAGGCGCGGAGGGTTTTGAGAAGAAAAAGCTCCAGGGCGGACGTATCGTTGAAATTTACGCGCAGAAGCCCGGCGGAGTGTTCCAGATGCTTCACGGTTTCGGCGAAGGCCCGGGCGCCGATGGCGGCTTCGGGCGTGACGAGGATTTCCCGCGCGAAGGTGCTGGTGGCGCGTTCGAGATCGGCGAAAAGGCGGTCGCGCAGCCCTTTGCTCAGGCCGGTCTCGATCGCTTCCTGTTCTTCGTCGGTGAGATCTTCCGGCAGGGTTTTCTTTTGCTCCGTCCAGAGCGTGTCGGTGGCGGTTTCGAGGAGGACGCCGAAACGCGCGACGAGCCCGTAGAGGCGGAAGAGGGCGTCGGCGGGGGCGGTTTTGGCGGCGCCGCCGTGGAGAAGGCCCAGCCAGGCGCGGTAGTCTTCGAGCCACGCGGGCCAGCCATCGACTGGCGTGGTCACGCCGGGCGCGGAGAAGCGGAAGAGCTGGCAACGGCTGCGGATGGTGGGGAGCAGCGCGTGCGGGCGCGTCGTGAGGAGGAGGAGCGTGGTGTGCGCGGGCGGCTCCTCGAGGGTTTTAAGGAAGATGTTGGCGGCGGCGACGTTCATGCGGTCGCACTCGTGGATGATGCCGACCTTGTGGCCGCCTGCGGAGGCGGATACCTGGACTTTGCCGATCAACTCGCGGGTGGCCTCGGCGCCGATCTGGCGCATCTTGCCTGCGGGGCGAAGGTGGAAGCAGTCCGGGTGTGATCCGTCGGCGACCGTGCGCCGGCGCTCGGGTGCGGTCGAAGGCGGATTGAGCAGCCGGTCGGCGAGCGCGAGAGCGGCGCCGCGGAGGAGTTCGATGTCGTCGCCGGTCAGGAGGAGACTGTGGGAAAGGCGTCCGCGAGCGAGGGCTTGCTCAAGCACGGCGACGGCGGGCGTGCCGTTCAGGGCGTCGGGCCAAGGCGCGGGAGCTGGAGGCATAGGCAAAGGTCGAAAGCAGGGAGCCGGGACACGGAGAGGGAGGCGTTCGTTGGGATCGGCTCCTTGATCCAGGTTTCCGGCTCCTCGCTCGTTACTGGGCGATGAGTTTTTGGACCGCGGTCCAGACCCGCTTCTCGACCACGGCCTCGGGCTGGGTGCCGTCGACCACGACAAAGCGTTCGGGCATGCTCTTGGCGAGGAGGAGGTAGCCCTCGCGAACCTTGCCGAAGAACTCGGCGTTTTCGCGTTCCATGCGGTCCGGAAGGTCGGAGGCGCGCAGGCGGATGCGCTGAAGGCTCACCTCGGTCGGCACGTCGAGCACGATGGTGAGGTCGGGCATGACGGTGCCGACGGCGAAGCGGTTGATCTGCTGCACCGGGTCGGAGCCGAGGTTGCGGGCGATGCCTTGGTAGACGGTGGAGCTGTCGAGGAAGCGATCGGAGAGGACGACGCGACCCTCGATCAGGGCGGGCGCGATGGTCTCGCGGACGAGTTGCGCGCGCGCCGCGGCGAAAAGAAACACCTCGGTCTCCGGGCACATCTCGTCGCCCTTGGAATTGTGGACGATGATATTGCGGATCTGTTCGCCGATCTCGGTGCCGCCGGGCTCGCGGGTGGTGAGCACCTCGCGGCCCAGAAGCTGGAGGTGCTTGGCGAGGAGGGCGATCTGGGTGGATTTACCGCTGCCTTCGGAGCCTTCGAAGGAGATGAGTTTGCCGGCGGGTTTTTGCTTCAAGGGCATGCGGGAGGAATAGCAGACGCGCGGGATTTGGCCACAAAAAGCACCGCTAATGCGTTCACTTGGCCCAGGTGTCCTTGAGCGTGATGGTGCGATTGAAGACGAGTTTGCCGGGAGTGGAATCCTTCGGATCGGGCGTGAAGTAGCCGAGACGCTCGAACTGGAAGCTCTGGCCGGGAGCGGCGGAGGTGAGCGCGGGCTCGAGCTTGGCGGAAAGAATCTCGAGCGAGTTCGGGTTGACGACCTTGAGGAAATCCTCGGAGGCGGCCGGCTCGGGGATGGTGAAGAGCCGGTCGTAGAGACGGACCTCGGCGTCGACCGCGCGGGAGGCGGAGACCCAGTGGATGGTGCCCTTTACCTTGCGGTCGGCGCCGGGCTGGCCGGTGCGCGTGTCGCGGTCGTAGGTGCAGCGGATCTCGGTGATCTGTCCCGCGGCGTCCTTGACGATCTCCTCGCACTTGATGATGCCGGCGTATTTGAGGCGGACCTCGCCGCCGGGCTTGAGGCGGAAGTATTTCGGCGGCGGAACCTCGGCGAAATCTTCGCTCTCGATGAAGACCTCGCGGGTGAGCACGACGGGGCGGGAGCCGGCGGCGGGATCGGAGGGCAGATTGCCGGCGGGACACTCGATGGCCTCTTCCGGGGCGAGGTTGGCGAGGACGAGCTTGAGCGGGCGCAGCACGGCGAAGCGGCGGTGCGCGCCGGCGTTGAGCTCTTCGCGCACGGCGTTTTCGTAGACGGCGAGCTCGGTGAGGCTGTCGAATTTGGTGACGCCGACGCCGATGACGAAACGGCGGAGGGCGGCGGCGGGCACGCCGCGGCGGCGGATGCCGGCGAGCGTGGGCATGCGCGGGTCGTCCCAGCCGGCGACGACCTTCTCGTTCACGAGCTGGAGGAGCTTCCGCTTGCTGACGATGGTGTAGGCGAGGTGGAGTTTCGCGAACTCATACTGATGCGGCAGGGCGCGGGGCAGATCGAGGGCGCCAAGGATCCAATCGTAAAGGGGGCGGTGCACCTCGAACTCGAGCGTGCAGACGGAATGGGTTATTCCCTCGAGGTAGTCGCTCAGGCAATGGGCGTAGTCATAGAGTGGATACACGCACCAGCCGGAGCCGGCGTGGTGATGATCCATGTGCCGGATGCGGTAGAGCAGGGGGTCGCGCAGCCAGACGTTGGGCGACGCCATGTCGATCTTGGCGCGAAGCGTGCGGGCGCCGTCGGGAAACTCGCCGGCGCGCATGCGGCGGAAAAGGTCGAGGTTCTCGGCGATGGACCGATCACGGAACGGGCTGTTTTTGCCCGGTTTGTCGGGGGCGCCGCGATATTCGTCGGTTTCCTTGGGGGTGAGGTCGCAGACGTAGGCCTTGCCCTTCTCGATGAGGCGCTCGGCGTAAACGTAGAGCTGCTCGAGGTAGTCGCTGGCGAAAAAGGGCTCGAGTTCGGCGGAGCGGGAGGCGTTTTCGGCTCCGGGGACGGGGCGGATGCGAAAGTCGTTTCCGGAGGCGACCGGCTTGGCGCCGCGGGGTTTGAGGCCGAGGACGGAGTCGGCCCAGCCGGCGACGAGCCACTTCACGTCGGCGGTGATGGACTCGACGTATTCGATGTCCTCCTTGGCCGGATTGGTGTCGTCCATGCGGAGGTGGCAGCGGCCGCCGTTTTCGAGGGCGATGCCGAAGTTGAGGCAGATGGACTTGGCGTGGCCGATGTGAAGGTAGCCGTTGGGTTCGGGCGGAAAGCGGGTCACCACGCCTTCGGCGCAGCGGCCGGCGGCGAGATCTTGGGCCACGATGTCGCGGATAAAGTCGCTGGGGACGACGTTGGCGGCGGGCTGGGGCGTGGCGTTGGACTCGGCGTTCATGAACGGGACAGTTTGCGCGGGGCTCGGGTAAGTAGGCAAGCGCGGCGGGGCCAAGAAGCGGGGCTTCAGGCGCGCATGAAAGTTTGGGATGGATTTACGGCTTCGGCTGGGGTGGATTGGCTGTCCCTATGAACCCTGTTCTCAAGCTGCTCCTCGAAGGTGGCAGACTCACGACCGCGCAGATGGCGACGGTCGCGGGTCTTTCCGTCGCCGAAGTCGAACAGCACCTGGAACAGCTGAAAAAAGATAAAATCTTCCTCGGCTGGCGTCCGGTGCTCGATCTCTCCCGCGAGGCAGCCGCCGGCGCCGCCGTGCGCGCGGTGATCGAGGTGAAGCTGACCCCGGAGCGGGGCGGCGGGTTCAACCGCATGGCTGAGCGCCTTTGCCAATTCGAGGAGGTCGAGTCGTGCTACCTCATGTCGGGCGCCTACGACCTGCTCGTGTTCGTGAACGCCCCGACCTTGCAAAAAGCCGCGGCCTTCGTGTCTGAAAAACTCTCCACCTTCGGCGGCGTGCTCTCCACGAGCACGCACTTCCTGCTGCGTTCCTACAAGGAGGGCGGCTTCCGTCTCGACGACGACGAAGGCGCGGGCAGCCGTCTCAACGTCAGCCCCTGAACCGGAGGTTTTTCCAATGAGCAACCCCGGCACCCGCTGGGTGGCGAGCCATGTGGCGTCGCTGCCCAAGAGCGGTATTCGTGATTTCTTCGAGCTCGTGGCCAAGATGAAGGGCCAGGACGTGATTTCCCTCGGCGTGGGAGAACCCGACTTCGTCACGCCCTGGCACGTGCGCAAGGCCGCCATCACCGCGCTCGAGGAGGGCAAGACCTACTACACCTCCAACCTCGGCATGCCCGAGCTGCGGAAAGCCGTCGCGACCTACGTGACGGAACACTTCGGCGTGAACTACCGCCCCGAGGACCAGATCATCATCACGGTCGGCGTCTCCGAGGCGCTCGACCTCGCCTTCCGCGCCTTCTGCAACCCGGGCGACAAGGTGATGTATCACCAACCCTGTTACGTTTCCTACCACCCGAGCATCTCGCTCGTGCATGGCGAGGGCGTGGCGGTGCCGACCTACGCAAAGGACAACTTCGCCCTCACCGCCGAAGCCCTGCGCGCCGCGTGGGTGCCGGGTTGCAAGATCCTCATGCTGAATCTCCCGTGTAATCCCACGGGCGGCACCTGTGACCGAGCGCAGTTGGAGGCGATCGCCGCCTTCTGCCGCGAGAAGGACCTGCTGGTTTTCAGCGACGAGATCTACTCGGAGCTCACCTTCGAGGGAACGCACACCAGCATCGCCAGCCTGCCCGGCATGCAGGAGCGAACGATTTTCCTGCACGGCTTTTCGAAGGCGTTTGCGATGACCGGCTGGCGTATCGGTTACGCTTGCGGCCCCTCCGAACTCATCGACGCGATGATGAAGGTGCACCAATACGCCATGATGTGCGCCTCGATCATCGCTCAAGAAGGCGCGCTCGAGGCCCTGCAAAACGGTTGGGACAACGTGTGCGAGATGCGCGACCAGTATCACCGTCGTCGCGACCTCGTGGTGCGTCGTTTCAACGAGATCGGCCTCACCTGCCACTCGCCGCGCGGCAGTTTTTACGCGTTCCCGACGACTACGGGAATCGGCATGACCGAGAAGGATTTCGCGGTCGGCCTGCTCAAGGAGCAGAAGGTCGCGGTCGTGCCGGGCACGGCTTTCGGCGCCAACGGCACCGGCCATGTGCGCGCGTGCTTCGCGACCAGCTACGAGCAGCTCGTGGTGGCTTGCGATCGCATCGAGCGATTCGTGAACACGGCCAAGCGTTAATCGCGCCGCGACCTTTTCTTTCCAAAAGCCGGGAGAGCATCCGCTCCCCGGCTTTTGTTTTAAGCGCGGTTTATCGAATCACGCTTTGGCCGCATTCCGAACGAGAAAGGACGGGGTGCGTAAACGCGAACGGACATCGGCCGGAGTCCGGCGAGTCCGGCTCTTGCGTTTCACTTTCCGCCCATCGATTCGGTGCGATACGAATAGAGCGCGACGAGCGCGGCGCCTATCGATTGGGAAAGCTCTCCGAGCGCGGCGGGCACGATTTTCAGACGGGTGCGCTGCGCGGGAAAAAGATAAGGTTCCGCGGCGCGGCGGATGCCCGCGATATAGCGCTGACGGAATTCCAAGGTGGTGTTTTCAGGATCCACAAGGCCGCCTCCGATGACGACGATACCGGGATCCAGCGCCATGCACAGGTTGGCCACGTGGATACCGAGTGCGAACGCCTGGGTGTCGAAAATCTCCAAGGCCAAGGAATCTCCCTGCTGGGCGAGGCCGCGTAGCGCCAACGCTTTTTGCTTGGGCGAATCCGCCGAGGTCGCGAGCGCGTGACCGGTATGATGTCCCAGATAGGCGTCCAAATATTGGGGAAGCCCGGAAATCGAGGAGTAGGCCTCGATGCAGCCCCAGTCGCGGCCGCATCCGCAGCGGAAGGCGGGGCGTCGCGCGAGGTCGTGGCTCAAAAGATGGAGCGGCACGGGCATATGGCCCGCTTCCATGCCGGCGAGATGATCGCCGGAAAGGGGCAGACCGTCTGCGTCGATGTAAGCGGCACCCAAGCCCGAACCAGGCGCGAGCATCAACACGGTGGCACGGCTTTCGCCCCGCACGCGGGCGGCTTCACCCACGCCGCCGAAGTCGCCATCGTTGCCCGCATAGAGAGAAATCGGGCGGCCGGCGGCTTTGGCGAGCGCGGCCGCGTAGTCCGCATGAAAATTCCAGCCGGTAAAACTCTCCGGAAGGTTGGCCGATTTCTCCAAAATCCCATAGCTACGATAGGGACCGGGCAAAGCGAGGCCGGCGGCCGCCACGCGGTCCCAATCAAGGCCGTTGTCGCGTAAAAAACCTTCCGCGCCTTCGATCCATCCCGCGACCACGGCCGCGGTGCCGAATTGGGCGTGCGTGGAGCTTTGTCTGAGTTTGGTCGAAATGGGTTCGCCGTTGGCGAATACGCCTCCCGTCTTGGAGGTCGTGGCGCCCGAGTCGGTGCCAAGGAAAATATCGCGTGCGGAGACGGAAGCGTCGGGGTGCATGGCGTGCGCACATGAAAACGCCGCTTTGCGGACTTCCGCAAGGCGGCGAAGATTCGAAACCGCCGATCGACTTGATATCGATCAGTCGGTCGGCTTGGTGCGGCTCAGGCGCCGTGGCACTTTTTGTATTTTTGGCCGGAGCCGCAGGGGCAGGGATCGTTACGACCCACCTTCGGCGCCTCGCGACGAACAGGCTCGGCTTTCGGAACGATCATGCCGGCGTAAACCCAGCGACCTTCTTCACGGACAAAACGGGCTTTCTCGACGTGTTTGCGTTCTTCGCCGGCGGTCTTGAACCGTGCGGTGAAATCGACCGTGCCTTCTGAGTCGTGTTCGGCACCGCCGGAGGTGCCGGTGACTTCCAAGCCGAGCCACTCGGACGATTCAGCCCAGTCGCGGGCGTCTTTTTCGCTGAAATCGGCCTGTTGTTCCGCGCTGAGGGAACGGCGCAGGTGGATGTAGTTACGCTTGGCGTAAGCGCTATAGCGCGAACGCATCAGCGCTTCCGGCGTGGATGCGGGGGCGCCGGCGAGGATGGGGCCGCAGCACTGATCGAGGGCTTTGCCGGAGCCGCAAGGGCAAGAGCCGGAGTCGGAGGAATGAACGGATGAAGACATGAAGAAATGGATTCGCGCTTCGCGCCTGCACTTCGGCAAGCGTAGACCGACGCGCAGGCCTAACGTTGATCGATCAAGCGGACACGGGCTTCCAATGTGCGAATGGCGCTGTCTCGATTGGCGACGTAAAGGAAAGAGTCGGATCGTAACGTGTTAAGAATATCCTGTATTAGTTGTCTGGACGGTTTTCGCACCAGCGGCAGGCGCTCAACCAGATCCAACGATTCGTCGAGTTTGTGCGTGTCCAGTTTGAGCTGAAGCAGCGAGATCAGCGCGGTCGTGTTCAAGGCATCGATTTCGATAGCACGCGTGAACAAGCGCTCGGCCAACTCAATCTTGCCCAACGATTGCACGTGTTTGCCCAGCGAAGTGAAAGCGGCTGACGATACCATTCCCGAAGAGAGGACACGGTTAAAGCGCGCAACACCTTCGGCTTCGACTCCCCGACCGAGGTAGGCCAAGCCTTCCAAGCCGGTGAAAATCATTCGTTCGCCTTCTGTGAGTGTGTTTTGTTTAACCAGAAGCTCGGCGGCTTTTTTTCCTGCCTCATCATAGGCCTTTCGAACGAAATCCGCTTCCAACGCCAATGCAGTCGCGGCTTTTTGTTCTCGGGGCGTGTCTTGAGGAAAAATAGACACTATTTTCCATGTTATTTCGCTCCATCCCTGTTGCGCGGCCAAGGCTTGCAGGCGAAGCAAGGCGGAAGAGTCGCGGCCGAAGATTCGCAGGTAATCGTCGATAGATGCCGTGCGGCGCTCTTTCATTTGCTCGTCGGAGCAAAGACGGATAAAATCTAGGTAAGGCTCTGGTTTAGTGGGAAAGTCGATCTGGCGGGAAAGCGCCAGTCTCCTCGCCTCGTCCTGCAAACCTTGCTCCCTAAGATAAAATGCCAAAGTTCGGTAGATTTCGTCGTTTTGCGGGTAAGTTCCGTAAAGATCTCGCAAGGAAACCAAGGCGGTTTCGTTCAAACCTCGTTCCCACGCAATTCGTATAGCGATGAGTTTGGCTTGCAGACTATTTTCCAAGGATGTGCCTAGTAATGATTTTTGAGCTTCTTCGAATCTGTCTCGATTGAAGTTGGCGTAAACACGGGCGGCCAGGATCGTATCACGAACATCAGGACTAAGATCATTCCTGGATAGTAGGCTGTTGGATATTTCAACAACGGTATCATCCGCTTGTTGCTCAAAGAGGAACGTTAAGACGGTGCGAATGTAGTCCGCTTGATTCTCCGAGCGGTAGTCCAATCCCTCCAAAAAAACGATCGTTGCTTGATCCGGGCGTCGCGCCATCAGGTATATCCGCGCGAGGGTCATGCGGGCTTCTTCGTTTTCCGGATTTGCGGGTAGCCCGGATTGCAGCAGATCGAAAGCATCACGCCAGCGATTGTCCTTGGCTGCATCCAATCCTTGGTGAAGGAAGAATTCACCTTTGGCTTGTCGGTAAGCCTTTAGCGTCATCGGCAAGCCGATGACATGGGAAAATCTAACTTCTGAATAACCGCTGTTATATTTGATAAACCAATAAAGAGCCCCAGCTGTAGATACCCAAATCGATACGCCGGCCAACAAAAGCCAGCCGGTTAATATCTTCCATTTGAAATGGAAAATGCCGTCACTTCGCTTTTCCCATGGCTTGGGAATATGAAATCCACTCTTTTTTTGCTTCGATTGGTGTTTCATCCGGGAGCAAACAAGAAATAAAAAACCCGCTTCTTGCGAAGCGGGTTTGCAAAGATTCGTCAGACTTTTTTTAAGCGCGACG
>JACCDX010757840.1_pt1 | contig 45905 bp, 49 predicted proteins | sample 7449681 | NCBI WGS metagenome assembly JACCDX01 (sample SAMN15323450, study PRJNA562643) | freshwater metagenome | isolation source: river surface water | place: USA:Blue River Watershed | collected 2017-08-18
ATGTCGCAGTACCCTTACCAAAACATTCGCCGATATTTGGACAGCTAGCTTCTTCACAAACAGTCACTAACTGATTTTCACGCAATATTTTTTTAATCTCATGAAAACGAGAATTACCGGAAGCCGCTTTGACTCGAATCCAATCCGGCTTTTTAAGCACCTCTTCAATCGGCACAATCTTAATAGGTATGCGTGATGTTTTATCTGCAGATTTTTGCTTTTGATTTGGATCGTAATCCTTAGTCATGACCGCACCTCTAATTGTTGAGATAAATGGCTCAATACATTTTTTGCCACAATATCGATATTGTCGCTCACACCGAGAGTATGGAGATCAATTGTCTTTAAACCCGCGTAACCACAAGGGTTGATAGCCTCAAATGGCTGCAAATCCATCGCCACATTCAAAGCTAAGCCATGATAACAACATTGCTTAGTCACTTTTAATCCCAATGCAGCAATTTTTGCGCCAACGAGTTCCGCAGGAATATTCTCCGCTTTCTCTAAGTAAATTCCTGGCGCACCGGGTTTTCTAACGCCAACCACTCCAGAGTCAGCCAAGGTATCAATAATGGCTTGCTCAATTCTGTTAACCAGATCCCTCACAAACAAGCGACGACGACGCAAATCAAGCAACAAATACACAACCACCTGACCGGGTCCGTGATAGGTAATCTGCCCACCACGATCGATTGGTACCAAAGGTATGTTGGTATCAGGCTTTAATAAATGTGCGGGATCTCCGGCTTGCCCCAATGTATATGTTGGCGGGTGTTGTAACACCCAAATCTCATCAGGTGTTTTCTCCGTACGATTTGCCGTAAAAGATTTCATTGCCTCATAAGTGGGCAAATACTCCTGCACCCCCAAGTGGCGAATTACGATCTCCATTATTTAGAGGACAACACTTACCATTGGGTGGGTAGATAGGGTGCGATAGAGTTCATCTAACTGCTCCCGACTAACTACTCTGACTGTCACTGTTAAACCTAGGTAATTACCATTTTTAGATGGTCTACGCTCAATGGTCGTAACGTCAAACTCTGGGTCAAAGTTTAAGACTACTTTTTCAATTGCTTCTTGATATCCATCAACAGCCTTGCCCATCACCTTAATCGGAAAATGACAAGGATATTTAATCAAAGATTCTTCTACTGGAATATCCATCATTTATTCTCAGCCATTGGAATTGGTTGGCCATGCCATGCACGAACAATTAAATCTCTGATGCAATGCAATTTGCGGTGAAAAAAATGATCTGCGCCAGGAATAACTTGAACAGTGAGCTCTTGAGGTCTAGCCCAATCAAGAACACTGGTCAATGGAATGACATCATCAACCTCACCGTGAATCACAATTGTGTCTTTAGGTACCGGGGCAACATCCCACTTGCTAGTTGCAGAACCAACCATGATCAATCGTTCTGGCGCCTCATTCTTTTCAGTTAACTCTTTAACAACATAACTGCTGACATAGCTACCGAATGAAAAACCTGCCATCGCCAACGGCAACTCTTCCACGAGTTGCGGCCATGCATGTCCTTCTAATTCTTTAATACCCTGCCAGCTAAAAGGATCTTTCATCCACGCTATGACAGCAAGAAGATCCTGAGCTTCTCCTTTACCATCATCATGCACGCCTTCTGTAGCTCCAACACCCCTAAAGTTGGGCCTTAATGTGACATATCCAAGTTGCGCAAACGTACGCGCCAATGTTTGAGCGACCTTGTTATCCATCGTGCCACCCAATAAAGGGTGCGGATGGGCTACCAAAGCAATCCCTCTGGGTCTATAGCTGCTAGGCGTATGTCTAACTTCATCAGGCAAGTCTAGAGACGCCTCAATGAGACCAACAGGTCCCTGGAAATGAATTTTGATTGTGCGACTCACTCAGTGCCCTATCAACTGATTAATCAATTTTTAAACGTTCGACTACTTTTCCATGAATGAAATGACTATCAATGATTTCATCAATGTCGGCTTGATCAACTGCTGTGTACCAAATACCTTCTGGGTAAACAACCATCACAGGTCCATGCGCACATCGATCTAAACAACCTGCTTTATTGACCCGCACTTTGCCTTCACCGTTTAAGGATAACTCCTTACAACGCTGCTTTGCATAATCGAATAACCCAACTGCATTATGTGCAGCACAACAGTCGTCACCGTTCTCACGCTTGTTTAAACAAAAAAATAAGTGGTATTTGTAATAGCTCATATTGAAAATTATATAGATGACCTAGCTTTTAAGCCTTTTGCCAGTGATAAGGTAGCCCCAATAGGCCAAATCCATGCCAACCAAGACATTAAATGGTTGAAATGAATCAAGCGCCCCTGACGCCACTCTTGAATTGTGACTAAATAATAGGGGTTTTTGGGAAAGACGTTTACTAAAAATATCATTAATCCCAAAAACAAAATTGCCAACCCATACTGCCAAGATCTTTTTAATTGAACTAACCCAGCCAACAAAATACTTGAAAAAATCATCCCCCAAAAAGCTGGCGGGGTTAACCAAGAAAAACTCTTATCTATACCAAACTGCATTCCAGAAAACAATGCTTTAAAAATAATCGTCATTAACAACAAAGCCAATAGTATTTTTAGTTTAGGCGCAACTGACTTCATCGTTAGGCTGATACATAAACCAGCACCTAACCATGCCAGCATGGTCGTAATCATTTCAATGGCAGCAAAATTAAATGAGGTATTTTGTATTGCAGGAATAAGCCAAACAAAACCCCAATCACCCATTGCTAGCCATGCTTGCTGAGGATAAATTTGCGCCCAAGGAAAAGCTAATACTAATAAGATTCCACTTGTTCTAAATCCAAACCACTCAATTCTTCGGCGCTGAAAACCACTGCCTGATAACCATTTTGGATCTAATGGCATAGCCAATAATGCCCCTAATACAGCGCCCCCAATATTCGCAAACCAATCAACATTACTAGGTATACGAGTACCCAACCAAGTTTGCAATGATTCCAAAACCCCCGATAAAAGAGTGCCTAGTAACATTGCAACAATCAGCGCCCTATATAGTTTTAGTCTTGGGTAAACGGCAAATACAGTGAAAAATCCCAAAGGGACATACCCCAAAATATTGGTAAAAACATCGAATGATGTGATGTACTTAGGAATCGGGGCAGTAACCCAATCTAATACATCGGCCCCAACACTCACATTAAAGTTATACGGATAAATGCTGGCATAGATAATTAATAAGACATAGCCCAACCCAATCATCCTGGCGGTGGGCATGGGCAAATCTGGCCAATTTAAGCGTTGCGGTCTTTGAAAATTGTCTGACATATGCACATAGTACCTACAATACAGATATGAGTATTAATTGGATCCTAGAGAGAGTCGAAGAAAGCACCTCCACCAACGAAGACCTGATGTCTCGCTGGAGAGAAGGTGCACTCTGGGAACCTATTGCCAGGGTGGCTGCCAAACAATCTGCAGGTCGAGGTAGGATGGGGAGATCTTGGGTCAGCAACGTCAATCAGGCGCTTACTTTTTCTGTGGCTTACCCATTCAAAAAATCAATTGCTGATCTGTCAGGGTTAAGCCTGGCTTGTGGCTTAGCTGTCATTAAAGGGATTAGTCAAGGCACAGGGATTACCGAAGGTACTCTTAAAGAATTGGGATTGGGTCTCAAATGGCCTAACGACATCTACCTGGGCGATGCAAAATTGGGTGGCATGTTGATTGAGGGTGGCCAAATTAATGCAAGCCAACCGACTTGGCTTGTGATTGGTATTGGCATTAATTTAACAACAGATTTAGGCATAGAAAAGAATATTGGCAGATCAATGGCCAGCCTCAATCAAATCACTAAAGAAGTATCAATTGACGCTGACGTATTGTGGTTAGCTCTCATTAATGAGCTAGGAAATACTCTCCAAACTTTTGAACAAAGTTCATTTAAGGCATTTCAAAAAGATTGGAATCAATGGGATATTTATCAAAACCAGATGTGCCAAATTTCTCAACAAGATAAAATTTCTCTAGAAGGAATTGAACGTGGCGTTGATGATGCCGGTTACTTGCTCCTTGAAACCACTAATGGCATTCAACGCGTGATCAGCGGGGATGTATCTCTGAGGAAGTCTTCATGAGTATTTTATTAATTGATGCTGGAAATACTCGTATCAAGTGGGCGCTCTCATCAGGCGAATCTGATGAGATTCAAGTTGGCTTTAGCACTTCTGGCTTCTTTGACAACATTAGCCATTTAGAGCTATCAAAACTATCCAACCCTGAACAAATCACTCATATCATTTGCTCTAGCGTCATTAGCAAAGAAAAAACTTTGGGACTCAAGGGAATTTGCCAAAACTCAATGCCCAGAGCGTATTGGCATGAAATTGATGGCACATCTGCACTTAACCAACTGCCCACAAGCTACAACAATCCACAGCAATTAGGCGCCGACAGAAGATCGATGTTGCTAGGAGCTCAACAATTATTTGTTGATAAAAATATATTAGTTATTAGCACAGGAACGGCGACAACAATTGATCTGCTAGCCAATCAACAACATCTTGGTGGATGGATTTTTCCTGGCATCACACTCATGTCTCAGACGCTTTCTAACCACACTGCCAACTTACCTAATATAGAAAAAATTGAATCTTTATCTACTTTAAAACCTGCACTAACAACGGATGAAGGCATCGAACAAGGTATTTTTGCCTGTCAAGTTGGAGCCATATCAATCGCTGAACAATACGCTAAAAATAATAATATTCAGATTGATTTAGTTGTTCTTACTGGAGGCAATGCAAATCTCATTGGCGCCCATTTAGAAAAACAAAGTTGCGTTGTAACGGAGCCTCAACTAGCCCTCAAAGGTCTTTTAGCTTGGCACCTATTGAACTACCCATCATGAACAAGAAACTCAAAGTTACTTTAATTCTTACCGTTAGTATTGCGCTCCTATTGGGTTCAATCATCATCTTCGCACCAATAACAGCACAAAAATTAATTGCATCGTGGTTTGAGACCTCACACCAAGAATATGCAGCACCGAGTGAGGCTGATCAAATTAAGCTACTAGGGCCAGCTAATTCAAGATCTAATCTTGTTAAGTAAAGCTGTTGTTGATCGATCATGAATAAATGGGATAGCGTATGCCTTACCACCCCAAGTTTTAACCAATGTCGTCTCGGCTAACTCATCAATTTGGTAGTCACCACCCTTAACGTAGATATCAGGTTTTACTTTAGCAATTAGCTCTACTGGTGTTTTTTCGCTAAACAAAATTACCAAATCAACAGACTCAAGAGCCGCCAACAACGCCATACGATCATCTTGCTGATTTAAAGGTCGATCATCCCCTTTACCCAACATCTTGACAGAGCTATCGGCATTAACACCAACCACCATACTTGCCCCCAAGCTTCTGGCCTGAGCTAAATAGCTCACATGCCCCCTGTGCAAAATATCAAAAACACCATTTGTGAAAACAACTGGTTTTGGCAATTGACTAAGCTTGCCCTGCAAATCTTCTGCGGAGCAAATTTTTTTCTCAAAAGCAGGCAAAGGTAAATTATTTAAATCTTGTGATGTCATAGGCAACATCTTACAACCGACTAGATGTTTTCTAAATTATTTAGTAATTTGTGAGCATGTTGCTCTATCTTTTTTTGCTCAGACACATCAATTTTATTGAGGTTAGCAGTCATCAATCTTGTTCTTGGATTTTTCTCTAGTGCAGCCTGATGCTTAATCAAGAAATTCCAATACAAACTGGTCATTGGACACGCGCGCTCTCCATATCTCTCACTTGGCTTATACGCACAACTATCGCAATAATTGCTCATGCGCTTGATGTACGCTCCACTTGCTATATATGGCTTACTAGTAAATCTGGGGCCGTTTGCAAACAAAGCCATTCCAGAAGTATTTGGCAACTCGACCCACTCAATCGCATCTACATACACAGCCAAATACCAGTCGCACACATCTTTAGGCAGTATTTCAGCTAATAAGGCAAAGTTACCCGTAACCATTAAACGCTGTATGTGATGCGCATAACCAAACTTCATCGTTTGATGAATGGCATCTTGCATGCATGCCATTTGAGTTTGCCCAGTCCAGTACCACTTAGGTAATTTTCTTTGATGATTGTAGAAATTGGCATCAGCCATTTTTGGCATATCTAAGTAATACATGCCCCTAACAAACTCTCTCCAACCCAGTGTCTGACGAACAAATCCTTCTACTGCATTAATTGATATATCTTTCTTTTTCCAAACATTAATTGCTGCATCAACGACTTCTTTGGGGTCAATCAATTTCAAATTCAACGATGCGGACAATATCGAATGCCAACCAAATGGCGTATTAGTCCACATGGCATCTTGATACTGTCCAAAATATGCCAAGCGATGCTCCATGAAATGCTCCATGGCCATCAATGCCTGTTTTCTGGTAACTGGCCATGCAAAATTTTCTAGTTCTCCGGGATGATTGCTATATTGTTCTTTTACTTCAGCAATCACTTCCCTAGTGATGTCATCAGGCTCAAACCATAATGGATCAATAACTAAGCCCGGTCCTTTTTTTGAATATGCTCCTCGGTTTTGATCATCGAAGTTCCATTGATTACCCTCAGGCTCGCCATCTTCTTGCATCATCACTTGATGCTTTTTACGCATATACCGATAGAAGTATTCAAGCCTTAATTCTTTTTTGTCCCCGGCCCATTCTTTAAATTCATCAATGTCGCAGTAGAAATGATTGTCTGGCCTCAAATCCAAATGAATATTTAATTCATCTGCTAGATTCTCCAACTCTGTTTTAAGCCTTAACTCACCCGGCTCAACACATATTAAATGTGTAAATTGATTTTTTTGTATGTGTTGCTTTAACTCATCAACAATTGATTGCTTAGACTGAGATATGTATGTGAGATGGTATTTTTTACTTTTTAAGTCTTTGGCAAAGTGCCTCATCGCTGACAAAAACAATGCGATCTTTGCTTTATGTGACCACACATAATTTGCCTCTGCCACGGATTCAATCATGATGACTTGATCAGTATCAGGCCTGAAATTAATAAAGGCCGAACTATCGGCCTTTAATTGATCCCCTAATACCAGTACAAGCTTTTTCAACTTGTTAAATGTCCGAGCGCTTGGATCGCCAGTCATTTACATTAACTGATATGTCATTTAATGCATGAATTACTTTGATCCCCTCTGGGGCGCGTTTGCGTAATGCTTGGTTTTCACCGCCCACCCATAGCTCAATACCAGGCGCTAGTTTTGACTTAAGCTCATTTAAGCCATCAACCACCTGATTTTGATTCATCTGTGACGAGAACGACAAAGCAATCACATCTGCTTTTTGCGCTCGAGCTGCTTGAGCAATTTCTAAAATCGGTGTCTGCGTTCCTAATGAAACGCATACGCATCCCTCCAATGCCATGAGGGCCTCAGCCATTAGTAGACCGAGGCTGTGATGCTCCTGAGGAAATGTCGTCAACAAAATTCTTGGTCGCGCCAAGTCTTCACTTTGTCCAGTATGACCTCGTGGCACAGAATTAATAGCAGTTCTCAGCAAATGTTTAATTTGCTCTGTAAAAAGATGCTCTTCATGTATTTCTAATTTGCCATCAGCCCAGTAATCACCAATATTTTTAATCAATGGCGAGACCACCTCAATAACAAAGCGATCTAAGCCGATTTTCATGAGGGTTGTTGATAAAGCTAAGCGCAAGGCTTCTGTTTGATGTGATCTCAGTAAGTCTATGTAGCGGTCCATTTCTTCTTGAGAAATAACCAAACCAAGACTTTGACTAGGTTCTGCTTGTAGTGACTTTGCACTTAATTCTTTTAAAGCTTCTATTGGCAAAGGGACAACCCTGCCTGGACGGTGTCCTAAATCTAATAAACGCTTTAAAAGACGTAATTTTTCAATCTGATCAGCAGGATAAACGCGATCATCATTGCTATCTCTAAGCGGGTTGGGGAAGCCATAGCGCCTTTCCCAAACCCTCAGGGTGTCTTTGGCGATGCCAGTATCACGCTCTACAGCTGCGATGCTGAGCATATCTGGCAAATTTGTAAATCTAACATTCATATGTGAATACTCACGATTAGCCGCCAGGTTAATACCTGGTATCGACAAACAAATTCTACACTGTCCTAGACATTATTTGCATTTTTTTTATTTTTTATGTAATATCAAGTCATATATGTTTTTCGTCCTAGACAAAAACCATTCTTGTCTAAGGGTCTTTAAACAAAAAAATAATACGGGTCGAGGAGACAAACCCAATGTTGGTCGATTTTAAAAAAAGACCGTTTATCCCGCAACAGGCAACAGACCTGGGGATTTTCTTTTACAAAATTAATCTTATCGCATTGATTTTGGTAGGTTTAATGTGGTTTTCTTGGCCCAAGGAGGCTCAAGCCATGAGTTGTCCAGCATCACTTTCATTCACTTTTCCAAGACTTCAAGACGAAGCCCCTCAAAATTTGTGTCAGTACCAAGGCAAAGTGGTCTTGGTCGTCAATACAGCAAGCTACTGTGGATTTACTGGTCAGTACGACGGACTTGAAAAGCTGTTTGCACAATACAAAGACAAGGGTTTTGTGGTCTTAGGTTTTCCATCCAACGATTTTGGCAAGCAAGAACCGGGATCGAACAAGGAAATTGCCGAGTTTTGTCACAACACATATGGCGTGAAATTCCCAATGTTTGCAAAAACATCAGTTAGTGGCAACGATGCTAACTCTCTATTTAAGTTATTAATTGATAAAACGAATACCAAGCCACGCTGGAATTTTTATAAGTACCTAATCGATCGTCAAGGCAATGTGGTTGAGGCATACAGCAGCATGACCTCACCCAGCAGTAAAACTATGACTGCTCAAATTGAAAAGTTACTTCAGGAAAAATAATCATGAATGCACCAGAGAACATTTTTCTACCGGACGTTCAGGCGAGTCTTGATGAACGAAATATTATTATTCAAAAAGTGGGCATTAAATCAGTGCGCCACCCAGTTTTGCTTCAAACACAAACAGGCACGCAACCTAGCGTTGCAATGATTGACATGACTGTGATGCTACCTAGCAATGTTAAAGGTACTCATATGTCTAGGTTTTTGGAAGTTCTACAAAGCCACCATGAGCCCCTCAACTTTGCCAGCGTCAAAACAATGATGGTCAATATGCTCAATAGACTTGAGGCTGAAGAAGGTCACTTAGATTTGAGAATGCCTCTTTTCTTAAAGAAAGTAGCTCCAGTTTCAGGCGTTGAAAGTCTTCTAGATTATGACCTCCACATTAAAGCAGCCTTCCAAGATGGCGCCTTGAAATACACCTTGCAAGTTCAAGTACCAGTAACTAGCTTGTGCCCTTGCTCTAAGAAGATTTCTGAATACGGTGCGCACAATCAGCGCTCACACATAGTTATAGCCGCAGAATTAACTGAAGACATGGCAGCGGAAGACTTAATAAAAATTGCTGAACAGGCTGCCTCTTGCGAATTGTGGGGCTTATTAAAGCGCCCTGATGAAAAATATGTCACAGAGCGCGCATACGACAACCCTAAATTTGTTGAAGATCTAGTTAGAGATATTGCTGTGGCTCTTGAAAACGAGACCAAAGTGATTGCATATGAAGTGTCATCAGAAAATTTTGAATCTATACATAACCACTCAGCTTATGCGTGGTTAAGCAACGATAAGAGAAACAGACACTAACCCTTTTAAACCACAAGACATGAAACCTGCTGAGCACCATTTCTCTCCCTCCCTTTTTATTGCTCACAGGCGTCTTGTGGTTTTCTTCTATTTAGCGCAAAGTGAATCAATATGAAAATTGCCGTTATTGGTGCAGGCATATCTGGTTTAGGGTGCGCATATGCTCTTAGCAAATTAGAAAATGTTGAATTAACAATATACGAAGCTGGTGACCACATCGGCGGGCACAGCAATACTGTTGATTTAACCCTAGATACAAACATTGGCCCGGTAACGCATGGCATTGACACTGGATTTCTAGTGTTTAACCAAAGAACATATCCAAGGCTTCTGCGACTCTTTCATGAGATTGGTGCTCCTATAGCCAAATCTGACATGTCATTCTCTGTATCTATTCCAAACCAAGATGGACGCAATCTGGAATGGGCAGGCACAGATTTAAATTCATTATTTGCTCAAAGAGAAAACCTGTTTAATTTTAGTTTTCTTTTAATGGTGAAAGACATCATTAGATTTAATAGCCTATGCACAAACTTAGCCTTAAATAAAAAGCTAGATCACCTCAACTTGACCGTTGGCGAATTCATTAAAAAACATGGGTTCAGCAAACAATTCAAAGATTGGTATTTTTTGCCGATGGTTGGCGCTATCTGGTCTTGTCCGGTTGAACAAATGCTGGAATTTCCTATCTCAACCATGATTCGCTTTTGTCACAATCATGGTTTGATAAAAATTACTGATAGACCACAATGGTTAACCGTCTCTGGTGGATCAAAAGAGTACGTCAAAAGAATTTGTGAAAAAATAAAATTTGCTGGCGGCAATTTCAAAAGATTAAAAGTTGAGTCAATTAAAAGACTTAATAATGAAGTTCAGGTTTTCACCAATGAATCAACTGAGATCTACGATCAGGTTGTAATGGCAACGCATAGCGATGAAACATTACAAATGCTTACCGACCCAAGCAATGATGAACACTCAATACTTAGTTCGATTAACTATCAAAAAAATCGGGCGGTATTACACACTGATGCATCCGTTTTGCCTCAAGAAAAAAGATGCTGGGCAGCATGGAACTACACAACCGATGCATCAAGTAATGTTGAAAACCAGCGAGTGTGCGTTAATTACTTAATTAATAAACTGCAGCCACTACCTGAAGCCTGGAACAATCAACCAATCATTGTTAGCCTAAACCCAGTGATTGAACCTGCATCAGAAGCGATTAGGGCAGATATCGAATATGCTCACCCAATATTTGATCAAGCTGCGATCAACGCACAATCCAATCTGCCACTCATTCAAGGCTCAAAAAATACATGGTTCTGCGGGGCTTGGACAGGTTATGGTTTTCATGAAGATGGGTTACGCTCTGGCGAATTAGTTGCTGAAGCAATTCACGAAATACTTATTTCACGCAACCATTCATCTGCACTTGCATGAGCATTGCAAAGATCTGCTTCGGCCAAGTTAGGCATGCACGCTTAAAGCCAGCAAAAAACTCTTTTGCATACTCAGTCTTTACATTACGAATCCCTATGCGCGAAAGAATTTCTAGCGCAAATGGTATTAATCAATTTGGTCTAGGTGATAACCAATTTTCTTGGCTATCTTTTTACGACAAAGATCACGGTGATGGCAGTAACAATTCTCTTGAGTGGGCAACTGGACTAGTCAAGAAACAAGGTGTTACAGATATTGATGGAGAAGTTTGGTTGCAAACATTTCCTCGAGTGCTTGGTTACGTCTTTAATCCGGTTAGCTTTTGGTTTTTTGAAAATTCCTCAGGTGAAACAAAAGCCATCTTGGCAGAGGTAAATAACACCTTTGGAGAAAGACATTGTTATTTACTAACACACCCAGATGGCAAGAACATTGACTGGGGCGAGAGCTACGTTTCCAATAAAGTTTTTCATGTATCACCATTTTGCGAAGTAAAAGGGCATTATCTATTTAGATTCTTCACAAAAAATTCTCCAAAGCAACACGTTGCACGCATTGAATATCACGATCAAGGGCCACTTCTCATCACTAGCGTGAATGGCATTGAACGCGATCTCAACCTCAAAAATTTACTCTGGTCTGCCATCAGATACCCCGCAATGAGTATTGGCGTGATTGCACGCATTCATTGGCAAGCATTACGTTTATGGTTAAAAGGTGTGCAATTTCATACCAAGCCAGAACCACCATCTGTGGAAGTTAGCAAATGAGCTCAAATATTAATGTTGTTTCAAACACATCACTAACACTCCCATGGCATGCAAGAACCATCTTGTCTCTATTGGAGAAAATTCAGATTGGGCAATTAACTTTAGTTAGCCCTGAAGGTGAAAAATTTATATTTAGGGGTACGCAATCAGGCATTGAAGCCAACATTCAAATCCATGATTGGGCAGTTTGCAAGGCCTGCTTAAAATCTGGCGACATTGGTTTGGCTGAAACATATATTGATGGTCTTTGGGACTCAACAGACATTCAATCCTTGCTGAGACTATTCCTTGTGAATCGCCAGGTAATAGAAAAGGCGATTTACGGCAACTGGTGGGGCAGGTTGGGTTACCGTATTAAACACTGGCTAAACAAGAATTCAAAAGCCGGTAGCAAAAAGAATATTCATGCTCACTACGACATTGGCAATGCCTTCTATTCATTGTGGCTTGACCCTAGCATGACCTATTCGAGTGCTTGTTTTGAGGACAAAGACACATCACTGATTGAAGCACAAGAAGCCAAGTACCAGCGCATCATTAATTCAATCGATGTACATGCTGGTCAGAATATTCTTGAAGTTGGTTGTGGTTGGGGTGGATTAATGGAGGTCGCATCTAAACACGGAATTAATATTGACTGTCTAACTATTTCACAAGAGCAAGCTACTTATGCTCGAGACCGTGCACAACGCATCAAATCAGATACATCTGGCGAAGTAAATATTCTGATTCAAGACTATCGCGACCATCAAAATCAATATGATGGCATTGCCTCGATTGAAATGTTTGAAGCTGTTGGTGAAAAATATTGGTCAACATATTTTGAGATGATTCAAAGATGTCTCAAACCTGGTAAAAAGGCATGCATACAAACGATTGTAATTGCAGACAACCTGTTTGATAAATATCGTAGAAGCTCAGACTTTATTCAACAGTATGTTTTCCCTGGCGGCATGCTACCCTCGATTAAAAAATTCAAAGAGGCAGCACAAAGTAAAGGCTTGATTGTTGAAGATGTCTATCAGTTTGGCCAAGACTACCAAAAGACCCTTTGTTTATGGCATCAAAAATTTAACCAACACCTTCAAGAAATCAAGCAGCAAGGTTTTGATGAAAAATTTATACGACTTTGGAATTTATATTTAATGTATTGCGCAGCTGGATTTGCCGAAAATAGTACGGATGTTGTTCAGTTCACCCTGTCTAAACCAGCTTAACAATGGCATTAAATAAACCTGTTACTAGCTTTTATAACAAGCGCATTTGGGTCATTGGTGCATCAAGCGGCATTGGCTTTGCTTGTACAAAGGATTTTTTGAGCCATGGCGCAAAAGTTGCTATCAGCGCACGTAGAGCCGATCTCTTACAAGAAATCAATGAAGCCTATCCTAGCGACCAAGTTTTATCTTTAGCTCTGGATGCTCGCAACCACTCTGAATTAAGTATTGCCTATCAAGCCATCAAAGACGCTTGGGGCGGATTAGATTTAATAGTTTTTGTCTCTGGCATCTATGAACCTATGCGTGCGGATAGTTTTGACTTATCTAAGGCAAAAAATATCATCGACCTAAATATTCTAGGGCCGATGTCAGCATGCGCTGTTGTGCTTCCCGACTTTATATCTTGTCAATCAGGCGGTATTGCGATTGTTAGTAGCGTGGCTGGTTATAGTGGGCTGCCAAAAGCACTTGCCTATGGTCCAAGTAAAGCAGCCATGATTAACTTCTGCGAAAACTTATATTACGACTTAAAACCAAAGGGCATATCGGTCTATATGATCAACCCAGGTTTTGTGGCAACTGATGCTACAGCCAATAATGATTTTGAGATGCCCGCTTTAATCACCCCAGAGAAGGCTTCCGAATATATTCTTGATGGAATACAAGCCGGCAAATTTGACATTCATTTTCCAAAAAGATTTTCGCTATTTCTTAAATTCTTAAGAATTTTGCCGTACCCTCTATATTTCTATTTGCTCAAAAAATTTATAAAAATATAAATGGTCACCGCCCGCACCCAAAATCTAATAGATCAGTTTGAGTCACTCAGCCTTCAGTCTGTTGATCAGCTAACCAATCTATATGCTAAAGATGCTTTATTCAAAGATCCCTTTAATGAAGTCACTGGCCATGATGCAATCAAACACATATTTCTTCATATGTTTACCCAGGTCGATAATCCAAGATTTGTTATTAGTAGTGTTTTAGAGGATGATCGACATGCATCGCTAACTTGGGAATTTCAATTTCAATTTAAGTCCTCACCCAACCAATCAGAAATCATTAAGGGATGCACTTGGTTTACCTTCAATGAACATGACTTAATTACTGAGCATAGAGATTATTGGGATGCCGCAGAAGAACTCTACGAAAAACTCCCTCTGATTGGAAGTCTGATGAAATGGTTAAAAAAAAGGGCCAAGCACTAAACTTGACCCCATCATCACTTCACTGATATCTCATCAACGTTTTTCTTTTCTAGCCTTCTCAACTAAATGGTCCATCACCTGAATGGCCCTTGCTTTTGAGCCGCCCGCTATTGATGGTGAAGTGATGTACTTACCTTGTATTGCCACAGTTGGTACGCCATCAATTCTGTATGTTTGAGCGATTTGATTGCCAGACCTAGCCTTAGAGGTCACTGTAAAAGACTTAAATGCCTTTAAAAAAGCCTGTACATCAACGCCTTGAGACCCAACCCAATCTGTGATTTCGGCTTCAGACAATAACTTCTTTTTACTGACGTGCATAGCATCCATCACTTTTGCATGCAAATCAGATCGGCCCAAAGACTCCAAAGCGTAGAAAAGCTGGCTATGGATTAACAGGTCATCTCTGAATGCAACTGGAATTTTTCGCACAACAACATCTTTACTTTGTCTCTTAATCCAAGCGCTTAACTCAGGCTCAAAATCATGACAGTGAGGACAGCCGTACCAAAAAAATTCCAAAACCTCTACCTTGCCCTTTTGTTCAACCGCCTGAGCCACTGGCAAAGATCTGTAATCAAAACCTTCTTCGATTGGTCGGCCTTGCGCCATCGCCACAACAGATGCCAAACTCAAAAGTAAACTAATTAAAACTTTTTTGGTTAATTTTTGCATATCAAGGCTCTTTGTTTTGATAGATTAATTATTTTTGTTGATACGAATAACAGTTGCCGCAATACCAGCGCCCTGCAATCTTGAACGTGCTTTTGCAACATCCTCTTGCAACACAAATGGCCCAACACGAACTCGCCACAACACCGCACCCTCAACTTCACGCTCTGAAATCAACGCCTCTAAACCCTGCATAGCCAAAGTTGCTTTTTGTCTTTGAGCTTCATCTTGATTTCTAAAGGCCCCGGTTTGTAACCAATACTCAGGTCCCTGAGTAGCAGCCGCTATGTTGCCAATAGGGTCTTTTGTTACCTCACTTGGTAAAGGCACTTTACTTTGTAATGACTTATTTAAGTTAGGCTTCTCTTCTACTTGAACTTCGCCTTCTTCAATTGCCTCAGCAGGTTTAGCTTTGCCGTTTAATTCTGGTGCTCTTAAATTTAATTTTGGCTCAGGCGCGCCTTTAGTCAAAGTAACTGCAACCCCCACCGCAATTGCTAGACCTAACAACAAACCCAACACGAAACCCATCAGAGTTCCGCCTGATGACTTATTTTGCAATTGCTGACCTGCTTGTTTATGTGTATTCATAGAGCTATCTTACCTCTTACATTTTTTCTGGTGCTGATACACCCAAAATAGCCAAACCATTTGCTATTACTTGTTTAGCCGCTGATAGCAAAGCCAGTCTTGCTAAGCGCAAGGCCTCATCGTCAACAAGCACACGATCAGCATTGTAGAAAGTGTGGAAATCGCCAGCCAAATCTCTCAAGTAAAACGCTACCGAATGGGGTGTCATCTCCTTGGCTGAATCAGTCAACATATCTGAATACTCAGCCAAACGTCTTAACAATGTATCTGATGCAGGACTATTCAAGCTATCTAATGCAACATTTTTTAGCGATGCCTCATCGCCCGCCCACTGACGCAATATTGAGCAAATACGGGCATGCGCATATTGAACATAAAAAACAGGATTTTCATCATTTTGTTTCAAAGCCAAATCAACGTCAAAGACAAACTCTGTATCGGCTTTGCGTGAAATCAAGAAAAATCTAACGGCATCTCTACCTTTGCGGATTGCATCATCTCTTTCTGACGCTAGCGTTTCCTCAGATAAACCACCTGACCATTCAATTAGATCTCTGACGGTTACGTATGATCCAGCACGCTTAGAGATTTTGACCTCTTCGCCACCCTTCATCACCGTTACCATCTTGTGCAATACATATTGCGGATAGTCTTTCGGAATATTCCAACCACGTTTTTGCGCAACACCTTGTATGCCAGAACGCACTCGAGCAATAGTTCCATGGTGGTCGCTGCCTTGAATATTAATCACATGTGTGAATCCACGAGACCACTTGCTTGCATGGTAAGCAACATCAGGCACGAAATATGTATAACCACCATCTGATTTACGCATAACGCGATCTTTGTCATCGCCATCTTCGGTAGTTCTTAGCCATAGAGCCCCTTCTGACTCATAGCTTTTATTAATAGATTGCAAATCACTAACAACTGCCTCAACACTACCATCGCTATACAAAGATGATTCAAGGTAATAACAATCAAACTTGACGCCAAATGACTGTAAATCTATATCCTGCTCGCGACGCAAGTACGCTACCGCAAACTTTCTGATTGATTCAATGTCATCCATCTGGCCCGATCCTGTAACAGGCTCGCCGTCAGAGGCAACAACTGTAGACTTAGATATGTAGTCTCTTGCAATGTCAGCGATGTACTCGCCGTTATATGCAGATTCAGGCCAAGCAGCATCTCCAGGTTTTAAACCCTTGGCTCTAGCCTGAACTGAAATGGCTAAATTCTGGATCTGCACACCAGCATCGTTGTAATAAAACTCTTTATGTACAGACCATCCTTGAGTTTTTAATAAATTCGATAGCGCATCACCCAACGCTGCCTGCCTACCGTGTCCCACATGTAGCGGACCAGTTGGATTAGCAGAAACAAATTCAATTAAAACCTTTTTGCCATTTTCTGATTGCTGACCAAAGCAGCTACCTTCCGCAAAAATCTTATGAATAACTTGCAATTTGGCCGCTAGAGTTAAGCGTAAGTTAATAAATCCTGGACCAGCAATTTCAGCACTAGCTATTAGATCTTTGCATCCCGGTTGCGCTTGTAATTGGTCTACAAAAGCTTGCGCAAGCTCCCTTGGATTTGTTTTCCAATTTTTAGCCAACTGCATCGCTATATTTGTGGCTATGTCACCGTGCTCAGCCACTTTCGGACGCTCTAAATGAGGGGTAGGCAAAACATCTAAAGAGATATCCCTGCTCTTGGCAATCTCTGCCAATGCGCTTTGCATCAATGTAGTAATTTGTTGTTTAATGACTGGTAGCATAGATATTCAGTTTATCAGTTCGCTTTAATGTTAATCTTTGGCTATGTTATATAAATTTCAATGCAAAAAATCTGCTGACGTTTTAATGCTCGAAGATCTCACATCAAGAATCTTTGAGGTTATCGATAGACCACTTGAAGCAAAAGGCGTTTTTCTAGTTGAACAACTACCTGTTGCTATACAAAGGCTTGAGGCAGCGATTGCAGAAGATGAAAAACTCAGAAAAGAAATGCTTGAAGAAAAATCAGATAACAAAGAGGGTTCACCCCCCAAGGTTAAACATGACCGCCTAGGACAAAGAGCATTTCCATTCATACAATTACTCAAGGCTGCTTTAGCTAATCAAGAAATGGTTATTTGGGGCGTTTAGCAAAGTCACTTTGCTGATCTTCACCAATACGACCCACATCAAAATATTGCGCATGCGGACTAGCCAAATAAAAACCGCTAACACTTGATGCTGGTGTCATAGCCATTGACTCTGTTAGCGCCATATCAATCTCACCCGCACTCAAGCACTCAAACATTTCCTTTTTAACCAAATGGTCTGGACAAGCTGGATAGCCTGGAGCAGGTCTAATACCTTGGTATTTTTCTTGAATCAACTCGTCATTTGTCAAAGATTCGGAAGCAACATAACCCCAAAGCTCAGTTCGTACCCGTTGATGCATTTTTTCAGCAAAAGCCTCTGCCAATCTATCAGCCAGCGCTTTAAGCATGATGGCACTGTAATCATCATGCTTAGACTCAAATTCTTTTAATTTTTTCTCGATTGCATGACCAGCAGTTACTGCAAACATCCCCACATAGTCAGCAACACCAGAATCTTTTGGCGCAACAAAATCAGACAAACAGCGGTTAGGTTTTTTAACTCCATCAACCACAGGGCGATCTGCCTGCTGCCTGTAATTCTTCCATGTCAGCAAAACCTTCTGACGTGACTCATCAGAATAAATTTCGATATCATCACCAACGCTATTAGCAGGATATAAGCCTACAACTGCATGGGCTTGTAACCAACGTCCCTGAATAATTTTTTGAAGCATACTCTGCGCGTCGGCATAAACCTTTTTAGCAGACTCACCAACAATCTCATCATCCAAGATTTGAGGAAACTTCCCCGCCAAATCCCACGTCTGAAAAAATGGCGTCCAGTCAATGCAAGTTGCAATTTCGGCCAAGTCATAATTCTTGAAAACGCGACGCCCAATAAATTTAGGCTTAACAACACTTGCTTTTGACCAATCAATTTTTTCTTTATTAGCGCGAGCCTCATCCAGACTAATTATTGGCAACTGCTTTTTATTGGCATGCTGATCGCGGATACGATCATATTCAGCATTTAGATCATCAATGAATTTCTTGGCGCCATCATCTGATAACAATCCTGAAGCAACGGATACAGCTCTAGATGCATCTGGCACATAAACCACCGGCCCCTCATAATGAGGTGCAATTTTTACTGCAGTGTGCACGCGCGAAGTAGTCGCCCCACCAATCATTAGAGGCATTTTTTTACTTCTGAAGTAATCGTCTCTCTGCATCTCCTGAGCAACATAAGTCATTTCTTCAAGAGACGGTGTGATCAAGCCAGATAGGCCGATCATGTCTGCCTTCTCTTCTTTAGCTTTGTTCAAAATCTCATTACATGGCACCATGACACCCATGTTCACAACATCAAAGTTGTTACATTGCAATACAACCGTAACGATGTTTTTACCGATATCGTGAACATCACCCTTCACTGTTGCCATGATAATTTTTCCGCGCGAGCGAACATCGCCACCACGCTCCAAAATTTGACGCTTTTCTTCTTCAATGTATGGCACTAAGTGTGCGACAGCCTGCTTCATCACACGAGCACTCTTAACAACCTGCGGCAAGAACATCTTTCCTTCACCAAAAAGATCGCCCACCACGTTCATGCCATCCATTAAAGGACCTTCAATCACCTCAATTGGTCGACCACCGGCGCCAGCGATTTCCAAGCGCATTTCCTCGGTGTCTTCAACAATATGAGAGGTAATTCCATGAACCAAGGCATGTGTTAAGCGATCTCTTACCGAAGCCTCTCGCCAAGCTAATGTTTCCTCAGCTTTAGCTCCACCACCTTTGTATTCATCAGCAATCTCTAAAAGTCTTTCGGTTGGCGTCTTACCATCTTTCTCTTTAAACCGATTCAAGACTACATCTTCAACGCGCTCTTTTAACTTCTCATCTAAGTCAGCATAAACACCCAACTGACCTGCATTAACAATACCCATATCCAAACCAGCACGTATAGCGTGGTAAAGGAATACTGTGTGTATGGCTTCACGAACTACATCATTGCCGCGGAAAGAAAAGCTGACATTTGAAACACCACCACTAACTTTGGCGCCGGGTAAATTTTTCTTAATCCAAGCCGTGGCATTAATAAAGTCATTGGCATAGTTATCGTGTTCTTCAATACCAGTGGCGATCGCAAAAATATTTGGATCAAAGATAATGTCTTCAGCAGGAAAGCCTAGCTCATTAACCAAAATGTTGTAGCTACGTTGGCAAATTTCAATCTTGCGCTCATACGTGTCAGCTTGACCTTTTTCATCAAACGCCATCACTACGGTTGCCGCACCATAACGTCGTATTAATTTCGCTTGCTGTCTAAATGGTTCCTCTCCCTCTTTCATAGAGATAGAGTTAACAATTGCTTTACCTTGAACGCATTGCAAACCAGCCTCGATCACGGACCACTTTGATGAGTCAATCATCACTGGCACTCTTGAAATATCTGGCTCTGATGCAATCAAATTCAAAAAACGTACCATCGCAGCTTTTGAGTCCAACATGGCTTCATCCATGTTGATATCAATCACTTGGGCACCATTCTCAACCTGCTGCCTCGCAACTGACAAAGCCTCGTCATATTGACCATTCAAAATCATTCTTGCAAACGCTTTTGAGCCTGTCACGTTGGTACGTTCGCCAACGTTAACAAATCCTACGTGCGCGCTAATGTTGCATGGCTCAAGACCTGATAAACGCATCGGTGGAATCTTCGCTGTACTCATCACACAGACTCCTTATAAGCATCCCAGCGACGAGCAGTTCTTTTGGATACGATCTCCGCAATAGCCTTAATATGAGCAGGAGTTGTGCCACAGCAGCCACCTACCAAATTAACCAAACCATCTTTTGAAAACTCGTCTAAAAGTCTTGATGTCATTTCTGGCGTTTCATCAAAGCCCGTATCACTCATTGGATTAGGCAGACCAGCATTTGGGTAACAAGAAACCGCAACGTCACAGACCTTTGCTAACTCAGCAATATATGGGCGCATCAAAGTAGCGCCCAAAGCACAGTTTAAGCCAAACGTCAGTGGCTTAGCATGACGCAAGCTATTCCAAAAAGCTTCTACAGTTTGTCCAGACAAGATTCTTCCGGACGCATCAGTCACTGTTCCTGAGATCATGATTGGCAATCTAACGCCTGACTCCTCAAAGAACTCATCAATAGCAAAGAGTGCCGCCTTTGCATTTAGCGTGTCAAAAATTGTTTCAACCAACAACACATCGGCGCCACCCTCATACAAAGCTTCCACTTGTTCTTTATACGCCACTCTTAATTGTTCAAAGGTTACGTTTCTGGCACCAGGATCATTCACATCTGGAGAGATGCTAGCAGTCTTTGGCGTGGGCCCAACAGCACCTGCAACAAAGCGTGGTTTTTCTGGTGTTGAAAACTCATCACATGCTTGTCTTGCCAATTTTGCTGCAGCAATATTCATTTCCCTAGCAAGCTCTGGCATTTTGTAATCATCTTGCGCAACCGTGGTTGCGCCAAATGTATTTGTCTCAATTAAATCTGCACCAGCTGCTAAATATTGTCTGTGTATATCGAGAATAATTTCTGGATGGGTTAAGTTGAGTAACTCGTTATTACCCTTCAGATCAATGGGATGATTTTCAAAACGCTTTGATTCAGGCAATCCACGGTAATCTTGCTCCGTCAATTTACGTTGCTGAATCATGGTACCCATAGCACCATCCAAGATCAAAATTCGATCTTTTAATAATTGAGGCAAAACAGCGCCACGCGTATAAAGCATAGGTAAAAACTCTTGATTTAGCAGCAAATGATTGCGGCAAATGGATTAAACCTATATTTTATCGGTATTACGCATATTTATCTGATTACATTAACTTTTTTATTAAGGGAGTCATCATGTTTGGTGCTATGCCGGATTTCAATCAAAGCCTTGAAATGTTTAAAACAATGTGGGGTAACTCGCCTACTCCTGGCGATTTGAGTGGGTTTGGCGCCGGTATTGGTGGGGGTGCAGCAATGCCAACCCTTGATATTGAGGAACTAGACAAGCGTATTCAGGACCTAAAAAGCGTAGAAAACTGGCTACAACTGAATATGAGCGTACTTAGAAGCACCATCCAAGGCCTTGAAGTACAAAGAGCAACCTTGGCAGCGTTAAAAAGCTTTAGCGCAGCCATGACCCCAGAAGCCATGGCAGAAGCCAGTAAAGCGGCTCAAAAAGCAGCCAACCAAGCCACTCAGGCTGCCACTGAAATGGCAAAAGAAATGGCTACAGGTAACTTTTCTGATAAAAAAACCGCCAAACCCCGTCAGAAGAAACCTCGCGCGACAAACACCCGACGCGCCACAGGTAGTTAAGATGCGCAATGGCTTCGCCCATTGCAAAAGTTAATTGATGAAGATCAAGCTCCCTCTTAAACAGAATAGGAATTAAATCTCTTGCAGTTTGAGGGGCTTGCTGGCAAGCAGCGATAGTGTCAGCGAGCCTATCTTGGTGATGTTTCTTTAATTGCTCGACTCGCCAATGAAGCCCCTGAAATGGCTTACCATGTGATGGCAGTACCAAAGTTTTTTCGGGCACATCTTTAAATCGCTCTAAAGACGATAAATACAAACCCAATGGATCAGCATCTGGTTCTGTGTCAAAAACGCTCACATTTGTGGAGATTCTGGGTAAAACCATATCGCCAGAAATCAATAAATTATCTTGAGCATTCCATAGAGAAGCATGCTCAGGCGCGTGACCATAGCCTGAAATAACCTGCCAAACTCGATTGCCTATGGTGATTTCTTCACGATCAATAATTCTTCTGAACCTTGGCGGAACGTTAGGCACCATTTGGCTGAAATAATTTGCTCTTGCTCTAATCTTTACCAAATCCTCTTCTTGATTTAGTCCATGCTTAGCAAAATGATCTGCCGCACCACCCCCACCGGCTGCCGAACCTACACTTGCCCCCTCAGCACTTGATAACCATTTCGCTAACAAATAATCTGTCATAGTCATCCACAATGGCGCAGACCATTTTTCACATAACCATGAAGCAAGCCCAATATGATCTGGGTGCATATGTGTAACGATCACCCTAACAATAGGCAAGCCCTCTAATTCAGATAAAAAGACGGCATCCCAAGCATCTTTGGTTGCTTGATTCGCTACCCCACAATCAACCATCGTCCAGCCAGCTTGCCCATCAAAAACATCTTTAATTAGCCACAGATTGATGTGGTCTAGAGCGAAAGGGAGAGGCATACGCACCCACTTGACGTTTGCATCAATTCTTTTAGCTCCCCCAAGTGGGGGTAACTCATCATTAAATGGGTATTCAAGAGATTTCATTGGTACTGTTATATCAAATAAATGAGCAATGCCCCATAAGCGGTGAAGTCTTGAAAAATTCCGCCAAATCCAAAAGTCACTGTAACATTCTTACTGTGATGCCAATATTGCAATAATCTATTTGCCAACAGATAAAGATTTAATTATGACGACATCAAATAATCCATACATCCTATCCAAGTTACTTGAAAATAATCAGGATTGGGTTGATTCCGTCACCAAAGCTGATCCGAATTACTTTTCTAGACTGGTCGACCAACAGGCTCCAGAATACCTATGGATTGGCTGTTCAGATTCAAGAGTTCCTGCCAATCAAATTACTGGTCTAGCACCAGGCGAAGTGTTTGTTCATAGAAATATTGCTAACGTTGTTGTTCATACAGATTTAAATGCCTTATCTGTTATCCAGTTTGCAGTCGATCAAATTAAAGTCAAACATATTATTGTGGTTGGTCACTATGGCTGTTCAGGGGTGCGTGCAGCACAAATCAAAGCGCGTATTGGTATTGCAGACAATTGGATTAGGCACGTTCAAGACGTTCAAGATAAGCATGGAAAATATCTTGGTCAAGTTCTTAAGGAGACTGATCAATTCGATAAATTATGCGAGTTAAATGTGATCGAACAAGTCATGAATGTTTGTCAAACAACCAGCGTTCAAGATGCTTGGTCAAAAGGCCAAGAAATAACTATCCATGGTTGGATTTATGACTTGAAAGATGGTCGAGTAAGAGACTTGGGAATTAGCATTAAAAATGCTACCGAGCTCTCCAATCGATATCAAGCAGTTTTGGAAAAGAACTATCCTCAAAGTGAATAGTACTAATACACCATCAAGACCAGCATCACCTTGTATTAACTTATGCAGAATGGATGATGCTGATTTATATTGTCTTGGCTGCCACAGAACCTTGGATGAAATTGCAGCCTGGTCAGAGCTAGGCGATACAGAAAAAGAAGTTGTCTGGGCACAATTAGACATTAGACGCGCCAATTTGCATGAGTGATACTGCGCTACCTGAAGGTATCAAAGTTTTTGAAAGAGGTTGGCTCTCTGCCAATAATATTTTTTTTTGGTCAAAGGACGATATATCTATCGTAGACACTGGCTATGTTGCCCACCAAGAACAAACCTTAGCTCTAGTTAAAAATCTACTCAAAGCCGAAGGCTTAAGTAAGCTAGATAAAATCGTTAACACACACCTTCATTCAGACCACTGTGGTGGAAATGCAATTCTAGTTAAGAATTTTCAATCTAACGTTTATGTCCCCGCCAGTGAAGTTTCAACCGTTAATGGCTGGGATGAAAATTTATTAAGCTTTAGGAATCTTGGGCAAGACTGCCCTGCCTTTAAATGCCAATACTCTCTAGAACCAGGCAAGCAAATATTACTTGGCACACACATGTGGGAAATTCTTGCCGCACCAGGACATGACCCGCACTCAATCGTCCTTTACCAAGAAGATTATCAACTTCTTATTTCTGCTGATGCACTCTGGGAGGATGGCTTTGGAGCAATATTTCCTGAGCTTGATGGTGAGGATGGATTCGAAGAAGTTGCAAAAACTCTTGATTTAATTGAGCAACTAAAAATTAAATTAGTAATTCCAGGGCACGGGAAGTTATTTACAGATATTAAAACATCGATAGCTAGAGCAAGAAGTCGCTTAGATTATTTGGCTACGGATAAGGCAAGAAATGCCAGACATGCCGCTAAAGTTTTACTTAAATTTAGACTACTTGAGTGGCAATCAATTGAACTAAACCTTGTGCATGAGTGGATCAAAGAAACACCCCTGATGAAAGCTATTGCTAAAGAACTAAATCAGTCAATTGATCAATTGACTGATTGGCTACCACTGGCTTTAATTAAAGCCGGTGGTGCCAAAATAAATCAAAACACGTTAATCAATCTAGATTGATTAGTCAGCGTACACACCAGCCTTCTTAATGATAGGCGTCCACAAGTCAATTTGAGATTTTAAATGCGCCTTGTGTCCTTCTGGGCTAGCATTTTTATCGTTAGGCACGTTTGCACCCAACTCTGCCATCTTAGCTTTATAACCAGCATCATTAATACCCGCTTTGATTGCAGCTGATAATTTATCAGTAGCCTCTTTTGGTGTTCCTTTTGGTGCATAAACGCCATGCCACACGTTTACTTGGAAGTTTTTCAAACCTTGCTCATGCAATGTTGGGATATCTTTAAATGCAGGAATACGTTGCATAGTTGTCGCACCATAAGCTTTAACGGAGCCTGCTTTTAGTTGACCTGCCAAATTAGTTGTTTGATCACACATTAATTGAACTTGACCACCAATCAAATCTGTTAATGCTGGCGCTGTACCTTTGTATGGAACAGTTGTCATGTCCTGCTGAATGGTGCTCATAAATAACAAGCCGCACAAATGACTTGCTGAACCAATACCTGCATTTGCATAAGCCACTTTTGACGCATTAGCTTTGATGTACGCGAGTAACTCTGTGTAGTTTTTTGCTGGCAAATCTTTGTTTGCCACCATCACCATTGGTACGTCAGCAACTTGACCCAAGTGTTCATAGTCAGTATTTGGATCAAAACCTAAATTTTTATACAAAGCTGGCGCAGTAGACATACCAATGTGGTGAATCAATACTGTGTATCCATCTTTGGGTGCATTAAGAACTTTCTTGGCCGCAATCGTGCCGCCTGCACCAGGTGAGTTATCAACAATCACTTGTTGCTTGAGAGTTTTTCCCATTGCTAAAGCTAATTCTCTAGCCACTTTATCTGTTGGGCCACCCGCTGCGAATGGAACAACCATCGTAACTGGCTTGTCTTGTGGGAATGCAGCTTGAACACCGCCTGATAGAGCAGTTGCTACGACACCCATAGTTAGCATCGCATGACGAATTGTCTTGTTCATATATATCTCCTTAATTGTTGTCACTGTGCAAAATTACTAAATTGACTCATTAATTGTAAGGAATTATTAAGGGAAGTTGCAAAAACATTCAGGTCAAATTACTAGAACTTACCCTTATACCTAGGCTGTTTTTAACAAAAAATCGCTTGAAAAAACCCTATTGTGATCAGAGGTAATCACAATGCCATCTTTTTGTGCACGTTTTGCGATTTTTAAGACCAGCTTATCTTTGCTAATCAGCATGGCAGGCTTGAGGGTATAGGCTAAATTTATAAATACTTGGTCATCCCTATCCTTGCACTTCCAGGGAGCAACATCAAGCACTTCATCATTGATTAATCTAGACCATGATCGCCACTGAGATATGATTTCATTTTGCTTCTCTTGTGAGAGCGAAAATTGTTCACGTCCGATCACATCAAGAAATTCTGACAAAGTTTTTTCAGTGGCAACAGCATCTAAGCCTCCTGCAATTAAGGCTGCTCTTAATGGATGAGCCCGACTGTCGTCAAAAACCAAAACATCCAAAAGAATATTTGTATCTAAAACAACAACCGGCTTCACTCAACTGTCACCGATTTAGCCAGATTTCTTGGTTTATCCACATCAGTGCCTCTGGCACAAGCGGTGTGATAGGCAAGCAATTGCAACGGCACAACATGCAATATTGGTGATAGATCACCATAGTGCTCAGGCATACGGATTACATGAATACCATCTTCAGCAACAATATGAGTATCAGAATCAGCGAAGACGAATAAACGTCCTCCACGCGCTTTAACTTCTTGCATATTAGATTTAAGTTTTTCTAATAGCGCGTCGTTAGGCGCAACAGTCACTACAGGCATTTGCTCAGTAACTAAAGCCAATGGACCGTGCTTTAACTCACCAGCCGGATAAGCCTCAGCATGAATATAAGAAATTTCTTTTAACTTAAGTGCGCCTTCTAAAGCAATTGGATAGTGCAATCCACGCCCCAAAAATAAAGCGTTTTCACATTTAGCAAATGCCTCACTCCAAGCAATAATTTGAGGCTCCAAAGCTAATGCCGCATTGATGGCAGACGGCAAATGACGTAAACGACTAAACGCTTTACGCTCTTGATCTTTCAAAAGCTGTTTTTTACTTTTTGCCAAAGTAAGGGCCAATAAATACAAACCTACCAATTGAGTGGTAAATGCTTTAGTGGATGCAACACCAATTTCTGTACCTGCGTGCGTTAAGAACCGATATTTTGTCTCGCGCACCATTGCACTAGTTGCAACATTACAAATCGCCAATGTTTCTGCATGACCCAATGCCTGCGCATGTCGCAAAGCTGCCAATGTATCTGCAGTCTCACCAGACTGAGAAACAACTACCACCAAAGCATTGGGATTAGGCACTGTTTTTCTGTATCGATATTCGCTGGCAATCTCAACTTGAGTAGAGATTCCAGCAAGCTCTTCTAACCAATATTTGGCAGTACTAGCAGCATAGTAACTAGTGCCACACGCCAAAATTAGTATGCTGTTAATTTTCTCAAAGTCTTCAACGGAGGCACCAAACAGAGATGGATCAGCATTTTGCGCATGACCCAAAGTATCAGCAATTGCTCTTGGTTGCTCAAATATCTCTTTTTGCATGTAATGCTGATACGGCCCCAAATCTACCGCAGCAGTTTGAGCGGGCACTGGTTTTTGCAGTCTATTTTGAAGGGCACCCGCAAGGTTGGTAATACTAATACCACCCGTTGTCAAAACAGCAATATCGCCTTCTTCCAAATAAGCCATTGATGTAGCATGCTCTGCCACAGCTAACGCATCGGACGCCAAAAAGTTTTCTTCTTTACCATACGCCACAACCAAAGGCGAACCAGCTCTAGCACCCACCAAAACATTAGGGGCATCTTGTGCAATCACACCAATTGCATATGCGCCGTGCAAACGAGGAATTACTGCTCTAACAGCAGCTGGCAAATCTCGCACATTCATCTTTGTATAAGCCTGATGAATTAAATGTGCGATAACCTCTGTATCAGTTTGAGAAACAAACACATAACCAGCCGACTGAAGCTCATGACGAAGCTCTTCATAGTTCTCAATAATTCCGTTATGAACAAGGCCAATTAAATTATTAGAGAAATGTGGGTGGGCATTAACTGTATCTGGCTTGCCGTGCGTTGCCCATCGGGTATGCGCAATACCAATATTGCCCGACATTTTTTCGCCTTGCTCACCCAAATCAGCGACACGCTCTGTAGTTCTAGCCCTAACTAATTCATTATTTGAAATTAGCGCAAAGCCACAAGAGTCATAACCACGGTACTCCAAGCGACGCAAGCCCTCTACCAGAACTCCAACAATATTTCTTTTAGCTATCGCGCCAACAATACCGCACATGACTGCTTCCTATTAATTAATCGTTCTATTTATTTTTCTTAACAGGCCTTTGCCAATTAAGTGAGATTTGCTTAGCTCTTGTAACAGTTAGCTGATCTGGCGGGGCATCTTTTGTTAATGTCGTTCCAGCACCTAAAGTAGCGCCCTTGCCTACTGTTACTGGGGCTACTAATTGAGTATCTGAGCCAATAAAAGCTTCGTCTTCAATAACAGTTCTATGTTTATTAACCCCATCGTAGTTGCAAGTAATTGTTCCTGCGCCCACATTAACTTTTTTGCCAATCGTCGCATCACCGATATAAGCCAAATGATTTGCTTTACTTTGTGATGCTATTTGACTGTTTTTAACTTCAACAAAATTGCCAATATGCACTTCTTCTAATAACTCTGTGCCAGGTCGCAATCTTGCATAAGGTCCAATAATGCTCTTGGCTCCAACTTTAGCTTGATCAATATGTGTGTATGCCTGAATAACTGCACCCTGCTCTATGTGAGCATCACGAATGACACAATATGGTCCGACTGATACACCATCAGCCAGAGTAACCTTGCCCTCAAAAATACACCCGACATCAATTTTTACATCTTGACCACAAATCAACTCGCCACGAACATCAATTCTTGCGGGATCTAATAATGTGACGCCCAAGTCAAGCAATCGGTTAGCAACTTCTAATTGCCATGTACGCTCTAACTCAGCCAACTGACCACGACTGTTAACACCCACAGTTTCCCAATCAAATTCTGGCGCTGTTGAACATACTGGAACACCATCTTTGACTGCCAACTCAATAATATCGGTGAGGTAATACTCGCCTTGCGCATTATTCGGAGTAAGAGTACCCAACCAACGTTTTAAATGTGCAGTTGGAACAGCCATGAGACCCGTATTTATTTCTGTGATGCCCTTTACTTCAGGGCTAGCATCTTTTTCTTCAACAATGGACTGAATGCCACCATCTTGATTTCTAACTATGCGCCCATAACCAGTAGGATTACTCATCTCTTGAGTGAGTAAAGCCAAAGCACCTGTTGATGCCAACTTTGATAACTTTTCAAGAGTATTCGTTTGGATTAGTGGCACGTCACCATAAAGTATTAATGTGTCTTTGGCATTATCTAAAAGATCGGCAGCTTGTAAAACAGCATGACCCGTACCTTTTTGTTCAAGTTGATATGCAGTTTTAGCAGTAACACCCGACTTTTCAAGGTAATCTTTGACCAAATCTCCACCATGCCCCAAAACAACAACTGTCTGATGCTCGCCCGCCATAGCTTGTGCACTCGCAATAGCGTGCGCAAGCATCGGTCGGCCCGCAATTGGATGGAGCACTTTCGGCAAAGAGGAGCGCATGCGCTTTCCTTGTCCAGCGGCTAATATGACGATATTCATTGTTAATAATTATATGAGTTTATTGAAACCACTCCAAACTCTAAAATGGCTGGCTATTGGGGCATTTGCAAGCCTGCTACTGGCCTGTAGCGCTGTTCGCTTTGTTTACAACCAAGGTGATGCGCTATCACGCTGGTGGATTGATGATCATATTGGCTTAACGCAAGAGCAAGATAACCTCATCAGGGAGGCTCTAGATCGTCACTTTTGGTGGCATAGAACTGCTCAACTTCAGGGGCTATCTGCAACTCTTGAGGAAATTCAGCAAAAACTTAACAAGAATATCTCAAGGAAAGATGTTGTCTATTTTTATGGGGATATCAAAAAACATAGCTATGCGATTGCATACAAAGTGACCCCAGACATGGCTAGACTTTTCATGAGCCTTGAAGCATCACAAATTGAGAATGTTCGAAAACGAATGGCTCAAAACAATGAGAAATTTGTTAAAGAATGGCTTCCTAAGGAAAAGGCTGAACAAGTAAAAGTACGCATAGAAAAAACCATTCAAAGATCCGAGTGGTTTTTTGGAAAACTAAATAAAGATCAAGAAGAAAAAATTAAAGCGCACATCATTGCTAATCCAATTGATATGAACTTAATTTATCAAGACAGATTACGTCGCCAACAAGATCTAATTCTCGTGATGAGCGAAATCGCAAAAAAGAAGCTCAGTCAAAAAGAATCAGAAGCCTTAATCACTGATTACATCAAACATTTTGAGTACGGAAGATCTAAAGAACAGCAAGATGCAACTAAGAAACGAGAAGAAACAGCGATTGGACTAGCCTTTTTTGTTGCTGAAATAACAAATGACGACCAGAAAAAATATGCTTCCGAAAGAGTAGAAAATTGGGTGAGCGATATTAACTCTCTAATTAAAGAGTCATCTGTACTGGCTGCCAAGAGATCTGCTCTTCCAAGTCGCTAGAACCACTTGTATCAGTTAAATTCTTGAAATCAAAATGCTCTCCGTCCATTAGGTGTGAGGGCACAACATTTTGTAACGAGCTAAATAGACTTTCTACACGCCCTGGATATTTCTTTTCCCATTCGCGCAACATGGCCTTCATAGCATTACGCTGCAAATTTTCTTGGCTGCCGCATAAATTACAAGGAATGATTGGAAAAGCCATTTGCTCTGCATACCGCTCTAAATATTTTTCTGGTACGTAGGATAGAGGTCTAATAACAATATGCTTGCCATCATCTGACTTCAGCTTAGGCGGCATTCCTTTGAGCTTTCCGCCATGAAACATATTCATCAATAATGTTTCAAGAATGTCATCCCGGTGGTGTCCTAGAGCAATCTTTGTCGCCCCCAACTCTCCGGCAACTCTATACAAGATTCCGCGTCTTAATCGTGAACACAAGCCACAGGTTGTTTTACCTTCCGGGACAACTCTTTTCACAATTCCATATGTATCTTGCTCTTCAATATGAAATGGAATACCTAATTTTTTTAAATAATTAGGGAGAATATCTTCTGGAAAACCAGGTTGCTTTTGATCCAAATTGACTGCCACCAAATCAAAATTGATGGGAGCACGCTCTCTCAATTTCATCAATATGTCTAACATGGCATAACTATCTTTGCCGCCAGATAGGCAAACCATGACCTTATCGCCATCCTCAATCATGTTGTAATCAACAATAGCTTGCCCAGTCAGACGACATAACTTCTTGTCTAACTTATTTTCTTCGTAAGCTACTTTGCGAGGATCTTTCATTCTTTAATCAAAAATATTTCAACGCCAACTGCGTCACAATCTGGATACACATCCGGCTTTGCAGTAGATACTCTGACAGCCCTAACTCTTGGGTGCTTCAACATAATTTTTGCAACATCATCGCACAAGGTTTCTTGTAAGTGTATATGTCCTTTTGACACACGCTCAACGATACTCTGACGCATGAAATCATAATCAACAACCTCTTCCAAACTGTCATGTGTAGGAGTGTTCTCAATTAACGGTACAAACAAGTCAACGTTAATTAATACACGTTGCTCACCACGCTTTTCGAAGTCATGAACACCAATATTGATGTAAATCTCATAGTTACTTAAAAATAATCTACGACAGTCCATTAACCTTGGATGGGATAGCAAAGCCTGCATTTTTTACTCCGTCAAAAACATCACGTCTCGATCAGTCGACAATAAATGTTGGCCGCCGTCCACGTACAAAGTTGTGCCAGTTACGGCATTTGAATTAGCTAGATAAATCACAGCCCCCGCAATATCATCAGGCGTTGATGACTTACCTAATGGTGTCATGCTGTGTGCCTTAACAAAGCCATCCTCAGACTGATCACCAGAAACCATTGTAATTCCAGGGGCAACACCCACCACCCTCAAGTTTGGTGCAAATGATTGTGCCAACAAAGTGGTTGCTGAGTGTAATGCGGCTTTAGAAAGTGTGTAAGACAAAAAATCTGGATTCAAATTAGCAAGCTTTTGATCCAACAAATTAATGACAACACCACTGGGACCAACAGCATCTTCTGTTCGTTTTTTTGCATGTAAGCGATATAAGTCTCTAGATAAAATTAGTGGGGCTGCCACATTAGTCAACATATGCCGATCCAAAGCGGCGTAACTAAAACTAGAGGCCACGTCATATTGGAATAATGAGGCGTTATTAACTAAACAGGTTGGCAAACCTAAAGCATCGACACATCTAGCAATTAATTGATTAGCCTGGTCCTCTTTAGATAAATCAGCCTGCAAAGCCACCCCTCGCTGTCCAGTTGCAAGAATATCCTTAACTGTTTGCTCTGCTGCATCCTTAGAATTTCCATAATGAATTGCCACGTCCCAACCATCTTTTGCCAAGCCAATAGCTATGGCTCGTCCGACTCGTTTTGCGGCACCAGTTACTAAGGCAATTTTCTGATTTTTCATATTTTTTGCAGCTTTATCTATAAGAGTTGTAGACTCGCGAGGTATGGATATTACCCCTAGTACAGCAGAAACGTTGCATAGCCAACTTTTGGCTCAAAAAATTCAACAAGAAATTACTGCCAATAATGGGGCAATTTCTTTTTCTAAGTATATGGAAATGGCGCTTTACGCGCCAGGATTAGGGTACTACGCGGCAGGCAGAACCAAGCTTGGTCAACATGGCGACTTCACCACAGCCCCTGAAATAAGCCCCCTTTTTGGCGCCACAATCACGCAAACGCTATTGCCCGTTATTGAGAGGCTTAAAACAGAAGGCCTGCCTATAAATATCCTGGAATTTGGCGCTGGCTCTGGGGCGCTTGCCGAATCGATATTAGACGCCCTAAAAAATGATGGCGTCGCCATAGATAGTTACAACATTCTTGACTTATCAGCTGACCTTATCGATCGCCAAAAAAATAAGTTAAAGGGTCGATCCGAAAATATTTGTTGGATCAATCAACTACCTAAACAATTTACAGGAATTATTCTAGCCAACGAAGTTTTAGATGCGATGCCTGTTGAGTTAATCACATTGATTGATGGTGAATGGCGATACAAAGATGTTGGCATTAATAAAAACTCTAACGACTCAATTACATTTACGTTTTGCCCAGGAGCCAAAGTTCCTGACGAGCTAATTCCAAAACATCTACAAGCTGCCAACTTAATAAATGGCTACACCACTGAAATACACCCTCAAAGTCAAGCATGGATTAAGACTCTGGGGCAATGTCTTGATCAAGGAATTTTCTTAACGATTGATTACGGCTTCCCCGAACATGAGTATTACCACTCACAACGTGGGCAGGGTACATTGATTGGACACTATCGCCATCACACGATTCAAGACCCATTCTATTTCCCAGGGCTGTGCGATCTAACATCTCATGTCAACTGGACGACTATTGCTGAAACTGCAATTGAACATGGATTTAATTTTTCTGGTTACACCAGCCAAGCGTCTTATCTTATGGATGCAGGTATTGGACAACTTCTTCTTGAAATAGCGAATCCTACAGATACTCAAACTTTCATGCCACTAGCCAACGGAATACAAAAGTTGCTATCTGAGGCTGAGATGGGTGAGCTATTTAAAGTTTTATGCCTAACAAAAAAAATGGACTTCTCAGAAGGTGAGTTACCTGGTTTCAGATCTAGACCAAGACCTCTCTAATAGCATGACGGCGAGCGTCATCAATGGCACTTTTTATTAACTCCCCAGCGCCTAAGCCCTGCTGCGTATAGCTTGCAGCAATATCAGATACATTCACTTTTTTTGCTGCGAGGTATCCCTTAACCAACAGCTCCACAGAGTCACCAATTAATTTGCCGACATCAATCAACTCATTAAATCGATCAGGTTTTCTCCAAACATCAACCCGATTTAGTATTTGCAATACATCCTCAGCCTTGCTTAAACCAAGCTCTATTGCACGATGAATTTCATGTCCTAAAAGTGCGTAATCTCGGCACTCAGAAGGAATACCCCACTTGGCACTCCAAGCAGTAATAGCTTCAGTATCTAGCCCACAAAATAAAACGGCACAACGTTGTTGCAAATTAAAGTTCAGAGATTTCGATTGGTCAATATAGTCAAAAAATTTTCGGTTGCTTTTCAAAAGTAGAGCGGATGGGAAAAACTTTTCAAACACCTCTACGGCATCAAGAACATCTAACATCCTAGAAGGTTTTTCAGAAAGCAGCCCTCTTGAAAATTCTTGCCACACCCTCTCTTTAACTAAAGCGTCCAACTCTCCGCTTTGTCCGATCTCCTTAAGCAACTCTATAGTATTTGGAGCAACATTAAAACTCGGGAATCGTGCAGCAAATCTAGCCACTCTCAACAAGCGAACGGGGTCCTCTACAAATGCACCACCCACATGTCGAAACAATTTGTCTTGTAAATCTTTTTGCCCGCCAAATGGGTCAATTAATGGGCCAACCGCAACCCCTCTAGAATCGATCTCCCTAGCCATTGCATTGATTGTTAAATCGCGTCGCGCCAAATCTTCTTCTAGGGTCACATGCTGATCCGCATGAAAAACAAATCCTTTGTATCCAGGTGCAGTTTTACGCTCCGTTCTAGCCAAAGCATATTCAGCATTAGTGTCTGGATGCAAAAAAACTGGGAAATCTTGCCCAACCGGCCTAAAACCTTTGGCAATCATTTCCTCAGGCGTAGCGCCCACAACGAGATAGTCTAGGTCTTTCACTGGAAGACCCAGCAACTCATCACGAATCGCACCGCCTACAACATAGATTTTCACTTCAGCAAAACTTCCAAAGGTTGCGGGGTTACTCCAAACGTTTTTTCAAGAACGTTCTCTGCACCCAACGGCAGCACGTTATCTTGCTGCATGGATGCTAAATTATCGCGCGACATAAGCGTTGGTCCGGGCATCAACTCCAACATGTAGGCTTGTAAATATCCCAATGCACGCGGAATAGGAAGTATCAAACTAGATTTCTTAACCCTTGCGCCCGCAAACTTAACCAATTCTGCCAAGCTATAGATCTTAGAGCCAACCAAATCAAAAGTACGCCCAATTGTTTGACTCATATTGATAGACCGAACAAATGCCTCTGCAACGTCCCCTACATAAACAGGCTGAAACTTAGCGCCAGCCCCCGCCAACGGCATAACTGGAGCAAATTTTTGCAACGCGCCGAACAAGTTGATAAATGAATCATCCTCACCAAATATCACAGATGGTCTAAAAATAGTCCAATTTAAAGAACTGTTTTTAACTAGAGCTTCGCCTGCACCTTTACTCCGTTGGTACATAGAGCATCCGGCCACATCAGCACCTAAAGCACTCATGTGAATATAACGGTGCAAATCATTGTTTGTCATCGCAGCAATAATTTTTCTTGGTAATTCAACATGATTTTTTTCAAAGCCCGGCCCATAAGGCACACCCTGCTTATCATGCAGAACACCAACCAAGTTAATGACAACACCATCCTTACCAATGCGCTGACACAAATCATCTAAAACCATAGGGTCATGCACATTTGCCTCAATCACTTGCAGACTTGGTAGCACCCACAAGTCTTTTGCGTAAGTTGACCGACGTGTAGGCAGAATCACCTTGTAACCTGCGCTTGCCAATTTGCTCGCAACTTGCCTGCCAACAAAACCACTACCGCCAATTAATAAAACATTCGATGTCATGGCAACTCCGATAAAACAGAAGCCTTAGGTGAAACCATTCCTAATTTTTGTTTAAGAGATGGCGACTTAGATGACGACAAAGCCGTGTAATAACTCGCATTAGCCAAAACGTTTTTTACATACCCACGAGTTTCATTAAACGGAATAGTCTCAGCAAATATAGCGCCCTCTACAGTTCTAGGAAGTTTTTCGCGCCAAAGCTTTGGTCGACTAGGTCCTGCGTTATATGCAGCAGAAGCCAAAGCAAATGAACCGTCCAAATCCTGCAAAACCATATTAAGGTAATTGCTACCTAAGGTTAGATTTGTTTTCATATCATCCAACTCACTAACCTTAAAGTTAGTCATACCAATTTTCTTTGCCACATACTTTGCTGTTGATGGCATCACCTGCATCAAACCAGACGCACCCACGCTAGACTTTGCGGCCATGATGAATCTTGACTCTTGCCTAATCAAGCCATATGCCCAATTTGAATCCAATCCAATTGAATTAGCGATAGGACCCAATGACTCTTTAAATGGTGTTGGGTAGCGCAAGCCAAAATCATGCTCTGACTTTGTACGATCTGCAGTATTCACCGCACGATCATACAAACCAATTCTCTTTGCATGCTCAGCAGCAGCTATCAACTGCTTATCACTTAGTGTTCTGAGTTCCCAATTCCACTCTCGGTTACCTTCAAAACGCAGGCCCATGTCATAAAAGCGAACCGCCCTAGCAAAACCCTTATTGGCACTAATTTGCTTAACCAATGATTCATCTGGAGTGACTCGCTTTGGGACATGGATTTTCATGCCCAAATCTTCTCTTGCCAATTGACCATAAAAATTAAACTGCTCGATTAAAGCTTGGAATGTTTCTGTTGCCAAGGTCTCATCACCCAACTCTTTTTGGGCTCTTCCATACCAATAAGTCCAGGCAGGATCTCGCTTTCTAATTGCGGGTGTCATGCCTTCTATTGATTCTTTAACTAACTTCCAATCGCCCTCACGCAAAGCAGTCCTTACTTTCCACTCCTGAGACTCGGGTGAAAGCAACTGGTGATTGCCCGCTTCGTGTTGCAAGCGATATGCTTTGATTGCATTTCTATCTAATTTTTTAGCCAAGAACTGCCCTATCACGCCCCAGGCTGCAGCTGTATTTTCTCTACCAGTGCGCCATTCTTTTTTCTCAAACTCTTTAAATGCCTGTGCGGGATCAGTTCTAGCTTTTTTCACAGTCTCTGCGATGGGATCGTCAACACCAAATTTTTTTGAAAGCCCTTCATAATTATTTTCAAGGGCTATCCTGCCCATCGCTGCGAGCTCTTGTTTTGATAATCCGCCTGCTCTATATAAGTTTTGCGCAGCCTCTGGGCAAGCCTCACCAAAATACTGGGCATCCAACAAAATGTTTTTTAACTCTTGCCCCAGGTGCTTTGAATCCTCGCCTTTTGCTTGCCTTGACTGTATGGCGTAACACTTCACCTGAGTATCGTCATTTAGTACGAATTGAACATATTCCTTATCAAAGTTAGCCCAATCTTTTCTTTTCCCCAAAACTAATAGCCAATCATTGCGTAAGCGATCAGCTATAGCACTGCCTGCATTTACCTTTAAAAATGCTTCAACTGCAGCGTCAGCAGATGAATCAATCTTTGCTTGCGCACCCTTGTCGTAAATCTGAGGTTTTATTTGGTAATACAACACATAATCAGATAAGTCATGACTTTCTAATTTAGAACCCAAGGTTCTAGTTTTTGCTGCATCATTTACTTTTGCAGCTTCTCTTAACTCAACAAAAAGCTTATCCTCAGCACTTAAATCAGCAGCCGGTACAACCTTCTTGGGCGATGATGTGTTTTTGGATGGCTTTGAAAAAGTAGGTGCAGAGACAGTGACTGCTGCCAAAAAAAGGGCGGCACTCAATTTATTTATAAGTTTGGTGTTTTTTCGATGTAGCATACCCTTAATCATGCCTTATTTTTTCTACTTTTGAGTAGCCTGTGAAAACTTTAAATAATCTTAGACAAAACCTGCTAGAGATAAGACTGAGGTCAAACAGGGATGATGTCCAACGTAAAAGCCTAGAAAATAAAGTTGCAGCCTTCTTTGATCAACTCAATGACTGTTGTGTGGCTATTTATTGGCCCATCAACAGTGAATTTGATTTACGCCCGTTAGCCTTGAATTGGGCAAGATATCACCCTAATAGAACAATTGCCTTACCCATAGTCCAGCTAAATGAGCCACTGCAATTTGGCAACTGGACTGAGGCCACGACAATGCAAAAGGGCCCCCAGGGGATAAATGAGCCACTCATTGCCTCCAACTCAGACTGCGTGCGCCCAGACATCATCATTGCACCATGTCTTGGCTGGTCTGATCAAAATGAACAGTTTTGGCGAATTGGTTACGGGGGCGGATACTATGATCGTACGCTTGCCTTTTATAAAAAGGAGCAGCACAACTGTCGCTCAGTAGGGGTGGCGTACAACTCTCAAAAAGTAGGCGAGGGCGATTGGCGCCCTCAGGAACATGACCAAGCGCTAGATTTAATGATTAGCGCCTAGCACTAAATTAAATCTAAGTTTTTAGCGATGCTTAGTGTTGTATCAGCTTGGTTAAGGCTATAAAAATGTAAGCCAGGGGCTCCAGCAACGCATAACTGATCACATAAATCAGTCACAACATCTAAACCAAATGCTTTAATCGATGCCGTATCATCACCGAATGATTGCAAACGTAAACGAATCCACCTAGGTACTTCGGTGCCGCATGCATCAGAAAAACGTAACAACTGAGTGCTGTTTGTAATTGGCATAATTCCAGGAACAATCGGCTGATCAACTCCTAGCTTTGCTGCCTCATCGACAAATCTAAAATAGGCATCACTATTAAAAAAGTACTGCGTAATAGCAGAGTCGGCACCAGCTTTCATTTTGTTGGCAAATTTCAAAACATCATCAGACATTGACTTAGCCTGAGGATGCATTTCTGGATAAGCTGCCACCTCAATATGAAAATGACTGTCTGTTTCACTGCGAATAAAAGAAACCAACTCATCTGCATGATGAAACTCACCATACTGACCCATGCCTGAAGGCAAGTCGCCACGTAACGCAACAATTCGATTGATGCCAAGCGCCTTGTATTGCGCCAATAACTCTCTAATTTTTTCTTTTGAACTACCAACACAAGATAAATGAGGCGCAGCCTGTTGGCCTGCCTCATGAATCTCTTTAACCGTTGCTAGCGTTCCATCTTGTGTGGAGCCGCCAGCACCAAACGTCACCGAAAAAAAGGTGGGCTTAAGCGCTGTTGCCAATTGTTCACGGACAGAACGTAACTTAGCAGCACCTTCTGCAGTTTTTGGCGGGAAAAACTCAACGCTCAATTCCATCTAATTTCTTTCTTTAGTGTTAACAGATTAGTAACGGTATGTTTCAGGCTTGTATGGGCCTTCTTTTTTGACATTGATGTATGTTGCTTGCTGATCAGTCAACTCAGTCAACTGTGCATTCAACTTTTTCAACTGTAAACGCGCCACTTTCTCATCAAGATGCTTAGGTAGCGTGTAAACGCCAACAGGATACTTACCTGTATCTGCAGTCGTCCACAATTCAATTTGAGCAATTGTTTGGTTTGCAAATGATGAGCTCATCACGTAAGAAGGATGGCCTGTACCGCAACCCAAATTCACCAAACGGCCTTTTGCCAAAATGATTAGGCGTTTTTCTGGCTGACCATTGCTTGCCGGGAAAATCACATGATCAACTTGCGGTTTAATTTCTTCCCACTTGTATTTTTCAATGCCAGCAATATCAATTTCATTGTCAAAGTGGCCGATGTTACAAACAATAGCTTGGTCTTTCATCTTTGCCATGTGGTCATGGGTAATCACATGATAGTTACCAGTGGCCGTAACAAAAATATCTGCTTTATCTGCAGCGTAGTCCATAGTTACAACACGATAACCTTCCATAGCTGCTTGTAGTGCACAAATTGGGTCGACCTCTGTTACCCAAACCTGGGCAGACAATGCACGCAATGCTTGCGCAGAACCCTTACCCACATCACCATAACCAGCCACTACAGCGACCTTACCAGCCACCATCACATCAGTGGCGCGCTTGATACCGTCAACTAAAGACTCACGGCAGCCATACAAGTTATCAAATTTACTCTTAGTTACAGAATCATTAACGTTAATAGCAGGGAACTTTAATTCACCTTTTGCATGCATTTGATACAAACGATGCACGCCTGTTGTTGTCTCTTCTGTAACGCCCTTTACTTTTTCTAAGCGCACCGAGTACCAAGTAGGATCTACTTTTAACTTAGCTTTAATCGAAGCAAACAAAACTGTTTCTTCTTCACTAGTTGGATGATTTAGAACTGATTGGTCTTTTTCTGCTTTTGTACCCAAGTGCAATAACATTGTTGCGTCGCCACCATCATCCAAAATCATATTTGAATAGCCGCCATCCTGCCATTCAAAAATGCGGTGTGTAAATTCCCAGTATTGCTCTAATGTTTCACCCTTAATCGCAAACACAGGTGTGCCGTTTGCAGCAATAGCTGCTGCAGCATGATCTTGTGTTGAGAAAATATTGCAAGAAGCCCAACGCACTTCGGCACCAAGCGCTTCTAATGTTTCAATCAGCACAGCTGTTTGAATAGTCATATGCAATGAACCGGTAATGCGCGCACCACGCAAAGGTTGACTTGCAGCAAATTCCTCACGAATCGCCATCAAACCAGGCATTTCAGTTTCAGCAATAGCAATTTCTTTACGACCCCAATCTGCCAACGAAATATCGGCAATTGCGCAGTCCTTAAGAATATTTAAATCTGTAGGTTTGTTCATGTTCACTCCAAGCTATTAGGAAGTTCTTGGAGAGCAAATAAAAAAGCTCGCCAACCAATCACTTCACAGGTTAGCGAGCGTCGTTGCTAAAGGCATGCGCCTCCCTCTAAGCCTAGGGTGTTTGGCTATACCAAACACCTCGCAACGCTCCTTAGAGGTTTTGAAAAATTATAAACCAGCCGCTGCTTTTAATGCTGCTGCCTTATCTGTAGCTTCCCAAGTGAACTCTGGTTCCTCGCGACCAAAGTGACCATAGGCTGCTGTTTTGCGATAGATTGGACGCAACAAGTTCAACATCTTCACGATACCTTTTGGTCTCAAATCGAAGTGAGTGCGCACCAACTCTGCAATCTTCTCATCAGAAATCTTTCCTGTGCCATAAGTGCTAACCATCACAGAAGTAGGTTGAGCCACGCCAATTGCATAGGAAATCTGCACCAAACACTTGCTCGCTAAACCTGCTGCAACAATATTTTTTGCCACATAGCGACCCGCATAAGCTGCTGAACGATCAACCTTAGAAGGGTCTTTACCTGAGAATGCGCCGCCACCGTGAGGTGCTGCCCCGCCATATGTGTCCACGATAATCTTACGACCAGTCAAACCGCAGTCACCTTGAGGTCCGCCAATCACAAAGCGACCTGTTGGGTTAACCAAATATTTAATCTCGCCTTTAATTAGCTCTTTTGGCAATACTGGTTTAATAATTTCCTCAATCACAGCCTCACGCAATTTCTCTAAAGAAATATCTGGTGAGTGTTGTGTTGATAAAACAATCGTGTCAATTGAGTCTGGCTTGCCATCAACATAGCGCAAAGTAACCTGTGACTTTGCATCTGGACGCAACCAATTTAAACGGCCATCACGGCGCAAATCAGCCTGACGCTCAACCAAACGGTGTGACAAATGAATTGGCAAAGGCATTAATTCTGGGGTTTCATCAACCGCATAACCAAACATCAAACCTTGGTCGCCCGCACCTTGATCTAAACCATCATCATGCGCCTTATCTACGCCTTGAGCGATATCTGGGCTTTGCTTGTCGTATGCCACCAACACCGCACAACCTTTGTAGTCAATACCGTATTCAGTGTTGTCATAGCCAATTTGACGAATCGTGTCGCGAGCTACATTGATGTAGTCAACGTTAGCAGTCGTGGTAATTTCACCTGCAAGAACAACTAAACCAGTGTTACAGAGGGTTTCAGCGGCAACACGCGCCGTTGGATCTTGCGCCAAAATTGCGTCAAGAATTGCATCAGAAATTTGATCAGATACTTTATCTGGGTGGCCTTCAGACACTGACTCTGAAGTAAAGAAATAATTGTTAGCCATTTGCTGCTCCTTAGTTAAATAACCGACAACACGTGCCGAGTATTACTAAGTGCGGCGACGCTTTAGCGGATAGTTTTAATTCGCCCCGCAAGTTGTCTTAACTCGGCGAATAACCTAAATTCTATAACATTCTCATTTTTTGGCGCAAGCCTGTATATTTACCCCTATGACAAAGCTAACTTTACGTTTTACCAAGATGCATGGTGCAGGCAATGATTTCATTGTGCTGGATGGGCTTTCACAGGACCTTTCTCAAGTCACAAAGGAGCAGTGGATAAAACTTGCCCACAGGCAGCTTGGTATTGGCGCAGATCAGATTCTTTTAGTTGAAAGACCAACGGTTCCTGATGCAGAGTTTCGTTATCGAATTTTTAATTCTGATGGCTCAGAAGTTGAACAATGCGGAAACGGATCTCGTTGCTTTGTGCGCTTTGTCAAAGAAAAAGGGCTTACGGCCAATAAAACAGTCAAAGTACAAGTGGCTCACACCATCCTAAGTCTTACAGAAACGAATGATGGCCAAGTTATTGTAAATATGGGTGCCCCTATTTTGACGCCCGCTGATATCCCATTTGTTGATAGTGGCTTAAATTCTAAAACCGAAGGAGCCACAACTCTTTATGAGCTACCGCTAGCCAATGGTTCAGCTTGGATATCTGCCGTATCTATGGGCAACCCTCATGCAGTGCAAATAGTTAAGGATGTGGATCTGGCACCAGTAACAATTGTGGGCGCAGAAATTGAAAAACATCCAGCATTCCCTAAAAAAGTTAATGCTGGATTTTTACAAATCCTCAACAGAAATGAAATTAAATTACGCGTCTTCGAGAGGGGCTCAGGTGAAACATTGGCTTGCGGCACAGGTGCTTGCGCAGCTGTGGTATCGGGCATCCTGCGTGATCAACTAGAATCGCCTGTGCTCGTTCACACACGAGGCGGAGACCTATCTATTGAATGGCACGGAAAAACGTCGCTTAACAGCGACGTAATGATGACGGGTCCAGCTGTGACTGTTTTCGAGGGCGAAGTAACCCTCGATTAATCTTTAATTAACGCCATATTTGTCACGGTAAGCTTTTACCGCTGGCAAATATTGCTGTAATGCAGAGTCTTTGCTGGACTCCAAGAAAAGCATCAAACTTGCCAAATTAGCAATTGAAACAACTGGCATAGCAAATTCTTTTTCCACATTTTGCACTGCTGATGTATCTGCAATTTCAGTTGCTGTGCCTGCTCGCTCCATACGGTCCAATGCAATCAATACTGCTGCAGGGGTGGCGCCTGAGTGCCTAATGATGTCAACAGACTCCCTCACAGAGGTGCCAGCCGAAATAACGTCATCAATAATAACTACGCGCCCCTTTAGCGGCGCCCCCACTAATGTGCCGCCTTCACCGTGGTCTTTAGCTTCCTTGCGGTTGAAACAAAATGGTACTGGTCGACCCATCGCCGCCAAAGCGACAGCTGTTGTTGCAGCCAGAGTGATGCCTTTATAAGCTGGGCCAAACAACATATCAAACTCAATGCCAGAGTTGATCAAAGCCTTTGCATAAAACTCGCCAAGTGCCTTTAATAAAGCACCATCATTAAAGCCACCCGCATTAAAAAAATATGGGGATAATCGTCCTGCTTTTGTTTTAAATTCGCCGAAAGCTAAAACTTTGGCATCTAAGGCAAAATTAATAAATTCGTTTTTAAAGTTTTCTTGATTGGAAGTCATAACCGAGATGTTACGCATCATTACCGCCAACCTCAATGGGATTCGTTCAGCTGCTAAAAAAGGTTTCTTTGAATGGGCTCACACTCAAAACCCAGACATCCTTTGTATTCAAGAGCTTAAAGCCCAAGAGGCTGATTTAGATGGCTCCCTACTAAGCCCAAATGGTTACCATGGTTTTTTTCAATATGCGCAAAAAAAAGGCTATAGCGGGGTAGGTTTGTACTCCAAACAAAAGCCCGATAGCGTAAAAATCGGGTTTGATAATGGTGAATTTGATGCTGAAGGTCGATACGTTGAAGCAAGATTTGGCAACTTAGTTGTTATTTCAGCTTACTTCCCATCAGGGTCCAGTGCACCAGAAAGACAAGAAGCCAAGTTTAGATTTTTAGATTTGTTTATGCCACACATAGAGGCTCTGAAAAAAGAAGGCCTTGAAATCATTTTGTGTGGCGATATTAATATTGCGCACAAAGAAATCGATCTCAAAAACTGGAAGGGCAACATCAAAAACTCTGGCTTCCTACCAGAGGAAAGGGAGTGGATGACACAACTCTTTGATCGCGTCGGATTTGTTGATGTTTATAGACATTTACACCCAACCAGCGAAGATGAGTGTTACACATGGTGGAGTCAAAGAGGGCAAGCTTATGCAAAAAATGTCGGGTGGCGCATTGACTATCAAATTGCAACACCAACCATTGGCACTAAAGCACAAAGAGTAGAGATCTATAAATCAGAAAAATTCTCTGATCACGCGCCCTTAATTGTTGATTACGAAAATCTGTAATCAGGGTTTGTAATTTGGCAAACGATCAATGGTGGTGTTTTTAGCTTTGGCATATAACACCAGAGCATCCATCATGTTTCTTTGGATTTCATAGATGCGGGAGTCACCTGATGGATGTGTAGACAACCATTCAGGTTGCTTATCTTTATCTTGCGATAGCTGTCCCATTTTTTGCCACAAGGAAACCCCAGCACGTGGATCATAACCAGCTCGAGCGGCTATATCCATACCGACCAAATCGGCATCTTTCTCGTCAGCCCTGGAAAAACTCAAGCCGATTATCTGTAAACCTTGACCCAAGGCCTGACTGCCTACATTACCCAAGCCCAAAGCGGATGACAAAACATTGGCGCCCAGATTGCCTATTTGCGCCTTGGCAATACGGTCACGAGCATGCTCCCTTAACGCGTGAGCAATCTCATGCCCCATCACTGTTGCAACCTCATCATCATTTAACTTTAGCTTTTCCAAAATACCTGTGTAAAAAGCAATTTTTCCACCTGGCATACAAAATGCATTGACTTCATCAGATACAAATAAATTAATTTCCCACTTCCATCCTTGTGAATCAGGGTTCCAAGCATATGCGTGAGGGAGAATTTTCTTGGCGATCGCTCTTAAACGAATAACCTGAGGATGACTTTCTGGAGCCAAAGCATTTTTTTGAGAAGCCTTTTGCTTCATGCTGTTGTATTGCTTTGTGGCAGATTGCTCTAGCTGGCTGGCTGGCACCATGTTTTTTAAACTAGAGCCCTCGCTAACCTTCACGCCATCAGAAGGTCCAGCGTGCCTCGGGGACGAAGCACAAGCAGTCAAAACAACAAACAGCGCAATAGAGCTGTATGTCTTTAGATTTTTTAGAAACTTAACTGTCATTTATTTATCAGGCTTTTTCAAAGTCAGACTGCTTCTCTTTATTCCAAGGAGCAATTTTAGGCAATAACAGCAAACCAGGTATTGCCAAAATAAAACAAATCACAAAAAAGTTAGTCCAACCCGTTAACTCAACTATATAGCCCGTTAAAGCGTTAATAAATGTTCTTGGTACGGCAGATAAGCTCGTAAATAAAGCAAATTGTGTTGCCGTAAATCTCGGGTTGGTCTCTAGCGCAATATAGGATGTAAAAGCTGCCGTACCCAAACCAACTGAGAGCGCCTCAAATCCAATCACCCAAGTCAACACCCACAAATCCGCGCCGGTTTGAGCCAAAATTGCAAAGCCAACAATCGCAACCGCTTGCAAAAAACCAAACAGCCAAAGAGCTTTATTTACACCGGTTTTAAGCATCCAATATGCGCCCAAGATTCCACCTAAGATGCTTGCCCACAAACCTGCATTTTTTGCTACCAAT
>JACCDX011486590.1_pt1 | contig 45796 bp, 72 predicted proteins | sample 7449681 | NCBI WGS metagenome assembly JACCDX01 (sample SAMN15323450, study PRJNA562643) | freshwater metagenome | isolation source: river surface water | place: USA:Blue River Watershed | collected 2017-08-18
CCTTCATATGTTTTAATATTCTTCATTATACATCTATTTTTATTTTACACTCAAAACGAACACTTTCTTTGGAAAATGAAACTTGAGACCCAATTCTATGAGTTATTTTACCCACATGAAATTTATCTGATGGTATGTAGTCTAAATGTTCCATAAGAAGATTTTTATAGTTATCAATATCAGATTCTACTTTTTTCATAAGATTTTCATGACTACTATCAGTAAAAGCACCAACTCCAGTTACATATTGTTCAGTCCAAAGTTCTATTTTAATAGTGATTACATTCTCCCAATTCGTTTGAAGAGAAAACTCATAAACACCTAATTCATATCCTTTATCCTCTAATATGTATGATATACTCTTTATATCTTCAATAATATCTTTAGAACCAAAGTCCTCAAATAATTTTATCCATTTCATATTAATAGTCTTCTTCGCTAGTTAAATAATCATTTATCTGTAAAAATAAATCTTCGGGTCTTGATGTTGAACCATCCTCATGCATAAATAAATTAGATTCCGCACTATAACCATCAATTGGATTTTCTTCAAATAATTCATTACATATTGAAATAATAGTATCAACATCTGGGTTTGGACCTAATTCTTGAATAGCCATTTCAAATTCACTTGGTACTTCAAATGTTCTACCAAAACTCTCATTAAATTTCTTTAAGTATTTCATATTATTGTATTTTTTTTACTATTGTATATATTAATTCCGTATATTTGTAAAATAATAATTATATTATGGAAAGAAGAGAAAAAAGACGGTCTTTAAGAGATTACGCACCACAAGGAACTAAACCGTGTGAATCTAAATGTGAGAGAGAACCAGTTATGACTCCAGCAGGTCCAGTTGTTGTTTGTCATGGATGTATGAGAATAGTTATTGATAATAGAGAAAGAGGTTTATGATTTTACTCACATTAGCCTTTATTTACGCAATCTTTTGTATAAAAGTAAGTTTAGAAGGCGAGAAAAGAAAAATTGGATTTAATATAACTTATTTTATAAGTTTATTTTTAACACCAGTTATATCTGGTTTAGTTATTTTATTTTTTAAAAAGAAAAATGATGTAATCATAACAAATGATCGATCAATAACACCAATTGTTGGTGGTTTAATTGCTATGAACTTTGTTATTTTTTTGTGTGAATTGTTTTTATCTCAACAATTTATTAATAGTATGGTAGTTAGTTTAGATACATTATCACTATCGAGATTATTAACTCACCAATTTATCCATGCCGGAATTACACACTTGAAAAATAATATGGCTGTATTGTTATTGTTTGGTCCGCCAATAGAAAGACGTATGAAACCTATACATTTCATTATCTTTTATTTGATTTGTGGATCAATTGGTGGGTTTTCACAAATATTTATAGATAATATTTCAGATGCTTCGATCGCGGGTGCTTCTTCTTCTATCTTTGGTCTATTAGGTATTTTTTCTGGTATGAAAATTAAACATAAATTCGGAAAAGTTAACTTTCCTACTTTTATAATACCACTTTATATGATTATTGATGAATTGATAATATCTTTATCACAACCAAAAGATAAAATTGGACATATAGCACATATGGGAGGTGCTTTAACTGGAATAATAATTGGATACTTTTATGAGCGATTTACAAAAACTAAATGATGTCAAAACTTATTTAAGAGATCTTAAATTTAAGTTGATACTAGAAAACAATAATAATATAACGTTAGGTGAATTTCCTTTTAGTCATTTTAATAATTTCTTTGAAAAGTTATTATATCCAAAAAGATTGAAGTGTTTAAATACCTTATTAAAACTAGATTCTATCTTAACTGGTTCAGGTGCTTTGAGTGCTTATAGATATAAAGGAAAAAATATATTTAGTAGAGATCCTGGAGATTTCGACTTTCTAATAAGTAGAGACAATTTTGTTTCTTTTTGTGGTGTTTATAATTTGAACAAAATTGTTTACGAAAAGAATTTCCTATCTATAAATATAAATACTGGTAAGTATAGAGGTTATGATTCATATGGACATTATAGAGGTTATAGTTTTGGTTGTTATTATGACTTGATCGGAACTGATGAAAAAATAAATTATACGATACATAATGGTTGTAAAGTGCAAAACTTTTTAGATATCATTCATTCTAAATTAGAACTAGCCGAGAAGTATGATGAAAACCAGAGATCGGATGAAAAGAAAATTTATATAAAACACATAAATGATCTTTGGAATATTATAACAAGAATTAGTGCTATAGATAATGGATTTTGATAATTAATTCATATATTTGTAAAATGAAAGCGTATAAATAAGTATTATGAGAAAAGAGCAAATTGAAAACTTAATTGATAAAAAAATTGAAAATTATTTTTCAACTGGTTCGACTACATTTAATGTTGTTGATAGTTTAAGAGAAAGTAGTAAGAACATTGTAAAAGTTCTAGAACGTGATGGATTTTCTTTTGAAGATGCACAGAAAATGGAATGGGATAAAATTGAGAAAGTACGTGTTAAGTATGCAGTTCATTATGTGAAACATTCGACTAAGCGTATATCTGATATGGATTGGATTAGAAAGAAAAATGGTATTTTAAGTATAAGTAATTATGTTATTTGGAAACATCTTAAATTCAGAGAGTTTTTATTAAATTCAAAACCTATTTTACCAGAGATATCAAAATACTTTGATAAACAAAGAAGTACTACTACTGTTTTAACAAAAGAATCAATAGATAATCTAACAGAGAAGAATTGGTCTTCTGGTAATCCTAAAAAACCAGGACAAGTTGTATTGAGAGCTTTTATTAAAGTAGTAAATGAATATAATAGTTATAGTAAGATGATTTCTTTACCAGAAGAAGAATTAGAATTATATGAAATTGATGAAGTAGAGAATTCAAAAAATACATATAGTATTTTCCCATCTATTAAATTAAAGGTATAAATTATATCATGATGTTACATGATTAATAAAATCCTTAAATTTTCTAATACTTTCTTTTAATGTTTCTAAAAAGTTAAATTCTTTCATAAAGGCTTTATAAGCTTCTTTATAACTTTTCTTAGATTCATCATTTGCATCATTTAAGTATTGCCAATTGAAACTTAATACATCAGGGGTTTTGAAACCAAAGAATTTTAAAACCTCTTTTTCTAGTTTTACAGACTCTTTACCATTCCAGTTTTGACCAACTGCAATAACACCACACTCTTTATCTTTAAGTAAATTAGACTCACCTAAGGTTGTGTGTCTATTTTCTAACCAAGTTAGTCTTTCTATCAACTGTGTGTAAATTGCGTTCATTTTACCCCATCTAATAGAACCAAAGAATATGATAATATCCGCATCATAAATAGCATTTGCTACTTTGTGCATTTCATCAGTTGGGTTATTGATAGATGCCCAACATCTAATAAACTTATTCGGGTCTTTTTTACTGTCTTTTAAAAGAGCTTCTTTGACACCACAACCATTACCTTCATGATTAGATACATTACCCTCACAAGGAAATATTTTCAATTTAGAAACATTTATAATTTCGACAGATTTTAATTGAGATGCTAACTCATTAGCAATTATTGTTGATTTAGGTAATTCTTTTTGACCTGACCAACGATTAGAAGTTGTCAGAAATAAAATCTTTTTATCTGAATTCTTTAAATAGTTATGAAGTTTTTTTAACTCTCTCATAAACTATATATAAAAAAATCCATCTCAAAAAGATGGATTTTTATTTAAAGTATTGCTGATGGTGGTGGATTTAATCTACGCATTTTCATATTCCTTCCTTCCCACTCTCTTATTTCTTGATCAAGTTTAAATACTTCTTCTTTATACAAATCAAACTCATTTTTAATTGAATCAAATTCTTCTATTTCTTTTATTTTATCAGATATTTCTTCTTCTCTTTTAAGAATCTCCGATTCTCTTTTAGAAAGTTCTTTTAATTTACTTTCTAATTCTTTTTCTTTATTAGAAAGTAATTTTAAATCATTGTCCATTTTTGTTTGCAACTCTGTGTATTTAGCATCAATTTGTTCAGATGATTTTAAAGCTGTTAAATCTAAATTTCTTTCTTTCTCATTTAAATCTTGTAACTTATCATCTAAATCAAGCTGTTTATCAATTAACTCTCTATTTCTTTCTCTTAATTCTTCTTCTTTCTTATCAAATAAAGACAATTCTGATTTAAAATCATTTTCTCTTTTCTCTAATCTTTTAATTCTTGCTTCTAAATCATCTTCTTTATCTTTAATAATTCTATCTCTTGTACCTAAAGAAACTTTCTCTCTTTGGATATTTTGTTCTTGTGAAAATAATTCTGTTTCTTTTTCTTCTAACTCTCTTATCTTTGATTCATCAAGTTTAACACCAGTTTGTTGACCAATTGATGAAAGTATCATTTCTTCGATGAATGGAATAATCTTTTTACCTAATTGAGCAGGTTGAGGAAGTTTATTTGTTTTCATATAAGAAAGTAATTCAGCTTTCCAATCAATTACTTCAAAGAATTGCGGATTGTTATCAACAATATCTTTATCAATAGGAATAATATCTGTTTTTACTCTATAATTATACTCTTCTAAAATTGTACCTACACCAAGTATAAAAATTTTTTTATCTGGAGATAAATATTGAAATTCTTTGATTACCTTATGTTTAATCTTCATTATTAAATTTTTCTTTTATATATTTTATATATAAAAACGTATTTGTTGAAACAATTTACTAATTTTAAAATAAAAATATCATGAAAAAGGGAGATAAATTAAAATGTTTAGAAACTATTGATAACCTTTTAGGAATGCCTTTATTTAAAAAAGGTGAAGTATATGAAGTTCTTTATATCAATAATGAAGATGTTAAAGTAATGGTTTGTTTAAATCACACTTTATATGCCAATGAATATAATCAATTCTCATTAGAGTGGGTTAATCAAAAATTCAAACCAGTTAATGGGTAGAAGAAAATTTAATAAAGTAGTTTTTTGGTTTGGATTTGTTCCTATTTTTCAAGTTTTTATTATGCCATTTATAATACCACAATGGTTAGGTAATAATGAAACTTTTTGTTGGGTAAACATTATAATATTTTTAACCTTTCTTTATTTTTCTAATAAAGCAGGAGAACGTCTTAATAATCCTACAATAGAGGATATGAGAGACGAGAAAATAGATGATATTTTGAAGTGAAAGTTTATTGCAAAAGAACATATTTTAATCATGGTGAAGATGAAGAAAAGTGGGGATATGTAAGATGGAAAAAAGATTGTTGGTATGAATTTCAAAAAGCCGATGGATTTGAAAGTAAGTATATCTTTGGTCATATAAATACTAATAAAATAGAAAGTTATAGTATCTCTATATCTAAAACAGATTTTGATAAATACTTTTATACTCAAGAAGAATTAAGAGATAAAAGAATTAACGAAATTATAAACTGAGTTATGTACGAAATAATAATATTTATTTGTCAAGAAGAATATAGTAAACGAAGTCAAATAGTTTATAAAAACTTAGGCTTTAAAACTCTTAACGAGGCTTGTGAATATTTAGGCAAAAATTATTCAACAATGTTAGATGAATACCCAATAGATGGTGAAATAACAATAAAGTACAATTACAATAAACATGAACCAACTAATAAATGGTAAAAAATAATATATTAATATGAAGATAGTAATAGGATGTGACCACGCTGGTTTCGAATTAAAAGTTAAAATAATCAATCATCTTTCTGAAAAAGGATTTGATGTTGAAGATATGGGTTGTTACTCAGAAGATAGTATTGATTATGCTGATTATGCACATCCAGTAGCTTTTAAAGTAGAAGATAATTCGGAAGTAAAAGGAATATTAATTTGTGGTTCTGGTAATGGTATTAATATGACTGCTAACAAACATCAAGGTGTTAGATCAGCTTTATGTTGGACACCAGAGATTTCAAAGTTAGCAAGAGAACACAACGATGCTAACATATTAACTTTACCAGGAAGATTTGTAAGTGAAGAATTAGCTTTAGAAATAGTCGATGTTTTTTTCTCAACCGAGTTTGAAGGTGGAAGACACTTAAATAGAATTAATAAAATTCCTTGTTTATAATTTTATATATAGATTATGAAAAAGATAAAGAACTATATTAAATTTGTAAAAGAAAACTTACAAAACACCAACAAAACTATATACGTTTTAGTTGGTCCACCATCAGTTGGTAAATCAACATGGATAAAACAAACATTCGTTGATGTTGATCCATATATCATAAATAGAGATGAAATAGTTGAACAAGTTGCAAAAGATTATGGTTGGACATATGATGATTTATATGTTGCTCCTCTCCCTGAACAAGTAGAAGGAGATGTAAGTGAAAAATATGGAACCGTTGTTAAATCACCAGAGTATATGACTTGGCAACCATTATCATATGATAAAGTAATGGAAGCTAATGGTAAAGTTGCTGAATTATTTAGTAAAAAAGTTTCAGAAGCAAAAGGTCAAGAAAATATCGTAGTTGATATGACTAATATGAATGCTGGTTCAAGAGTAGGTGCTCTTAAAGCAATTGAGGGTGTTGAACATGAATATAGAAAAGTTGCAGTTGTTTTCAACTTTAAAGGATCAGAAGATATAATTAAAAAAGTTGCACAAAAAAGAGCTGAAGAAGCTAAAAAACAAGGTTTATCAAAAACTATTCCACCAGAGGCATTTGATAGAATGTTTAAATCATTTCAAGAAGTATCACCGGAAGAAGGATTTGATGAAGTTGTAAATGTTGATAACACGGAAAAATTAAAACAAGTTATAGCAGAATAAAAATACCTTTGCAATGAAATTAGAAAAAATTCCACTAGACAAAGATAATAGAATGTTAAGAATTGGATTTGGTAAAAATAAAGGTCAATACTTTTTTAGAGTTGACCTTTGGTTTACCGGGTTTAGAATTAAAAAATAAAAATAAATAATTATGAACAACTAGATTACAAACACAGAAAAATTAGATTGGAAAACTAAGAAGTTTACCAATAAACAATTAGCAGAATTGTTAATTAATGCCATTAAAAATATATTTGTTGATTTTAAGGCAAACGAATATCGATTTTATAATCGAACACTAGTAAAAACTGGTGAAACAGAAGTCACTTATAAATACCCAAGATATAGTTATGACTATTGTAACAAAACCAAAAGACATAAAACAACTCTAATTAAACCTGGTGAACCATATTTAAGAGATAAATATGATTGGGTTAAATCCTATACATATTCAGCTGAAAAAGCCGATAACTCAAAAGCATTTCATTACGATAAAATAAACACAATTGAATTGAGTTCAAAACTCAACTTCTCAGTTGGCTGGGGATCAAGTTCTCATATACAATATACATTTAAAATGAGTAAATGGCAATTAACGTCTAGTTATTATAGATCTGAAATGATTGACAATCTAGAAATGTTTTTAGATAAACTTCCAAAACAAACAAGAAAGAAATTATTTAAGATTGCTTATATCTCACAACAAATGTTAGGATCTGAGAAACACAATGAGAGAATATTTAAATTACTATCAAGACAATTTAATCTAACATTGAATGCAACTCATAATTTTAAATTTGATGGATTTGAGAAAACAATTTCAACTATTGAGAATAGAAATAGAAAGATAAATAATTTACTTAGAAAACGAAAATGCAATTAACAGATGTAGATATAATGAAGTGGAATGGTAAACTTCCACAAAAATTAATGGTGTATGCTAAATATACAAACACTCTTGATATAAATATAGAATTTAGTATAAGTGAAGAAGGTTATGATCCGTCAGGTCTATCAAATTTTAAACCTTGTGGAGATCCAAAAATTGACTTTAGATTTACATTTTCTATTGCTAAAGAAAGATCCGATTTCTTTTTTGAAATATTGGATAAACTTAAATCTAAAAAATTTGATAATAAGACAAGACGAAGTAATGGCACTTATGAAAAAGTAATTTTAAAAGACGAAGATATTTCTAACATTGATCAAACAGAACATCGAGTATTGAATACAGATTATATCCGTTATACTTATAACTTTAGTACTTATGCTTCTTCTATTATGGCTTGGGTTTATTTATTGGAAGCTACAATAGAATTCTTTTCAAAGATATGGGGATATGATAAAGATGGTGGTGAACACAATTTATTAAAATATCCGATAGGCTCAATAGTTTGTAAGGGTAAAGATAAATCTGTTGATTATCTTGTATTGGATCTTGATTATGAAATTAGAGGTGGATATAATATAAAGTATGTGATTGCTGAAATGATATCAACTGGTAGTATTATTAAGTATGGTGATATACAAAAAGAAATCGAAAGTGAGATTTCATGGTCGAGAAATGGTAGAATAGACGATATATTAAATTAATATGAAAAAGAAGAAATTAAAAAAACTAGTTAATAAGTTAGTTAGTAAAAGAGTAAGAGAAAGAGATAGAAATGAAGATATTATATCAGATTATAATCCAGAGGTTAGTAAAAAAATAAAAGATTTACTAATGGATTGTTTAAATTATTATACTGGGAATAATATTAAATTTTTTATTTATTCAGATCGTCTTGAGTGTATAGTTAATGATGTAACTAAACTTAAATTGACTACTGCAGTTACTACTTATAGTGATTCAAATTATGTTAGTATTTCATTATACAAAGATAAAATTCTCATAATAAGAGGTTATAATCAATTCTTTTTTGCTGATAACGAATTATATAAAGAGTTTAGTCCAATAATTCGTAAAAAATTAGAATCATCAATTAATGAATTTAATATTTTATATGATGGTATCATTATGGATTCTGGATTATTGAGAGATAAAAATTTAGATGATTTGTTAGATAATTAAATTTTTATTATTATATTTGTAAAGTAGATTTGAGTGCGTAATGCGGGATGGTCCCAAACCCTTTATGGTTGACTTAGTGTGAGTTCGATTCTCACCTCAAATCTATATTTGCGGGTAGAACCTAATGCGGAGTGGAGTTCGCGTCAGATTCTAAACCTGATGGTATGGCGTTCAAATCGTCCTACCCGCACTAAATGAAAAAACTAAATGGTATAGATCGTATCGACTTTCTCCAATATGAAAGAAAGAATTGTTATTGGTTTTGGTTCAAAGGTAAAATAACTAGAAATAGAAATCCGAATACCAAAGAGATATATGAACAGAATCTCACTGGAACAAATGAATGGAATGGTCAAAGACTTAAAAATGGATTTTATAATTGTTTTGATATTATGAGTGGTAAATGGAATGGTCAATCTAAATCTGAGTTTGATAAAAACTATAAACGAGTAAAAGATATAGTTGATAAATCAAATGGTGATAGTGATAAAATGACATCATTATCAAGAACACAAGCAGGTCGAATTCACGATGAATTCAAAGCTATAAATAGGGCAATGGCTGCTAAAGAAATGGGACAAGAAGAAATATTTGAAGTTTTCTTTCAAAGAGCTTATGAATTAGGATCGGTATCTAAACAAGAATATAGAGAATACAGACTAGAAAAATTAGGAATATGAGTAGAACAATAGTAACTAATTCAGGTAGTAAGTTCTTAACAAATATAAGTTCTGAAAGATTAATAGGACTTCTTTGTAAAGAAGTTGAATGTAAATATTTTGAAGACTTTGACGGACCAGTAATGGCTTATGAAATGACAGAAGATGAAATTCATGATGTTTGTGTTGAGTTAGGTAACTTTCTAACAAGAGAAAGATACTTTAGATTCTTCGATAAACATAAACACTTTTTTTCAAAAGATGCAAATATTTACACCTTTGTTACTTTTATTGAAGGACTTATAAATGATTTTAGAGATTCTAAAGGATATGAATGTATATGAAATCTGAAGTAATTAAAGCTAAATTTCTTTGTAAGAATACAATGAGTGAAGGATCTACTTATAATACCAAAAAATGGCATGATGTTTTTATCGAAGGTAAAATATATGAAGGTGAATATAAAACTTGGTCTTGGGAAGGTGGGTATGAATCTAATGGTGGTTGGAGAAGTTATTGGGTTGTTGATGAATTAGGTAATAAGAGAGAATTAAACAGATTTAGATTTAAAGCTGTATTTTATGATGTAGATGAAACTAGAGATCTAAGAATAGATGAAATATTAAATTCAATATGAATATTTTAGGACACCTTATTATATTTTCATTAGTAACACTAATATCTCTTATTGGTATTAAGAAAAGTTCTTATGAAGAATACTTTGTCGCTTTAATGATTATAAATATAATATACTTGATAATTATATTTGGTTACATGATATCATCAACATTTGATTAATAATTAATATAAAAAATATGAAAACAGAAAATAAATTAGTAGTATCCGATCTTTTTGTCGATATTTATACAAACCTTAATGTTTGTTCACAAATTGAGAAAATGAATCAATTAGATAAAGAAGAACTTTTTTTACTTATTATTCTAGCTTTAGATAAACATAGTGATGAAGATCCTTCAGTTGTTTTTAATCTTCAACCATTTGAAGAAGAAGCAATGATCATTTATGATGAAATTTCACCAGAAGGTGAAAATAAGACTAAAAATCCTCATATATTAAGTTTAATAGAGAAAACCGGGTCAGATACAATTGATACTTCTGTATTAGTTGATAAAGATGGTAATGCACTGAGAGAACCTCTTAATAAAGCTGAAGTAAGGGATGTGAAAATTAATATGATTAAATAATATGTTTAGATATAAATTAAGTTGGAGATTTAAAAGATTGCGAGTAAGATGGCGACAATGGAAAAGAAGATTTGATAATTCCATTACTCCTGAGCAAAATAAAGTTATTACACCTTTTCAAGAAAAGTCTATTCGATTATGGAAACTTTTATTAAAGGATAATAATACAAAGTTAGCTTTTAATACATATGGAATTAGACAAATTGAAAAAGATAACTTACTTTTAGTCTTTCAACATAATCCTACAGGAGAATCAGTTATGACTATAATGGATATTAACGAACATAACCATAATCTTTATGAGTTACATATACCAGTTAAAAATTCATTATATGTTTGTGACTTATTTGATGATGAAATGGATAAAAGAATGTCAGAAACAGAGTCTAAAAAGAGATTTATAATTGAAAGTGATTTAGATAAACTTCTACAACAAGAAGAAAAAAACCTAAAAAGAAAATTGTAGTCTGAAAAATTATTTGTATATTTGTTGAAAATTAATTTATTTAAATATGGTAATTAAAAACATCCATGAAAAATTGTTGAACGGTATTCAACAACTCTTAATTGATACGAAGATTAATCTTCCTTATTATGGTGAATTTAACCTTCATGTCAATTTCCATGAACAAGATACTATTGGAACCTGTGCAGTAAACGTAACTAGTAAAGGTATGAACTTTTACTACTCACCAAAGTTTCTTGCAGATATGTCACAAAAAGAAGTAAACTTCATCACATTACATGAGGATTTCCACTTACTTTTTGATCACCCAAAAAGAACTGTAACTGGTCAATACGATCATAAAATGTCTAATATCGTTCAAGATATGATTATCAATCATATTATATGGGAAGATATTACACACGATTTTGTAGAGATTCCAAAATCTCCAGATGGTAAAAACATGGCACTTTTTGTTCCTAAAGAATATACTGGTAACCTTATCTTTGAAGAGTTGTACGAGTGGATGAAAGAAGAAAAAGAAAAGTGGAAAAAAGAACAAGAGAAAAACGCTTGTAAAACTTGTAACGGATCTGGTAAGAAAGATAAACAAAATCAAAATGGTCAAGGTGAGAAACAAGACCAAAATGGTGATGGACAAGATAAAAAAGAAGGTCAAGGTGATGGTCAACAACCAGGCGACGGACAAGGTGATGGACAACAACCAGGTGACGGACAAGGTCAAGGTCAACAAGATTGTCCAGATTGTAATGGATCTGGAGGCGATGGTGATACCGATTCAAGTGGTAAACCATCTTACGGACCTTATGGTAAAAATCCACACGGTAAAGAAGGATCAGTTGATACTTGGTCAAAAGAAAAACTTTTTCAAGATTTAGAAGAAGGTGGTAATGGTGAATATCTTGATAGTCATATCGGTGATGAAGTACCTGAAGAAATGAGAAACGGTATGATTAAAGACGTTATGGAAAGATTAGCCGCTCGTGGTTTATCAGCAGGTAACGTTGAACAAACACTTAATAAATTAAGAAAGAAAAGAAAAGACTATCTTAAAGAAATTAAGAGAGCTGTTTCAAATATGATTTTTGGTACTGTTAAAGAAAGAACTATTGTTAAACCAAACCGTAAGAGCATCTCTGGTTTGAAAGGTAACAAGAAAGTTAAAACTAAAATCAATGTTGGATTAGATACATCTGGTTCGATGGGTGGTCAAGGTACTTTTGAGAGAGTCCTTTCTTATGTTTATCGTAATGATATCGAGATTAACTTTATGGAATCTGATACACAAGTAAACTGGGTTGAAAGAATTAAAAGTAAGAAACAATTAGAAAGTATTCCGATTAAAGGTTTGGGTGGTACTTGTTTACAGCCAATGATCGATCATATTGTTGAACACTTTAATGATTGTAACTCTGTACTTTTAACAGATGGTTATACAGATACATTAGACTTTTCTAAAGTCAAAGGTAAAGTTTTAATTATCTCAGTTGGTGTTAAATGTCCAATAAGTAGAAGTAACGGTAAAGTAAAACAAATCGTTATTGAAAACACTGAAAAGTAAAAAAAACCCATCTTAATGATGGGTTTTTTTATCTAAATAAGAATGATAAATAAAATAGAAATAGAAATAAATAAATCATCATTTTGGTCAGGTGATAGATGGGGTGGTAACCTAACAAAGGTTATAGAATCTGTTTATCACCAAACTGATGGTTTGATGTTGCATTCATATTCTAGTCATGAGGTTTGGGGTATGAGTTATTGTTTAAAAAATATTAAAAAATTCAATTTAGATAGATTAAAACATAAAAGAGTTTTTATAAGAGATTTAAGAATGTTTCATGAAGAAGAAGAAAAAAACTTTTTAAAAGATGAAACTAGTGAATTCTTAAAATATTTTACAGGTGACTTAGATATCTACCTACCTTTTTATGTTGATTGTTCTAATGGAAATAAATGGATTACTAATTTAGGTAATTTCTTTTCTCATGTAGAAGAGAATTTTGACGTGATAAACTTTATAAAATTTTCCGATATGGATGATTATAAATCTATTTCAAAAACTATAATAAGAGATATTAGATTAAGTGAATTATTTTAATTATCACCGATTCTTTTAACATTCTTCAATTCAACGTATCCAATTTTTCCTTTATAGTCTATAGTTACAAGACCATCTTCATCAATATCTTTAATCTCTAAAGGTTCTTCTGGGTCATTTCCAGGTATTTCTTCTATAATGGTTGCATAAATTTTCTCACCATCACTTTTAGCTTTTATGATATCATCGATTGTGATTAAATCACCTTCTCCATTGTTTTGCTTAAAATCCTCAAATAATTTTATCCATTTCATAATTTATATATTAAAAAATAAATATATACTTTATGAAATACATTAAGAGATATAATGAGGCAATAGGCCCTAAGTTAACAAGAAAAGTTTATGATGAAGAAACTGGTGTAACTCAATCAGTCCCATCAGTTGGTTTTGCCCCAGGTAAATTTAGAGATGCTGGTCATTTAGCTACTCAAGCTAATCAAGCAAAAAAAGCAGACACTTTAAGAGATTATGCTGATATTAAAGAGTTTGGTTATTACAATTTAACTGTTTTAAAGTCTAGATCAGGATACCTTGAAAAAAATGTTCAAGTTACAGATCTTAGAATACATAATGTTAAATATGGTGTTACTAGACAATCTACTGATTCATTATCAAATTCCTCAATTAGCGTTGAGAATCTTATAGAAAGATGGGAATATGGTAATTCTAAATTGGGAATAACATTTGATGTTTCTTTTAGAATACTTAATAGTAGTAAAAAACAATTACTTGGTAAAAGTAATGGTCATTTTGACGCACTTTCTAAAACTTATAATTGGATACCATTTAGTATATCATTAGTTCTTAGTAATAGTAGTTATGGTATTGATGATATTATAAAATGTCAAGATTGTGATGGTCAAGGTAAGTGGGAATGTTATGAATGTGATGGTAGAGGAGAATACGGTGAGGATGGTGAAAAATGTGAAGAATGTGGCGGAAGAACTGAACCTCAATTATGTGATAGTTGTAATGGGTCTGGATTTGCTAATAGTATATGGGTAAATGGTGAACTAGTACCAATTGAAAAAGATGAATATGGTAAACCAATTTATGATGTACAATCATTCTTTGAAGATACTAAAAAATTCACATTAGAAATGTCTCCTAGAGAAACTCAAAGTGGTACATATACCGCAGTTTTCTCTGATAAAAGATCAGCTATTGAATTTACTAAAGATTTACCAAAGGCGATAGCTCAGAGTACTGACTTCAGAAAAAAAATAACAGAACTACTTGGTATTTTAAGTCATGATCCATCAGAAGATTTAGATGAAGCTATGAAAGTATTTACTAGAATAAGTAATAATAAATTATTCCCGGAAAATCCACAACCTAATGAAACTTTTTACAGATCTTATTTCTATAAAAAAATAGCTGAAATTTAATATGAAATACTTAAAGAAATTTAATGAAGAACTAAATCCAGATACATATAGAAATATTGCTTCTAAACTTACAACTCATCCTACGAAAAGAAGTGACATGTTAAAACATGCTGATGATTTACAGAGAAGAGAATATATTAAAAAATGTAAAGAAATAGCGGAATTTTATTCTAAGTTTTCTAATCCAGTTAAATGTGATATTAATTTCAATAGTTTACCTTCACAGTTACAAACTATATTAATTAAATGTGGATTTATCAAACCATTGAATTTTTACCCAGTTTATGAAATAGATAGTGATTGGTGGTTTAAAGATCAATATCCAAACATAGATGCGGTTAAAAGAGAAAAAAATACTTTATATTTTGAAGTTGTTGAGGGATTTATACCAGCGGATGAAGAAACAATGAATATAATTTTTGATATTAGTAAAGGATCAAATAAAGATTATAGAGGTTGGGATTTAGTTGATAACGATGCTGCTCCTATTCTATTTGATAGAATGTTTATCATTGATGTAAATGGGGAAACAGGAAACATACATGTAACTGAAAGTCAAGATAGAGATTGGATCACTGGTAAATTTAAGTTATGTGATGATGCTGGTGCTAAAACATGTTTAAATCTACTTAAAAAGGCTTTGACTGGAAAGATTGATTATCCAATTCGTAAAGATAAGAATATAAGCTTTTATGATTGGATCGAATCTAATGTCGTAACTTTAATATCAAGTGAGTGGGGTGTAGTTAACTCAGTAGAAGATATAACCGAGTTTTTCTTCAGACAGTATTCAAATAAATCTTTATTCTATAAAGAACTTCAAACATCTGGAAGAACAAATTTATTTAACAAATGAAACATTTAAAAAAATACAAACTATTTGAATACGCTAGTTTAGATATAAATGATTGGTTAGATGTTAAAGATATTATCCAATCTGAAATACTAGATAAATATCATATATCAATTGATGATGTTGTAGATAAAAACGCGAAATCAAAGTATGTTGCCAATGATCCAGAATTATCTATAAGTTACGATAACTTAGAAATGTCAACTTATATAATAGATGATATCTATGATTTGAATGAGAGAATATATCCAATGACAAATCATTTTATTATAGCTAAAAATAATGTCAATTCATCAAAACGAAATATAGAAATTATATTATCTAAAACTCCTGATAATAGAATAGTTGGTGATCATTTCAATTTAGAAGAATGTTCTACTGATAATACAATTGATAGAAAAGGTGGTTTTCTTTGTGGCGATTACAACACTACATATGAAAAAGCTGTTAAAATATTAGAATGGTTAAATACTTTTTATAAATTCTGTTATCCAACAGAATTTGAAGCTCTTAAATTAGTTTATGATACATTAAGTGAATTATATGATGTTCTTATTGTTTTTTCTATGCCAAAATTTGAAGATGATAGATTTAAACAAGTTGTTTGTTTTCAATTTATTTTGAGTAGTAAAGTTGAGAAAGTTATTTACAATAAATATCCAGTATTTATAATTAATACTAATTATACTGATTCACCATCTGTTAAAACTAGAGCGGGTAGTTATAATTTCACTGAAATACCTTGTGATAAAAAAGAAAGATTATTAGATTTCTTAAAAACTGAACAGTTTTAAATAAAAATAAGTATATTTATGCGAATAATTAAAAAATATAAAATGTTTTTGGAATCAACAAAATCAATGTTGGATATCATACCTCAATCTGTTAAAGATTTGCATAAACTATTTGCTGCTAACGGTAAAAAATTATACGTAGTTGGTGGATCAGTTCGTGATTTTCTTACTGGAGATAAACCAAAAGATTTTGATCTAGCAACTGATGCTCTACCAGATGAAGTATTAGAAATACTTGGTGGTAAATTCAGAACTAACTTACAAGGTAAAGCATTTGGTGTGGTTGTTGTTTTTACTAAAGATCAGCCAGAGGGTATGGAGATTGCTACATTCAGAGAAGATGTTAGTAAAGGTAGAAACCCAGAAGTTAAGTTAGGTGTTACTATTGAAGATGATGTTAAAAGAAGAGATATTACTTACAACGCTCTTTTCTTTGATTTAGATACTAATGAAATAGTCGATTTAACTGGAGGTCGTAAAGATTTAGAAAGTGGTGTAACTAAAATGGTTGGTGATCCATTTGAAAGATTTGATGAAGATAGTTTAAGAATTTTAAGAGCATTTCGTTTTGCCTCTCGTTACAATCATCCACTAGAAGAAGGTACGGCAAAAGCAATTGAAAGAAGAAAACAATTAGAAAATATTGATCCTGAAAGTGGTGAAATGAAAAGAATTTCACAAGAACGAGTTTGGGAAGAAATGAAGAAAGCTTGGAAACAAGCAAAAGACTACAATAACTACTTATCTTTCTTTACTAAGTTTGATATGTGGGACCAAGTTTTTCCTGGTGTAGAAATCAATACTAAGTTGATTAGTAGTAAAGATTTAGTTGTTGTTTTTGCCAACTTATTCTTAGGTAACGATACATCTAAATTAGAAACTAAATTAGTACAAGACTTTAAGATTGAAGGTGATGTTGCTAAAAAGATAGTTTTCTTATTAGACTTTATTAAAATGAAACCAGAAGATGTGCTTGATGTTTTCAAAAAGAAAGTATCATCTGGTATTAGTGATAGTACAATCTTAGAATGGTTGTCAATTACTGGTAATGAAACACCTATGTTGATTAAGTTTGTCCATTACAGACCAACTGTATCTTCACAAGAGTTAATGGATCAAGGCTTTAAAGGTAAAGAATTAGGGTTGGAAATAAAACGACTTGAAATAGAAAAATTTAAACAAATGATATAATGATTTTGTACATAACACACTTAAAAGACGTAATCGGTAATAATTACCTTGGACTTGAAATTCCAGTTGGTTTGGTACAACCATACTTAAATGAGTTTAGAGAGATTTTAGGTGATGATGATTATGAAACATTTACTAAAAATCAAATCAAACGTGATGGTGGTCATTACCATATCACTGTTGTTAATGTAATGGACTATAATAGACTTTCTAAACAAATGGGTATTGATAAGTTTATTAATTCATTAGATCCAATCTTTAAGTATCCAATTGATGATTTAAGAATGTTGGGTGTTGGTAGAGCACAAAGAAATGAGAATACTGCTTTCTATGTTGTGTGTCAATCTGATAAATTGGATGCTGTAAGAGAGAGATTTAACTTACCTAAACAAGACTTCCACATAACTTTAGGATTTAATTGGAAAGATGTTTTCGGAGTTAGAAAAAATGAAATTTTTAAAAAAGAGGGTAAATTTTTACAACTTTTGAGACAGGAGTTCTATAAAAATGAAAATTGGGATTTTATTAAAAAGATAAAGAATTTTGATTTAGATCCAAGAGCTGAGATAATACCAGTAAAACTAAGTGATACTACAATTAAGTTTAAGTGTGATGGTTATTATTTAGATATTGGATACCAGGAAGAAGGTGAGAATTTGCGTATATATACAAAATATCCTATAGGTGAAGAATTACCAAGACTTCCTGAAACAGAAATAGCACGTATAATAAATAAAAAATAATTTTAATGGACACTATGGAATTAGAAAGATGGTATAGTTTAGATGAATGTACTAATCGAAAATTAGTATTAAAGCAATTAAAAGACCTACAAAAAGAAGGTAAAATCGATTTTGATTTAGATAAATCTACAGATGTATTTGAAATTGAAGATTTGGATCTAGAAGATTCTGATATTGAAGAATTAATAGAAATGTTTGATGAAAATGATGTCTTCCCTTACTTAGACAAAGATGAGGATGAGGATGATGAGGAAGATTATGGTTATTATGACGATGAAGAAGACTACTAAAATTAAACTAAAACTATGAATAACGACTATGAAAGATATGACTTTTGGTTTAGAGAAACTAAACAAGTTAAAAAGTCAGAAAGAACAATGGAGAAATTAATAGAATCTAATAAGAAATTTGATAATAAAGGTTTAAAGTATGATCCAAATGATAGAAGTGAATACATATTCAATGTCACACAATACTTTATTTAAAAAATAAAACCACTCAAACCGAGTGGTTTTTTTTATTCAATATTTTTTACTATCTTTGTAAGATGAATATAATATTTCTAGACATAGACGGTGTAATGAGAACTTACGAAAGTGATTGCTATTGGTCTCAAAAGTTAGGAGAACCAATACCTGATATGTATAAAAGGCATTTCTCACCAGATGCTTTAGAAAACCTAAATTATATTACATTATTAACAGGCTCTAAAATAGTGATAACATCAACCTGGAGATTGTTTTACACACTAACAGAATTAAAATCTTTGTTTAGAGAAAGAGGATTCAGAGGTGATATTATTGGAGTAACCGGTGTTTGTGATACCAGAGGTGAAGAAATCGTAGAATGGTTAAACGAACATAGAATTGATAACTTTGTTGTAATTGATGATAATATAAAAGATATTTTAAATAGAATACCTGAAGTTAAAGTCATTAAGTGTAACCCTTTAAAGGGTTTAAATGATGAGGTTTTTGAAAAATCAATTGATATATTGGGATAATTTTATTATATTTGTAAAATAAATCAGTGATTATGAAAATAGAGAAAGCTATAGAATTGATTGTTAATGCTAAGAATGAAGAGTTTAAACAAACTAACTTCAAAAATAAACGATTGGTATTAAATAAACCAAGTTCGGTAGAATCTTATATAAATGCTGGTTTATCTATGAAGTTAAATGAAGAAACTTTTTCTAATGAAGAAAAAAATAAATTCAAAGAACTTCAAATAAGACATATCAATCTTTTTAATTTTATTGAGTTGGTGAAAAATGATGAAAAAACTGGTGATAACTTAATAGAGTTGTTCCAAGATGTGGTGGATTTTTGTCCAGAGAGTAAAGAAAGAAAAAGAAAGAAAGTAATTGCCTATCAATTCTTACATGAGAAAAAAATACAAGAAACAACTTCAAGTTCATACTTTACACGAAGTCCTTATACAGATAGTATTTTAAAAAATATTGATATACCAGAGCATCAATTAGTACAAATTCTCTTAGACTATCAAACTTATATTAATAGTACTGAATGGAGAAATTATATTATAGCAAAACAAAAAGCTGAAGAAGAAGAAGCTTTGAGAAGAAGAAACATGAAAAAAACTTTCACACAATGGCTACGAGCGTAAACAACAATGGAAACTTTATAAGAATACATCTTATTAATAAGATAATACAGATGTCTTGTAAAATGACAAAGGATCAAAGACTTGCTATTGTAATAGGATTTGATGAATTTATTGAACTGAGTCGTCAACCAAAGTTTAAAATTTATGGTTTAAAACAAAATGGTGCTCCAATAACAAAAACAAAAACACATATTGGTTGGTATTCATTTTCAGATAAAGAAGTATTGCAAATTTTTGATAAGTTAAGAGGTGGTAAGTGTTATTTAACAGATAAATTTGACTAATTAACAATTTATGAACTTTATTAGAAAACACATACTAAAAAATATCGAATTGATCTCAGAATTGAAAATTAAAACAAATTATATTTTCTTCGATGAAATTATAAAAAGTGGAAATTTTGAAATAATTGGTATGAGAAAAATAGATTCTCATCCAATAGTGAAAACAAAATTCACTAAAGATGGTATTGGTGGAGTTAGTCCACATTTAATAAAATCATTAGACTTAATTAAAATCTATTTTAAATTAAAAAATAATAACTTTACAAAATAATAAAATGAGTTTTTTAAATAAATATTGTGAATTTGAAATAAAAAAGATTTGTAAAATCTTACTGGATGGTATGCCAGATAAATCATATGTTAGATTAGAAAAACCATTTTCCGATAATCCAGAGAAATCCATTTATAAAAAACAAAGTAACGATCTAAATATGATTAACAATGAAGGATTTTTTAGATTTAAACATGGTATAACTAACGATTTTAATACATTGAAAGGTGGTGATTTAGCAAAAATATATCAACAACTAATTAGAGGAGAATATAAAGTTGTTAGAGTTAAACCATTTGAAAGAACACAAACAACAACAAAGTTCAATAATAATTGGAAAGGTTGGAAAAATAAAGGATTATGACAACATTTATACATGACTCACTAGTCAATCAAATAAAGACCAGAACACTTGAGATATTAAAAAATAATGGTAAGAAAAAATTACTCTTTAATGAAAATGTCGATGCTGGATCTGGTTGGACTACAATAGGAGTTAATGATTTTGGATTTGTTTTTATGGCACAAGAAATATCAATTAGTTGGAGTTTAGTTAGTGGTCAAAATTTAATAAAAATATTAAATCAAATAAAAAATAATGAATTTACGTTAAAATAATGGCATTTCCCTGGTATCTATTCTCCAATAAAAAGAAAGAAGAATATAATATTGAAGATGTTTATAGAATACATGAACAAATTAAAGATAAAGTTGAACAACTTAAAAAAGAAAGTCCAGATTCAATAGAACTTTTCCTCGAAAACGTTAATAGACTGATGGGTAATAAGTATGGAAAAATTTGGATAGAATTTAAAAACTAAAAATGACATGATTAAAATAATATAAAAGATTATTATTTATACTTTGATAATTCAAATAAATTAAAAAGTTGGAAGTTTATTGAAAAAAATAATTAATTTATACTATTACTTTTTCTAATATTATCTAACCAGTAAAGAGGTTGGAAGTTTGTGTAATGATTTAATTTATAAACTTCCTCCTTTGTCTTAGCAGATGAAATTGGTATTATGTGATCTAATTCCCAGTATGTTCCATGGTTTTCCCAATTCATATTTTCGTCGAATTTTGATTCAAGATGTAATTTGAAATCCTCAAATGAACAACCTAATATTTCCACGGTCTTTTTTGACTTAGATGTAAACCCTCTTTTGAACGCATTTCTGATCAATGATCTTATGTTAAACTTTAGTTTAAAAAATGAGTCAGTTTCTAATTTTTCTTTAACATACTCATTTTTCTTATCCTTGTATTTATTCTTGTGATATAATTCTCTCTTTTTTATTTTTAATTCCTCTTTTTTCTCAGGTGATAGATTTTTATAATATTCTCTCCTTTGTTGAGAAACCAATTCTTTATTATTTTCTCGATATTCTTTATTCTTTTCTTTTATAATTTCTTTATTTTCCTCTCTATACTTTTTTTGATATTCAGATCTATCATTTTCTTTATAATATTGCCTATTCTTCTCTTTTAGAATTTCTTTATTATCCTCTCTATACTTTTTTTGATATTCAGATTTTGTTTTATACTTAAAATTATAACATAATTTACAATATGAACTACGAACCTTTCCATTTGGTTTAAGATAATATTCTGATAATTCTTTCTCTAAATTACAAACTTTACAAACTTTACAAACTTTTAACATTTTTCAATAATTTATTTTTAATACTTCTTCTATACATATTTTTACAAGCTCTTCTACAAAAAAGAGCATCGGATCTCTTATCGATCAATTCTTTTTCACACCATTTACATTTTCTCATATTTTATATATTAAATTTTATGTATCCCCTTGGTTATTTATAAAAGTTCCTTATATTTGTATTGTCAATGTGAGAGAGACATACCGACAAAAAAGAAATAAAAAAGTTTCTGAAAAGTTTGGTAAAATATAAAAGTCTCCTTATATTTGATAAACAGAAACAGAAAATAACTTTAAAAATTTATACTATGGCTTCTTTATTTGACAAGGCGAAAAAATCAACACCAGCTAAGAAAACTTCAGCGAAAGATAAGAAAGTAAGATTAGTTGTTGAAGATCCAACTTTCTTCGAAAAAGTTGAGAAATTGGAGTCTTTGCAAGAAACTATGAAATCTGCTAAAGCTAAAGCTGATTTGATTTCAGATGAATTGAAAGACATCTCTAAAGAATTATGGGCCGCTGAGTATGAGAAAACTGGTAGAAATCCAGAGTCAGTAATGATCGTTCAAGAAAACGGTAGTAATATCTCACAACTGATGCTAGTACCATCTGATAAGTATATCTCTATCAACGAAGAAAGAGCTGAAGAATTGAAAGAAGCTTATGGTGAAGATATCGTTGAAGAAAAAACAGTATTCTCTTTCGACGAAACAATGATCGAGAAATATGGTGAGATCCTTTCTTCTTTAATCGAAAACTGTGACGAGATTAAAGAATCTGACAAAGAAAAAATTATCAAAGCTGTTACAACTTACTCTGTGGCTAAAGGTACAATTGATAAGTTCAAACAATATGGTGAAGTTACTGAAATGATGGAAACTGTTAAACCAGTAGTAGCAATCAAAAACGTTGAAGTTATCAAAGGGTAATAAATAAGACTATGGAATACACGTATGAAACATTCAAAGGAGAATTTGAAAACTCAAGTTCTCCTGAGGAAAAACAAAACATACTAATTAAACTATTAGACTCTGGATTAGATGTGAGAGAATACAAAGAAGAAATTCAAGAGTATCGAGCACAACTAAAAGATCTAAGAGATCAGATGGAAAAAGAAGAAGATGAAGCCATCTCCAAAGCAATTGAAAATGGCGAATTCAAACTTTATACCTGTATTGAAGATGTAAATGATTATCCCTTTTATAAATCTGGTGAGAAATATTACGTCAAAATTGATGGTATTAAGAAAAGATATACTGAGTCAATAGCGGGTGATGAATCCTTTGTTAAAGATTTAGATCCTAAGATTCAAGAGTATATCTCTGGATTGAAAGATTTAATATGGATTGTACAAGATAATGGCATTGGAAGTCTTAAAAGAAAAAATTTAGTAAGAGACTTTGATTTTTCAAAGCATTTTACACTCTGATGTGAGAGTGTGGTTGACACTCTCACTTTTTTCAAATGGTGCCTGGTCAAGCCTCTTATTTGAGTTACAATAGTAATGAACAAATAACGTAACCAGAGGGAGTAGTTCAGTAACGTACTGGACGACGCCTCCCTACTTTAGGTCTTGTAACTCAGTTGGTTAGAGTGCGACACTCATAATGTTGAAGTCTCAGGTTCGAGTCCTGACTGGACCACGATACTTTGTATCATGATATAAAAAAGTTTGAGGGAGTTCGAATAACCCTCATTTGGTTCCGTAGCTCAGCTGGATAGTAGCAATTCACTTCTAATGAATAGGTCACAGGTTCGAATCCTGTCGGGATCACTAAATGTATGAGAGTAGTAGTGGAAAAGCTCTTCCTCTCCCAGGTATTAGATACTGGTGATGAAACTTTACACGGTGGTATCATACATGGTTACACGGGTATAGTGAAATGGTATCATGCCGGTCTCCAAAACCGTTGTTCCGAGTTCGAATCTTGGTACCCGTGCTAAAAAAATAATATTTTATAAACATTTATTTATTTATTCTATATAATAAAAAAATAAAATATAAAATGAATGATTATTACACACATCAAGAGACTCTAAATAAAATTTTAGATTCATTTGACTATTCAAATCCAGTTCACTGTCTAGAATTTGGATCAGGAGACGGTAGTTCTTCTATTTTCAATAGATTTGCAAAAAATAATTTAAATTTAACAATTGATTGTTATGAACATGACGAAATTTGGTTAAATAGTATGTCAGAAAAATACAAATTGGATAATTATAACTTTAATGTTGTTAGTTGGGATAAAATGGATTATAAACCATTAAAAACTAAAGTATATGATTTAGTTTTTGTTGATCAAGGAGATTGGGATGCTAGAATTGTCACAATTGATGAAATTAAAGATCATGCAAAATATATCATACTACATGACTATTGTTATTATAATGGATATAGAGGTGGAATGCCATTTAATGATTTAGTTTATAATAATGTCGGTGAGGGATCTTTTTTTCATAAATATAGTGAAGAATTCGAAGTTATAGGTGAGTCATCATTATATCCACCAACCTTAGTCTTAAAATCTAAAAAAAATAAGTAATATCAAAATTTAAAAAAATGTAATAAACAAGACTGAAATGGTCTTGTTTTTTTATTCCTTTTTTAAAATAAAAAAGATTAGGTAAAACAAAAAATTATCCTTATCTTTGATATATGACAAATGAGGAGATTATATCAGTTATCAAAAACCTTTCAGTAGAAGAAAGAGATTTTTTAATCAACTTCGGAGACGAAAGTGTTTTGAGAAAGCTTTTGACATCAGAAGAAATAAAAGCTTGTAACAAACTTGTTAAAAAGGGAGTTATGGAAAAAGGAATGTCTGATGAAACTAGATCTTCGGTTGTTTATTATGTAGATTCATTTGTTAGAAAAAGATTATAAAAAGATTTGGTAGATTAAAAAAGTCTTCTTATCTTTGAAGAAATAAAACTGGAAGGTGGGTGAGTGGTTAAAACCGACAGACTGTAAATCTGTTCTCGCAAGGGTACGGGGGTTCGAATCCCTCCCTTCCAACTAAAAATAAGATTATGTCAAATAAAGCTTCAATAATAATTTACACACTTGCTATGGTAGGAGGTTTAGTAAATGCTTTTTTAAACTTCAAGTATGGTAATGTTGAAGCAACGATTGGTTGGATATGTGCTAGTGGAATGGCTGGTGGTGCTGTTGGAGCATATATGAAACTGAAAGACATAGAAGAAAAAGAAAATTAAGATATATTGCAGGGTGGAGAAGTTGGTATCTCAGCAGGCTCATAACCTGAAGATCGCTGGTTCGAGTCCAGCCCCCGCTACTAAAAGACACTGAGATTTTCTCAACCTTTTTTAAAAAAGATTTGGTAGATTAAAAAAGATTACTTATCTTTGTAAGACAAAAGAAATAAATATGAAAAAAGTTCCTTCTATAAAGTCTAAAGTATTCAAAGCTTGGTGTAAAAACTTTGAGAAATTTGATCCTTGTAGTTTTTCATCATTTAATGATGAAGTTTTATATGAAATTTTTGTATTAGGTTACAAGTAAAAAATAAATATGGCCCTATCGTCTAGCGGTGTGTTGTGAAACACTTAGGACAATCGGTTTTCATCCGAGAGACTGTAGTTCGAATCTACATGGGGCTGCTAAAGTCCAGGTAACCCCCTGGCATCACAGAAATCCAGGTAACCCCCTGGTAGATATTATAGAGTGTTCAGGTAACCCCCTGGTTAAAACACTCAAATATGTTCCCATCGTCTATCGGTTAGGACATCAGGTTTTCATCCTGAAAAGCGGGGTTCGATTCCCCGTGGGAATGCTAAAATTTAGTTTATGGTAAAGATTTTCACAATTGAAGATATACAATTACTTAAAGAGTTAAGTAAAGTATATCCTAATGACTTTGACTTGGGTGGTAAAGTTAGATCTCTTTATAGAGACTCTGATGTCAGTAAAGATTTTAATAATGATGCTGACCTTGGTAATCAAATTAGAAAAATGATTAAATAAATCTTGTAAATTAAAATAATAGTTGTATATTTGTAAAAATAAATTTTAAAAAATGAGTATGGATAATTTAACAGTTGATGTAGTCAACACAGTAGAAGAAGGTATGATGCCACAATGGATGGTAGATAAGTTAGACTTACTAACTCAAAAAGAAAGAGAGTATTTGTCTATTATGTGGCCGAAATATGGTGTACTTTTCATTACATCTAAACCAGGTGTCGCTAAATCAGCAATCGGTTTATCAATCGCACAGAAGCTAGGATTTAGATACCTTGATATGCGTTTATCAATGTCTGATGAATCTGACTTCAAATATCCTTACCTTGAGGACTTAGAGTACGCTGGTAAAATGTACAAAGTATCAGGATACGCAGTTCCAAAGTGGGCTTTTGAATCAAACCAACAACCAACTATCATTCACTTTGAAGAGTTGAACAGAGCTCCACAATTCGTAAGAAACGCGGCTTTACAAATCTTACTTGAGCGTGAGATTGGTGACTTCAAATTCAACGACAATGTACTGATGATGGCTTCAGGTAACTTAGGTGACGAAGATGGTACAGACGTAGAAGAGTTCGACGCGGCTTTGAACAACCGTTTAATTCACGTTGATCACTCTTTAGGAGTTGATGAATGGATTGATGACTTCGCTATTGATAATTGTCACAATATGATTGTGTCATACATCAAAACACACCCAGAGCAAATCTACAAAGTTTCTGATAACGCTAAAGGATACGCTACACCACGTTCTTGGACAATGTTATCACGTTTCATCACAAGAAACTTTGGTAAGAACGCTTCTCCAAGAGACTTCATCAATCCTTTGAAGAAAGTGGCTCACTCATATGTTGGTAACTCAGCGATGAAGTTTATTCAATACTGTGAGGATATGTTGAATATCTCAATTCAAGATGTAATCAACAACTATGATGGCATCAAGAAAGATTTGGAAAAATACAACAGAGATAAAAACTCTGAGTTGATCCACTCTTTAAAAGAGATTGACATTTCAACACTTAACGAAAAACAATTAGGTAACATCGTTAAGTTCTTGGGTCGAGTTGGTGATGATGAAAAAACGGCTTACTTGTTGTGGATTTTAGATAACGTGGCTGACATCAACAACAAAAAGATGAAAGGTTTCTTATTACAGTTCGAAGAATTGTTAAGAAAAATCAAGAAAATTAACAAACCTGGTGAAGGTAAGTAATTTCTAAAGGGGTGTCAAATCGACACCCCTTTTTTAAAATTAATAAATGAGATGTTTAAAGATAAATTTAAAAAATTCGGTGGAGATCATATCCCGGATATCATAGAATACTTAAAAAACTATTTAGAAAAAGATCCAACTGCAACAATATCAGTTGGGTGTGATTCAGTTCAGATGCGTAGAAGAACAGTTTATGCAGTAACAATTATGATGTATAATATTGATATACGTAGAGGTGCTCACGTAGTTTTCTTCAGAGAATCTCAAACAAAAATCAGAGATAATAACGAAAGACTTTTCAAAGAAGCACAATATCTACATGATGTTGGTATGTATCTACAAGAAGAATTGTCTAATTTCTATGAAAGACAAGACTTAACGGATTTTGAGAAAAGAAGATATAAATACCATTTATTAAAGTGTAATGGTGAGTATTCACACGTACCTTCACATCAAGAAGAAGGAGTTATTAAAAATCTAACATTATTACCGAGTGATGAAATGGAATGGAAATTAGTTGATTTACATATTGACTTTAATCCATCCGAAGGAGCATCTGGTAAAAATAAATCAAATTCTGCTTATAAAAGTTATTCACCTTGGTTACGTGGTATGGGATTTAGAACATGGGCTAAACCGCTTGGTTTCGCCAGTACATCAGCGGCCGACCTACTTTTAAAGAATACTTGATTTTATCCACAGGGGAGGAGGAATTATTTATATATAGTATATGGAAACATTTTATATACTATACAAAACGACAAACCTGTTAAATAACAAAACTTATATAGGTATTCACCAGACAACCAATTTAGAAGATGGTTATCTTGGTAGTGGAATAGCTCTTAAAGAAGCACTCGCTAAATACGGAAAAGAAAACTTCAAAAGGGAGATTTTAGAATTTTATGAGAATTGGGAAGAACTCTTGGAAAGAGAAAGTATTTTAGTAAATGATGATTGGGTTAAAGATTATAACAATTATAATTTAAAAACTGGTGGACAGAGTAATGGTATTTTATCGGATGAATCAAAGAAGAAAATATCAGAAACATTAAAGAAGAAATATGAATCAGGTGATATTGTAATAAATAGACCACTCGGTATTGTTCCTTGGAATAAAGGTCTTAAAGATTCTTATAGTGATGAATATAGGAATAAAATATCCGAAGGTCTTAAAGGTAGAGAACCTTGGAACAAAGGATTAAAAGGTGCTCAAGAAGCTTGGAATAAAGGTGTGAGTATGGGTAGTATGTCTGATGAGGAAAAAGAAAAGAGATCAAAAACTCTTAAAGAGCGATGGAAAACACATAAACATCATTCAATTGGTGTTGAGCCATGGAACAAAGGTTTGAAGGGTGCTCAAGAAGCCTGGAACAAGGGAATTGAGATGGAAAAAATTGAATGTCCTCACTGTGGTAAAATGACTGATAAGGGAAATGCTAAAAGATGGCATTTTGATAATTGTAAAAATAAAGATGATGAAAGAAGAAGTTAAATTTGTAATTTGGTATGATGATCAACCAAATGATGTTGTTGATAAGATAGCATCACAATTAAAATCTTTTGGTTTAGAAGTTATTGAGTTAGATGGTGGAGCTGGTTTTATAGAATATGAGATTAAACCTTTAAACTAAAATAAATATAATAATTATGAAAAGAAAAAAATTAAAAGTATTAGGTTTATCTTATAGCCAAACTCAAGCCGGATCATATATCGTAGTTCTTTCTGAAGTAAAAGGTACCAGAAAAATACCAGTTGTTGTAAAAGCAACAGATGCTCAACAAATTGCCTTAAAATTAGAGAAGATAAAGTCTCCAAGACCTTTGATGCACGATCTATTTAAATCATTGACCGATTCTTTTAATATTGATATACAAGAAGTTTTTATTTATTCAATTGTAGAAGGTGTTTTCTATTGTAAGTTTGTTACGAATAACGGAATAGAAGATGTTGAAATTGAATGTGGTATTGGTGATGCAATAACACTATCTTTAATTTATAGTTGTCCAATTATGATTAATGATGATGTTTTATCAAGTGCTGGTATTAATATTAATGATGATGGAACTGAACCAGATATCGATGAAATTGAAGTTGAAATCGATGATGAAAAACCAAAGAAAAGAATTGTATCTGTTGAAGATTTAGAGAAGATGATGCAAAAAGCTCTTGAGAATGAAGAGTATGAAATTGCAGCTGAGATCAGAGATAGAATTCAAGAATTAAAAGAAGAGAAGTAACATATCAAGAGTATAAAAACTTTTCATATTTACTTTCATCACGTAAGTTAATTTCCATAACTGTTTCCTTTAATGGTGTCGTGTAGGTTACTGTCACATAAGTGAGGTAGTCTGACTCGACACCATTTAATAATTCATCAAGTAGTATATCTCTTTCGTCTTCTTTATTTAGACGTTCACCAGTATTAATACTTAAATGGATTTTCCAGGGTAATCTTTTATTAACATAACTAAGAACTGATTGTTTATAAACATTCGGTTGTCTTAATTGTCTTTTAAATAAAAACAATGAGAATATAACTATTCTAGTTATGTATTGATGATAAACTTGATTTACATCTAATTTCATAACTTATTTATTAAGTTACTTATTACCTATTGTATAGGTTATTTTTGTGTTTACTGTATTAAAAATATAAGTATTAAAGTTTCTTGTACCGGCTGATACTTCAAAATACCATTTCTTATAGGTTCTATTTAATCTTAAATCATAATTACTCATTAACATAATATCATTATCTATTTTCTGTATTCCCATACCAAAATAAAGTTTGATACCTAACTTTCTTTTATAAACTCTATTAAATCCATATCCAAAATTATATTGATTTATTTGATTAGGACTAAAGTAATACGGTGACCATTCACCACCAATCATTCTTCTCAATTTTAAATCAATATAAGAGTTATTTTTTAAAGTATAGATTAATCTAGTTGAGTGAAACCATCTATTATTACCATCACTTATTCCATTATAAGCTAAACTATTAACAACTGTTAATTTTCTTGAAACTCTATAATCAAGTGACAATCCAGTAGAAGTAGAAGAATATCTTAACTCATTAGCAATCGGTGTTCCAACACTTTCTCTCTCAAAAAAGAATTCAGATGAATATCTCTTTTTTGTATATCTAACTAATCCATCAAAAAATACTGGAGACCACATACTCGAATTTAAAAAAGAAACATTGGCATTAATACAAAAATTTCTATCATATCTAAAATTAGTACTAACTCTATAATCAATAAAACGATTTTCTTGACCTTTATAAAAATAACATCTCCACCCAACAAGAGGTATCACATCTAATACATGATTTTCTTTTGTGGTATCTTTTCTATTAATTATAAAGTTTTTATCATATCCAACATATTTTCTCACAGAATTTTGATATTCATTATCAAATGTTAAATATGTGGATGAAACAATTTTATCTTGACTAAGTGTGAGAAAAGTAAAAATTGATAGTATAAATGTTAAAATGTATTTCACTTCCAGACTCTTTTTCTTTTAAATATCTCTGATATATAACCAGCCAGAGTAGCCGGAGTCATTAAAAATTGATAGAAAAACATATATCTTATGTAACTATAATTTTTACCATCCCATTCTATATTCAATTTTTTTATTTTTCTTCTTTGTATTTTATAAATTATTGAACTGTATAAAAAAGTTAATGGTAGGAGTAACAATGTTATTTTACCAGCAAGTAAATGAAATCCAAATATCAAAGACATTAAAACACCTGGTACGAAACCAAATAAAAACATCAAATCTATATAAGGGAACATTAGATTGTACCAAACAAAGAAGGTATACATCTCTCTTTTAAATAACATAGTTGGATAACTTCTTAAAGATTCTATTAAACCTCTGGACCATCTTTTTCTTTGTCTGTAAAATATCTTATATGTTTCTGGTACATTGGTGAAACAAACAGCAGTTTCAGAATGATTTATATAATAACCTTTATTTAAAATAGACCAAGAAAGTACTATATCTTCTCCAATCTTATCGGGCCATCCACCAACTTCATCCAATACAGATTTCTTATAGATTGAGAAAGCACCTTGAGCTACTAATGTACCTTTATACATTGATTGTATCCTTTTAACTGCAGATATACCTAAGATATAATCCCAGTCTTGTAGTTTAGTTATAAAGTTAGTATTAAAGTTTTTACAAAGAATTGATCCAGCAACGGCAGCATAATTATCTTTAGAACCAACCATACAAGATACTATATGTTTAAGAGCATCTTTATGTAACTCTGAGTCAGCATCTAATGTTATTACATATTCATTTTTAACTTCTTTTAAAGCTAAGTTAAGAACATTCGCTTTTCCAATATTGACTGGACTATCTACAATTCTCATTCTTACTTTTTGTCTCATTTTAGTATGAATGAAACTCATAGCTATATTTTTAGTATTGTCTGTTGATCCATCATTTGCAACAATAACATCTATTAAACCATCATAATTCTGATTAATAATTGATCTTAAAGTACGTTCGATTGTTTTTTCTTCGTTATAAGCAGCGATTATTATAGATATATCTGGGTAATCTATATCTAAATTGTATTTAGGTCTTTTATCAAGTAAAAGAGAAAAATTTACAAATGCCATTGCTAAACCTGGTATTAAAGCCATTCCTGTAACTAATATCCAAGCTAGTGCTAAAGGTATGTAATGTGCTATTGTTCCTATCCATGGTATGGCAAAATATAAACTGAATATAAGCCATAAAATTGAGTAAAATATGGATAGTGAGTACTTTGTTTTTAGTTTCATGTTATTATATTTATATATTGTTTAATAATAATAATTATTTACGGAAGCCTTGATTTTAAAGAAAAAATGAGTATCTTTGTTAAAATTTTTATTATGGCAAGAAGTACAGAGAAATGGCAACACCAATTTATAATCGCTAAGACTCTTTTGGAGTCTATGGAGCCTTTTAAGGATAATGATGATTTGATTAGATCATTTTGTGTTGGATTAAGAAATCCAATTGTATTTGATAACCAGGTTACAGAGGCTTACCATTTTTTACCTTATAAATTAGAGGATTGTGTTGACTCCGAAAATGTAACTGGTCCACTTACAGAAGATCACTTAATTGGTATTAGTAACATAGTTCTTTATATCTTTAAAAATGAAGTTTATAAAAGATGGAATACGGTTGAAGACTTTAAAAGAACTTTAAAAGCATTTCAAGTTTTACTTACAGTGCCTAAAACTTTAAATGATAAAGGTTCATATAAAAATGGATGGCAATTTGATGTAACTAATATTAATGAGTGTATTAAATGGGATGTTAAATTGAAAAGAGAAGATATAAACCATTTAATTGATGAATCTGGAAATCAAATATCAGTTGAAGATGTTTGGAATGAGTGGTATGAACAATACTCTGACTTTTTGTAAACAATTATATGGATTTTTAATATAAAATAAAAATAATATAATTAAATGATATCATATATTGGTGGTAAATCAAAGATCGGTAAATGGATAGTGCCTTTTTATCCTAAAGATATGGAAACATATGTAGAAGGATTTAGTGGTATGTTTTGGTGTTTTTTCAACATGGAGTTGAGTCATTATCCAAATCTTAAAAATATAGTTTATAATGACTTTAACCCATTAAACGCTAACTTGTTTAAATGTGTTAGAAATCATCAAGAATTATTAAAAGAGTGTAATAAATTAGTTGTACAAGAGAAAGGAGTTTATCCTACAAATCCTATTTGTAAATTAAATTTTGAGAATTTCCAAAAAGAATTATTTTCAAGTGATTTAGTAATTGGTGATGAACCTAATTATGAAGTTGCTGCTAAATATGTTTATGTTTTAACACAAGTATTTTCTGGATCAAAACCAGAGACTTCAAAATTTATTGATTTGAAAGGTAATTATCATTCAAAGTTTACTTCATTCAAAAATAAATTAGAGAATGAAAAATACCAAAAACTATTTGAATCAATTACCATAGTTGAAAATATGGACTTTGAAGATTTATTAAAGAAATATGATTCACCTAAAACATATTTCTATATGGATCCCCCATATTGGAAAACAGAAAACTATTACTCAAATCACGATTTTGATGTTAATGATCATTTAAGATTGGCTAACACATTGAAATCAATGAAAGGTAAATGGTCACTTTCTTATTACGATTTCCCACTTCTTTCTGAATGGTTCCCAAAAGATGAATATGTTTGGGCTAAGAAGTTGTTTGCAAAGGCGGCTGCTGCTAAGAAAGGTGTTTCTCAAAATATGGGAGAAGAACTTTTAATAATGAATTATGAGTTATAAAATAGATAATGATGGTTTTGTAATATACAAAGGTGTTAAATTGAGTTTAACTGTTGAACATTTAAGTGACACTAGAATAATTACTGGTGTGCCAAGTGAAAAGATAATAGAATTTTGTTATCAAAGAGAGATTGTTGAGATAAGAGATAAGAAAATAGACCAAATAATAAAACCACTCGATTGAGTGGTTTTATTATTTCTTTGGAAATTTCATTTGTAAATTATTCTCATAATTCTACCAATTAAAATATACATTATAATCTAAAGATCTTCCAATTCTTTCTAGATCATATTTCTCAGCGCCTAATTGATTTTTAATACTTTTTAATGAATCATCTAATCTTGAATCGCTCCAAACATTTCCATAAAAATCATCAGTTGGTATTTCAAAATCTACAATTAAAACATTATCATCATCATCTATAATAACTCTTTCAACGGAACTTATACCATTCCTGGTAAACATTTCCCTAACTTTATCATCATTAATTAAATCGGATAATAACTTATTTTCTTTAATATCCTCTACCTTTTCAAAAGATGCACTGAATTCACTTCTGCCATAAGGTTTACCAAAGTCAAATAAAACATTTTTTTCTTCAGTGTAAACGTGTGGATATTTAAAATCAACCATCTGAACACCTTCTTCTTTAAGATGATTTATGGTTCTTTCTAGTAATCTTAAAACTCTATTAGTTTCTTCAAATGTTTCACTTTTGTTTGAAAATATTAATATTTTAAAATAAAATTTCTTTTTACTACCTGGTAATACGCTTGTGAATTCATAGTCAGTTTTATTTTCAATAATATCATCTGTTGATACTCTAACACCTTGCGTATTTTGAAATTGAACATCATATCCAGCGTCAATGATATCTTGTACCATATCAATTACATCTGAGATTATAATTTCGGATGAATTATTTTCAAAAATTTTAAATTTCTTTAAATGTTTCATATTTTATTTTATTGTTTTAACTATTTCTATTTTAGATGTATCAAAAACTATATAATCATCAGTATTGATTTTATGATCACTTTCGTCTATATTTTTTAGTATTAAACCATCATATTCTTTTTTATTCTCGTATAGATAGTTTGCTAACACATCAGAACTAAGTGGATGAAAATTATCAAAATAATCTTCTAAATCAGTATAAGCACCTTTAAACTCTATGTTAATCATTTCAAAGAAATCTTCTTTTGATAAAGTTTTAAGTATTTCATCAATGTGTAAATTTTCCCAAGTACCAGATGATTCCATTATAAATGGATTTGTTAAATGTAGTTTAGCACCATATATAACATCACATCTAAAGTCTTTTTTAAATACTTCAGCCAAACTTAAATCTTTTGTAAAGAAAATAGGGCAACCACTCTGAATTTCACCTGCTCTCCAAACAATTATATCACTATTATAACTTTCAAATGTTTTTAACCACTTCATACTTTTTTATATATTAATTATTGATAATCGAAATTAATTTCATAACTTTGTAAAAAGTATTTTATGTTAAGAGAAGATAATTCAGGATTTGTAATATTTCCAACAAGAACTAGTACAAAGTTTAAAAGATTAGAAACTGGTAAAACACTAGTTTATTTTGCTGTATTTGATGTGGAAGATGTCAATGGTGGGAAATATTGTTTATCCAATTTAAATATTGAATTATCTGGTGAATTTGCATCAGATGATATTTCTAAAAACAATATTTACTTTGATGAAGATGGTATTTCAATACCGTTAACAACTTCTATTTGTGTTGGTTGGTCTAACTATTCATATGTAGATAATGATGGTTCTGACTGGATTGCTAGTTTTGATAAACTAAGTAATGAAGGTAAGAAACTTTACTATTCATTAAGAAAATTACATAATAATAAAGAGTTAAGAATTTTAACATTAAAAAATTGTTAAAATAAATCAATCGCTTGGTAGTTTAAAATAATAATACTATATTTGTATTATCAAAACAGAGAAACAATGGGAGACGCAATTATTACAACAGTAACTTACTTAATTCTTATCATCTTTATGATTGGCTTTGGAGTTATTATGACAATCGGACTTTATAATTTTATAAATCAAGAATTATTGGGTAATAAACCAAAAAAAAATTCTAACAAAGAATATAAAACATCTAATGTTAGATATAGAAATTATAGAAGTAATAATACTAAGTTTTTAAATTAATTATATGTCATTACAAAAAATTTTCATTTCAGCTGAGTTAAAAGAACTTTTAATCGAGATTCAAGATTCATTAGTAGCACAATTACTATTAAAAGAAGAACATTCTGTTGAGGATTTGGCTAAGGATTTCGTTAACTTTATTTCTATCTCTAAGAAAGATTTAACTAAAATATCTTACTTACCTAAAGATAGATCTGAAGGTTTGTCAGTAGATGAATGTTGGGCTACTACAAAAAGAATTATGGCTAAACCAGGTGGTTTTGTGTCTAAGATTTTTGTGAATATTCCAGAAAGAGAAGTAGAGAAATTCTCAACTCTTTTTAGAAGTGAAGTTACTAAGCCTAAGTTAAACTTTAAAGTTGTTAATGGTGATGATATTAGAAAGTATTACCATTATTCATCTTACTCTGAGAAAAATGGCGGTTCTTTACACGCTTCTTGTATGAAATATGACGGATGCCAAAGATATTTAGATATTTATTCGAATAACCCAGATCTTTGTAAGATGGTTGTTCTTTATGATAACGATTACCCAACTAGAATTGTTGGTAGAGCACTTCTTTGGGAATTCGATGGTAATAAAATCATGGATCGTATTTATACAATCAATGATGAAAGTTACCAATTCTATTTTAAACAATGGGCCACCAAAAATGGTTACCTTTTTAAATCAGAACAAAACTGGTTCAATACTAAAAACTTTGAAAACCTAAGTACTAAGAAACAAAAATTAGACTTAGTTTTAAAGTTACCTGGTGTTATGAACTTACCATACATTCCGTATATGGATACATTTAAGTTTCTTGATTATGATGGAAACTTACACAATGTTCAACCAAAAGATAGAGATTATTGGACACTTACTACTACTGATGGTAGAAAACACGGATATGATTATTTAGTTACTGATATCTTAGATGATGTATTGAGATATAGACACGATGCTTGTTACCTAAGATACTTAGAGGGTTGGACTTCACCAAACAACTGTAAATATTCTAATATTTTAGATACTTATATCTTAGAAAGAGATTGTGTTTATAATGATGAATTAAGAGATTATATCTTTAATGATGAACATAAATCTCATAACAATGATGAAAGAATCAATTCTCAGTTAGAATATATCAGAGAGGAAAGGAGACAACGTGAAGAACGTGATACTCGAAGAAGAGAAGAAAGACGATTGAGAGATGAACGCGAGGCTCAAGAAAGAGCTGAACGTGAAGCCAGAAGAGAACAAATGATAAGTGAAGATCAAGGTGATCAAGTTAGAAACGGATATATAGATTTTCTTTCTAATTTCGCTGGTGGTGATAGACTTGGTATGTTTGATGCTTATCGTATCGTTTGTGAAAGCATTGATAGATTACCGGATGATGTAAATAAAGCTGAGTTTGCTCATACTGTTTTAGATAATTTCAATATGTTATCAAGAGATAATAGAACAATGACAGCATTAGAACACATTATGAACCGTTACATCAGAGGTGGATATACAATTGAAAACAACCGTGATCGTTACGTTTATTACGACGATAGACTAAGATACTAATATAGACCATACTAAACATTTAGATCTCTCATTTATATAAATTAAATGAGAGATTTTTTATTAAAAAGATTAGAGTGTTTTAAAGATCCTGATTTTATATTTGATCCAGGATTACACAAATATACATATCATGGTGATGTATTCCAATCAGTTACACAATTTATAGGAGAGTTTCACCTACCATTTGATACAGAAGGTAAATCTAAAAAGAAAGCAGAAGAAACTGGTTTTGATCAAGAATGGATTAAAGCTGAATGGGCTGAAACAAACAGATACGCTAATGAAGTAGGTACAGCAGTTCATGAATGGATTGAGTACTACTTTAAAGAAGAGTGGCAACCACTTCCTACCAATCCAGATATAATACATCGAATAAATAAATTCAATAATGTTTTTTGTAAACATTTACACAAGTTAGAACCTCTTAAATTCGAATTAAGAGTTTTTTCTAAAAAGTGGAAAAAAGCGGGAACGATAGATTCACTTTTTATGAAAGATGGTAAGATATTTATTTTAGACTGGAAAACAAATAAAAAATTTACAGATGATGAACATAAAGATGGTAAGTGGCAAAAGTTGTTGACACCATTTGATTCATTCTATAAAAATCATCATAATGAGTATTCTATTCAATTATCAATGTATGCTTGTATCTTAGAAGAATGGGGATTTGAAGTTGGTGGTGCTTATATTGTTTATATTGGACCAGATGAAGAACCTGCTAAGGTTATAAAATGTGTTGATATGAGAGAATATATTAATGAATACTTTAATAATTTATAAAAAAAATTATTATCTTTAATAAAATTATTTAACAATGGATGAATCAAAAGAAAAAAAGAATTCAAAGAATCCAGATTCTTTAATCAAAGTTGATATTAATGGTATTGTTTTCTTTAATAAAGATAATGCTGTTGATACATATGTAGATGTTATTCAACATATGACAAAGGATATTAATTATGTGAAGCTTTGTAGTGACTTTCCTAAATATTTTACATTAGAAAAGAGCTTCTCTCAATGGAAAAATCAAAAACCTTCCATGACGAAAAGAGATAAAAACAATCAATTTACCATAAATACCAATACTGGATCAAATAGAAAGGGTCAAATGCTTGCTAAAATATTTGATAATTATAATTACTCATATAGGATTGATATAATTGATAAAGAAAGTCAAGTTATTCTAAATACATTTGTTCCTGATGAAAAATCTGTAGATAAAGTATCAGATAATAAAATTGAAGTAGTTACTGAAATAAAATTTGTTAAAAATCCATTTGGTGGTGAAAAAAATTCATCAGCTAGTTGTATTACTGGTGATTCTGGAACTGGTAAATCATATCGTGTTGAAAAAACTCTTAAACAAAATAAACATAATTTCATATTTGAAACTTATGATCCTACATCCACTGGTATCTTAACACAATATATTGGATCTGGGGTTTATGAAAGAAATAATGTTGGTGAATTTATAGTTAAGGCTAAAAGTGATCCTTCAAATTACTATACTATTGCCTTAGAAGAATGTCATAAAGATGGATTTATTGATAGAATAAACTCTGAACTACTACAATGTTTTTCAACTAAAAGAAATGATGGTCTAAGGTTTTTCTCAACTAATAAATCTACCGATTATCTTTTTGTAGAACTTGATTTAAAAAATGGTAGAAGAGTTATTCCTGATAATGTTGGATTTATACTTATAACATCAAAACCAGATATTATAGAAAATAATGATGATATAAAAAATCGTGTTGATATAATTAATCTTCAAAAAGAAGATAGAGAAAAGGATTTTGATATTAAATATCTTCTAAAAGATAGTAAACAATTTGTTGAACAATTTGAAAATCAAGATTAATGTATTACGACAAAATAATTATTGATTCATCTGAAGTCGAAAATGATTTTATTGACATTGAGTTTCTTCTCAAGAAAGAAATTCTTATTAAGCTCCCTAATGGGAATTTAAAAGTAAACTTTGTCGGTGAAGTTATTACTCCTAATAGTAAAATAATTTCTCTTCCTAAAAAATTTAGAGTTAATCAATCAAATATTGACTTAACTGTAAATGTTCTAAAAACATTTAGAAGTCTTACAAAAGATGGAAAATCTTTAATAGAAAATAAATCATTCACATCTGGTGGTGAAATAACATCAGGTGTACAATATTTTAAGACTTTTAAAAAATTCTTTTTCGATCACATTACTTATGATTTTATCACACCGAAAAAAAAAGTAAATAAACATACTTCTATACCAATGGGAGCACCATTTGATGTTGTTCAAACAGAAATTAATTCCGAAAGATTTGGTGGTGGTCTTACTTACAAATTAAAAGATAAGTCAAATTTAAATTGGAAAGGTATCTCACTTTCTAATATTTATTATTCAACTTGCAAAGATCTTTTTGATGAATTTGGCACAAAAGAAGATAATGTTGAATTTGGTTCTGTTACAAGTTACTATAAGGCAAAAGGACATCAGTTTGAATATATTAATATTGATGAAGAATTTGTAATAGATGAAATTAATAAAAGTGAAGTTGGTGCAGTTCATTTAGCAATCAAATCAAATTTGATTAATTATTATAAACATAAATCAGTAAATGAGAAATATAATATTAGAATTTTCTATTCTAAAAATTTTGAATATGTTTGGGAACATTTTTGTAGAGTAGTTCTAAAACATAATGAGAAGTTTAAGAAGAAAATAGATTGGGTTGAAAGTAATTATAAATCATCTAATCCGGATGTTTTTAGTGATTTTGATAATAAGATGTTTATTGCTGATTGTAAATATTATAATGATATAAACTCAGATTATACTAAGGAAATGTATGAGTATAATGAGTGTCAAAATAATAAATATCCAATTATAATTTTAGTACCTTCTCATGAAACTATCATTTTTAATGAACCTCGTAGACACAACGAAGTTGAATTGTTAATAGTTAAGATTTCATTAGAAGAAGTTATTAATAATGTAATTGATGGTGAAAATGAAGTTTTAGATAAAATATATTCTATTATTAGAAACAACTCTATTAGAAATTTAAACTTCTAATATTAGAATACGGTTAGTCTGTTGTTTCGTGAGGCAAACATTTAAAAAAAGTGAAAAAAAAATTTGATGGTGTTAAATAATTTATTAAATTTAAAAATAAAAAAGTAGATATGAAAATAAGTAAAGTTGTAATTAAAAAAACTAAAAAGAATGACATTAAAAAGTCAGGTTACTATGCAGTTTTTGGTGATGAAAATATTGCTGAATTGTTTAGAAAAGTTCAATCAACAACCATAAGAAATGGTAATGAACTACAAAGTTTAATACTTGATAGTATAAAAGTTGATAAAGATAGAAAGGACTATAAATTAGAAGATATAACCAATATGGTTAAAGAAAAGAAGTCTTTCTATATAGCAAACTATAAAATAAGTAAAGAAGAACTCTTAAAAAGAGGAGTTGTTTTGCTTGGCAAAGAGAAAATCGATGTTGATGCTATTTTTGCAAAAGATGGTATTCTATATATCATAGAATATAAACAAGGTGATAATTTTGATACGAAAAAATCACACGGTGAGATTGAATCCTTAAATAAACTTTATAATTTTTTCAAAGTTGATGATATTGAAGTTTTACCAAAATTTGTTTTGTGGGTTTCTGATGATATTGAAAACTCATCTGTTAAAACTACTGAGAATAAAGAGTTTTTAACAACTGGTAAAGAAATTTCTGATATATTGGGAATATCATTTGATGAGATAGAAGCAAAAAGAAAATCCGAACATTCTGATAACATCAGTTATATTCTATCAGAATTTGAAAAGATAAAGGTAAAATACGAAAAAAGAGACTGTTAAGTCTCTTTTTTTATTTAGTAATTTGTGATTAATAGATGTTTTACTGAGTTATCATATCTATTTTTAATATTCGTTGAATATTTTAAATCATAAACATGTTTTATGTAATCTTTATACAGATCTGTTGTAAAATCATCTTTATTAATTATAATCATAACTTTAGCATTCTTCATAGACTTAAATGTATTTGCTAATTCAATTTGTTCGTTATCTCCAAAAACATTACCGTGACTATACTCAGTAAACTCTCTGGTGTATGGTGGATCTAAAAATATAAAAGTATTTTCGGTATCATTATTTAACATAATATCTTTATAAGAACCATTATTTATAGATGTTTTAGATAAAAGATTAATATGTTCTTGATTGATATTCATATTAAAATTCTTATAATTACCATATGGTATATTAAACTCACCTTTTGAGTTAAATCTTCTCATACCATTAAATGCTAATTGATTAACAATATAAAATCTAAAAGCTCTATCAATACCTGATAAAGTTATCAAACCTTTATTTCTATCTTTATTTCTCCATTCGTAGTAAAATTTACCTCTTTCAGTTTTAGCATCTGCTATAGATAAAACTTTACTTTTTTCTTTTTCTGTAATAATATTTATAGAGTTTGTGATATTATCAGCCATTGATTTAATTGTTTCAAAATTATCTTTAATTTGAACTAAAAAATTTACCAATTCTTCATCAATATCATTTATTACATTATCATCATTCTCCAATGACCAATAAACTGCACCACCACCAAAAAATGGTTCTACAAATTTATATTTTTCTTTATTTTTTACGAATTCTGGATAATACTCAGAAAATACTTTAATTTCTTTTCTTTTACCACCAGTCCATTTATAAATTGGTTGCATAAATTAACTTGTTTTTATATTATATGAAAAATATATGAAAAAGTTACATAATAAAAAAAGAGTCAATTAAGACTCTTTATATTATGCTTCAGTTGTTTCAGTTTTTGTTTCTTCATCAACTGTATTTAACAATTTTTTTTCTTTTAAAATTTCTAAAATTTGTTCAGTGATTTCAAACTTATCAACTATGAAAACAACTTCCATTTTACCAATCACTAAATCAATTCCGTTTGATTTAGAATATTCATCAATAATTTCAGACAATTCATCAAAAGTTCTTTTGTTTAAATCTTCATGTAATTTCTTCATTTCAACCTTAAATCTATTATCAATAGACATTGCTTGTTCTTGTAAAGATCTAAACTTTTCTTCTTTTTCTTTTTGTGTTTTTTCATCAATGATTAAACCAGAACTCATTTGACTAATAATAGATTCCATTTCTTTTTTAACTGGATCTAAACTTTTAATAAATGAATTTTTTTCTTCTTCGATACTTTTGATACCTTCTTGATAATTCTTGTAATTTTTAGTTAGAATTTCAAAATCTACTACTCTAAATTCCATATATTTATATTTTTTATTATTATATAAGTAAAATATAATTTTGTTTAGCTTAGTAAATAATTTACTGCATTTCTATATCTATAATATAAATTCATTTCTTCAGAAACATTAAAATCTATACTCATAAATAATTGACTAGTAGTAGAACCTTTTTTAGTTGCCTTTAAAAATGTTCTCATTTTACCTAACTTTTGTGCTAATGAATTACTACGATAGTAAATATCAGCACTTTCTTGTAGTCTTCTAGCTTCTTCTGGTTTTATTTCTCCTAAGTAGAAATCTAATTTATAAGTTTGTACAGGACCTTCTGAATCATCAACATTTTTGGATTTGGTTGTTATTATGTATTTAGTACCAAACTCATTAAATGGATTTACAATAAGTGGCATTCTATATCCACCACCCATAAAATAACTATATGTTCCTGAGTCTATTTGTGTGTAATATTCTAAATTAACCGGTAAATTATTTACATAATTAACCATTTGAAATTTTATGTCATATAAATAAGGTCCAGTAGCACCAGTTACTAATGGATTATTAGAGAATTTTATATTCACAACACTATTATAGAATGAAAGAGATAATTGAGATTGTGTTGAACCACCTAAAGATAAAGATGAATAAGTCATTGAAACATATTGATAGTAATCAGATTCTTTATCTGTCAAAACATCTATTTCCTCTATTTTTCCAATATAATTATCTTTACTTAAATTAAAGGAATATGTTTCTTTAACATAAGGATTTCTAGCTGAAGTAGTTATTAGATAATCTGATCCATGATCAATTGGTATTGTTGTCTTATATGCTGATTGTGTTAGATAACTATATGTTCCTGATGATATTGAATGATAATCAAAAAGATCAATTGGTGTTCTAACTCCATTTTCTATTTTCCATTCAACTTTTTTAAAGTCAATATTGTATGTATTTTCATTTTCTAAATTTATATAAAGGTCTGTACTATAAGTAAATGATATTTGAGATTGTGAACCGGTTAATGAATACGTTGAACTTAGTGGACCTGAAAAAGTTAATGATAAATACTTAGGATCATCAGAATAAACATCAAATCCGTTTTGGTAGATATTTTTTTGTTTATAAAATGTCTTTAATTTTTGTTGTATTGGAGTTAATGTTTGAAAGCAAATTGATTCCCAAGTAGCATTCTTCATCTCGTTAACAGTTCTATAATTAGATGCTTCTATACGATATCTAATCAATAAGGCGATTTTAAAATAATTATAATCACCTTTTGCTACTATTTCATCAACAAATTTTTTATATTCAATAAAATTATCTCTACCACCAATTGCTAAGGCGTTAATAGTTCTGTATATTTTGAATATTTTATTTCTTTCATTTTTATTCATTATTAAATATATTATTCTTTATTAATAATCTTATCAATTTCTTCTACTTTAGCTTTGTTTTCATCTTTACTTATAAAGTCAACATAACTAGAAACTTTTTTAATATCATCTGGCTTTTTAGCTTTCAACTCACCTAGTTTTTTAACTAAATCTTCTTGTCCTGGAGCTTTAGCATCAACTTTTCCTAATAACTCATCATTATCTTTAATCCAATCAACATCTGTGAATCTCACAAAATCTTTTTCTACAGCTTTAATTACTTTTATACCAATAGATCCATTATCTATCAATTCCTTTAATTTACCATCATTAGGTTTTTTCTTTTCATCATCTGTTAATTTATTCCAAACTTCTTCAGCTTTGTTTTTTTCCCAGTTATCTCTTTTATACATAACTGAGTCTCCGGCTTTATAAGCAGAAGTTTCATCACCTTCGACTTTTCCTAATATTGATTCAATTGGTCTATCGAATCTTTTTTTAGTATCTTCATCATCAAAAAATACTTTATCAGGTAATAGTTTAGTTATTTTTTCAATCCTAATTGTTTTATTATCAATAAGTTCTTTCAACTCACCTTCTTCCGGTTTTGTTTTCTCATCATCACTCAAAGCATCCCAAGCTTCTTCACCTTTCTTATTTTCCCATTCATCACCTTTGATTAATACTCTATCACCTACTTTGTAATCACCAGTACCATCACCTTTGATTTTATTTTCTTCTTTATATTTAGCAATTTGTTCATCAAGATATTTATCATCAGTTACTTTCTTTTTGAAATCATCAACAATTGCTTTAACCTCAGCAATACGTGCAGCTTTTTTACCAGCTAAATCTTTAGCAGCAGCCACCTTTTTATCAAATTCCATTTTAATTTCAGCAGCTTTTTGTTTAACCATACCTAACATAACACGACCAGCAATCATACCATCTTTAATAGCTCCTTCAAGAATTAAATTACCATTTGATTCTTTAACTGATTGAATTTCTTTATCAATCTCAACACATTTTTCATCAAACTCTTTATTGAATTGATCCTTAATTGAATTTAAAGCACCTTCATCTTCTGCTTTATTCATACTATCTGTTGTAGTTTTTAAAAGATTATCCAACATAGCTGTTACTTTTTTCTTTAACTCTTCTCTTTTTAATCCTTTTTTGAAATCATCTTTTATAGATTTGAATGGAGCAGCAAGTCCAGTTAAAAAGTTTTTGAAAGCTCCCTTAGCAGCTGAAAGTAAAGAACCTAAAAATTCCTCATTTAATTGCTCATCTCTGAACTTTTGATAATTATTAATACGTTTCATATCTTATATATTTTTTATACTAAATCACTATTAACATCACTGTTAATAGATGCGATTTTATTTATTTTTTTAGAAAGTCCTTCTATATTAATTAAAGCCAATAAATATAAAACATCTGCCCTTTTTACCTGAATAAAAGAAGCTTCATAGTTATTTCTATGATAATCCACCAACTTTTGAATATCATCTTCATTAATCACCGAATTTATATTCTCTAAAATTCCGATGTCGACCATATATTGCCTCAGCCCCTGAACCCTAACAAATATTTCCTCAGGACTACATATATAAGATTTCTTTTTAATTATAAAATCAGACATTCCAATAATATCATCATATACTGCCCTAACATCCGATTTATTCTTCATAGATTTAA
>JACCDX011152846.1_pt1 | contig 45743 bp, 45 predicted proteins | sample 7449681 | NCBI WGS metagenome assembly JACCDX01 (sample SAMN15323450, study PRJNA562643) | freshwater metagenome | isolation source: river surface water | place: USA:Blue River Watershed | collected 2017-08-18
ATCTTAATGAAACAGTGACTGCAGTGGTTTGCGAAAACTATGTGGAAGCACTTGGCATTAATGACCAAACTCAACTAGCAGAAGTTCAAAGAATAAAACAACAACAAATTAATGAACATTGGATGTTACAAGGTGTAACCATGCGAAATCCAGAAACTGTAATCATTGATCTAACAGTTTCTTTATCTAGTGGAGTTTTTCTTGACACTAATACTCATTTAATTGGTAATACCAGTGTGGAAGAAGGATCCCATATTGGACCAGATTCTTTGATACTGGATTCAAAGATTGGCCAAAATACAAGTGTTATTAAATCAACTGTTGATGAAGCACTTGTTGGAAATGCTTGCCAAGTAGGTCCTTACACATATTTAAGACCTGGAACAAAACTAAAAAATGGAGTAAAAGCCGGAGCTTATGTAGAAATTAAAAACTCCACCGTAGGAGATGGTTCAAAAGTTCCACACCTTTCTTATGTTGGAGATGCAACTATTGGAATTGAATCAAATATTGGAGCAGCAACTGTATTTGTTAACTATGACGGAGTAGAAAAACATAAAACCGTTGTTGGAAATTATGTAAAGATCGGTTCAGACACCATGCTGGTAGCCCCGGTAAAAATTGGTGACGGTGCTTACACCGCAGCAGGCTCTGTAATTACAGAAAATGTTCCTGCTGGTGCTCTTGGGGTAGAAAGAACTAAACAACGAAATATTGAAGGCTGGACAATTCGTAAAAGACCAAATTCTCCATACTCAAAATCTGTGAAAAAAGGGACTAAGAAAACAAAAACCAAATCTAAGGCCAAAGTAACCAAACCTACGAAAAAGAAAACTAAAAACGCTAAAAAACAAACCCCGCCAAAGAAGAAAAAGAAGTAACCGGAACAATTAGAGTTAGCACCACAGAGAAAATCTTTTAAAGAAAAGAGATTGAAGTGGCAGATGTCGAGACAGTCACTAGTAAGCGCTTGCTACTTGCAGCAGGCCGATCTCATCCTGAATTAGCCCAAGCTGTTGCTCGCGAACTGGGCACTGAATTAGCAAAACTTTCCGCATATGACTTTGCTAATGGCGAAGTATTTGTTCGTTTTGAAGAATCTGTTCGAGGTTGCGATGCATTTGTTTTGCAATCCCATACTTATCCAATTAACAAATGGATCATGGAACAACTTTTACTAATCGATGCTTTAAGAAGAGCAAGTGCTAGAAGAATTTCAGTAATCATGCCTTATTACGGATATGCCAGACAAGATAAAAAACATAGAGGAAGAGAACCTATCTCTGCTCGTTTAATGGCAGATCTATTAAAAACAGCAGGTGCTGATCGCATTATGACCGTTGATTTACACACAGCTCAAATTCAAGGTTTCTTTGATGGTCCAGTTGATCACTTATTTGCAATCAAGATTTTGGCAAATCATGTTCAATCAAAAGTTGACCGAAATGACATCACAGTTGTTTCACCAGATTCAGGACGAGTAAGAGTTGCTGAACGTTGGACAGATATTTTGGGCTCACCTTTAGCAATCATTCATAAACGTAGAGATCCTGATGTGCCAAATGAAGTAAAAATGTTTGAAGTTGTGGGTGAAGTTAAGGGAAGAGTTTGCGTTCTAGTTGATGACATGATTGATACCGGTGGCACAATTGCAAAAGCGGCTGAAACACTTTTTGATAATGGTGCAAAAGATGTAATAGTCACAGCAACTCATGGAATTTTGTCAGGCAAAGCCGCAGAAAAATTACAACAATCAAGAATTTCAGAAGTAGTAGTCACAGATACTTTGCCAATAGTTGCTGAATCAAGATTTAATAAATTAACTATTTTGCCAATAGCACCCCTTATTGCAGATGCTGTTCGGGCAGTATTCCGAGAAGGTTCAGTAACCAGTCTTTTTGATGAAAGACAACCTTCTCTCTTCTAGAAAAAGCCCCTTAGTTCTAGGGATCAATTAATGCTTTAGTAATGTTTCATTTACGCAATTCGGCGAGGGTGATGAAAAAGTCACCGTGATCGACGGAAAGGTTCGATTAAAAATGTCTAAAGATAAACAAACAGTATTTTCACTTGCAGCACAAAAACGAGATAAATTCGGTAAAGGTGCATCTAGAAGAGATCGTCAAGCAAATCGTTTACCAGCGGTTGTTTATGGAAATGGTCAAGAACCAATTCACGTTTCCCTTGATCAACACGATGCTTCCCTTGCGTTAAGAGTTCCTTACGCAACAATCAATTTAGAATTAGATGGAAAAAAATTTGTAGTAGCTCCACGTCAAATTCAAAAAGATCCAATCAAGCCAATTTATAAACACGTTGACTTAGTTGTTCTAAATGAAAAAGAACAAAAAGAAAGATTAGATCTTGCTTCAAGAGCAGATGAGTTAGCTGCTGAACAATTGAAAGCACGTCTTGAACTTGCTGCTAAATCCAAAATGGATCTTGGCGAAGTTGCTCCTGTTGCTGCCGCTGCAACTGCTGAAGGTGCTGCTGCACCAGCTGCAGGCACTGAAGCTGCTGCACCTGCTGCTGAAGTAAAAGAAGCTGAAGCAAAGAAATAATTAAGGTAACAAAACTTATAACAGTAAGGCTAAAACATGACTAACACTAATTGGTTAGTCGTTGGTTTAGGTAATCCTGGAAAAAGTTACCAAGCTACTCGTCACAACATTGGCGCCATGGTTATTGAACATGGCGTTAGTGAATTAGGTGAAAACTTAAAATTAACTAAAAAACTTAATTCAAATATTTGTGAAACCAAATTAGGTTTAAACAAAGTAATTTTTGCAACACTTTCAAGTTATATGAATGAATCTGGAGGTCCAGTTTCATTATTAATGAATTTTTTTAAAATCTCATTAGATAATTTAATTGTTTTGCATGATGAATTGGATTTGGAATATGGAGATATTCGTATAAAACAAGGTGGCGGAGATAATGGCCACAATGGTTTAAAGTCAATTAGAAATTCTTTAGATTCTGGAGAATATGTAAGAATCAGATTGGGAATAGGCAGACCTCCTGGTGATTTAGACCCTGCAGATTTTGTTTTAAAGCCATTTAATTTCTTTGAAAAATCTAAATTAACAGAATTTTTAAATATGGGAAATAAAGCAATTTCTGATGTGGTTAATTACGGTGTAAGTCAAGCACAGAATTTAAATAACGGGTAATCATGCAAGAAGAATCAGATTTAGATTTTGCAATTGAACTTGCTGAATTGGTCATGGATGTTTTGGATAAATTTAAGAAAGAAAATCCTGTTCCACAAGAATTAAATAAAAGAAAAGAATATGGCAAAAGTGCCGATAAATATTCACACAATTTTTTAATGAAAGAGTTTGCCAAATATCGACCAAATGATGTGGTTTTAAGCGAAGAAGGAGTAGATCCTAAAGAAAGATTATCTGCTCAAAGATGTTGGATTATTGATCCTTTAGATGGAACTTTTTATTTTGCTAATAATAGAAAAGATTATGCAATCCATATTGCCTTGTGGGAAAAAGATTCAAAAGATTTAAGTAATATTTCTTTATCTGTTGTTGGAATTCCTGAAACAAAAAAGATTTATACTTCAAATGACAATCTACACATTCCAGTAACTAACAAAATTCCTAGATTATTGGTTTCAGGTTCAAGACCACCTTTGGAAATGCCAAAGTTAATTGAGTTTTTTGACGAAAAATACGGTGGTTTAGAAGTAAAAAGCGTAGGCTCTGTAGGAGCTAAAGTTGTCGAAATTTTAGAAGGAAATGCTGACTTTTACATTCACACCACTGGTTTTTATGAATGGGATATTGCTGCTCCTTTGGCAGTTGCTGACAAAGCAGGATTAATAGTTAGTGATATTTCTGGAAATCCATTAAAGCTTAATAAAGAAAACTTAAGAGTTGAAAATGTAATTGTGTGTAAAAAAGAGTTATTTAAGGATGTTTTACAGGCAGTTTCATGAGCTTAAATCATTTAGTTAAAGAAATTACTAAAAATCCAGTTTGGCAAAACTTAACAAAAGCTTTAGAAACAGAATCAACATTTAAGATTGCTGCTCCAAACTCTATTTTTTCATTCATCACTAATCATTTAGTTAATAATTCAGATTCAATTGTTTTAGCCGTTACTTCTAACTCGAAGGAAGCAGATCGATTAGTTCAAGAATTATCTTTGTGGAATAGGGAAATATCAGTAGCAAATTTTCCAGCATGGGAGACTTTGCCACATGAAAAAATTGAACCTACAAAAGATATTGTGGGTCAGCGTTTAGCAGTAATTAGAAGATTAAGTCATCCCAATAATAATTATTTGCAAGCAAGAAAATTGGATGTAGTTGTTGCACCAATTAGATCTTTAATGCAACCAATATTGAAATCATTACAAGATTTAGAACCCTTAGCGCTTAAGCCAGGAGATTCGATAGATCTAACAAAAGCTATTACTCAATTAGTTGATTTGGGATATGAACGAGTTGAAATTGTTGAAAAAAGAGGAGAGTTTGCAGTTAGAGGTGGAATTTTAGACATTTTTATTCCAGGAAATGAACATCCTTTAAGAGTAGATTTTTTTGGAGATGAAATTGAAGAAATTAGAAACTTTTCTGTAGCAGACCAAAGAAGTTTAGACATTGCAACTAATGGGCTTTGGGCTCCTGCTTGCAAAGAACCTTATTTAAATGAAGAATTCATTCCTTTAGGTCCACTTTCTTTATTCACAGAATTATTTAAATCTCAAAGCATTGTTTTATTAAGTGATGCTGAAAAAATTAAAGCAAGAGCTCAAGAAGTTTTAAAAACAGCTGATGAATTTCTAAACGCAGCCTGGGTTAATGCAACAACTGGTGCAGAAGTTCCGCAAGAAATCTTGCATGGAGGATTTAGAGATTTAGAAACAATTGAAAAAAGTGCATTGAAAAATGACTTGAAATGGTGGCAAGTTAGTCCCTTTATTGGACACATTGATGATTTGGATTTTGAAGCACTTGATTTAAAAGCAAAAGTTATCGAAGGCTTTAGAGGAGACTTTACTAATTTAATAACTGAGATTAGAAACAAATTAAGTCTTGGTTGGCAAGTAGTAATTACATCTGCGGGTTCTGGTTCAATTCAAAGATATTTAGAACAGTTTTCTAACGCAGATATTGCTGCAAAAATAACAGAAGAAGAATTATCGAAAAATGTAGTTAATTTAGTTGTTTCTGATCTAAATCACGGGTTTTCTTTACCTGAACAAAAATTTATTTTAATTACAGATACAGACATCGTTGGTGCAAAAAGTAGCATGAAAGAAGTTTCGAAACTACCTTCCAAGAGAAAAAATAGTATCGATGTTTTGTCTCTTACTTCCGGTGATTATGTAGTTCATGAACAACACGGCGTTGGAAAGTATGTCGAAATGACTAGTCGAACAATTGGTAATGCCACCAGAGAATATTTAGTTATTGAATACGCCTCATCAAAACGAGGACAACCAAAAGATCGTTTATTTGTACCTACTGATCAATTAGATCAAATTACAAAATTTATTGGTGCAGAAATTCCAACTTTAAATAGATTAGGTGGAATTGATTGGGAAAAGACAAAAGGAAGAGCTAGAAAAGCTGTTAAACAAATTGCAGCAGAATTAATAAGACTTTATGCAGCAAGACAAGCCGCCAAAGGTTTTGCTTTTTCTCCAGATACTCCTTGGCAGCGGGAATTAGAGGATGCATTTGCTTATGTAGAAACTCCAGATCAACTTTCTTGTATTGAAGAAGTTAAGAAAGATATGGAAAAAAGTGTTCCTATGGATCGTGTCATTGCAGGAGATGTTGGCTATGGAAAAACTGAAATTGCCGTAAGAGCGGCATTTAAAGCAACTCAAGATGGAAAGCAAGTTGCAATTTTGGTTCCAACAACATTGTTAGTGCAACAACATTTTGCAACATTTTCTGAAAGATTTGCCCCATTTCCAATAAAAATAAAACCGCTATCAAGATTTCAAGGCACTAAAGAAATTAATGAAACTTTAGAAGGAATTAGAGAAGGAACAGTAGATGTAGTAATTGGTACTCATCGATTACTAACTTCAGATGTTAGATTTAAAGATTTAGGTTTAGTAATTGTTGATGAAGAGCAAAGATTCGGTGTTGAACATAAAGAACATTTAAAAGCCTTAAGAACAAACGTGGACTTCTTAACAATGTCTGCAACACCAATTCCAAGAACTTTAGAGATGGCAATAACTGGAATTAGAGAAATGTCTGTGATTCAAACTCCACCAGAAGAAAGACTTCCAGTTTTAACTTTTGTAGGCCAATTTGATAAAAAACAAGTTGCAGCAGCAATTAGAAGAGAATTATTACGTGAAGGTCAAGTTTTTTATGTGCATAACCGAGTTTCTTCAATAGATAAAGTTTATGAAGATTTGCAAGATTTAGTTCCAGAAGCAAGATTTGCTATTGCGCATGGACAAATGAATGAGCATGAATTGGAACAAGTAATTCTAGATTTCTGGGCTCAAAAATATGATGTGTTAATTTCAACCACAATTGTTGAATCAGGTTTAGATATTCCAAATGCAAACACATTAATTGTTGATAGGGCAGATCGATTTGGTTTATCACAATTGCATCAAATTAGAGGAAGAGTTGGCAGAGGAAGAGAAAGAGCATATGCCTATTTCTTTTTCCCTGAAGATAAACCTTTGACAGAAAATGCTTATGACCGTCTGGCCACAATTGCTCAACATACAGAACTAGGTTCTGGAATGGCAGTGGCATTAAAAGATTTAGAAATAAGAGGAGCAGGAAATATTTTGGGTGGAGAACAATCAGGTCATATCGCAGAAGTGGGATTTGATTTATATGTTCGCTTAGTTGGAGAAGCTCTAGCTTCTGCTAAAGGTGAAGAATTAAGGACAGATACTGAAATAAAAATTGAATTAACTTTAGATGCACATTTGCCTACAAGTTATATAAAAGAAGAAAAATTACGTATGCAAATTTATCGAAGATTGGCTGATGCCAAAACTGAAAAAGAAGTTAATGAGATAGAGGAAGAACTTCTTGACCGCTTTGGAAAATTCACAAAACCTGTAGAAATTTTGTTAAAAGTTTCTAAATTAAGAGTTTTAGCAAGAAAAGTAGGCGTAAGTGAAATTGTGCAACAGGGAAGATCTATAAGAATTTCACCACTTGATTTGCCAGATTCTCGAATTATTAGAATTAATAGGAACTACCCTGGAACTCAAGTTAGAGCCACGGTACGAAGCATTTTGGTACCTGCACCAACAACGGCACTTGTTAATGGTCAAGTATTAAAGAACGAAGAAATAATTGATTGGGTGACAAACTTAATTAATGATTTATTTGAAGATGAATTGAAGGGATAACTGTGAAGAAGATTTTGAAAACTTCATTAGTACTTATTTTTTCAACGATTCTTGTTGCTTGTGGTCAACAAAATCCAGGAACAGCCGCTTATGTAGGCGACTATCGAATTACTGAAGAAGAGTTAAGTTTTTATTTAAATGATTTAAGAAAAGTAGTACCTATTGAAAATAATGATCAAGGAACTTCCCAAAGTAGAGGAGTTTTGGCTCGTTTAATTATTGGTCAAATAATTTCTCAAGCAGTTACTGAAACTGGTGCAATTGTGGATCAAAGTTTAGTAGCAAATGATTACGATGCATTAGAAAAACAAACCGGTGGTTCTGATGCTTTAGCTGTTTTTGCAGGATCTAGAAATGTGCCACCACTATTAATTAAAGAAGTTTTGAGTCAAAATAGAGCTTTAGATGCAATTGGAAAAGTATTAGCACCGCAAGATTCGATAGATAATCAAAGATTTAAAGGTGAAGAATACGTAATTTTGAAAGCAAATGAAAATAACGTAAAAATTAATCCAAGATTTGGTAAATGGATTCCAGAAGATGGTTCAATTGCTCCACCGGCAAATGAATTTAGTGAACCAGCATTTGGCTTACCTGAAGATGTTGCGCCAGGGCGCTAATTAATGCCTAATAAAAATCCACCAACAAAAACTGGTGTGGCTGGATTAATTGAATTAATGGACATTCTTCGTTCTAAAGATGGTTGTCCATGGGATTTGGAACAAACTCATGAATCTTTAATTGAATATTTAATTGAAGAAGCTTACGAATTTGCAGAAGCAGTTGAAGAAAATAATAGAGAAGCAATAAAAGAAGAGTTAGGTGATGTTTTATTACAAGTAGTTTTTCATTCAAAGATCGGACAAGAGCATAAAACAGATCCATTTAATATTGACGATGTTGCAGAGATTATCAAGAATAAATTAATTAAAAGACATCCTCATGTTTTTGAAAACGATTCAAATCTAACTTCTAAAGATGTTAAAGATAATTGGGAAGTCATAAAAAAGAAAGAAAAAAATAGAACTAGTGTGACCCAAGGTCTACCAAAAGCCTTACCAGCACTTATGCATGCAGAAAAATTGATTAATCGAGTTGAAAATTTTGACAAAGATTTAAAAAAAGTAGCAGTTAATGATTCAGTAAAACTAATTGAAAATGAAATAGTTAATGAGGAAAAAGTAGGACAATTTTTGTTGTCTTTTGTTTCCCTTTGTCACGAAAAAGGTATTGATGCTGAAACCGCTTTAAGAAAAGCGATAGCCAATTACCGAAAAGAATTAGAAAGTTAATTTAATTTCTTGTTTTAGTCTTATTTGAGCAGCGGTTACGTGTGGTCCTTTTTTTGCTTTATCAGGAAGTTTTAATAAAACTCTTCTAATAATTTGTAAAGTCAAATTAGTCGTGTAGTCAACAAACCATGGTCCTGCCAAAGTTGAACCTCTCCAGGAATCTCCATACATTTTTCTAACCCATCTTGGCAAAGACGCAAATGACAAACTTGCCACAATTGCCCACATAAATTGTGAAGGGGTTAAGTATCTAAAAAAACCATGCATGGGAGGCAGAAAAATAAAACGGGCTGCTTCTCGAACCTTTTTATCAGCAACTAAATAACTTCTTTTATCTTTATAATATTTTTTTAATTCTTCAACATTTTTTGGACATATTTCTGGATCTAAACCAATTAGTTTTGCTGCAATTAATTGTTCTTTAACATATTTATCTTGGTCTTCTTGACTTAATTTCATTCCAGAACGCAAGGCAATATTTAGTAACGAATCAGTAAAACCATTGTGTACCCATAAAAGAAGTTCTGGTTTATCAAGATTTAGTGCTCTATGCATGGCTCTAACTTTGGCTGCTGCTCTATCTGCTTCTTCTTTTGTTCCAAAAGAAATTACTCCGATATATTCAGCAGTTCTTAATAATCTGCCAAAAGGTTCCTCTCTATATCGAGAATGAGCTTGCACACCACCAAATGCTTTAGGTTCTAATGCTTGTAAAAATAAAGCTCGTACACCACCAATTACTGCCATGACATCAGCATGAATTTTCCAGGTAATTGTTCCTGGACCAAAATAGCCTTGATCATTTGAATTTGTATTTGGTTCACCAAAGGTTAATTCGGGTGCAAGCATGCTTATAGATTTACACACTTTTAAAGACTTGACCAGTTGAAAGATAGGATTGGGACTGAAAAATTACAAAAATATGGGAGAGATAGTGTCTGCAATCGATTTAGTTTTTGCTAGAGAAATTCTTGATTCACGTGGAAATCCAACGGTAGAAGTAGAAATCGTTCTAACTGATGGCACACACTCTCGTGCAGCAGTTCCATCTGGTGCATCAACTGGAGCATTTGAAGCTCATGAATTACGTGATGGCGATAAAAGATATTTAGGTAAAGGTGTTTTAAAAGCAGTTGCTGCAGTTAAAGACATTATTAATCCTGCTTTAAAAGGTAAAGATCCAAAAGATCAAAGAGCAATTGATCAAATCATGCTCGACTTAGATGGAACACCAACAAAATCAAAACTAGGTGCTAATGCAATTTTGGGCGTTTCTTTAGCAGTTGCAAGAGCAGCAGCGCAAAGAGAAAAAGTTTCTTTATGGAGATATTTAAATAAAGATGCAAAAACTTTGCCAGTTCCAATGATGAACATTTTAAATGGTGGAGCACACGCTGATACTGATGTTGAAATTCAAGAATTCATGATTGCTCCAATAGGTTTTAATACTTTTTCAGATGCTTTAAGAAGTGGTACAGAGGTTTATCACGCGTTGAAATCTGTATTGAAGAGCAAAAAATTAGCAACAGGTTTAGGTGATGAAGGTGGATTTGCACCACAATTGCCAAATAATAGAGCAGCACTTGATTTGATTTTGGAAGCAATTCAAAAAGCAGGATTTAAACCAGGAGAAGAAATTGCATTAGCTCTTGATGTTGCAGCTACTGAATTTTTCAAAGATGGAAAATATTCATTTGAAGGAGAATCTAGAACTTCTGAATGGATGGCTTCTTATTATGCAAGTCTTGTGAAAGATTATCCGTTGGTTTCAATTGAAGACGGAATGAGTGAAGAAGATTGGTCAGGTTGGAAACATTTAACAGATGTCATTGGATCTCAAGTACAACTTGTTGGAGATGATTTGTTTGTTACAAATCCAACAAGATTACAAAGAGGAATTGATGAAAAAACTGCTAATGCGCTATTAGTAAAAGTAAATCAAATAGGTTCTTTAACTGAAACTCTTGATGCAGTAAAACTTGCTCAATCAAATAAATATGCAACCATGATGAGTCATAGATCTGGTGAAACTGAAGACACCACAATTTCAGATTTAGCAGTTGCTACAGAAGGTGGCCAAATAAAAACTGGAGCACCAGCAAGGGGCGAAAGAGTTGCTAAGTACAACCAACTATTAAGAATTGAAGATGAATTGGGAACTTCTGCAGTTTATGCGGGTCGTTCCTCATTTCCACGCTTTAAACATAGTTAATTAGAAGGTATGAAACAAACAAGAATTCAACGACCTTCTATTAATGGAAGACTCGTGGTTCTTCTTTCTGCTGTAATAATTCTTATCTTGATGTTGGCTTCTCCAGTAAGAGATTTAGTTGCACAAAGAGCAAGAATTGAAGCATTAAAAATACAAGTTGCTCAAAGTGAAAAACAAGTGCAAATGTTAAAAGAAGTTCAAGCTAAATGGCAAGATCCAAACTTTGTGGCAGCACAAGCTAGAGCAAGACTTCATTATGTTTTACCTGGAGAAATAGTTTTTAGCGTAATAGGCCTAGATGGAAATCCTCAACCAGTAACTACTGCTCCAAGTGTTTCTGCTTGGTCTGGGGAATCAATTCCGCCGCAACCTTGGTATTTAAATCTTTATGACTCTTGGGTTGAAGCAGACACTGGAATAAAAAAATATGACGCAAACGAAAAATTGATTATTAGACCGAATGCTCCTAAATGAGTGTGGAACAAAAAGATATAGATGCAATAACTCTTCAATTAAATAGAACCCCTAGAGGCCTAATCGAAGTTAGTAAAAGATGTGATTGTGGAAACCCAAGTGTTGTTTCTACTAAGCCAGAACTTGAAGATGGCAAGCCTTTTCCCACCCATTTTTATTTAACGTGTGCAACATTAAATTCATTAATTGGCACTTTAGAAGCATCAGGATTAATGAAAGAGTATGAAGAAAAATTAAAAACCGATAAGGATTTTGCAGATAAATATAAATTAGCGCACCTGGATTACTTAAATAGAAGAAATAAATATGGAAGCAATGAAGAAATAAAAGAAATTTCTGCTGGAGGAATGCCTAATCGTGTTAAGTGTTTACATGCCCTAGTTGCTCACTCTTTAGCGGTGGGTAAAGGGATAAATCCAGTTGGTGATGATGCTTTGGAAAGATTAGGTAATTGGTTTAAGAGATCTTGCATTGAGGACAAATCATGAAACGAGTTGCAGCAATAGATTGTGGAACTAATTCAATTCGTTTACTAATTACAGATATTGATAAAGAAAATAACACAGATCATGATGTTGTTCGAGAAATGAGAATTGTAAGACTTGGAGAAGGAGTAGATAAAACTAAAGCTTTTTCACCACGTGCTTTAGAAAGAACTTTTAAAGCAATTGATGAATATGAAGAATTACTAAAAAAACATAAAGTGGAACATTTAAAGTTTGTAGCAACTTCTGCAACAAGAGATGCTTTAAATAAAGCAATGTTTATAAAAGGAGTAATAGATCGCTTACGAGTAGTACCTGAAGTAATTCCTGGAACTCTAGAAGCAAAATTATCTTTTGATGGTGCAACTAAATCTCTGAGAACTAAATATCCTGCTCCATTTTTAATTATTGATTTAGGTGGAGGATCCACTGAATTAGTAGTGGGAGATAAAGAAATTGAAGGAGCATATTCCATGAATGTGGGATGTGTTCGTATGACTGAACGACATTGTCCTGGAGGAAATCCAACAAAGCAACAAGAAGAAGCAATTAGAAGTGATGTAAGACAAGAATTAGAAAAAGCTAAAGAAAAAGTAGATTGGGCAAAAGCGAAAACTGTAGTAGGTGTTGCAGGAACAGTTACGACTGTGGCAGCACATGCTTTAGGTTTAACAACATACAATCCTGATGTATTACATGGTGCATCAATTACCAAAGATCAAATAAGTAAAACTGCTCAAGACTTTATTAACCTTTCTATTGATGAAAGAAAATCACTTCCTTACATGCATGAAGGAAGAATAGAAGTGATTACTGCTGGAGCAATTGTTTTAGATGAAGTGATGAAAGCACTCGGTGCTAAAACATTAATTGCCAGTGAAAGAGACATTTTGGATGGTGTGGCTTGGTCACAGGTTCAATAAATAATTTAACAAAATTAGAAAAAGCAATTTGTGATTGTCAAAAATGTCCCAGACTTGTTAAGTGGACCAGAAATGTTGCTAAAGAAAAAAGAAAATCTTATGAAAATGAAATTTATTGGGGAAAACCAGTTCCAGGATTTGGTGATTCAAAACCAAAACTATTAGTAGTAGGACTTGCTCCTGGTGCCCATGGTGCAAATAGAACTGGTCGAATATTTACAGGCGATAGAAGTGGTGACTGGTTATATAAAGCAATGCATAAACAAGGTTTTGCTAATCAACCAGAATCAATAAATAAAAAAGACGGTTTAAAACTAATTAATGCCAGAGTATTAACAGCCGTAAGGTGTGCACCACCTGATAATAAGCCGACTACAAAAGAGCGAGATAATTGTAAAAATTGGTTAGACATCGAATGGCAATTAATTGAAAATAATTTAAAAGTTGTTATAGCACTTGGAAGTTTTGCTTGGAAACAAACTCTAGAAATTTTAAAAGATCAGGGCTATTCAGCAAAAACCAAATCTAAGTTCTTTCATGGAGCAAAAATAGTTTTTCAAAAAAATAATCACCAAATAACACTTTTAGGTAGCTACCACCCAAGTCAACAAAATACCTTCACTGGCAGACTTACTGAAAGCATGTTTGATTCAGTCTTTGGCTCTGCTCGTAAACTGATTTCAACCTGAAAGTAATCTGTACCTATTGCCCTCGTAGCCCAATCGGCAGAGGCAGCAGACTTAAAATCTGTCAAGTGTGGGTTCGAGTCCCACCGAGGGCACCAATGCAGAAAAGATACTTCTACTCAATGTTTTGTAGATAACTATCAATTTATGTTCAACAATCGCCATGTCTGTAGATAAAAAATAATCTTTGGTCTAGTTTGAATATGGAATTCTGGCTAGGATGACAAAAACCTTCTTTTGGTGAAAGAGTGATTATGGCAAAGCAACCTTGGTTAGCTAAATACCCAGCAGGGATAAGCCCGCAATTGGCGCAAACTGATATTGCGCACCTTCCAGATTTAATACGTCGTGCTACAAAAACTTACGAAAAAAATATTGCATTTACTCAATGTATGCCAAATGGCATGAATGGCTCACTTACTTTTAAACAAGTTGATGAACTTTCTGATGACTTTGCTGTTTATTTACGTGAAGTTCTAGGAATTAGCGCAGGCGAACGAGTGGCTGTGCAAATGCCAAATTGTTTGAGTTATCCAATAGTTGCATTTGGGATTATGAAAGCAGGATGTGTTTTAGTAAACACCAACCCTCTTTACACCGCTTCAGAAATGGTTCATCAATTTTCTGATTCTCAAGCAAAAGTGTTAGTCATAATTGATATGTTTGCAGATCGCTTACCTGAAGTTTTACAAAAAACAAATATAGAAACTGTTATAACAGTAAAGATTTCTGAGTACTTCCCAACAGTTGTTAGAGGAGTAATCAGAATGGTACAAAAAGTATGGAATAGATCTTTACCAAAAATTACAACTAAACACACAAAATTAGGTGAAGCTTTAAGCAAAGGTCATAATCACGCAAAAAGAAGTCAAGTTCTTGACTATGCAAAAGATATTAAAGCGGATTCAATCGCTGCACTTCAATACACCGGTGGAACAACTGGTGTATCTAAAGGTGCGATGCTAACTCATAAAAATTTAGTGCTAAACACTCTGCAAATGATGCAAATGGTGGACAAATTTATTCGTTTAGGTAAAGAAACAATTATTACAGCTTTACCGCTTTATCACATTTTTGCTTTCACAGTAAATCTTTTAGGTTTTTATCATGTGGGTGGAAGAAATATTGTGATTCCAAATCCAAGACCTCCAAGCAATATGAAAAAAGCTTTTGAAAATTACCAAATAACTTGGGTATCTGGTGTTAATACTTTGTATAGCGCGTTATTAAAAGAACGTTGGTTTATAGATAGTCCACCAAAGAATTTAAGTGCATCTGTTGCAGGTGGAATGGCGCTACATCAATCAGTTGCAACTGATTGGCAAAAAGTAACAAATTCTCCATTAGTTGAAGGTTTTGGATTAACAGAATCTTCTCCAGTTTTAACTTTCAATCCACTGGGTGGAATTTCAAAGCCAGGCTCTATAGGAATTCCAATGCCATCTACAGATATTCGAATTGTTGATGAAAATGGCCAAGATGTAAATGTAGGCGAAGCTGGAGAATTAATCGCTCAAGGACCTCAAATCATGTTGGGTTATTGGAACAACGAAAAAGAAACAGCAAACGTCTTGAGAAATGGTTGGCTTCACACAGGCGATATTGCACAAATGGATGAAGATGGTTATTTCAAAATTGTCGATCGTAAGAAAGATGTTATTTTGGTCAGCGGATTCAATGTGTATCCAAATGAAATTGAAGAAACGATAGCCAAACTTTCAAATGTTAAAGAAGTTGGCGTTATTGGATTACCTGATGAAAATACTGGGGAAAGGGTTTGTGCATACATTGTTGCTGCTTCTGGAACTCTTTCTAAAGAAGAAGTCATCGCCCATTGTGAGAAATCTTTAGCAAGATACAAACTGCCCAAATCAGTAGTTATTGTTACAGAATTGCCAAAGAGTCCTATTGGAAAAATTCTAAGAAGAGAATTGCGTAGGACCGAAATGAATGGACTTACAAACAACCATCAGAAGGGTGCCTAATGTTTTTGCCTGGAGCACTCGTTGCTGCACAAGCTGAAGTTCGAGAACAAGATGTTGTAACACCTTTTGAAGAAGTACTTTTAGTGATCATGGTGTTTGTGATCATGTTTGGTTTAGGAGCCGGGTTAACTCCTAGAGATTTTCGTCAAGCTTTAAGAAGACCTTGGGGATTAATTATTGGTTGGGTAACCCAATTTGGAATTATGCCTTTATTGGCTTTTGTATTAGTTACTACTTTTTTATTCCAGTTACCAAGTGAATATGCAATACCTGTAGCAATTGGTGCATTAATTATGGGTTGTGTTCCAGCAGGAACTACTTCAAATATTTTCACTTATTTTTCTAAAGGTAATTTAGCTTTAAGTGTGATCATGACTACGAATTCAACTCTTTGGGCAATAATTATGACGCCTTTATCTTTATATATTTATCTTGGCTTGCTTTTACCTGACGGAGGAATAGCTCAACAAATTCCGCCAAGAAATATTATTGTTACGTTAATAATTTTATTAATTCCTGTTGTCTTGGGAATGTTAATCAGAAAGTACAGTGCAAATATCGGAGCAGTACTTGAACTCTTGGGTGGATTAATCGGAGTGTTCTTTATTTTGTTTTTGCTTTCTACTTGGGTGCCAAGAAACTGGGGACTACTTTCATCAACTCCTTGGCAAACTTATGTTGTAGCAATCGGTCTTGGATTATTTGGAATTGTGATCGCATATTTATTAACCCGAGGTTTCAAAATGCATCCAATGAATGCTCGAACCATTGCATTAGAAACAGGTATTCAAAACGGTCCACTTGGAATTGCAATTGTGTTATTAAACTTTAGTGGAGATCCAAGGATTGGTTTAGTGTTAATTGTTCCTGCTCTATATTCACTCTTTATAGTATTGATTTCTACAGCAGTGACTTTTTGGTTTAGAAAAGCAAACTTAGCTGAAGAGCAAAAGATTCCAAGTCTTCTTTAGTTGATTGGTTTTTAAGTTGATTTGCTCCCACCAAGAGTGGGAAATTTAACTAAAGAGATATATTTAAAGAGATGTTAAGAAAAATTGTGTTGTTGGTGCTTTCTTCTATGTTAATTACTTCTTGTTCTTCTACGGGTGCAAATCGTGGAGCATTTTTAGAAAACAACGCTACAAATTATTTAACTCCAAAGTGCCCGACCTCTGATCTAGAAGCAAAACTTGCAAAAGGAGTTATTGCTCCTGCAGTTTTGGAGTGTTTAGGGCATGAACAATTAGTAAATTTAGCTGGTATTTCCAGTGATAAACCTTTGGTAATTAGTTTTTGGGCCTCATGGTGCACAATTTGTGAAGATGACGCCATCGCATTTAATGCAGCATATAAAAAGTTGAATGGAAAAATTAATTTTCTAGGAATTGCCTATCAAGATAATGAAAAAGAATCATTACAAGCTTCCTATAAATGGCAACTACCTTTTGCAAGTGTTCAAGACCCAAGGAGTTTGTTGAGAGAATTCTATGGGATTACAGGTCTTCCTATAACTTTATTAGTTGATAAAAATGGCAAGCTAATTGAAAGAATTAATGGACCAATTGGTCAACCACAAGAATTTATTAATCGTTTAAGTGATAAATTAATTTCTTACTAACTACCAACGCATTTTTACTTTGTTGCAGTTGGCATGCAACTGATCTTCTAAAGCAACAATTTGACCATTTAATCCGGCTCTTACATCTACTTGATCTGTAGGAAAATAAGTTGAAGCTCTGGTGGCATAAAGATTAGACATTTGTTGCATTAAATCTTTACATACTCCATATGATGCATTGGCATACTTTTTAATTTTTTCTGCAGCAGCAAATTCTCTCCCAGACATAGTTTCTGCAGAAATTTTTCCTAGAACTCTATAGTTATGTTCATTTATATAATGTTTGTTATCTAAAATTGCAAAGTTTCTTAGTTGTTTGGTGTTGGCAGTTTTTGCACATTTACTTTCATCACTTTTACATTTTTTCATAGGCAAATAAGCAAAACTTGGAGAAGAAAAAACAAATAAAAGTAAAAACGAAGTGATAGTTACAGTTATTTTCTTTTTCATATTCTCTTTCTATCTTAAATTTTTAGGGCCATTTCGCAATTTAACTCGCGAAATGGCCCTAAAGCTTTTTAGCCAAACAATTACTTAACTAATTAATTACCAGCTAAGTGGATTGAATGGTGATGGTGCAGGAGTTTCTGCTGCTGGTGCAGCTGGTGCTGCAGCCTTTGGAGCAGATTTCTTAGAAGACTTCTTTTTTGAAGCTTTCTTTTTTGTAGCTTTTTTCTTTGAAGATTTCTTTGCAGATTTCTTCTTAGCTACCTTCTTCTTGGTAACTTTTTTCTTTGAAGATTTCTTTGCAGATTTCTTCTTAGCTACTTTCTTTTTTGCTACCTTGCGTTTAGCACTCTTTTTTGGAGCGCTTTTCTTTGACTTCTTACGTGCTGCCACTATTCCTCCGTACGGGGTGGAAATTACTGCATTTATTCTCGCACTATATAGATCCATAATTACAGCCAGACCCTAGTTTTTTCCTGGGCAAATCTGCACCTTCGGTCCATAATTTCGTGCTTATTCTCAAGGCTAGAAAGCATGACTTATAAAAACGTGTTACCTTGAAAATAGGAGGAAATTAAAAGGCCTCTGAAAGTTAGTTCTTCTAAAGGAGACAAAGAAAAAAGATGGAATCTAGAAATCCAGTTATACGTCGTTATGCCGACTTTCAACAACCTGGATCTGTTTTAAATAACAGAGGCGGCTTCGACAGTTCAATTCTTACTTCAACGCCAGTTGAACAAACACAAGAAAAAACTTTTCCTGGTGTAACACCAGCGAAACCTGGCGAAAGAGTTGTAACTATGGATGACGTAGTTATGAAATCTTTTGTCATGTTAGGACTTTTACTTGTTGGTGCATTTGTAGGTTGGAATGCTCCAGGTTTAGCAATCATGGCAGCAATTGTTGGCCTGGTACTTGGTTTAGTTAATACTTTTAAGAAAAATGTTTCACCAGCTCTAGTAATTGCATATGCATTAATGCAAGGAGTATTTGTTGGTGGAATTTCTTACATCTATCAAAACTTGATTGTTGCCGATGGAACAAACATTGTTGGAAACACAATTATGAGCACCATAGTTGCTTTTGGAACTATGTTGTTCTTATTCAGATCAGGAATCATCAAAGTTGATGCGAAATTTACTCGCATGATGATGGTGGCCATGATTTCTTATTTAGTAATCGCTGTTATTTCTTTAATAGCTGCATTCATGGGAGTTGGAAATGGATGGGGCTTTTATGGCGTAGGTGGAATTGGAATCTTGCTTGCTCTATTTGGAGTAGGACTTGCCACATTTTCATTAATGCTTGATTTCCAAGCGATTCGTTCAGCAATAACAATGAATTTACCTGAAAAAGAATCTTGGAGATTGGCTTTTGGATTAACCGTAACTTTAGTTTGGTTATATCTAGAAATGTTACGCCTTTTTGCAATCCTTGCAGGAAGAAGAGAATAACAAAAAATAATTACATTAAGGGGGCCAAGAAATTGGCCCCCTTAATTTTTTAAACCATACTTGGGAAAAACACTCCAGTTCTTGCATGGCAGTCATAACCATTTGGGTTTTTCTTTAAATACTTTTGGTGATATTCCTCAGCTTCAAAATATTCATGATCTTTACTTGGAATAATTTGAGTAGTGATAGGTCCAAAGCCTTCTTTTTTAATGGCTTCTTCATAGATACTTTTAGTAATTTCTGCTTCTTGTTTTTGGGATTCATTTTCATAGAAAATCACACTGCGATATTGCGATCCAATGTCATTTCCTTGGCGATTTCCTTGAGTTGGATCATGAATTGTCCAAAACATTTCTAGCAATTGTCGATAAGAAACTTTTGAAGGATCAAATACAACTTTTACTGCTTCTGCATGATTTGTAGTTCCTGTGCAAACTAATTCATAACTTGGGTTTTTAACATTTCCACCCATATAACCAACACTGGTTTCTAAAACACCTTCTGTTTGCCAAAATCTTCTTTCAGCACCCCAAAAGCAACCTAGTGCAAAATAAGCAGTTTCTTTCATTATTAAATCTCCTAACACTTATTACCTATTGTGCTTTAAAAACTAAATTTGCGCGAATTATTTATTTGTTTTTGGTTTTGTCTCAGGCATGATGCTAGAGAAAAATACGGCTAAGAGAGAAATTGCAGCACCTGTTAAAAAAGCTGCAGCAAAACCAAGTGAGTCAACTAAACTTCCTGCAACAATTGGTCCAATGATTGAGCCAAAATCACTTGTCATCTGAAATGCAGCCACTACTGGTCCACTTTGTTTTCCACCAGTTACATCTCCTACAACAGCAGCTGGTGCAGATCCCATAAAAGCAGCACCCACTCCTGCAATTGCCATGGAAGCTAAAAATCCTATAGGTGTTTCAAAAATTACTAAAACTAAAACAGAAATAAACAAAGTGCTGGTTCCAAAAATCATAGATGGTTTTCTACCATTTAAATCTGTTGCTTTTCCAGCAAATGATAAAAATGCAGCTTGAGTAATGCTGGTTGCTAAAAATCCTAATCCAATTAATGAAGGAGTTGCTTTTAATTCTTCAACAACAAATATAGGAATGATTGATGATCTAATTCCAAACGAAACAAAACCAGTTGCCAAGTTCACAGATAATGCAGCAGCATATGCTCTATTTTTTACAGCATTTAAAAGCAATTTAAGTTGATTTAATACTTTTGATTTTTCTTTTTGTTGTCCATCTTTTTTCTCATGTTTATTTAAGAAAAACGCAGAAGCAGCAGCTGCAAATAAAAGAGTGAATGAATAAACAAAGAAAGGGGCTCGTAAAGAAATAGCAATTACAATGCCGCCAACTGCAGGACCTGCTAATCCACCAATTAAAAATCCACCTTGAAAAGCAGCAGCAGCTCTTCCTCTTTGATCTGCAGAAACAATTCGCAGTAACAGTGAAAAAGATGCCACAGAAAACATGGTGCTACCTAAACCACCGGCACCTCGAAGAACAAGTAAGTGCACAAAATCATTTGCAAGACCTGCAAAAAAACTAGATAAAGAAACAATTAATAAACCAATTGTTAAAACATTTCTTTCGCCAAATTTATTCACCCAATATCCAGCAAGAGGGGCTGAAGCAAATCTCATGAGTGCAAAAACTGAAACTACAGAACTTGCTGCAAAAGCAGTCACACCAAAAGATTTAGCAAAAACTGGAATTGCCGGGGCGACAATTCCAAACCCAATCGCTACAAAAAAAGCAATTAAAGCAATAATTGCTACTTCATTAGGAAGACCTCTCAGCCAAGGGTTATGTCTAATTTTTCTTGCTAAGCCATGAAATAAAGTCACAATAGGTTAAAGCCTAGGGCTTAGGTGGTTTAAACTAAATCAGATAGTCGCTTACAAGATTAAAACTATTGAATAGGAGAGATAAATGTCAGAAAAACATTTAGTTTCTCTTTCTGACATTGAAGATGCATCAAAAAGATTAACCGGAATCATTAGGCCCACAGTCATGGTCCATGCGGGCTGGCTAGAAAGACAAATAAATCAACCGGTTTATTTAAAACCAGAAAATTTGCAAAGAGCAGGTTCATTCAAAATCCGTGGTGCCTACAACTTAATGTCTCAACTTTCTGAAGATGAAAAGAAAAAAGGTGTGGTTGCAGCAAGTGCAGGAAATCATGCACAAGGAGTTGCATTAGCAGCTCAACTCTTAGGAATTAAATCAAAAGTTTATATGCCAGTAAGTGCTTCGATTCCAAAAGTTTTAGCGACAAAAGGATATGGCGCAGAAGTTAAATTTGCTGGAGACACAATTGATATTTCAATTGCCGAAGCAAGAAAAGATAGTGAACAAACTGGTTCAATTTTTATTTCTCCATTTGATCATCCCCATATTGTGGCAGGACAAGGAACTGTTGGTTTAGAAATAATTGATCAATTACCTGATGTAGAAACAGTATTAGTTTGCACAGGTGGTGGAGGATTAATTGCTGGATCTGCTTTAGCAATAAAGAAAAAAAATCCTAAAGTTAAAGTAATTGGAGTTCAGGCAGAAAATGCTGCTGCATATCCACAATCTTTAAAAGAAGGAAAACCCGTCGCTTTAAAATCAATGAATACTATTGCTGATGGAATTGCGGTTGGAAAACCCGGAGATGTTCCATTTGCAATCATTAAAGATTATGTGGATGAGATTATTACTGTTTCCGAAAATGATTTATCAATTGGACTTTTACAAACATTAGAAAGAGGAAAACTTTTAGTTGAACCAGGAGGTGCTGCAGCAGTTGCAGCATTTATTGCTAATCCAAAAGCTTTTCAAGGACCAGTTGCCATAGTTTTATCGGGTGGAAATATTGATCCACTTTTATTGGAAAGAATTATGCAAACAGGTCTTGCAGCTGCGGGAAGATATTTAACTGTTCGAATCAGAATAAAAGATAAACCTGGTTCATTAGCAAAATTATTATCAGAAATAGGTTCTTTGGGTGCAAATATTTTGGATGTTTTCCACTTAAGAACAGATCCAATGCTTGCTTTAGATGAAGTTGCGGTAAACATCACAATGGAAACAAGAGGGCAAGATCACGAATCAGAAGTTTTACAAAGAATTAAAGCCCTAGGCCACGAAGCTCAAGTTCAGTAATTCAACTAAGATTGAATTAAATCATTTATCAGGAGAATTAATTGAGTATTGCTATTGAAGCAAATAATTTAGTTAAACATTATGGCGAAGTAAAAGCATTAGACGGTTTAAGTTTAAAAGTTGAACAAGGAAGCGTTTTTGGATTATTAGGACCAAACGGAGCAGGGAAAACTACAACAGTAAGAGTTTTAACCACGCTTTTGACTCCAGATTCTGGATCCGCATTTGTTTCCGGAGTGGATGTAATTAATGATCCAGTTCATGCCAGAGAAATTATGGGTTTATCAGGCCAAAATGCAAGTGTTGATGAAAATTTAACAGGGGTAGAAAATCTAGTAATGCTTGGAAGACTTTTCAGATTACCTAGAAAAGAAGCTAATGAGAAAGCTATTGAATTGTTGGAAAGATTTAATTTAACTGATGCTTCAAAAAGAATAGTTAAAACTTATTCAGGTGGAATGCGCAGAAGATTAGATTTAGCAGCGTCTTTGATTGCAAATCCAAATATTTTATTTTTAGATGAGCCAACTACTGGTTTAGATCCAAGATCTCGCATGATGATGTGGGATGTAATTAAAGGCTTGGTCTCTTCTGGAACAACCGTATTGTTAACCACTCAATATTTAGAAGAAGCAGATCAATTAGCAGACAAAATTGCAGTAATTGATAAAGGCAAAGTAATTGCCCAAGGTACTGCTGATGAATTAAAAACCCAAGTTGGTGGAGAAAGAATTGACGTAGTGGTTGATGAAAATAAAGCACAAATTGCTGCTGATGCCCTTAAAAATATTGCATCTGGACCAGTTGTTGTAGAAGGAGAACATGTTCAAGCACCAGTAACTGGTGGAGGCATCAAAGTTGTTGATGCGGTTAGAGCATTAGATGCAGCTTCTATTGTCATTAAAGAAATACAACTTAGAAGACCAACACTTGATGATGTGTTTTTAACCTTAACTGGACATCATGCTGAAGAAGTAAAAATTGAAGAAGATTTAGTAGAAACAAAAAGAGGTAGAAGATAAATGAGTTCTCGTTCAATTACTGAAAATTATGCAAGAAAACATGGCAAACTTTATTGGCTTTTTCACGATAGTTTTGTCATTGCTTGGAGAAATCTATTAAGGTTTAAAAGAAATCCAGAAGTTTTATTCTTCGATGTAGTTCAACCTATTATTTTCATTTTATTATTTGCTTTTGTATTTGGTGGCGCAATTGATGTGGGCGATGGAAATTATCGTTCATTCTTAATTCCAGGAATATTTGTGCAAACTATCGCATTTGCAGGAGCTTCTGCAGCAATTGGTTTAAACGCTGATATGAATTCAGGAATTATTGACAGATTTAAATCATTACCGATGAATACTTTAGGAGTATTACTTGGACAAAACTTTGCAGATTTGGCTCGAAGTGTTGTTACTTTATTTATCATGTCTTTAACAGGTCTTGCCATTGGTTGGCGAATTAGTGGTGGATTTTTAAACGCTGTTTATGCTTATCTGTTACTTTTATTCTTTTGTTTTGCAATGGCATGGATTGGTGCAACTATTGGTTTATCGGTTTCATCTCCACAAGTTGCAAGCACTGCAGGTTTTGCTTGGCTTTTTCCTTTGACATTTTTATCTAACGCATTTGTGCCATCAGAGACTTTGCCATCTTGGTTAAGAGTTTTTGCTGAGTGGAATCCAATTACTTCTATTGTTGCAGCAGAAAGATACTTATTTGGTTATCCAGTTCCTGTTGCTGCAGATGCTCCATTTTCTTTGCAACATCCAATTTTGACAACTATCATCTGGTTAGTTTTAATAACTGCAATATTTATGCCACTTGCAGGTAGAAAATTTAGAAAAGCAACTTCTCGTTAATTTGAGTAAGTTTCAACTTTTGTAATTTTAATATTTACTTCTTTACCATTAGGTAGAGCAAATGAAGTTTCATCGCCTTGCTTTTTACCTAACACAGCTTTTCCTAAAGGTGAATCTGGAGAATAAACATCCATAGTTGCATGTTGTGCTTCTTCTCTAGAAACTAACCAAAACTTTTCTGTATCTCCGTCTGAAAACTCAACGCTAACCACATGACCTATTGCAATACTTCCTGTTTCACTAGGTGGAGTTCCAATTTGAGCATTCTCAAGCATTTGTTTTAATTGTCTAATTCTTGCTTCGTTCTTTCCTTGCTCTTCTCTTGCAGCGTGGTAACCACCGTTTTCTTTTAAATCGCCTTCTTCACGGGCAAGTTCTATTTTCTTTGTTATTTCTGAACGCAAAGCACCAGAACGTTCATTTAACTCATTTGTTAAACGATCGAAAGACTCTTGGGTCAACCACACATTTGAATTATTCATAAGTTCTAATAATACTTATTGCCCAGAATTTATGGCTGGGGGATCTTGTTTAGGAATTTCTACCCCAGGAATAAATTGAGGTGCTGTAAAAAGAGTTGATTCTTTTTCATCATCACAATTAATTACTTCAACACTATATGCTTCTTCATACGTTTTTAGATTGTAATTAATTTGTTTATAGTTCTTGCCATCTTGAGGAATTTCTAAAATGGCATATCCAACATCAGTCATATTTTCATTCTGCGCTCTTAATAAACACCATAAATCTAGATTTTCATTTCTTCTTACTTCAAAAATCACTTCAACATTATTTTTATCTTTTATTTCCCAAGCTAGTAATTTGTCATGAATTGGAGGACTTATCACTCTATTTATCCCTACTAAAACAAATGCACCAATAATAGAAATAAAAATAAAACCCACAAAATATAGAAACCAAGGTCTACCTTGTTTGGGATAGCGTTCTTGAATATGAGAAGGCCATTGATCTCGATTTGTTAGCAAAAGTAGTTCCTCATAAGATTTAAGTTGTCTTTAATTGACAATACTGCCTCTATTTAAAGGATATTAAAGTTGCAAGATTTACGCCTGTTATGTGTTCATGCTCATCCTGCTGATGAAGCACGTAAGGGCGCTGCCACTGTTGCTACATATGTTGATGAAGGCGTGCAAGTCATGATTGCCACTTGCACTGGAGGGGAAAGAGGAGATGTTTTAAATCCAAAACTTAAATCCCCTGAAGTAGCAGAAAAATTAGCTCAAATCCGAAAAGAAGAAATGGCTAAATCAATTCAAGTTTTGGGAGCAAAACACACTTGGCTTGGTTTTATTGATTCTGGTTATCCAGAAGGAGATCCAAAACCACCACTTCCAGAAGGTTGTTTTGCAGAAATACCTCTTAAAGATGCCAGCAGACCATTAATTAAATTAATTCGAGAATTTAGGCCACAAGTTGTAGTTACTTATGATGAAAATGGAGGTTATCCTCACCCAGATCACATAAGAACTCATGAAGTGACAATGTTTGCCTACGAAAATGCTTCGAAATTAAATTATGAACCTGATTTAGGTTTTCCTTGGCAAATAAAAAAAGTTTATTACCAAATGGGTTTTAACTTTGGTCAAATGAAAGCAATAGATAATGCTTTTAAAGAATTAGGAAAAACCAATCCCTATGCTGATTGGATGATTGATATGGAAGATGACACTGACTTAGTTACAACAAAAATTGAATGCAGTAAATATTTTGATAAAAGAGATTTAGCACTCAAAGCCCATGCCACCCAAGTAGATCCAGATGGTGATTGGTTTGCTTTACCGACTGAAATTCAAAAAAAGATTTGGCCAACAGAGGATTATCAATTAGCGGTAACTAGAGTTCCATTTAAAACACCTGAAACTGATTTATTTCAAGGTTTGCGATAGATTTAATTTATGTTGACTAACTTAGTTTTGTTACTTGCAGAAACTCCTGAAATTGATCCAGATCGAGTAAGACCTGGAATATTAGGGCTTTTAACATTTGGCTTGCTGGGAATTTCTGTTGCATTAATCTCTTACTTTTTAATTCGAAGTTTAAAGAAAACAGATCAGACTTTTAAAGATAACTAAAGCCTATTTAGTCCCTTTAGCGCTTCTCTTTTTGAAACTATAGAGATCGAAGGATTTTTTCTTAAAAAATCTTTAACTTTTTTTGGATTAATTTTTGCAAAATCCCTCAATGCCCAGCCGATGGCTTTTGCCACAAAAAACTCAGAATTGTTAATGTGTTTTTGGCAAATTTTTAAAACAAAATCAACATCAGTTTTTGTTCTATGTCCACGCTGATGTTGAATTGCGCATCGAATTAGCCAAATATTTTTAGAATTGTTCCATTTATTTATTGTTTTTCTGGTTTGTGAGTATTTCAATGTCAATGGTGAAATTACTTGAGTGCCAAGTAAATCAACTGAGTCCCACCAAGATTTACTTTTGATAAGGACAGTTATTTGCTCTAGAGTTTTTGGAGTGCAAACATCAATATATTTACCTATTAAGTCGCAAGCTGCATATTGATATTCTCTTTGCGGTAATTTCCACATAAGTTTTGCTGCATTTATTAATTCTTTTTCAGTCGGTTTTGAAAGATTTTGCCATGCTTTATTAGTTAATTTTCTTCTTATTGGTGAACTAATTCCTATGAATGGTGCAATGTTTTTCATGTAGTTTGCTGCACCTTCAGCCACTTTTTTATTTCCAGCATTTTTAAATGCTTGTTTAGTTAATGAAACCACCTCTTTATCCCAATTACTCATATAACTACTAGATTAGTCGCCATGCCTCCACTAAATGATGTAATCGCATTTGCCATTGCTTCATTTTTGATCATTATCATTCCTGGACCAAGCGTTTTATTCACGATAGGTAGAGGAATTTCATTTGGTAAAAAAGCTGCGCTAGTTAATGTGGCGGGAAATTCTGTGGGAATGTTTACCGGATCTTTAGGTGTTGCAATTGGAATTGGATCTTTAGTTCAAAGCTCTGATATTGCTTATGCAATTGTGGGTGTGGCAGGTGGAGGATATTTAGTTTATCTAGGTTATGACGCAATAAAAACAAGGAAAGATGTTGCTAAAGCTTTAGTAGAAAAATCAGATCCTAAACCCTCTAAAGAAGTTTTCAAACAAGGTTTTATTGTGGGGTTTTTAAATCCAAAATCTTTAGTTTTTTTTGCAGCAATCTTGCCACAGTTTGTTGATAGATCCCAAGGAAAAATTATTTGGCAAATGATTTTCTTAGCTTTTATATTTTTTGTTATTGCAGTAATCAGTGATAGCACTTGGGGATTAGTTGCAGGTACTGCCAGACACTGGCTAGCAAGCACTCCAACTCGTATTGAAAAAATCACTGGAGCAGGTGGACTAATAATCCTGGCGCTTGGTTTAAGTGTTATTTATTCAGCATTCAACCGTTAACTTTTACTTGGGTGTGTCGCAAGTATTCGATTACCAAAATCCTCTAGCGTTAAATGGAAAGAAGCTTCTAGACAACTGAAAAAGCTTTAAGCGTTAGGAAGTGGTTGATTGTCAGCTGCTCGGCGAACAGAACCAAATATTCGCACCTACGTTCTAGACACCAGTGTTTTACTCTCCGATCCTAAAGCGATGTATCGCTTTGCTGAACATGAAATTGTTATCCCATTAATTGTTGTTACTGAATTAGAGGCAAAAAGAACTCATCCAGAACTTGGTTTTTTTGCCAGAGAAGCACTTCGTCAATTAGATGAAATGAGAATTGAGCACGGACGTCTTGATTTACCGATGAAGGTAAATGAGGAAGGCGGGGAATTAAGTGTTGATATGTCTCAAATTGATGCTTCCCTTTTACCGAGTGCTTTTTCTTTAGATAATGACGGAATTATTTTGGCAACAGCTAAATTACTTTCCACTCAAGGCGCAGATGTTTATGTAGTAAGTAAAGACTTACCAATGCGCGTTAAAGCTTCAGCATTAGGTTTATCCGCAGAAGAGTATCGTGCAGAATTTGTTGCCTCCTCTGGATGGACTGGAATTTCAGATGTTGAATTAAGTGAAAGTGAAGTTAATGATTTATATTCAAATGGCTTTATTGACCATGATTCTGCAAGACAACTTCCATGTCACACAGGCTTAATTCTTACTTCAAATAAAGGAAGTGCTTTAGGAAGAGTTACCACAGATAAAAGAGTTAAATTAGTAAGAGGCGATATTGATGCATTTGGAATTCATGGCAGAAGTGCAGAGCAAAGATTGGCTCTAGATTTATTACTTGATGATGAAGTTGGAATTGTTTCCTTAGGTGGAAGAGCAGGAACTGGAAAAAGTGCCTTAGCAATTTGTGCTGGTTTAGAGCATGTTTTAGAAAGAAGAAATCACAGAAAGGTTATGGTTTTTAGACCTTTATATGCAGTAGGTGGACAAGATTTAGGTTATTTACCTGGCACTGAAGGTGAAAAAATGAGTCCTTGGGCTCAAGCAGTATTTGACACACTTGGTGCAATTGCAAGTCCTGAAGTGATTCAAGAAATTGTTGCTCGCGATCTTATTGAAGTTTTACCATTAACTCATATTCGCGGTAGATCTTTACATGATTCATTTGTAATAGTTGATGAGGCTCAAAGTTTAGAAAGAAATGTTTTATTAACTGTACTTTCAAGAATTGGAAAAGGTTCAAAAGTTGTGTTAACTCATGATGTTGCACAAAGAGATAATTTAAGAGTAGGAAGACATGATGGGGTAGTTGCTGTGGTTGAAAAACTAAAAGGCCATCCATTATTTGCCCACGTTACTTTAACTCGTTCTGAGCGTTCTCCAATTGCAGCTTTAGTTACAGATTTATTGGAAGATTTTCCAGTTTAATTTCAACCAGAATCTGGGCCAACTGGAATAGTTTTACCTAAACTCTTTGTAGTTGTGTCAAAGAAATTATTTCCTTTATCATCAACTACCACAAAGGCTGGAAAATCAACAATGTCTATTTTCCAAACTGCTTCCATACCTAATTCTTCAAAATCTAGAACTTCAACTTTCTTAATGCATTCTTGAGCAAGTAATGCTGCAGGACCACCAATTGAACCTAAATAAAAGCCACCATTATTTTTACAAGCATTTGTCACAACTTGGCTTCTATTTCCTTTAGCCAACATAATCATTGAACCACCATTTTTTTGAAAACGATCAACATAAGAATCCATACGACCTGCAGTAGTTGGACCAAAAGAACCAGATGCCATTCCCTTAGGAGTTTTAGCAGGACCTGCGTAATAAACTGCATGATTTTTCATGTAATCAGGCATTGGTTTGCCTTCATCAAGCATTTGATTTATTTTGGCATGAGCTAAATCTCTTGCCACAATCATTGATCCAGATAAAGAAACTCTTGATTTAACAGAAAGTTTTGATAAAGCTGCTAAAACATCTTTCATAGGTTGATTTAAATCAATTTTTGTCACATCATCATTTAGATGTTCATCAGTTGTTTCTGGTAAGAATTGGGCAGGATCTGTTTCTAATTGTTCAAGAAATACACCATCTTTATTTATCTTTGCCATTATTTGTCTATCTGCTGCACATGAAACTGCAATTGAAACTGGAAGAGAAGCTCCATGGCGGGGAAGTCTTATTACTCTTACATCATGACAAAAATATTTTCCACCAAATTGTGCACCGATGCCAAAAGTTTGGCTCATCTTTAAAACATGTTCTTCCATTTCTAAATCTCTAAATCCATGACCAAGCATTGAACCTTTTGTTGGTAATGAATCAAGTGCTCTAGTGGTAGCAAGTTTTGCAACCTTTAATGAATATTCAGCACTAGTGCCACCGATAACGATCGCTAAATGATATGGAGGACAAGCTGCTGTTCCTAAAAGTCTTAATTTTTCTTCTAAGAACTCATCTAACTTTTCAGGATTAAGTAATGCTTTTGTTTCTTGATACATTAATGACTTATTTGCAGAACCTCCACCTTTAGCCATAAACATAAATGAATATTCCAATTCATGACCTGGTTTTGTGTCAGCATAAATTTCAATTTGTGCAGGTAAGTTAGTGCCAGTATTTTTTTCTTCCCACATTGAAAGTGGAGCAAGTTGTGAATAACGAAGATTTAATTGTTGATAAGCATTAAAAACACCTTCAGAAATTATTTCTTCATCATGTGAATTGGTTATGACGTTTGATCCTCTTTTGCCGGTGATGATTACAGTTCCAGTGTCTTGACACATTGGTAGTACTCCACCTGCAGAAATATTGGCATTTTTTAACAAATCAAGGGCTACGAATTTATCGTTATTACTTGCTTCTTTGTCGTCAAGAATTTTTCTTAATTGTTTTAAATGATTTGTTCTTAAATAATGTTGAGAATCATGCATTGCTTCAAAGGTAAGTTTTTTAATTGTTTCTGGTTCAATAACCAAAAATTCCTTGTTACCCATTTTTTCAATTTTGAAACCTGAATCAGATATTTTTCTATAGGTTGTTTTATCTTCACCTAACGGCAGAAGCTCTGTGTATTGAAACTCTGCCATAGCAAGTTTTCCTTCCAGAAATAAAACTTTCTTTCATCTTACGCCTATGCACAAGAAGCGAGAAATTGAAACTTCGGTAACAATAGGAAGTATGAGTCAGAAAAAATCTCGCACACTGCAATCAGTTTCTGACATGGTCCTTTCGCTAATAGTTACTGGCTTGTTAGTTGGGTCACTTGCAACTTTTGTTTGGTTTACTCGACAAGATTCAGAAGTAGTTTTAAGACCCGTTGATTGGCAAGGAGTAGCGCTGGGTGCGCAAGAAAGAACAGACTTACCAACTTATGGACCAATTGGTTTAAGTAAAGAATGGAATGCCACAAGTGCAAGATTAGAAACAGTTGGAGACTCACAAGTTTGGAGAGTTGGAGTTGTAACTCCAAGTCAAGAATTTATTAGTGTAATTGTTTCAAAAACAGAATTAAAAAGATTAATTAGAACTTATACAACTTTAGAATTAGAAAATGAGAAAAATAGAGTAATAAATAATAAAACTTATACAGTTTTAGAAAATGAAAAAGACAAATTACTTTTTATAAATGAAAATAATGTTAATCTGTTGATTTACACAACTACAAATTGGGATGAAATAAATACTTTTATTTCTAACCTAGGAATTCCTAGTTAGTCTTCTTCCTCTTCATCTTCAGTTAAAGCTTCCAAACGTTCTTGAGCAGAATCTAAAATATTTTGACAAATTAGAGCAAGTTGCTCACCTTTTTCCCAAAGTTTTAAAGTTTCTTCTAAAGCCAAGTTTCCTGATTCAAGTTGAGTAACAATCTCTTCTAATGCAGTTCTTGCTTGTTCGTAACTTAGGTTTGTGTCTTTGGCCATGGCTTAACTATATTTCTTTTACTTTTTGACTTCTGCTTGGAGGGAATCTTTTTCAAGTCGAATTTGTAATAATTCTCCTGTTTTTACTTCACTTGCTTTTCTAACTAATTTGCCATCATTTTTTTGCACTATGGCAAAACCTCTAGCCAAAGTGCTCAATGGTGAAAGCGTTCTAAGTTGAGCCAGTCGAGGTTTAAACCATGTTTGTTCAGAATAGATTTTGGTAGAAATAATATTTCTTAAACTTTGTTTTAAATCAATTACTACATCTCGATGAGATTGGATAAATTCTTTAGGAGAATCAAGAGCAGATTTTTCAAGTAATCTTTCTAGGCTAATTTGCTCTTTTTCAATTCTATTGGCAATAATTTCTCGCATTCTAAAAATCCAATCATCAATTAATTCAATTTCATCTTCTAAGTCAGGAACTAATTTTGAGGCAGCATCTGTTGGTGTTGATGCTCTTAAATCAGAAACAAAATCCAAGAGCGGATTATCTTGCTCGTGTCCAATTGCACTTATTACAGGAATGTTTGATGCAGCAACTGCTCGTAAAAGCATTTCATCAGAGAAAGGTAATAAATCTTCGAATGAGCCACCGCCACGAGTAATAACAATTACTTCAACTTCATTTTCTGCATTTAATTGCGCAAGAGCTGCTCTTACTTCAGAAGAAGACTTAACACCTTGCACAGCAACTTCATGAACATCAAACTTTATTCCTGGCCATCTAAGCATGGTGTTATCAATAACATCTTTCATGGCAGCACTAGCTCTGCCACAAATTAAACCAATTTTTTTAGGCAAAAAAGGAATTGGCTTCTTTTTTTCTGGAGCAAATAAACCTTCCTTTTGTAATTGTTGTTTGAGTTTTTCAAGAGCAATCATTAATTCACCTAAACCAACTGGTTGAATTCTTCTTGCTCTAAAAACCAACGTTCCACGATTCATCCAAAACTCTGGTTTACCATGAACTAAAACTCTTTGACCACTTTCTATTTCAGATGGAGCATCATCTAATACCGATCGATTAAAAACAACATTTAATGTGGCTTCTGCAGAAACATCTCTTAAATCAACAAATACCCAATCACTTCCAGGTCTTATTTTTATAGAAGTAATTTGTCCTTCAATCCAGACAGAAGGCATTTGGGAAATAACTTCAGATAATGCTCTTGAGGCGTCTTTGACTTGGATTGCTTCTTCGGGACTTTGACCTGACTTCATGAAAACAGCGTAGATGCTCAAGATGCTTTCCTCAACGCCAACGCATACGATATTTAATATGACTTCAACAGGCAAAGTTCTTTTAGCAGCACCTCGCGGCTATTGCGCAGGTGTAGATAGAGCTGTAGTAACAGTTGAAAAAGCGCTTCAAGTTCATGGCGCTCCTGTTTATGTAAGAAAACAAATTGTTCATAACAAGCACGTAGTAGAGACTTTAGAAAAAAAAGGTGTAATTTTTGTTGATGAATTAACTGAAGTTCCAGAAGGTTCTTTAGTGGTATTTAGTGCACATGGAGTTTCACCTGCAGTTCATGAAGAAGCAAAACAAAGAAATTTAAAAACAATAGATGCAACTTGTCCACTGGTTACCAAAGTTCATAATGAAGCAAAAAGATTTGCTAAAGATGGTTACAAAATATTGCTTATTGGACATGAAGGCCATGAAGAAGTTGAAGGCACAATGGGCGAAGCTCCAGAAAATATGATTTTAGTTGATGGTCTTGATCAAGTTGAAAAGTTAAATTTAAAAGAAGACGAAAAAGTTGCTTGGCTATCGCAAACAACATTGTCAGTCGATGAAACTTTAGAAACAGTTCATGCTTTGAAGAAAAAACTTCCAGTGTTAATGGATCCACCATCAGATGACATTTGTTATGCAACTCAAAATCGTCAAGCAGCTGTTAAAAATATTGCGCCAAAAGTTGATGTTTTGATTGTGGTTGGATCAAGTAATTCTTCTAACTCTGTTCGATTAGTAGATGTGGCATTAGAAGCTGGAGTTAAAAAAGCTTTTCGAATTGATTTTGCTCACGAATTAAATAAAGAATGGTTTGATGGAGCTAAATCTGTTGGACTTACAAGTGGGGCATCTGTACCTGAAGAATTAGTAAATGGCGTATTGAAATGGTTAGATGAAAATGGTTTTGGCGATGTTGAAGAAGTTGAAACTATTGAAGAACATATTCAATTTGCGCTACCGGTAGAAATTAGAAAAGATTTAAAAGCAGCACTTAAGAACTAAATCTTTTAATTCTTATATAAGTAATAAAAAATGCCAAAATTGTTGAACCAACCATCCAAGGTGCATTAAAAGCTAATGTTGTTAAAAGCATTGCTGCTTGTTTGATCATAAAACTTCCTGCCGAACTTAGAGTTAATTGTCCAAGAATTAAGACAATTAGGAAATAGGCGATTGGTCCAGAAATTACTGGATCCCAATAATGTTTTGATTCAATAGTTGCAGCTAAATAAATAAGGGTTACCGAATAGGCAAGGCTTGTAATAATGCCGATTCTTCCAGTTAATAAAACATCTAATAGACCAATTATTAATGGCACAACCAGAATTAATAACACCGCAGTTTTTGCTGGTAGTGGTGGTTGCAGCCATGAAACTCTTTGAGAAAAAGAAATTCTTTCTCTTTCTTCTTGTTGAAGTTGTTCTGTTAAAACAGGATTACTAGCTGTTCCTTTATAAAAGTTTTCAACTTTTTTTGCAATTTCTTGTGAATCAGCAAATTTATCTGTAGCGGCAGATTCTTTTCTTCTTGCAAGTGCTGGATATGCATTTTCACTTTGTGGACCAGTTGCACCAACTGCGCGATAGTAACGAGGTTCTAATTCCCTACGATTTTCTTCAGCCACGACTACTACCGTATCCAATAACTATGGAATTAATCCTCCAGGCCTTCAAGTTCTAATTTTCCAGTCTCACCGCTGTAGCGAGAATTAGTTAATCCTGTGGAGATTTCATCTGGAGCCTGTAATTGTTTATTAGTGGGCACACCCTTTTGGGCAAGTCTTTTTGCCTGACTTACAGCTTGTCGATCAAATGAAGAAACAAAACTGTTATAACCATCAACTGCTTTATTCAATCCAGATCGTAAATTTTCTATATGTTCTACTAATTTTGCTAAACGTTTGAGCATTTCTGCTCCCATGTTTCTAATTTCTTCAGCATTACTATTTAAATCTTTTTCATTCCAACCAAATGCAATTGTTCTTAAAAGTCCAAGCATCGTAGTTGGAGTTGCTGGAATTACATTTTTTCCAAAAGCTTTTTCTAAAAGTAAGCCATCAAAATCTAGAGCTGCAGTTAAAAGGGATTCAAATGGTAAAAACAAAATCACAAAGTTAGGGGATTTACTACTTGTTGATTGATATTGCTTGTTTGATAACTCATTAATTCTTTTCAATAAATCTTTAGAATGTTTATCAAGGAGAGAATTTCTTTGTGCTATATCTTCAAAACCCATGGCATCAAAAAATGCATCCCACGGAAATTTTGCATCAATTACGACTTCGCCACCACCTGCTAAAAGGATGGAAATATCTGGTCGAGCAATTCCATCTTCAGCAATTCTTGAATCTTGTCGTAAAAAATGTGTGCCTTCTATTAAACCTGCATGTTTTAGTAATTGTTCCAATTGCATTTCGCCATATTGGCCTCTGGTTTGGCCTTTGCCCATTGCAGCAGCAATTTGTCTGGTAGCAGTTTCTAGTGATTCATTTCTTTCTCTAATTAATTCCATTTCGGTTTTTAAAATTGATTCTGCTTGAATTCTTCGTCTATCTGCATCTTCAGACTTTGTTTTTAATTCATCAAGTGCTTTTTGCACTGGTTTAAGCATTTGATCTAAAGAAGTGGCTGCAAGATTAGCTTGTTCTAAAGTTGTGTTTCTTTCTTCTAAAGATTGAACTTTTCCTTGTAAAAGAACGGATCTTTGTTTACCAATAAACCATGCAAAAGGTGTTGCGATGACTACACCAATCACAATTCCTAAAATTAAACTTGTTATTTGCATATATATAAGTGTGTATTAATGGGCTGACAATCGCATCTTGGACTCGCCAATAAGATAGAAACTATGGCTTTATCCGTGGGAATTGTTGGTTTACCAAATGTTGGTAAATCTACATTGTTTAATGCATTAACTAAAAATAATGTTTTAGCGGCTAATTACCCTTTTGCCACAATTGAACCAAATGTTGGGGTCGTGGGAGTTCCTGATGAAAGATTAAAAACTTTAGCCCAAATTTTTTCATCCCAAGAAATACTTCCTGCCACAGTTTCTTTTGTTGATATTGCAGGCATTGTTAAAGGTGCATCTGAAGGTGCAGGACTGGGCAATAAATTTTTAGCAAACATCAGAGAAACAGATGCAATTTGTCAGGTGATAAGAGTTTTTGAAGATCCAGATGTTGTTCACGTAGACGGAAAAGTTTCACCATTAGACGATATTGAAACTATTAATACTGAATTAATTCTTGCAGATATTCAAACTATAGATAAAGCAATTCCAAGATTAGAAAAAGAAGCCAGAGGAAATAAAGAAAAAACAGCTCTCTTAGAGGAAGCAAAAAAAGCCAGAACTGCCCTGGATGAAGGAAAAACTGTTTTTGCTGCCAAATTAGATTTAAAAGTATTAAAAGAATTATTTTTATTGACTGCTAAACCATTTCTTTATGTGTTTAATGTTGATGAATCAGGTCTAGGAAATGAATCTTTACAGGCACCTTTAAGAAAATTAGTGGAGCCTGCTGAGGCTATTTTTGTTAACGCAAAATTGGAAACAGATTTAGCCGAATTAAGTGAAGAAGAAGCAAAAGAATTATTATCATCTGTTGGTCAAAGTGAATCAGGTTTAGCCAGATTGGCTAGAGTAGCCTTTGACACCTTAGGTTTGCAGACTTATTTGACTGCTGGTCCAAAAGAAGCAAGAGCTTGGACTATTCATAAAGGTGACACAGCCCCTGAAGCTGCTGGTGTAATTCATACAGATTTTCAAAAAGGATTTATTAAAGCTGAAATTGTTTCATTTAAAGATTTAGTTGAAGCAGGCTCACTTAATGAAGCAAAAGCAAAAGGCAAAGTTCGAATGGAAGGAAAAGATTACGTCATGCAAGACGGTGACGTAGTTGAATTTCGATTCAACGTTTAAAAGGGATAAATGACAATAAAAACTAGAGAAGATATTAGAAATTTAGCAATCATCGCACACGTTGATCATGGAAAAACAACTTTGGTTGATGCCATGTTATGGCAGTCAGGTGCCTTTAGAGAAAACCAAGATGTGAATGAAAGAGTTATGGACTCAACAGATTTAGAAAGAGAAAAAGGCATCACCATTTTGGCAAAAAATACTGCCATTAAATATGTGGAAAAAGATTTAGCGCCAAATGGAGTAATCATCAACATTGTTGATACTCCAGGTCACGCTGATTTTGGTGGTGAAGTTGAACGCGGACTTGAAATGGTTGACGGTGTTGTTTTATTAGTTGATGCAAGTGAAGGTCCACTTCCTCAAACTAGATTTGTGTTAAGAAAAGCTTTGCAAAAAAGATTGCCCGTAATTTTAGTTATCAATAAAACTGACAGATCAGATTCTAGAATTGAAGCTGTAGTAAATGAGACATATGATTTATTTATTGATTTGGCAGATGATTCAATGACTCACGTTTTAGATTTTCCAATTGTTTATGCATCAGCAAGAGCAGGAAGAGCAAGTTTAAATAGACCTCAAGATGGAAGTGTGCCAGATTCAGAAAATCTAAAACCGCTATTTGAAACTATTTTAAAAACAGTTCCTGCCCCAACATTTGAAGAAAATGCTCCCTTACAAGCACATGTGACAAACCTTGATGCTTCTGCATATTTGGGAAGACTTGCGTTATGTCGAGTTAGAAATGGAATTATCAAAAAAGGTCAAACTGTTTCTTGGATTAAAACAAATGGTGATATCCAAAAAGTAAAAATTAGTGAATTACTTATTACTCAAGCGTTAGAAAGAGTTCCAGTTGAAGAAGCAGGACCTGGAGATTTAATTGCAGTTGCAGGAATTGAAGAAATTACAATTGGTGAAACCTTAGCTGATGCAGAAAATCCAATTGCACTACCAGTAATTAAAGTTGATGAACCAAGTATTTCTATGTTTATTGGAACAAATACTTCTCCATTAGCTGGAAAATCTGGCACAAAAATGACCGCCAGATTATTAAAAAATAGATTAGATCAAGAACTTATTGGAAATGTTTCTTTAAGAGTTTTTGATACCGATAGACCCGATACTTGGGAAGTTCAAGGAAGAGGCGAACTTCAACTAGCAATTTTAGTTGAAATTATGCGAAGAGAAGGTTTTGAATTAACTGTTGGTAAACCTCAAGTTGTTACAAAAACTATTGATGGAAAAATTCATGAACCAGTTGAAAGATTAACTATTGATGTTCCTGAAGATTTTGTAGGAGTAGTGACACAATTACTTGGTTTAAGAAAAGGTCGCATGGAACAAATGACAAACCATGGAAGTGGTTGGGTCAGAATGGAATATTTAGTTCCAGCAAGAGGTCTTATTGGTTTTAGAACAGAATTCTTAACTGAAACTCGTGGAACAGGTTTAATGCATCACGTATTTGATAGATACGAACCATGGCATGGAGAAGTAAGAACAAGACCAACAGGATCTTTAATTGCAGACAGAGCAGGTAGTGCAACTTCTTATGCAGCTTTTTCAATTCAAGAAAGAGGATCACTATTTATAGGTCCTGGAGTTGAAGTTTATGAAGGCATGATTATTGGTGAAAATTCTCGAGCAGATGATATGGATGTAAATATCACTAAAGAAAAGAAGTTAACAAACATGAGAGCATCGGGTTCAGATGACACAGTTCATCTTGTGCCACCAAAAGCCATGTCACTGGAGCAATCCCTGGAATTTTTAAGAGAAGACGAATGTGTGGAAGTCACCCCTGAGACTGTGCGCATCCGCAAAGTGATTTTGAACCAGGGTGAGAGAAATCGCGCTAAATCACGCAATAAATAGCCATTAATCCTTTTGTCTATTGCCAGTGCGGTACTAGATTAGAGCACATTGATTTCTGAAAAAAGGGAAGTGATTAAAGAATTGACAATTGAACAGGTGAATCAAATTGAAGGACGATCTCCTGCACAATTGGCATGGCTTAGATTTAAAAAAGATAAAGTTGCCATCTTTGCTTTATTTTTTTCAAGTTTTATTATTCTTCTTGCACTTTTTGCACCATTTGTTACAGGGCTTCTCAATATTGATCCTTACACCTTAAATAAAGAAACATTAAATGAATTTGGTTTACCAAACTCTGCTTTTGGCGGGATTAGTAGAGCTCATCCACTAGGTGTAGAACCGGGGACTGGTCGAGATATTTTGGCAAGACTAATTTATGGGGCAAGAATTTCTTTAATAGTGGCATTGCTTTCAACTTTTTTTACTACATTAATTGGAGTTACTTTAGGAATTTGGGCAGGTTATAAAAGAGGAATAGTTGACTCTGTTATTGGAAGAACTATCGATTTACTTCTTGCGTTTCCAAGTCTTTTATTAATTATTGCTCTTGCTCCAGTAATACCTGCACGTTTAGTTGGCTTAGGACTTCCGGAAGGAAATGTTTCTAGAATGGCCTACATTATTTTAGTTTTATCTTTATTTGGTTGGACTTATATTGCTCGAGTTATGCGAGGACAAGCTTTAAGTTTAAGAGAAAGAGAATTTGTTGCTGCAGCACAAGCAAGTGGTGCCAAAACTTCATATATGGTTTTTAGAGAAATATTGCCAAATCTTTGGGCACCAATAATTGTTTATGCTTCTTTAACTGTTCCTGGCTACATTGCAATTGAAGCAACATTTTCATTTTTAGGTTTAGGTGTAGTAGCGCCAACTCCAGCATTAGGAAGTATGCTCGCAGATTCTGTGAGATATTTCAGATCTGATCCAACTTATTTATTTATTCCAGGAACCGCATTATTTTTACTTGTCTTAGCATTTAATCTTTTTGGCGATGGATTAAGAGATGCACTTGATCCAAAAGGAGAAAGAGCACAAAAAATATAAAGGTTTCTGTTTAGTTCTTGCAAGGCTAAACAGAGGTTAGAAAATCAAAAAATTTTCTAACAACTGTTATGACAAAGAGTCATAACAAGTAAGGAGAACAAATGAAGTTAAATTCACGCACCAAATTCGGTGTTGTGGTTGCAGCTAGCGCATTGCTGTTATCAGCATGCGGTGGTGGAAGTGGAACTTCAGCTGGTGGAACTGGTGAAGCAAGTCAAGGTGGAACTATTACCTTCTTGACAATTGCAGAACAGTTCAATCACGTTGATCCACAACGTAACTACACAGGTCAAGATCTTGCATTCTTTGGAGGGTTTGTAAACCGTACATTAACTTCGTACGCTTACGAACAAGGTCCAGCAGGTGCAGAACTTGTAGCTGATATGGCAACAGATACCGGTACAACCCCCGATGGTGGAAAGACATGGTCTTTCACACTTCGTGATGGTCTTACTTGGGAAGATGGCAGCGAAGTAACTTGCCAAGATGTTGCATACGGAACAAGCCGTGTATTTGCAACCGACATCATCGTTGATGGTCCAACATATGCAATTTCATATTTGGATATTCCAAAAGATGCCGAAGGCAATAGCCAATATCCTGGCCCATACAAAGCAACAGCTGAACAACAAGCTTTGTATGACAACGCAGTTTCATGCGATGGCAAAACAATCACATTCAAGTTGAACAAAGTTGTTGCTGACTTCAACTACACAGTGACCTTGCTTGCATTTGCACCAGTACCAAAAGCTAAAGACACTGGTGAAAAATATGATGACGCTGTTGTTTCAAACGGACCATACAAAATTGAGTCTTATGTAAAAGCTCAAAACATGACATTGGTTCGTAACGAAAACTGGAATCCAGACTCAGATCCATTGCGTAAAGCTTATCCAGACAAGATCGTGGTTAACTTTGCTCAAGATCAAGCAGTTATTGATTCACGTTTGATCGCATCTGCAGGTGATGATGCATTCGCAGTATCACTTGATGGAATTCAAACTGAAAATCTTCAAACAATTTTCGGTGATGACCAATTTGCAGATCGTCGTGTAAACGAACAAGATCCATATGCAATCTATACCGCATTAAATGTTAAGAAATTACCTTGCTTACCGGTAAGAAAAGCAATCTTCTTAGCACTTGATCGCGAAGCTTTAAGAACTGCAAACGGTGGCGAATATGTAGGTGACTTGGCTGACGGATTTATTTCCCCAACCTTGGCAACTGATTATGCGCCAAACACACTTCCTGAAGGTCTACAAGATGCAGGAAATCCAGAAGCAGCGATTGCTGAATTAGAAAAAGCTAAAACTGAATGTCCAGATGTTTATGCAAAAGCAACTGGCGAAGGTTTAGTTTTTGATCACCCAGATACACCACAATGGGCAAAAAATGCTGCAGTGTGGATTGAATCTCAAAAAGAAGCAGGCATCGTAATCAAATCAAATCCAATTGAGCCAGGTAAGTACTACTCAGTTGTGATGGATCCAGCGCTACAAGGCGACATCAGTCGTTCAGGTTGGGCTGCAGATTGGTTGAATGCTTCAACTGTTTTGCCAGAACTTTTTGGTGAAGGTGGATTTAACATTTCACAAAACCAAGAAGATCCAACATTTCCTGCATACAAAGCATTGATGGATGAAGCATTAGCTACAACCGATCGTGCTGCACAAGCAGAAATCTGGAAGAAAGCAAATCAATATGCACTTGACCAAGTTTGGGCAATTCCAAGCTGGTTTGGTCGTTCACAAGAATTCCGTGGATCAAAGATCGGCGGAGGTTATTTGTGGTACCCATACGGTTCACATAACTTCGCTGCTCTCTACGTAATTCAGTAGTAAAAATTTTGGGAGCTTACAAGTCATTTGTAAGCTCCCAATTTTAAAGAAAGGTTAAACATGGCACGTTTTATTGTCAGACGTTTAGCTTTCATGATTGTTTTACTTTTTGTTGTATCAATCACAACTTTCTTTCTATTTAGTGTTCTTCCAGTTGATCCTGCATCTTTAAGTTGTGGTCAACACTGCACTCCAGAAAAAATTGAAGCAAACCGAATTCGTTTGGGTTATGACCAACCAATCCTTACTCAATATTTCACATATATGAAGGGCATTTTTTTTGGAAGAACTTATGGTGAAGGTGCGCAAGCATTTACTTGTCCTGCACCAAGTCTTGGTTATTCCTTTTATCGCGGACAATGTGTTACTTCAATGATTGCAAATGCATTGCCAGCAACAATCTCATTAACTTTAGGTGCAGCATTTATTTGGTTAATAATGGGAATAAGTCTTGGTGTTATTTCTGCGGTGAAAAAAGGAAAAGCATTAGATCGTATTAGTACAGGTTTTGCCATTTTTGGTTTATCAATGCCAACATTTTTTATAGGTTTACTACTAATTTATATATTTATTATTTGGCTTCCAATATTTCCATTCCCAAGTTATGTATCAGTTTTCGATGATCCTGTGTCTTGGTATCAAACCATGTTTTTACCTTGGTTAACTGTGGCAATAGTTTCTGCAGCCCTTTATACCCGTTTAACTAGAGATGGAATGCTCGAAACGATGAGTGAAGATTATGTTCGTTTAGCTATTTCTAAAGGTTTATCTAGAAAAAGAGTTTTATTTAAATACGTTTTAAGAGGAGCGATTACTCCAATTGTGACTATTGCTGGCTTAGATATTGCAGTTTTATTAGGTGGAGCAATTATTACTGAATCAGTATTTGGTTTACCTGGAATGGGAAGACTTGCCTTTAATTCAGTTTCAGATTCTGATCTTCCAGTAATTGCAGGAATTACTTTAATAACAGCATTTATCGTAGTAGTGGCAAATGCAATTGTAGATATTTTATATGCAGTGCTAGATCCTAGAGTAAGACTTGAAGCATGAGTGAAATTTTAAAAGTAGAAAATTTAAATGTTTCATTTAAAACTGCTGATGGAATTGTACGAGCAGTTGATAATTTAAGTTTTTCTTTATCAACTGGTGAAACTCTTGCGGTTGTTGGAGAATCTGGTTCTGGAAAAAGTGTTACAGCATCTGCCATTATGGGCTTACTTAATGCTGGAAACGTTGAAATTAGTGGAAATATTGAAGTAAACAAAACAAATATTTTGACTAGTAAAGATTCTGAAGTTCGAAATATTAGAGGTAAAGATGTGGCGATGATTTTTCAAGATCCACTATCAGCCCTAAATCCTTATTACACAGTCGGAGATCAAATCGGGGAAGCATACTTAACTCATCATCCAAAAGCTTCTAAAGAAGAAGTTAATAAAAAAGTATTAGAAGTAATGAAAAAAGTTGGAATTCCTGAAGTTGAAAAAAGAATAAATTCTTACCCACATGAATTTTCAGGAGGCATGAGACAAAGAGTTGTTATTGCCATTGCTTTAATCAATGATCCTAAAGTTTTGATAGCTGATGAGCCAACGACGGCACTAGATGTAACAGTTCAAGCACAAATTTTAGATTTAATGAGAGAACTTCAAAAGCAAAGCAATACGGCCATCATTTTAATTACTCATGATTTAGGTGTGGTTGCAGAAATGGTTGATCGAGTTTTAGTTATGTATGCAGGAAGAGCTATAGAAATAGCAAATGTGGATTCAATATTTGAATCACCAAATCATCCTTATACAAAAGGATTATTAAGTGCTGTGCGAAGTTTAGACACTGAAGTACATGCCAAATTAGAAACAATTCCGGGAACTCCGCCATCTTTATTAAATATTCCAAAAGGCTGTTCTTTTAATCCTCGTTGCGGATTTAAAAAATGGGTTGGTCCAAAATGTGAAACCGAAAAACCAGAATTACACCAAATAGGAAATAATTACAGTGCCTGTCATTTAAGTACAGAAGACATAAAAAGAATGAATAATCAAGAAATGCCGGTAGCTTAAATGAGTACAGTTTTAGAAGTTAAAAATTTAGTTAAAAAATTTCCTTCTGGAAAAAAAGGATTTTTTTCAAAACCTGTCGGTTTTGTTCATGCGGTGGATGATGTTTCTTTAAAAATTGAAGCCGGTCAAACTTTGGGAGTGGTGGGTGAATCAGGATGTGGCAAATCTACTTTGGGAAGAGTTATGACTCATTTGCTTCCTGCAACCAGTGGACAAGTTTTACTAAATGGCCAAGATGTAACTTTTGCAAAAGGTGAACAGTTAAATCAAATGCGAAGAACTGTGCAAATGATTTTTCAAGATCCTTATTCTTCCCTAAATCCAAGACATACTGTTGGTCGAATAGTGGAAATGCCTTTGTTAGTGCAAAAAATAAATCCACCTATGGGAAGAAAAAAGAAAGTTCAAGAATTACTTGAATTAGTTGGATTAAACCCTGAGCACTATAACCGTTATCCTCACGAATTTTCTGGGGGACAAAGACAAAGAATTGGTATAGCTAGAGCACTTGCTTTAGAGCCAAAAATAATTATTGCTGATGAACCTGTTTCAGCACTTGATGTTTCAATTCAAGCCCAAATCTTAAATTTATTACAAGATCTGCAAAAACAACTTGGTCTTTCGTATTTATTTATTGCTCACGATTTATCCGTTGTTAAACACGTTTCAGATCGAGTTGCTGTTATGTATTTAGGAAAAATAGTTGAAGAAGCATCAAGTAAGGATCTTTATTCAAATCCGCAACACCCTTATACAAAAGCATTAATGAGTGCAGTTCCAGAAGCAAATCCTAAAAATAGAAAACAAAGAATTCTATTAACAGGAGATGTACCTTCACCTATAAATCCACCTTCTGGATGTCGATTTAGAACTAGATGCTGGAAAGCACAAGATATTTGTGCAACAAATGAACCTCAATTAATTCAAATTGGTACAAATCAAAAAGTGGCTTGTCACTTTCCTGGTAATTAATTCAAATATTTATTAAAGAAATCTAATTGAATTTTAAGTAAATTTTCTGTTATTACTTCTTGAGGAGTCATATGACTTACTCCAGAAAGTGGCATAAATTCGTGAAGTTTTGCATGAGTTAAAAGTTCTTGCGAAAACTTCAGGGAATGTGTAGCTAAAACATTGTCATCAGCTAAGCCATGAATTATTAAAAGTGGTCTACTTAATTTCTCTGCTTTATTAATTAATGAAAAATCATCATATTTTTTTGTATCAAGATTTGGATTTCCTAAATATCTTTCTGAATAGGCAGTGTCATACCAACGCATATCTGTGACAGGTGCGCCAGCAATTGCTGCATGAAATCTTTCTGGAGCATCGAGTACAGCAAGTGCTGCAAAATAACCACCAAATGACCAGCCAGTGATTCCAACTTTTTCTACATCTAAAACATTAGGAAACTTTTTATTTAGTTCATCCATAACGGTAATTTGATCTTGAAGGATTTTTTGACTCCAATTTTCAAAGATTTCAAACTCCCAGTTTTTTCCTCTTCCAGGAGTGCCACGATTATCAGCTACAACAACTGCATAGCCTTGATCTGCCAACCATTGATCAGTTAGAAATAAAGAAGCATTTTTTAAACAATTTGCAAAATGCGGACCGCCATAAGGAGCAAAAATTACTGGTAGCTTTTTATCATGTTTATACCAGGTGGGAAGTATTAAAGCTGCTGAAATATTGGTTTTACCTAAATCAAAAAATTCAATTCGTGGATTAAATTCAATTATTTCCTGCTCTTCCTTAATTTCTATATCTTTTTTGCCATCAGTGATTATGATTTTTCGATACCAGCTTTTTTCATTTTGTTCAATTAGTAGTGTCAAATGACCTTTTCTAGATCCTGTTACAAAACCGTCTGAATTTGTTACTTGGGAAATTTGGCCTTTCCAATCAACATGAAGTAAGGAGGAACTATTTTGATGTTTACTAAATTGCAGAAAAATTCCTGAATCATCGATATTTAAAATACTTCTAACTTCAATTTCCTTGCTAGTTACCGCTAATCCATCAATAAATAACTGTCTTTTATCTTCACCATCAATAACGACTAAATGATCTTTGAACAATCTTGGTGATCCATGCTCAACCTCTACCCAAAAAGGATGAGTTTTTGACCATAAATCAGTTGTTTTCTTACTAGTTAAATTAAATTCTTTTAAAACCATATTTTTTTGGTCTCTGGAAAGAAGAGTTAAATTTACTTTATTTTCGAAACTAAAATCGACATCTGTAACGTATTCAAATTCATTCTTATTAAACTCCAATTTGGATAAATTACCCTTCAAATCAACCACAAAAAAATCACAATTTGGATTATTTGTTCCAGCAAATGGATATCTATGTGTTCTTACTGGATCTTTAGGATTTGTTGGATCAGCCAAATTAACTAGTTCTACATCATTTTCA
>JACCDX011252612.1_pt1 | contig 45738 bp, 66 predicted proteins | sample 7449681 | NCBI WGS metagenome assembly JACCDX01 (sample SAMN15323450, study PRJNA562643) | freshwater metagenome | isolation source: river surface water | place: USA:Blue River Watershed | collected 2017-08-18
AGATAAGGATCTTTGCTTCTTAGTCTTTCGAACCAATCCTGTGTCTTTACTTTACAGTAGAAAAGTCTTTCGTTTCCTTTTTTACCGAATGCCTTTTTACCTTTACAGATAACACCTTCAGATAAATCAAATTCGTTTCTTCTTACCCTTTCTATGAATTCCTTGTTTAAGTTACCTTCGTAAATAACTCTGGGTATACCTAAATTTCCAAAATCTTGTACGAATTCTTTAGGAGGAACGAATCCTTTTTTATAGATATCGACGTCGAAAAGAACTACATCAAATTCATCATTTCCGAATTCGTGCTGACCAAAGGCAGATTTTTTACCAACCAATTCAGCGAAGCATACAATAGATTGCGCGTCTCTGTATTTTTTATCTCTGAATGCTTTTTCTAATCCTTCTGAGTATTTTTGTAAAAACAGATTAACAGCAAATCCAAAAGTTTCGTGTGATGAATCAATCATCATCTTTCTAGTTCCTGCTTTATAAAATCCTCTTTTCTTAGAATACTCAAATCTTAAATTTGATCCGTCTAATTTATCAAAAGCTATGATCTCCGTTCCTAAATTATCCCCGTAATAAGGGATAGTTTCGTACTGTTTCATTTTATTTTGTTTTATCGAATTCCTCGGTTGTTACTAATTTAATAGGAACGAATAAAGCAAATCCATCATCGTCTTCGAAGTGATTGCAGGTATCGATATAAACCCACTCAAACTTGTGTCTCCAGTATTCAAAAACGTTTTCTTTTTCGTTCCATCTTGCGATTGTACAATTTCTATGATCGCCAAGATAACAATTGCCATCAACAAGATCTTTCTTAGGTATAGCTCCAGCCTTGATCAATCGAGGAATATAAAATGCTTTATAGTCTTCTTCGTCAACCTGAGGAATTTCTGGTATGTCGCTTGGTTTTTCAAAAGTTCCAAGAGTTTCCCAATGCTCTCTTATTCTTTTTTCCCTTTCCTCTCTAAGTCTTTTTGTTTCTTCTTGAAACTTAAGCTTAAGAAGATCTTTGTTTTCTGGTTCCATTTTCTGTTCCATAAAATTTGTTTTGAGATCCGGGTGGGAGTCGAACCCACTAATATAGGTTTTGCAGACCTATCCCCCTAACCACGACGAGGAACCGGATCTTTTAGGGCTGTGTAAAAATCTTTACCGTGAATTTTTATAATTTCTTTAATTATTGGCTTCATTTTTTTAGAGTCATAAATTTCTATTTCGTGTTCGAATTTGGCTATTTTTAAGTAGAATTCTGGTTCATATCCCTTAACCTCGTAATACTTATTAGAATCTAGATCGATAAAATCAGGAATGTATTTTCTCTTTTTCCCTGTATGGTCCTCATATTCAAAAGCTTCCCAATTTCTTTTTATTTTTATCCCTTTATTTTCGCAATAGATCATAAATGCTAATTCCCAGGAAGACATAAAAAATTCACCTTTATAATAGCCTTTTATCCCCTTTCCTGTTTTATCTATTGAATTTTTCCAATTTTTATTACCTCTCATTGATAAGGAGATCCTATTTCTAGTTTCTTCCTTGTGTGATTTGAATTTTTTGTCTTCCTTTAGTCCATCCCTCATTTTTTTCCTTATCTCTGAGGATTTCTCTGGTCCGTATACTTCTTCAAATGTTTTACCTCTTATCCATTCCAATCTATCTCCGCCCTTATTTCTCTTTCTTGGACCAATTCCTACGCATTTCGATTGATGTTTGACTATATTCTGTGCACTTATCTCAAATTCGCAGATACTGCATTTTATTTTTTTGACCATTTTATTTTTATATATCGATCAGACCCCTGCATAACCACTCGATAAAATTTATTATAAAAGAACTTGCGCATATTACAGACGACTCTTTCCTTTCACAGTGCAGGCGAATTAAGCGTTGTGGAACTCGCTTCGCTGAAGGTTTATGCTATTCATATCAAGTTCTTAGATCCGGCGACAGGACTCGAACCTGCAACCCCCCTGATTACAAGTCAGGCGCTCTACCAATTAAAGCTACACCGGAATGATGTGCGGAGAAGGAGGGATTCGAACCCTCGGACCGGGTTTCCCCGATCGCACGCTTTCCAAGCGTGTCCCTTAAGCCACTCGGGCACCTCTCCGGATCAGATCGACATTTAGAATCTCTCCTATTTTCTTCGGTATAGGTACCATCATGGGCTCCGTTAACTGATTCGTCTTTATAACCCCATACGGAACAAGCAGGGTGATCTTAGCGGAGGTGGCGAGACTCGAACTCGCACGCCAACTTTCGTCGACGACCGGTTTTCAAGACCGGAACGATACCAATTTCGTGTTACACCTCCAATTTCCCATATGTCAAAGATCGCTACAAATAAAAAAGTCTCCTAGAAACCTAGGAGACTTTTCTTAAACTTATAATCAGTTTATCTATCCCCTAGTAGAGTGCAGCTATCCTCATCACATGACGTAGTCGATGTGTGGGACGAACTCAATGTACTATGGAATAAATTTTTCATTTGCTAATTATATATCTTTTTGTTCCTAAGATTTCACAATATTAGGAAATTATTTCGCTGAAAAAAAATATTTGAGAGGTTTTTTTAAAATTTAACTGATCAAAATGTAATCGGGATCGTAGTTTTTTATATAGTCTGAAACCTTTCCGTGGTTATTGTCTCCTGAATCGTATCCTCCTATGGAAAAAATGTAACCCTCGTTAGCTCTGAACTGTAAAGCTTTTATGTCTGTTTCCTCTGGCCTGTATTGGTCTTCGAATCCGTAGCATGAGCAATGGGATCCGTGGTTTTCGTAAAGCTTACCTGTTATTCTATTTCTGAAAAGAAAGAAAGAGGACGAATCACAGCCCCAAGAGCCCACAGATTCATAAGCCACTAAAACCTCAAGATCTTGAAGATCTTTTTCAGTTGCTCCGTATTCCGATATCAAGTGTTGCTTAACTTGATCCTCTGAATAGTTTTTTAAATCCTCTAATGCTAACATAAAATTGTTTTTGTGCTCTAGGGCGGACTCGAACCGCCGACCTCATGATTATCAGTCATGTGCTCTAACCAACTGAGCTACCAGAGCTTCTTTTTTAGTAGTCCTAGCGAGAATCGAACTCACATCAAAAGTTTAGGAAACTTCTATTCTATCCATTGAACTATAGGACCGAATTTTGTGATTCTAAAAGGATTCGAACCCTTACCCCCGGGTCCGTAGCCCGATGTGCTATCCATTACACCATAGAACCATTATCTTTCTTCTCTAATTCTCTTTGATGCCTCCAATGCTCTCTCCAATCGATATCAGATTGTAAAGTTGCGGATACTTTAACAGATGATGTGAAGCCTGGGGATAAGCTTTGATAATAAGCTTTCATCTTGGCTTCTCTGATAAGATCCTTTGTACTGTACATTCTATTTATCCCATCCATGTGGACACTACAGGGCTCGAACCTGTGACCCCCTGATTATGAGTCAGGTGCTCTAACCGACTGAGCTAAGCGTCCTGGTCGGATCTCTCTCCGATTGTCACCCTCCACTGATTGGCGCCGATATTGCTATCATTTGAGGCCGCGGACAGGTCAACGCCTCTCGTGAACAGATCCGGATTCGAACCAAAGACCCCCTGTGCGGATTTACGCTTTCGCTACCCTGGCAGGTGCTCTAACCAACTGAGCTATCTGTCCATAAAATGAATTCCTCCGAATTTACGCGGCAGCTGGTCACGAATTGTTCGGTAGTATACCAGTAATTTCTTTATCTAAGGTTATTGCCCAGAAATTCATTTTGTTGCCCAGAAAGGAATCGAACCTTTACGACCGGATTGCTCGTCGAGACTCTCGAATGTTCAGAGTGAGGAGATATTCGTTATGCGCACTCAGAATATCACGTCCAGTCCATGCGTCTGCCAGTTCCGCCACCGGGCAATTTTAAATGTTAAAGATCTATTTTTGCAATATTATACACTTCCTTCGGAAGTAAAAAATATTATGCTACTTGTTCTATAACTTCCTTTACCAGATTAGAATCTGCTCTTCCCTGATATTTTTTATTGAAAGCTCCCATAGTCATACCAACAAGTTTCATCTTGTTATCTGTCTTTGGTAATTCTGCTATGATCAATTTTACTGCTTCTTCTATTTCACCTCTGTCCATCTGTTTAGGCAGATAAACCTCGATTGCTGCAAGTTCAGCAGTTTCTTTTTCCACCAGGTCATTTCTTCCTCCTTTACCAAATTCCTCTATGGATTGCTTTCTCTGCTTAACTGAAGAAAGGATCACCTTCATAATATCGGAATCACTGAGCTCCTGGTTTTTGTTAGCCTTCTCACCCTCGGTGATCTTGGACTTCAACATACCCAAAGCCGATTTCTTTCTTTCGTCCTTTGCCTTCATAGCTGAAACGTAGTCAGCTAGAATTTGTTCTTTCAGTTTCATTTTTTTCTTTTTTAGTTGCCCTGGAGGGACTCGAACCCTCAACCCCATGATTAAGAGTCACGTACTCTAGCCAGTTGAGCTACAGAGCAGTTTAACTAGCTTGTTTTCTTTTCCTATCTAATCCTTATCAGATCTTTTAAAGCTTGTCTAATAGCTCTAAAACCACCTTTAATGACACATATAGGGAGTTCGGTGGACAGTACCGGATTCGAACCGGTGATATCCAGCTGGGGAGGCTCCGGAAGCAACGCCCCTGTACTGTCCGAATGCCAGCTGTTTAAGGAACAGCTGCGGCTCAATCCTGAAGGTTTACAATGTCTACGCTAACCTACAAACCCTGCAGCGGAGGGGGGTGGACTCGAACCACCGACACCCGGTTCTAGGCCGGTGCTCTACCTTAAGGATTTTTAAGCATCATTACGTAGAAAGTTTAAGTGCACGTCGACTTAATCCGTAAAGTGTCCCATCTGAGCTACCCCTCCATATTATTTAAGGATTCCAGATATTTAGAATTTCTTCTTATCTTCTTCCTTGTTGTCGTGTTGTCGAAATCAAGTAAGAATGAATCCGGAATTTTAATTCCTTTCTCTTCAAAGATCTCGAGAATTTCTTCTCTGGTAAAGGTCCAATCAACAATACCATCTGTCCATTGATCTAACCATAATCCCCAGCTTTTTTTTCCGGTGATAACGCATCTTAAAATGTTTGGATGTTTGGACCTGGGGTTTTTGTTTTTGAATTGTCCGTCGTCAAACATTCTAAATCCCTCTTTGGAGTCTGGACCGTTAGGATCATAATTTACTTCTACTGAACTACCACAGAAGGTAAGTATTCCTGATCTGTAGCATTTTAGAAAGAAGCTAAACTTTTCGTTGAATCCTTCAGAGTATTTTTTTAATTTTCTCTGATGTCTGCTCCCGTGAGGACTTTGCGTTATTTGCTTCCTGCGTCCTGCTGTTTCATATGCTCCTATTTTATTTTTTGGTGGAGGATATCGGAGTCGAACCGATGACCTTCGACTTGCAAGGCCGACGCTCTAGCCAACTGAGCTAATCCCCCATAGATAAAAAGTTGTGGAGAGAGCTCGATTCGAACGAACAAAACCTATTTAAAGGGGCTGGTGTACTGCCAGCTTTGCTTTCCGTAACGATTCCTGTGATCAACAGGCATAGCGTGTACATTGCCATCTCTCCATATAATTGCTCCTGCTCTGGGCTCGAACCAGAAGCCGGGGTGAAGAATACGCAAAGTTTATTGATGCTTAACCGGTATCAACCTATTTCTGTGCATATCCTTCGCCCCGTCGCTGTACCAACAGCGGTCAGGACTTTGCGAATATTAGAACCGATCGATTCTAATAAACGTTGCCATTTGCAAAAAGTTAAAGAACTTTATTTCTTTCCCTTTTAGGGCGGTGGGGGTAGGAGGACTCGAACCTCCGAACTCCGAAGAGGAGGCATTTACAGTGCCTTGCAATTGCCGCTATGCGATACCCCCGGCTTATTTGTACAAGATACTAGGTTCGAACTAGTGACCTCTTCCATGTCAAAGAAGCGCTCTTCCAACTGAGCTAATCCTGCATTTTTTTAGTTTATCGGTACAAGATACTAGATTCGAACTAGTGACCTCCTCTTTGTAGGAGAGGCGCTCTAACCAACTGAGCTAATCTTGCTTGTTTTTTTCTATCAAATTGATCATTTCCTGGAGAGAATATACTATATCAAATTTAATTTTTTTCTCCTTATAGATATCTATTTTCTCTTTCCAATATTCATAATCCTTTCCCAACCATTCTTTTCTTTTCTCCCTGTTTATTCCGTCTATTTCTATCCATAAATCATAATCTTTTAGATAAACATCAGAAACTTTAGAAGACTCTGGTAAATTTTTATGTGGTTCAAATTCTATTTTAATTTTCTCTAAATATTCAAAACATTCCTTTTCTAAATTAGATTCGTATCTAGTTCCACCTTTAGTTACCCCTCTATTTCCAAATCCTCCCTTCCTACCTATATCTCTTAAACGTTTTCTAGACTCCTCAGTAGAACATATTTTTTTTAAAGAGCTTGATAATTTACTAATGTATTCCGGGTTCTTTGTTTTTTTAATAGATGCGCATTTAAAGGAGCAACATTTTTGATTTCTTTTTGACCAAGGAACCTCGAATTCATTTTCACAATTCTCACATTTTAAAGTAACCGGTAAATTTCCAGATCCTTTTATCCTTTTTGATATTTTATCGTTTATTTCTTTTCTTTTGGTTTTAGTACTAAAGCTTCTTGAACATTTAGAAGAGCAAAATCTACCGCTTCCGTATTTACCGTCGTTCTCAGTTTCACAATTTTCGCACTTAGTCATGATATATTAACATTGTTTATTTATATATCAATTCGATCTAAAAAATTTCAGCTTGCTTTTTCGATGCTCTGAACCAACTGAGCTAAGGATCCAATTGAGGGAGATTTAAAATCTCCCTTCTGAATATACTTCTTTTATCGTTCCGTCGTTATAGAAGATTCTTACGTCTGGTTTTGTCCATCCGTGTTTATCTGCTATGTACTGGGAATATTTCTCTGGTGTATCGAAGATAACATCAAATCTTTCTCCTTTTTGATAAGACTTGTGTGTTGATTTTTCAAAGGTCGCATCATAGCTTTCAGCTACTTCTTTAGCTTCATCTTTTGAAAATGTCCCGTATCTGTAAGGGAATACCATTTCAGAAGGTGAATACCAACGATCTCCGCAGCAGGGACAATCATATCCTTCATCACATCCGTTGAAATAAACGCCCATTGACTCTGCTATCGCCTCTGCACTTCTTTCGTCCTTTGCTTCGATCATTAAACGATGACAAAGATTCTCGTCAACAACGAATGATCCGCCGGAGTTGTTCTGATCAAAAGAGTAGAATTTTAATTCTCCTGCTTTCATTTCCTTTTTTTCGATTGTCTTTATCATTTTGTTTTATTTTATAAAGTTTTCCAATTCTTGTTTTCCTGGTTTCATTCCTTCAGAAAAGGTTGAGTAATCCCATTCCTTTCCTTCTTTATCTTCTAAAATCATCGCACCTTTTATGAAATGCTGTACGTCGATTTTATTCAAACTCAATTTATCTTTTGTCTTATTGAAAATCAGAGTAAAGAAAGGTTCTCCGTTTGGATAAGAGCCTTCTTTAATCAATATTAAGATAGGTCCTTCTGAGTTTAAAAGCTCTATTTGTTTTTTTGCCATCTTTTTATTTTTGGTAGCGTGGGGCAGGCTCGAACTGCCGACCTCCGGGTTATGAATCCGACGCTCTCACCAACTGAGCTACCACACCATTTCCGTATTAGTTTGCTTTTTATCAAGGGATTCGAACCCTCACCAAGGGCTTGGATACGCAAATGCTTTTCCCCTATGCTACCGTTGCACCATCAATACTCACTCTTTATACGGGTTACTCTTCTTTCTTACTCGTTGGCCTTACTCGGTCGAATTTATGTAAGCTACTCCAGGTTTAAATCTCTGAGCCTGCCTCGCCTTTAACGAGTCTGGTTTCTATAGCTTTGCGTTTGTTACCCAAAGACTAATTTCCTGTTTTGCCCGACCTTTCTGATTTCCTTTCTGTCGGAATTTCGCTGCGCAGAAACTTGGAATTGAACCAAGGACCTTTGGCGGCATGTGCTTTAAATCAATAAAGTCACGCCCAGTGCCAATCTTCTACCACTGAAATATTTCTGCTTTTGAGGATTCCTAAATTTACACCATCGAACTAGGGAACCACCCCCGGAACATTCTCAATCTAGGATTTACTCCTCTGGTTTTTGAGCAGTAGGGCAGAATCGAACTGCCGTCCCCGCCTTGGCAAGGCGGTGTAATAGCCGCTATACAACTACTGCAAATTTTTAAATATTTTATTCTTTACTATATTTGAAACCGTTATTCTGTTAATTCCGGTTTCTTTTTCTATTTCGAATATTCTTTTTCCATCCTCGAATAGAGATCTTATCAAAATTATAGTTTCTGTTGGGATTTGATTTTTTGGTATTTTTTTCAGATATAGTGGATTCATCCCTATGTTCCACGCTTTTACCAAATACGAATCCAATTCAGATTTTTTTATTCTCTTGTTCTTCCTTTCTTCGTGACTAAAGATCCAAATAGTTCCAAATTGAGAATTGTTATTTCCTTTCTGGTGCAGTGAAGATTTTTCTCCTATCCTTTGCTTTGTTTCTTCTGAATGAATCCTACCAAGAAAAGATTTAGAAGCTCCTTCTAAAAGTTTTTTAGATTTTTCGGGATCGCTCCATATCTTATTCATGATAGAAGCTGAATTTTTTCTCATCTTCTCCCTAAAGTCTGGATCCTTCCAATTCTTTTTATTTGCGTTTATAGCTCCTTTTGATCTGGCCTCCATATCAAATAAAGGCTTAGCTTCTCCGCCCTTAACTAAATTCATACATAGAGGATCTTTAAGAAGATCTTCGTTCACCATTTCTCTTTCTCTATTAGATAAGTCTTCCCTATTTTCAAAGAACTCTAATATTTCTATTTTGTGAGCATCTCTTCCATGTGCTCTTATAGAATTTCTTATTTTTGCGCCCGATCCTAAATATTTGTCGTCCAGAATATCAGTCCCGTGCATCCCGATGTAATATTTACCATTTACTGTACATGTTGTTTTGTAAAGGTAATTATACTTATGCGGTTTTCTTGCCATTTTCGTACCGTTATTTAGACTAAATATATCTAAATAACGGTACGAAATTGCGTGTGAGCAGCGAAAGGGATTCGAACCCTCTCGTCCAGCTTGGAAGGCTGGCGTGCTACCATTAAACACCACCGCTGCTTATTTCAAAGATCCGCTTTTACAAAATCTGGTAGGACTCGAACCTACGACATGGTTACCACTACTGCTTATTTCGGTATCGTTACTCTCGATAACAGCGAGATTCACTTCCCTTATTCGCCATTTCTTCTGGGTGGATCTGCCCGCTCTAACCGCTGAGCTACAGATGTCATAAAATGCTGAAGGAGGAGGAGTTGAACCTCCAAAGGGCGATTCGGTAAAAGACAATAGCGCTTGCAAGCTGGTGGTCAACCCCTTATCTTTTATCTATTTCGTTATCCCCACCCCCGAGACGAGAGGGCATGTCTGCCAGTTTCATCATCCTTCAATTTCTGCTCTTGCGGTAGGACTCGAACCTACGACCCTCTGATTAACAGTCAGATGCTCTAACCGACTGAGCTACGCAAGAATTTAAGAAAGAAATATTTTGGAGATTACTCACTCCTTCAACCGTCGGACTGTAAATATTTCTTTTGTGACCCCGGCAGGATTCGAACCTGCGACTCCCTCATTAAAAGTGAGGTACTCTAAAGCTTTCGCTAAACCAACTGAGTTACGAGGCCGCTCGTTTATCAGATTTATCGCTTTCCATATAAATGGTTTTTAATTTTTAATAAACTTGTTTTTGCATAATAAACTGGTTAGGTTTATTATTCGGCTTCCAGTATGTCAAAGATCTCGATAGAATGCAAATGTAATGATTTCTATCGTGTTAAAAAAATAAATTTCGAATTATTCGACTTATTTTTTTGGATGTCCCGGAAGGAATCGAACCTTCATCTCCAGAGCCAAAATCTGGCGTGATTGGCCATTATACCACGGGACAGTACTATTTAATTTTTCTTCCCTTGATCCACCCATTTAATTCGTAAATAGGTAAATCGGAATTTCTGATTTTTTTATTCTCTCCGCTCCTAGTTATCCACACTGTTCCAAACTGAGAATTTCCAGATCCTTTTTGTCTTTCGGAATTTGATATTCCGATTTTTTTCTTTGCATCCTCTGAATGTTTTTTACCCGAAAAGGATTTGTTACCCCTTGACTTAGTTGAAATTGATAATCTAAATCCAGGATCTTCCCATTTTTCTTTCATCTTTTTGGATAAGTGTCTTTTTCCTTCGTCCGTTGCCCAGTATTCGTTAATCTTTTTCCATTTATCACCACCTATCTGTATTCCTAGACAACACCAGCCTTCTCCACCTAGCTTGAGATTCATACACATTGGGTCTTTAATCAGTTTCTCATTAACTAACTCAGACTCTCTATTTGCTAATTTTTCTCTATCTTCAAAGAACTCTAAAATCTCTTTCTTGTGAGATTCTTTTCCGTGTTTCTTAACGGAATTTTTAATTATCTTTCCCCCTCCAAAGTAACCATCTTCCAGGTTACTTGTGGAGTGCATTCCAATATAGTACCTATTATTTTTAAGACATGTTATCTTATAAATGTAATGGTACTTATGTTGTTTTCTTGCCATTTCGTACTTTGTTTAGACTATATATCTAAATTCCGGTACGAAATGGGGGCCGCACGGGTGGAGAGACTCGAACTCCCATCGTCGGTTTTGGAGACCGGTATGCTACCGTTGCACCACACCCGTGTATTAAATTTGATAGTAACCAGGCTTCTGTTTTAATCTGTCATTTGTCTAATCCCCTACCTTGTCATTATCGAGTTGCTCACCCTCTAGACTTTTATGGGTTTCATCCTCTTTGGTTTTATCGATTTCAATCTCCCAAATTAAGCAAAGATGGCCTGAGTTTCCTATGACTTCCGTCATCGACAGAACATCAAATTTATTATTTCAAAGAATCTAATTGCTTTCTAAGAGCTTGTATCTTATTTTGATACTCGCTCAAACTGATTTCTGCTGTATTAGAAGTTTTCTGTTTGAGATTTAATTTCATCTCGTCTTCTAAGAATTGGATTCTTTCCAATATCTTAGCTCTCTTCTTTTCAATCTTTCCCATATACTAGTTATCAATATATTCTACAAATTCATTTTCAATTCTTTCTAATCCGCTGTCATCTAAAGCATCGATGAAACCTATCGGAGAAGTACCAGGCTTAAGAAAGCAAATGTTCTTAAAACCGTTTTCTTTTGTGATCATAGTATTATCTTCGTCGATTTCTTCTACGTCTTTAACTCGGATCTTATTTAACTTCTTGGTTGCCGGGTCGATGTCACCCCATTGAGTGTGATTTGTTCCCCATTCTTCAACCATAAACTTTCGGCCAGACTTCATAATGACCCAATACCTTCCAGATTCCATAACGATTCTTTTTTAGTTTTCCATTTAGTCGTTCTACTGTGTTTCCAAGTTTTATAAGACCTGTACTCCCAAGTAGATATTATCCTACCATTGCCGTGTCTGTGTTTAGCTCTTGTGTTTGTTGGTGAACAATCGTAATACCAACTTCCACTTCTTCTTTGACAGATATAGCAATAAGAGTATTCTTCTTTCATCAGCTTTAACTTATACTCTCTAGAAGTTAAAGACGTGTTGAGCTTTGCTCTGTTTCTGTTTTTTGACATTTCATTAGGTTTTGTTAACCTAATGATTTTCAAATAGTTTTTTCATTTTCGTTTCCTTTTGGTCGGGAAGACAGGGTTCGAACCTGCGACCTCATGCTCCCAAAGCACGCGCTCTACCGGGCTGAGCTACTTCCCGAGGTTAAAATAATGTCGGAGAGGTGAGATTCGAACTCACGTGCTCCTGTTCCCAAAACAGGCGAGATAGACCGGACTCCTCTACTCTCCGTGCTGACTGGATGTCTCCGACATTTGATCATTTGGAAGTCTTGTGAAACTCGTTCTTTTCTAAAGCCTTCCGAATGTACCTCATAAAGAATATAGCTTTGTCTTCCGCTAATAAAGTAGCTTCTCCGAGATCTGAATCTAGTCTTATAGGAAATGTATATTCCGTGCCCTTGACGTCGACTGAGTAATAAGCAACTCCTGCTCTCAGATAGGAAAACCGTACTGTGTTATCCTTTACTACTTCTTTAATGTTGACCATTGCTATTTCTTTATTTTTGGCGGAGATAGTTGGTTACGCTCCAACTCCCCCGGATTTTCAGTCCGGTGCTTCTACTAAGTTAGCTTCATCTCCGTATGGGTAAAAAAAAACTCCGAATCTTTCGATCCGGAGTTTTTTGATATTTTGATTTCTTTCTTATTATCAAATTATAATATCTCCGGATTTATTTCGTGGGCCATTATTATACCATTTAGCAATCCCCACCTGTGCAAACGCAAAGGGAGCTATCGCGCCTTGTGGCATAATTTGATTGGCAATATTTCCGAAGTTCTTTTTCATTTTCTTGAATGTTGAATATTATATATCGTTTCCTTTTCTGAGTTTCAAAGATAAATCATAATTTCGAGAAAAAAAATTTTTCCAGGGGTTATTTTGTATATTTTCTAAGACAATGTGCTAACCACGAGAAAAGAATGATCATAACAGGGACGCTTAGCCCTGCTCCTCCCATTAGGGACAAGTGCATAGCTAAAGCCCCGGACATAATAGAGGTGATTGCTATAGCTCCGTATACTGATGTCCTCGGGATAACTAAAAGCCATACAGCAGCAAACTCCATTAAGCCAACGGCAATCAGGTACTTTGAAAGGTGCATGAACTCAAAGTTCTTTACCATTTCTTCGCTTTCAATTAGTTTATAAACCGCCGCGCTTCCGAGCATATAAACCACGGCTATTGTAAAAAGCCATCCTAAATTTTTTAAAGTCAAATGTTTTTTCATTTCAATTTTTGTTTTGTTTTAAATAATAAGAGAGGGATTATTAGTCCCTCTCTTATTGAATATATCCGAGGTATTAATTATTTACCAAAGATGTATCTTAGTCCTAACTGTGCGCTCCAAACATCGAATACAGAAGAGTTTCTGCTGTATGTGTCTCTTGCGAGGATCTTAGATCCATCAGACAGGGTTTGTGTTGCTAGTTTGTAAACAGGTTCGCCACCAACAACAGAGGAATAGGTTAACAGAGTAGGAGCTGTAGCTCTTTGAGAAACGCCCCATTTGTCGTTAAGCATATTTCCGAAGTTCAGAATATCGAATCTAACCTGAACTGTGTTCTTTTGTCCTTTAACCTTTACGAAAAGTTCCTGAACGATTGATAGATCTACCCTATGTAGCATAGGAAGGTATCCGCCATTTCTTTCTGCGTATTGGCCTCTTCTTTTTGAAAGGTACTTATCTTGTGAGATAAAACCATCGAATGCTGTTTGTTGTTCAGCTTCAGTGTAAGTTCTAGTACCTACTGTAAGAGGAGCGAATTTAATGTCCGATCCTTTCATAGGAACGAAGATCAGATCGTTACCGTTTATTCTATCTCCGTTCATATCTCCTGCAATAGTGTAGCTAAATGCTCCACCCTTTTGACCGATATAGCCAAGAGTTATTGAGGTTGAACCCCCCCATTTCTTTCCGTATTCGAATTTATAACCTAATAGACCAACAACTCTTTGAGGAATGTTGAAGTCAGTATTATTTAGATTTAATACATTGTTCCCGTTTACACTTCTTGCGCCTGTCCAAGATCCGCTTGCGATAGATCCTGCACTCATGTAATCTTTAGCATCAGAAACTGTGTAAGCTAGTGATCCCCAAAGTCCTTTTTGATAAGGGTATTCGAGTTTAAATGTTGCTGATTGGTGATAAGATCTTTGAGCGTTGGTAAGAACCGCAGCCATAGAAACGTTATCATTTACTCTAACCCCAGCATCTGTTCCTGCATACTTTGCTCTCTTATCAACTCCAGAGAATGTTCCTGTTGGATTTTCTAAGTTTGCATTGTAGTAGTGAACACTGTTTAGATTTTTGTTATAGAGAAGCTCTATTGTTCCAATGAATCCGAAAGGTAATCTTTGGTCAACCGCAACGTCGGTTTTCCAAACCTGAGGGAATCTGTAATTCTGATCGGTGAAAGCCAGATCAAATGTAGAAGGCAATGTAGGGGTAGAAGGTGTAAAGTATTTAGCAGGATCTGTTGTAAAGCCATATGCAGATGCTGCTGCTCCACTTACATCGATAAATCCAGTCAATACCCCGTTGTTACCAACTTGGTTAGAGATAAACACGTAAGGAGGTCTTCCGGTGAATACACCAGATCCACCTCTGAATTGTGTTTTCTTGTCACCCTTTAAGTCATAGTTAAAACCAAATCTTGGTTCGAAAAGAGTTTGTGTTTTAGGAAGAACTGAAGTGTTGAACTTCTCTCCTTGAGAAAAAGCCATGTTAGTAACTGCTGGATTCTCGAGTGCTGTGTTACCGAATCCGATTACAGCTATTCTTAAACCAGTAGTAAGCTTTAGCTTCTCTGTAACGTTATATTCATCTTGAGCGTATACATCAACTCTGGTTGATTTTAGAACCTGCATAGGCTCAATACCACCAGGAAGAGCTGAATATCTCATCTGGAATCTAAAAGGTGCTAAAGTAGAAGGAGCGCCGTTTGCTGCAATTGATTGGTTTGCTGCAGTGTAGAAATCAGATAGGCTGTTGAAAATATAAACCCCGTTTGATGCGGGATAGAACAGATTATTAGATCTGTATTTTTCCACGTTAAATCCAAAAACGAAAGTGTGCTTGTTAGCATACTTAGTTAAGTTATCAGTAATGTGGAAAGTGTTATAATCCAGTTTATTGCTAGGAGTGAAAGGATCAAATCCAACAGAGATGTAGTTTACTCTAGCTGGAGTTCCGTCTGCAATATCAATGGTCGGGAAAACTGATGACATATAAGCTCTGTCCTCTATTTGCTTGTCATATCCAACGATAAGGTTGTTATGTAAAGTATTAGAGAATTTGCTATTTAACTCGAGGACCGCAGAACGGGTGTTATCCATAATGATATAACCACTATTCTTAAAGCTCATAGAGTTAAAGATAGTTGTTCTATTTCCTGCTCCGGCAGAGGCAGAGTTTGAAATGTTGATCTCTGCTGATGAGTTATGGTGAACATAACGTGCAGTTAATTTGTGCTTTTCGTTTATGTTCCAGTCTGCACGAATCAAAAATTTCTTAGACTCGTTTGTGTTTGAATAACCTTCCCATGGACCAGTTTCATATCCGAATTTGTCTCTCATGAAATTAGAGAGATTCTGCATATCTGTATATGCTACTCTAGTAACCTGAGATCCGCCAAGAGGAGATCCTGCTGAGGTCCAAGTAGTTCCTGGTTCAGTTTTGGTTAATTCCTCATAGTTTCCAAAGATGAATAACTTGTTCTTGATGATCGGAGCACCTAATCTGAAACCTCTAACTGTTTCTTCAAATTTGGAAGCTGTTACCGGAACACCGTAAGCTTTGTTACCAACGTAACGTGAGCTATTATCTCTGTTTGTTTGATAGTAAGAACCTTCGATTTTATTTGTACCAGATCTTGTTACTGCGTTAATACCAGCACCAACAAATCCGCTTTGTCTAACATCGAAAGGAGCAACGTTTACTTGAAGCTGTTCGATAGCGTCAAGAGAGATTGCTGTTGATCCTGTTCTACCACCGGCTTGTGCCGAAGAACCTAATCCGAACCCGTTGTTAAATTGAGATCCGTCAATTGTGAAGTTGTTCAGTCTTGAATCCTGAGATCCGAAAGAAGAACCGTCACCCATTGGGTTGTACTTTGTTATACCGTTAATAGTTCTAGATCCTGTTATAGGAATGGATTGAAGTTCTCTTCTACCAAACTGCTGTGAAGCACCAGTTCTGTCTTTAGAGAATGTACTACTTTTATTTCCCGTAACAACTACCTCGCTTAGAGATCCTCCGCTGGGTACTAACACAAAGTCTACGTTAGATGTGATACCGAGGGATGTGTTAACATCTGAAACTTCGGATTTTTCATATCCAACATAGGTTACTCGAATTGTGTAAGGTCCACCTACTCTTACTGCAGGTAAAACATACACACCAGACTTGTTTGTAACGGTTCTGTAATCCGTTCCTGTTGGCGTGTGGATGGCATAAACACTTGCACCCACAAGCACTTCATTCTTCTGATCCTTAACTACTCCGGAAAGTGTGGATGTGGTAATCTGACCAAATCCAACAATCGTCAGTACAAGGAATAAGAACGATAGACTCGCTTTTTTCATACTGTTTTGTTTTTGTTTTTTGTTTTTGTTTTTTTATTAGAGGTTATTAATTAAAGAGTGATCGCTACCAAAATGATCAAAAGCAGACATTTTAGTAAATATTTGCTTACCGAATTTTCCATTCACCGAATCAGCAAACTCAGCTTCAAAAGATTTTACAAGACGAAATTCTCTTGAATGAAATACAGAAGCTTTGGTCAATGACGGTGTGTTGGTGAAATTGTTAAAATGAACTTCACTCCAAACATATACACCATTTTCGTTTTTCCAAGGGTGTCTAAATGAATCAGGCCAGGGATTCGTCCAGTACATTTCACTTTCCGTGTTTTGTAACTTAACAAAATCCGGCTGGATCCAAAAAGGATCTGCCATTGAAACTTGGACTATATCGGGATTTTTTTCTAAGTGGGTTAGGTGGTAGTTTATATCAAGTCCTTTAGTCGATTCCCAATCATCTTCAAGGAAGAAAACATAATCAGTGGGATTAGTAACTTTTCTTATGAAGTTGAATTTTTCTACCCAGAAGAAAGGCTCGTCGCTATTGAAAGTAACCATGCTATATTTTCCTCCGAATATAGTCTTTAACATAATCTCCATCTCCATTCGGTCCTGGAAAGATGATCTGTCATCCAAAAGCCAAACTCTTTTGAACTTGTTGGAAATTCCAGGATTGTGGTCCACCAACGATTTTAGTGTTTTTCTAAAACATTCCATTCTTCTCCCGGTCGATAAAAAAAGAACGGGATAATCCTTTGGTACGTAATTTATGTAGTGTCCGTAGGTATTATCCCCGTAAAGTAAGTTTAAAGAAGGATATCGCTGACTAATCACTGCGGGATTTAGATCTGGTTGGTGATGCGTTTCGTAGATATTCCCATCATATTCTCCCTGCTCTGTATTATAAGGGACTGCGATTAAACATTTTATCTTTTTCTCGTTTATACGATTTAGAAGGTCTATCGCATCTTCCCTTTTTAGATGTTCTAGAACGTCCCCAAGAATCATGTAATCATAATGATCTATCGTTAAGTCTAGAACGTTTAAATTGAAGACCTCGCGGTATTTCCTTCTAAGCTCATATTTTTCGATGTATGGCTCGTAGATCTCAACGCAGTCCATAGGTAAGCCGAGTAAATCTGAGTATGTCCCGCTCCGGGTCCTACGTCTAATATGTTTGGGTTGTCTATAAATGAGATCTCTCTTAAGATGTGATCCCTTACTTCCGTCTTAAACTTGTCGTAACTGAATGGCATATTTAATTCTTATAGCGATCTCTGGCCTATATATTCCCATCTAACTCTAACGCAATTCTCCGGCTTTCTGCAGATTTTAAGATATAAATTAATATAGCCCATCATGTTTCCGCTACCTATAGGATTTGCCGAGTGTACGTAACATCTTGGTAATGAAATGTTTGTGTTTTTGGAGTGCTCGACTAGCCATTTAACTACATCCATTCCAGTCTTCTCTTTTATTTGGGAGTAGTCTATAGAGTAGTTTTTCTTAACGTAATCATAATAATGGTTAGTTGCAGTTTCGTCTAGATCATGATCGAGCGAAATGATGTCTATGTTTTCTAGTCCAATTTCTAAAACCTTGCTCACAAATTGGTCGTAGCTTTTAACTACGACCCATTCCTTCCCTTCCGGATGTTCTATTGGTATTCTAAAGTCGTCTAGGTAAATCGAGATTTTTTCTTCGTTCATCTGATAGTTGTAACTTTCTTATTGTCTCTATTTTTTCCAATGTGATATCCGTCGCAGAAGATGCACTTGTAGTTACTGAAGTGCACTCCTAATTTTTTACCCATCGATTCTGCAGCCTTTATGGCTGATTTTTTAGTGGGAAAGGAATTCTTCTCTTTTCCGTCCTTTCTGAAGTGGCTGTACTTAGAAAACATTCCCCAGGCATTCCCGGTAATAAAAAAATTCCTGAATGCTCTCTTTAGCGGGAGCTGATCCTTTAGTCCAAGCAATAGATTTTTTATTCGGATTCTCATCTCTTCTTCTTACGGGAATTTACCATCTTGGTTTCCCTTTTGTTGGGGATATGTGGCCTTTTGGAAAGCTCTGCCTTGATTTGGTCCTCTGTATAGGATCCTTTGTAATAGTCGTCATATTCGTAATATTGACGGGAAGCTCTAAGAAGAGCAAGCAGATCCGGGGTAGACATACTCTTAAGAGCTTCGGGAATAACCACGTTGCTATAATCCTTAACGAACCTTCTGGATACGCTTCTTGCTGGAATGTCTACGATTCTGCCATTGGGAGTTTTTATCTCGTATAGTTTATTCCACTTATCCCTAGAATCGATCTCCATTATATACCCAGAAATTGTTACCCCGTCTATGGTAACAAAGCAGGGGTCTCCGACTTTTAATTCAAATTTCTCTGCGTGTCTTTCCTCCATTGTCTTGTCCCATAGATTTTTTATCTTCTGGGTTTCAGCCTCTTTACGGAGCATTGCTATCTTTGCCTCTTGCTCTGGAGTATACTGTTTGAATTCTGTACTCATATAAAAAATTAGACTGTAAAAATAAAAAAAGATCCCGGGAATTAAAAAGATCCCGGGAATTCCCAGATATATAATTACATTATGTACTTTAATAAGAAAATAGTAGAAAATTTTTTGCATCCGACTGAAGGATTTCATCAAAATTCATCAATATCAGGAGAGAGAACTTTTATAAAGTCTACTCTTTCCATTATAGTTTTATTACAGGGGGCTTATCTTGGAGGTGGGACCTTGAAGACAACTCTATCGAATTCCCCTTCATTAATACCTCTTAGCCAGCCATACTACAACGCCCCGTGGTACTATAATGGAACAGAATCAATCTCCCCTTCATTCCAGGCAAGGATAATAGTTGATTGGATATTAGTTCAGATAGTCAGTCCTTCCGATTCTTCGTCTATTGTTTTTCAGAAAGCTGGGATACTTAGATACGATGGAAGGATCGTTGAGACAGATTTAGTTTCACCATTAAAAGTCACACTTCCATACGTAGATTCCATAGGGTTTGATGTTGTGGTTAGACATAGGAATCATCTTTCTATAAGAACACCTTCTCCCATTATATTCCAGGAAGGAGGATTTCATGCCTGGAATTCTACCCTCTCTCCCACCGCGGTTTACACAAACCCATATTTGATTGATAATTTTAACACACCGACATTTAATTCTTTCGGGGTTTACCTGATGTGGGCGGGAGACGTAAACAGCGACGGAAAAACTAGTTTAGCAACAGAGATTTCAGATAGAACATATCTAATAAATTCTCCAAATACCATAGGTGCTTTTAGAAGAGGCTTGGGGGGAAGTGCAGGGATTATCGTTTCAAACGTTTACAGTACCTGTGACACTAATTTTGCTAGAGGGGTAAGAACTTCAGGACCCTTTTTTGTAAATTCTACAACACTTATAAATACCGTTGCATTGAAATCCTACGGATCCGATCCTATTAATACTGTTTTTGAACACGTTTAGCCTATCTTATTAGGTTATTGCTAATGTGGCCTAACCGATATTCCGGATCTATTTCCTCGTCTGGATACCAATCCCTCATTTGAGAGATTGCTTCGTTTTCTTCTGCAAAATAGTAAGGATCTCCGTTTGCGTTTCTGACAAATCTGTCCTGGAAGTAATCATACTCATCAAACCATTGCATACAAACAACAGTTATCAAACCAGTCTTTGGTCTAGAATACAATCTAAAGTAAACTTCGTTTCCTCCTGGAGTTCCTGTGAATTTCATAAATTTATTTTAGATTGTGAAGACCTAGCAATTGTAATTAATTTTAGTGACGCGTTCTTTTCTCTAATGTTAAAATAGACTCCAAAGATCCTGAGTATAAACCCCTTAACATACCTATATTTCTTAAAATAGAAAAGCCAATATCTCAAACTTTTTATATTTGGATAATACTTTGGGTTTGTATAAGATATGTTGATTTTCATAGAATAGAAAAGTTAACTATGCTGCCAGTTCCGCATGTAGCATTTTGCTACTGTCCTATTGTTTCTGCGCTCTCAATTTCAAGACGTTTGGAGCATAGTTTTGTGACCTTAGAGGGAATCGAACCCCCACGCCTCTCGGCACTAGAACCTAAATCTAGCGCGGCTACCAGTTACGCCATAAGGCCAATAAAAAGATTCATCCATTTCCAAGTGGAATAAGATTGTCCTGAGTCCATCCAACTTAACGGAAGTATACCAGATTTCTATCTTTTGTGTTGATATCATCTTATCTTACAATGTAAAAACGTTCATGGCAACGATAGCACCTCTAAATTTTCCCTTTAGATAGATTTTTGTTTACCTGGCAACCGCGCAGTCCCAGGCTGCTCACCAGGTCTTACCCTGGCCCAAGAAGGTCCGATGCTACTTTACATCTTCAGTGAATCTCAAAGAACTTTTTGTGTGACCCTGGAGGGACTCGAACCCCCACGCCTTTCGGCACTAGATCCTCTTACCAACTACGACTTTCGTCGCTCTTCCGATTTGTGGTCTGGACTATACCTCAACCCTCGTCTTGACGTTAGGGCAATCTCCATCTAGTCTCTACACCTTCCCATTTCTGGGCTTGGCTCGGGATTGTCTTCAGCATTACCTGGAGGATTTCCCCGAATTTGAAGATTTTTGCATTTAAGAGTTTCTTCCTAAATGCTCTTGCTTTTCTTTGATCTGGACTTCGAATGATTGTGGGTTAATCCGTGACAGTTTTTACAAAGTATCTGCAGATTTTCCAATTTGTTATTGAATCTGTTACCATCGATATGGTGGAGATCCAATGGGATTTTTTCACCCATCCAAGAATCATTTTTACAAATTTCGCATCTTTCCTCTTTTATTCCGCTATCTATAAGTTTTTTCCTTAGTTTAGAGGAATCAATTGGAGTTTTGTCGTTTAAAAAGACAAATACCTCCTTTTTGTTAGGAGCTGTTCTGTATCCTTTCGCACCCATATTTCCTTGGTATTCTATACCGTTTCTTTTTAGGTGCGTTTCTAAAGTGGACGGTCTACATTTTAACTGTTTACACATCCAATTTTTTGGGCGATTCTCAGATACCCATTCTTTAATTTGGTCCAGTTTGTCAGATATGTCATTTCTCATTATCGTATATATCATACACGACGGTTTAAAAACTACCAAGTCTGACAAATTCAAAGAACTTTACGCAAAAGTCTAGCGCGTCTACCAATTCCGCCACAGGGCCAATAGTGTGCCTTCGTTTTCTGCCTCGTTCGAAGACACCTACGCAACGTAAGACAGTTTCGTGTCTCCTCTTACAATCGCTAATCATATCCTACACGAATCGGATATAACCTGACAGTGCCCAGGACGAGACTCGAACTCGTACGCCGTTTCCGGCACCACCCCCTCAAGATGGCGTGTCTACCAATTCCACCACCTGGGCAATTTGTGCAAAGAGCAGGATTCGAACCTACACGAGGAGTAATTTTTAAGTTGTCCAGCTCCCCTTGCCAACTTACAGCATACGGCTACCTAAGAAAATTGGCCACTTTTCTTTTTTTCGTCATCTTTGCGTTTGCTAGTCTTTCCTAGCCGTCAGGTTGCGCTCCTGTACTCGATTTTGGGTGTGCAACTCCACAATTGAACCCTAATCCTTCGGAATTGGTCTTTCCCAGCGTCAACTTTACGGTCCAAAGTGATAAGCAGGTTTAGTTGCGGACTTTCCTTCCCCTGAGTGACTCTTTTTATACGTAGTGAAACGTAACGGCACGTTATCTCAGCTTTTAACACGAAGCCACCGTGTTGTTAATCGTGCCCGGAGCGGGACTCGAACCCGCACGGCCCTTGCGGACCAAGGGATTTTAAGTCCCTCGCGTCTACCAATTCCGCCACCCGGGCAGTTAATGTTCGTCACTCCAAGTGTGTGAATAGCGTGCCATCTAACACTTTTTTCCTCTATCCCTTATCGATCATCTCCATCTTGGTATGGATGTTAGAAAACCCTTCTTAGTATACCTGACAAGTCGAAGGAAGCATACCATCTTATCAGGTCTAGAGACTACGCCTATTTCCTAAATGATCGAATCGAGCGAACATTATCACTCATCAAAGAACTAATGCGGAGAAGTAGGACTCGAACCTACACAAGGACCAGGCGGTTAGCCCATCTTATTGGGTTTGGGATTATGATCATTCCCTCTTTTAACTGCCACTGCGTATACCACTTCCGCCAAATCTCCATTTAAGTACGTGGAACAGGATTCGAACCTATGGTCCCTTATGATATCTGCTTCTCACATCGGGACGGAGGTTTTCGTTCATGAGCAGAAGAGAAGGCGTCTACCCTTCGTCAATCATATTGAACCAGACCCCCTCATTAAACCAGCTCTGACATCCTCGTATTTAAAAGATCTTTTTGTGTGATCCGGATAGGATTCGAACCTATGACCTACTGCTTAGAAGGCAGTTGCTCTATCCAGCTGAGCTACCGGACCGTTTTTATTTGTTTGTTTTACTCTGCAATTATATTAATATTTCCCGGAGATAAAAAAAATTACGAGAGTAAATTCAATAAAAAAACCTTAGGAGATACTCCTAAGGTTTTATTTTCTGTCTTTTTAGAAATTACTTCTTAGTCGTATCTACGGCCATGGTGTCTCTCAATAGGCTCAGTGAGTCTACCCTGAGGCTGTCCCCAGCTAAAGTACTGTCAGAAGCAACAGAAGTGCTGTCAGAAGTTGTACTCTTTCCATTAGATACGCTGTCGCAAGAGGCAAAAGCTAAAAGGGCAATCATACCCATCAAAAAAACTGATTTTTTCATCTTTAAAATTTCCTTTTTGTTTTTAATTTTAAGTTATACCCAAAATTATACAAATGTTTCACTTTTGAAACAGTTATCTATATATCTAATCTCTTTCTGATTTTTTGAACTTCTATTTACAAAGCGCATCCGCAACAGAAATAGCCCAAGGCGAATTGTGTTTACACCTTGCTTCAAGACCCAGAGACTGGATCAATCCAACAGCTGCTCTTAACAGGGAGTTGGACTGGAACTTAGGATCTGGGTTAAGATCTATGTCCACATAGTCTGGCTGTATACCATATTCCATGATAGTTTGAGCAACTTCTGCACTCAGTTCCACTTCCTTCCAGAGCCTTTCATGCTTAGACTGAAGCCTTGGGACTGTTAGCCTGTGGTAAAGAACGTGTCCTCCATTTCCTTTGTGGAGGACTACAACAACGGCAAATGTTGTATTCTTGGAAGTGTTGTGTGAATCACATCCAATATAAAGCTTGTGGTCCTTGTTTTTTTCGAACCACTGGGTAAGGTAGTCATGTAGATCTACCCTTTCTCCGTTTTCTAATTTTCTCCATTCCATAATGAAATTTCCTCCTTGATTAAATCTATATATTGATGAACATAAAGTTTCAGTTTTAAACCGTAATGTATGGGAAAAGAACGGAACAAAAAAATAATTTGGGTAAATGGCTGCTTTGACGTTCTCCATGTTGGTCACATAAGACTATTAGAATACGCAAAGTCTAAAGGGGATAAACTCGTGGTTGGAATAGATTCCGATCGAAGGGTTAAGATCTTAAAGGGTCCTGGCAGGCCAATAAACAATCAAGATGAAAGGGCTGAGACTTTAAAGGCAATCCGGTGGGTGGACGAAGTTGTTATTTTCGATGATGAGAAGGAGATGGTAGATAAAATGAAAGCGTGCGAAGCTTCCAAGATAGTTATCGGGGATGACTACACGGGAAAAAGAGTGGTCGGCCAAGATTTCTTAGAAGTTGAATTCTTCAAAAAAATAGCCGGATACTCTTCAACCCATATTATAGAAGAGACGTTTCAAATTAACGAGGACCGGATTTTTTGATTAATACGATTTCCCAAAAATAGTTGAGTTGTAGACGATCCCCTCATAAACCCAACATTTGGATTTAGTGTCATATCTCTCGGAGATCAGAATCTTTGTAGAAGTTCCGTATGTCTGTTTGCAGTATTTCTTTATAACATCATTATGAGATTTGGACTCTTTATACCCGTCCAAAATATAGTCTTCCCCGAAACTGTTTATGATCTTTCCTATCATAATCTGAGGCAGAGAATCCTTACTTATTCTCTTCTTTCTTTTCTCCCAACAAATAGTTTGCTGCATGATTTCAGCTTTCCCTGATATCCTCTCCTTTGTGATCTTAACTAGAGGACTGGTATAGTCAACGCAACAGGGATTTTTAAAGAATGAGGAATCACTAAAAAGTGGATAGTGTGCTCTCTCATCAGCAGGAATCCTTCTGTATAATTCTTCTAGAGATCTTCCTTTAGCAGATTCTTTTAAGACCCCTAAGAAATAATCAACCCTAAGGGAGGAAAGACTGTCCAGAGAATTTTTCCTTGGTACTCTGGACGTGTAATCAATAAGAGATTCACCAAATTTCTCTGACTGTGAGGGAAGATCAAATATAAAATAATTGGTCCCCTGAGACATCAGTTGATGTGAGATCAGAAGAAAAAATATGATGGACGATAACCTTTTCATTATGATGCAATTTAATGAAACATCCCGGAAACAAAAAATATTTTTATTTTTTGTTCAGTTTATCGAAATTATCACAATACCTCATCATATATAAAGCAAAAATGAAAAGCTCCACTAAAAAATTCATAGGGAAAACTAAATTCCAAGAGAAGATAAAAGAAATCTTCAAGAGGAAGAATGTTTCTTCAAAGAAGACAAATTCTACAAAGTCTTCTGTGGATAAGCAGCGCCAGCTGATGGAAGAATGGAGCGAATGGTACCCAGATTCTCCTCTGGATTAAACGTTAAACCTAACACTCTTTGAGTATTTTAGGTGAAGCCTTTTTATTTCCTTATTCTTTCTGCAGAGAGCTTTCCAGGAATCGTCTGTGGTTTCTTGTATTAACAGCGGGGCCAAAAGTTCAGCCTCTATTGCCTTTGCCTCATATGGGTTTTTCTTGTAGCCATACATCTTCATGTACCTGGTATACCATGGCCAAAATTGTAAATAGTGCTCGTATTCATGGAGGAGGGTAGATGCTATTTCCTTAAAGTTAAGGTGGGGTCCCACCCAAATTCTTATGGTGTTTGGAACATATTCCCCGATGCTAAGACCATTTTCACCTCCGGATATGACTAGATCGGGAAGGTCCCTTCTGTACTGGGATCTCCCCTTTTCGTAAATTACCAGGGTCCAAAGCCTTAGAATTCTTTCCTTGTTGATTCTTTCCAATTTCCATCCATAAATTTCCACCTATATATTTTTAGGTCGGGGGTTGGAAGTGTGGTTTATTTAGCTATTTTTTGTAAATATACGGTTTTTAATATTTCTACTGTTTTCTTGTTTATTTCTAATTTTTCCTCATCGGTTTTTAAAGAAAACATGCCTTCGGGGGAGTGTCTATAAATCCCTCCTGGCCAGTCTCCGCACCTAATCCTTCCTCTGAGGGATAACTCGAAATTCATAGTCCAATCTAAATAGGGGGTTTCCTTCATCCAATTTTGCATTATCCCGGGTAGATTTCTGAACATTCTTCCGAAATTCACTATGTTTTTTTCCAATAAATCCTCTGTTTCTACGTTAAATTTAAGAGGACATAAATATTGGATTTCGTCGGGTATTAAATTTCCGTCTATTCCTATTGCCCTACATCCCACGGAGTGCATGACAAAATCTGGGTGTGTTTCTAAAAAATATACCTGTCTTTGTAATTTGTAGGGGTCTGTGAAATAGTCGTCCCCGTCTATGTGTGCAATATATTTCCCCTTACTCTCCTCTACTAAAAACTTCACATTTTGATAAGCCCCTATATTTTCATTAGTGTCATAGATCTTAATTTTAGGCACCTCTTTATAGAACTGCTCTAGAATCTCCTTTGTTCCATCATTAGAAAAATCATCTCTTATTAGGATTTCGAAGTCAAAGTCTGTTCTTTGCGAAAGAACAGAATCCACACACTGTTTAATGTATTTTGAAAATTTGTAGCTTGGTATAATAACACTAAGGATCATAGATTTAATTTTTCACTCCTCTATTCCGATTTGTTTATAGTGTATGAGCTTGTTGACGAGTCGAATCCTAGATTTATTACGTGGAATCTCTTGTGAAATAGGCTTTTATATTTTTTGGACCATCTGATGGCAAAATCTAATTCCGTTCTCATATTGCTTCTGTCATAGTTGGTTGAAAATTCACCAATGCTTAGGAACCTTTGGACGTTGTGTGTTCCTGGTCTAAGTGTAAAACTTGGCCAGTTGATATAAGTCATCCAAAGATCCGGTATAAGGTTTTGTATCGCTGAAGTTTCGTCCATAAACAAATTACAATTTATAGGTAGATTTGGATCATAGTACCATTCCCAATAATCACCTACCTCTTTCGGTTTAATGTGATCCGGAAACTTTTTAAATGCTTGAGCAAATCCAGCATACCCATACTCTTCCCGTTTTTCTAAAAGGTCTATAGTCTCTTTAATACTAAAAAAATCTACAAAAAGATAATCGTCTTCCAATAGGAAGAAATAGTTAATTGAGTTTTTTTGTAGCTCTTCCCTTAGAAGGTTTAGTATTCTTGAATGTCTGTAGCTATCTTCAAAAGAATCGGGATAAAGATGGGTGACTATTTTCTTCTTTGTCGGGAAAATCTCTCCGAGGATCCTTTCCATCTCTATTTTTTCTGAATGCTCTGAAGAATCGTCAAAAAAGATGACGGTATCTATTATTTCCAAATCAGAACAAAAAACACTGAAAGCTTGCAAAACCCTTCTTAGAAAATGTAGTCTTTTGCAAGAAGTTACTGCTAAAGCAATTCGTTTATTTTGATACATCACTTTACTTTTTTTACGGGAACCCCAACGTAAACCCCCTTTTGAATTAAGTCCCTAATTACAACCCCGTTAGCACCAATTGTAATATCACTCACTACCGTCGTTTTCTCAATAATGGATGAGTTAGTTCCTAAATAAACCTTATTTCCAATCTTAACGTTACCTGAAACTATTGAGCCTGGCATAGCACTGAAATAACTCCCGATTTTACAATCGTGTCCTATTTGGTTTCCTCTATTTAGAATACAATGACTTCCAATGTCTATATTGGTGGTGAGTATACAATTTGCTCCGATAAAACTACCTTCTCCTATCTTGATGGTTTCTTTGTCCATTATCTGGGCGGAAGGATGTATAAAGGTAAAGAATTCCGTTTCTTGTGGAAGTCTTGAACAAATTTTCTCTCTTTCTACAGGATCAGCAACGGCTACCATCATTAAATATTCTTTCGGGTCGAACGAGCTTATCGGTAACACTTCCTCCTGCCAAGCATAAGCGTCATCGACAAAGTAAGTTATCTTGCCCCCAATCTGAGCTGCAACCTCTCTAGCATGACCACCATAACCAAATAAAGCAACCTTTTTACCGACTCTTCTTGGGCTCATTGTTTGTATATTTCAAATTTGGAAAGATCTGGATAGGGTAGCTCTAGATCTGGGTTTTGTTTTTTGCTACCATCAAGATTGTAAAATTGACTCATCAGAAGAAGACCTCTTGCTGCTAATTCTGGCATCATATAAAAATTCCATCCGAGCATATCGAAATGATCATCGTGATATGAACATTCTCTCCTTCCGCTAAATCTTGCCCTCTTAAACCATAGCATTGCTTGATAATCGTCGGTTAGAATTGCTCCGCCCTTGCTAAGCTTTAGTGTTTTATAAGGCCCAGTAAAAGACAAACACATGTGAGTTCCAGGCTCGTACATATCAGCAGTAAATCTTAGAGCAGAGTCTATTACATTCGTTCCTTTGATCGGATAAGCTCCTTTAATTGTTTTTGATTCGACTTTCTCAAATTCGATCTTTAATCCCGCATGAATTATTTCGCAAGGAACTGATGGATATGTTCTAGAGGGAATTCTCACCCTCTCATCGGTTATACTTTTCTTTATGTGGTTCTCGTAATAGAGAGAAAGAAAAAGTGCATTACTCATATTATCCAAAGCAACTGCATGGGGTGCTCCTGTATAATCACATAAAGCTTTTTCGAAATCCTCTGTTATTTTATGTACTCCTTGTGACATATTAATTAAATTCGATGTAATTTAAAATCTCTTTGTGACTCTGGGAATATAGATATTCCTCGCCCTCGAATACTTCTATATAGTCAAATTCGGGATCGCAATAAACATATGCCCAGGATCCTTTATGGGGTAAGTCTTGATAGTACTCCTGTATAGTTCCGTCGAATTTATGAAGAAGAATTTTTCTTTTTATATCCCTGTCGCAGTAGTTGTGAGAATATAAAACAAACCCATTTTTAGATCCGCCACTTCTGGCTTCGTATATTTCGCTGACGCATCCCCTATATTTGGAATCCATGTTACTCTGTGAGGTTACTGTGTTCCAGATAGTGTCAGGAAAATCCGAATCCATTTGGGATTTTCCACTCTTGATAATGATTTTTGAATATTCTTTGTCTGCCTCAAAGTGCTCGAATATGAAATTTTCCACTATTCTAAAATCCAGCTTCCCGGTAAAATCCATAAGAAATCTCTTATAATTTTCTTCGCTTCTTATATCCATAACGATGTCTAAGAAGTGATCAATCTCACAGTAAAAATAATGGAAAGAAACGTCCTTGGGGAAGTTGTCATAGTTGAAATAAAAAAGTCCCTTCTTTTTTTCTGACTCTACTTCATACGGAACCCTTGCTATTCTTTCCATGGAGAGTGGGCCGAAAATCGAGTCCGATTCTATCCTTTGGAAATGAGTATATCCTAATCTTTTACAGAAGTGTAAAGCATTGAAGAGGTTTATGAGAACCGAGAGTCCATGTTTCTGCAGTCCTGGCTTTATATTATGAACAGTGAAATCCCCGATCCGATGCCAGAAGTCTACCGGATGCACATCAGAATAGTTTTCTTTAAAAAGCTGGTTTCTTTTATCATAGAAGAAAAAATCGGTCTCTGCTATGATCTCTTTCTCTAGTGGGGTGTTGGAAATCACAAAAACGTCGTGTCCTTTATTTTTGAATTTTTTGACACATGAAATTAGATTGTTCTCGACTATTTTACTATCAGCAAAACAATCTATAATGGTTGCTACTTTCCTATTCATAAAAAAATGATAGACCAAAGGGGTCTATCATTTTACAACAATTCTGGTTATTATTTCGGTTATTTCTTAAATCTAATTTTAGCTTCTTGGAAATCGGAGTCGCTAAGTTCCCAGCCTTCCTTAGTTTTTCTGATGTGGTCTTGAGCTCCTTTCTTCGTTGGTTTTGAGGCGCTTTTGAAATATTCCTCCAGCTGCTTATAGATAGCTGGACTTATACCCGGCTTTTCGTTCTTCTTCTCTAGTAAGAACTCTTCGAAATTTTTAAGTGGTTCCATGTTTTAGTTTTTTATTTTTTCGATTATGATTTCTAGGTTTCCTGTTCCTTTTATAACTCTATGCCATACACCTTTTGGTATTTTTATTTTACCCTTCATCGGTATGGGTAGTTGATTATCAAATTGGAAAAGCCAGTCTGACTCTTCGGTCAAAACGTGAACTATTCTATCTTCATCGTCCCAGTGCCATAAGAGATCGGCTTCGTCCACACCCTCTTCAAAAACTCTTAAGACTGTTTGCACGTCTCCGTCGGATATTACGGTTTCCTTGAATGGAAATTCTTTTACCATGGTCTCTTAGATTTAAGCCCTAAAAGCTTTGCATACCTTCCAACGTTACATGCCCAATATCTAGGCTTCCATTTTGGTCCCGGATTGTCGCATCTCATTCTTTTTCTAAAAGATCTTGCTTTTTTCGGATCGTCGTTGTTGACTCTCATTCCGGGTTCACCAAATCCAACTTTAACAACGTTGCCTTTGTCGTTTTTAGTATACACTGCAAATTTTCTTGGTCCTGATGGAGTTCTGAAGGGTCTGTTCAGGTTTACTTTTTTCCCTCTTACTACTGCTTCTTCAAGCTCCTCGTTTTCAAAAGGAATCTCTTTAAGGTAATCCTCCTCGTTTAACTCGAAGGGAACATCTAGAAGAACTTCCTCTCCTTCGTAAATCCCTTTGAGCCCGGCGTCCGTGCTTATTAAGAATATGTCTTCGTCATCCAGTTCGATTTGTGCGGTCTCCCATAGGGATCGGGCCTCGTTAACAAGATCTAACCAGGCATCCGATTCTATCCTATAAACACTCTCCATTAGGGAGATCTTATTTTCTATGTGGTACTGTAGTCCCTCGCTAATTTGATTGGTTGGGTTTACTACAGATTCGAAAGTTTTTAAATATTTCATGTTATATGCTTACCTTATCTTGTAGATTCTTTAGTAGAGTTTCTTTCACCGCATCGAAAAGTGCTTTGTTGTCGATGTTAAATTTTACAGTGTCTTCATCAACCATTGCCGTAACATAAACCCCATTCTCGTCCTCTTTTACCTTATACCAAACTTTAGATTGACTGGTATCCATCTCTATTATACCCAATCTAGGATCTTTTAGATCCATATTATTGAGGGCTTGGGATATTTCAGAAAGGGTAAATCCGCTCCTTTTTTGTTCGGAGAAGTCCTCAAGAAGCCACGTTTTAAATTCCTTCATTCTTTATTATTCTTTTAGCGGGCTCTAGCCCCAATGGCTTATATATCCTTTAAAAAACGAGATCTGATAGATCGAAACATTCTCAATAAATTCAGTAAAATGCCGATTTTATTTTTTTTGGCCGGGTTATTGTAATACATTTGTCAAACAAATAAAAAATTATGAAAAAATTAATCTTATTTTTATCTTTTCTGACATTCTCAGTTTTGGTCTTCTCCCAGACGAAAAGCCAAACCGAATCTGTAAAGTCTGCAGTTTCTAATGTTCTAAAAGATCCTGCCCTAAGTGCACCATATCAGACAACTGTCAATCATGACGGTTACAAAAACGAAATCATGAAGGTTTTTGTTCAGGAGGACTATCAAACTATCCTGGACATCTGCAAAACCAAGGGATTCTCTAAATTCATGGTGGTAAAAGACAAAAGCTACATTTTCCCCGCATCCGAATCTGAGATTCTAACCTCTATCAAAGAATTCAAAAAATCTCTCCCAGATAACATCTCCCAAACGGCCGATTCTATCGTTGAGGAAACCCTATTAGGTGACAATAGCCGATCAGAGACCTGGAACTATACCAACAAGAAGGGACAAAAAGTAAGAATGACCGTTATGTTCATAAACGGACAGATAACCAATATCCTAGTTACGATCTAATCGTAACCCGAAACCACCTGCAATAAAAAGGACCAGTTAATTCTGGTCCTTTTTTTATTGGGTGTTTGTTTCTTTATGCTTTAGCTGCGTTCTGAACTGCTGTCTTCATCATTGCGGTGTTTACCCCTTCAACGTTAGCGTATTCTCCGAGAGATGCTTTAACGTCGAATGTGTTAAGAAGTCCATTGATGAATGATTTATAGCAAGTGTTTCCTGCGATAGCGGTCTTGGTGTTAGGATTCTTAGAAACTACTAAGAAAGATTTAACCAGATCCTCTAGAGATTTTTGCTGAATATCAGCGATAGAGGCTACGCCGGTGTAGATTGCGTAAGCGTCTATCAGTAATCTGTATGCGTTCTTAGCACATTCAGCTGGAGTTTTGAATATTTGAACTTGCTTAGATCCGCCTTCTACGTCGCCACCTCTCATTTTCTCGATGTCACCAAATTGGCTCCAAACTCCTTTGTGTCCTTCTGCGTAGTTATCGCCTCTGAACTCGAGTCTTGATGTCTTTCCCCCTACTCTTTTGTGTAGAGATACCTCGCCTTCTGATCCTATTGTGATGTAAGGAACTTTGTCTTCGAGAGCTATGCCTTCTTTACCGTACTGGATAACAATTCCGCCGGATCCTGGAAGTTCTTCTTCATTTAGGAATGATTCGTTAACGAAATCTTCAAAGCCTAATATTTTTTTCATACTTTTTGGTAATTTTATTTGTTGTTATAAACCTATATATCCAAATCTCTATGTCAAATATATGAAGGTTTCGGGTAAATCTGCTCCAAAATACCAGTCAAATGTTTTGTAATTCTTGCCTATCATCGAGAAAAGATGATTTTTTTGAGGAATGTGGGTTTCCATTGCTATTTTTCCAACTTTGGATAGGACCTCGGGATCCGTTAAAAAGAGATCATATTCCCCGCCCTCTATATCACATTTTAAAAAGTCTATTCTGTCCAGTTTATAGAGATCCATGACCTTCTGCAGATTCATTCTTAAGGGATTTCCCTTTTGACTCCATAACCAGCTCTGCTCAGAGTCATTTGGAAGAACCGAAGCATTTAGAGTTTGAACATTTGGAAGGTCTGCTGTATTTTCAACCAAACAGGAGTAAGATTCTGGGGATCCGTCGATGGCTATAACCTTTGAAGCTTTTTCGGCCGCCCTCCGAGTAAAGAACCCACAGTTTGCTCCCAAATCAACCACAATATCACCATCATTAATCTGACAATCCCACATTTCATAAACAGATCCTCGTGGGCTAAAAGTGAAGTAGTAGTTCTCCACAAACAGAAAATCCCATCCGAGTATGGATCCATTAATAGAATCGTCGTTCAGATGGGAGAAGTTTTTGTAGAAAAAATGGTTAGCCTTATCGTCGTATAGTTTCCAATTAAAATCCATGACTATTATAGATCCAGAGCATCTCTTGTTTTCACTTTCGTTTTATGCACATTGTTCTAGGTGCTGTTCTATTGCCTCCAAAGTAAGGACGAAGTGTCCACCCTTTGCAAAGTTTATCAAATTGAAACTCGTCCGGCACCTTATAGGTGTAAACCAATTTAGAGTTTAAATACATGCTGATCTTTCTTGCTCCATAGACAGGAATAAAATCAAGATCTATCTTCTTACCAACTGCGAAGCTTCCGACTAATATCGGTTCCTTCCTTACTCCTTGAGAATAACAATAAGCAGAAATCTCAAACACATCAAGCTCGACGTTGTATCTCCAGCCAAATCTCACCGAGTTATAGTGAACTGGATTTCTTTGGTCTTTTGGTCCTATCAGTCCAAGGGTAAATCCATATAGCTTATTCCAATCTAGCTGATCTTCGGTCTTCAAATCATATTTACATGATTCGGTGAATGCGAAACTCTTAGAGTGTTTAGCTCCTGTCACTATCCAGGGTAGACTTAATGAATAGTGAAATCCTTTTAGTATGATTGCCATTTTTTAGTGACTTATTTTAAAAATAAAGCCCCAACATATGCTGGGGCTTTTCTAAACTTAGATCTGTTTAATTACTTCTTCTTTGTGTAGCACTCATAAGGACCCCAGGTTATTCTGCACTCGTTTCTGAGGCTGTCCCAGATAGGCTGGGTTGTTCCTGTGGCTTTCATTGCTGCATCGTACTGAACCTTAGGAACGAATTTGTCGTTGTTCCATCTGATTGATGATGCCTGCCATTTCCATGATGCTAAAGATCCCGATAATAGTACAAATAGTAAAGCTCCAAATGCGATAGGACTGATGTCAGGGAACCAAGAAGCTTCGGTGGCTTTTCCGTAGAATGCCACAATAGCTAAAGCTAATAGTATTCCTGCGATCCACATCCAAACTTCATAGTCTGCTCTTTCTGAGGCGTAATGGTTGGCTTGTCCCCAAGTTGGGCTGACCATAACCAACGTGTCCATTTGCTGAACATTTTTTCCTAGTGTGCTGTCGTACTTCCATCCTGCTGCAACCACATCAGTTCCATGGATCTTGTTATCCGGTTTGTTGGGACCGCAAGACGCAAAAAGAAGGCTGATTGCAAAGATTAGAAAAATTCTGATTTTTTTCATAGTTTGTCTTATTTTTATTTTCTGAATTTATGAGGAAACATCATTCTAAGTTCGTGTCCCTGTGGGATGTCTTTCTTCCTTATTCCGAAGATTTTCTCTTCCGGGCAGGGATCTTGGCCGTCCATCTTGAATTTATTATTACATGCCCACGTCTCAATAGAACGCGTATAACCTTGTCCAACGCTAAAAGGGAAGTTTACCCCTGCATCATTCACGATGTTGCTTATACGGCCGCCTAATACGGTTATAACGATGTTCCTACCCTGTCTTGAGGTGAACGTGTGTTTTCTTTCATGGAACGATTCAAATAACTGGATGTGCTTCATTATTAGAAATAGGTCTGTTCGAAGTATAGAAGCTGGAAACGATCGTTGACATCAACGAGTTTAGCAGCATTCAGAAGATCGCTGTATTCGATAACAGATTCTTTCTGGATGTTTCTGAAAGTCTGTAAGAAATCGAAAGTCACTAGATCTTTTGTGAAGACGGTCAACGAGTTCTCGTTGTAGGCCTTCATCAGATAGTATTCGAAGTCGTAGGCTTTATTGATGATGTCAATTAAACCGCTGTACTCGTGCAGAGTCTCGGCTGGGGGAATGATAGCCACCACATTGAAATCCACGATGTACTCTTGAAGCATCTTGGCGTGATCTAATTCGTATGCAGCCTCTTTTTCAAAATACTCAGCAGCCTTTGCAAAGTTCTTATCTTTACACCAGTTGGATGCGCTTCTGTACATGTAGTGGGCTTTATACTCGTCCATGATTCTGGCAGTGAGCAAAGCCACAACTTCAGGAAGAAGTTGGTTGGGTTCTATTGGTTGATTAACTGATGTCTGCTGAGGAATCTGCGCTACAACAACCTCTTGAGGTGCTTCCTGAGCCACAACAGCTGGCTTTCTAGCAAATTCTTTAAAGAGTGGGGTTTCCTGATCCATATCGATCTTCTATTTTCTTTTATATATCTCAACAAAAAAGCCAGACACGTGCCTGGCTTTTGATATTTTGATTTGGGTTCTTAGTGATTCATTAAGGTGTTGTATAGACCTCTGGTTATTCCTGCTCCTATATTGGTCTCTTCTCCGGAATTGATCATTTTGGCAGCGTCCTTTATAGCCTGCTTTGTCATCTCTCCGTAGTTGCCGGTGGGCTTTTTGATCTTCAGAAATTTCTTGTCGATGAGCTTCTGCTGGATTTTCTTGATCTCAGATTGTCCTTCAGAATCTCTGGTGAAAACTGGGATATACTCTTTCAACCCCGCTTTAACCCAAGGGTTGTTGCCCTTATAAGTGATCCATTTCTTGGGATTCTGAAGCCAAGCATCAACCACTTTATCTCCAGAGCATCTGTAGGTGGATTTCACCACCTCGAATGTTCCGTTGGGCTTGGATTTGAAGATCTCCAGAACTCCGTTGGGTTTGTACTTCTTGTTGCCAGCTAATCCGGTCGGCATAATGGAGTCTATCGAACCGTCGTTGTTCAGATCGTAGTTGAACCAGCCTTGCTTTTTCACGCAGGGACACTTATCAAAGCCTTTGTCGTATTTAACCGGGGTCTGAACAGGTTTGCCCTCGATCCAGTGCCCCTTTCCATCCCAGTATCCGCCGATTCCCTTCTTGGGTTTTGGTTCGATGCTGGTAGCCTCGTTTAGAGGGTCATAGTTGTCGTATTCTAATAGATGTTCCATTCTTTTTCTGTTGTTTTTTTTTAGATCTTAACGTAAGAGGTTCCAGGCACAACCACGTTGCCTGCCTTGTACTTGGCCAGCATGTCTTTCCAGCTCATGCCGAAGGCCTTCTGCACGTGTGGAGCGTCCTTGAATTTCCAGTCTCCTCCCCACTCCCAGCCATTGGCTTTGAAGATGTTGATGACTTCCATCCAGTCGGCTTTGCCGTCCTTATCGAAGTCCACGTTGGTTTCCCAAGAGGCTGATTCGTAGATGCCGTCGCCGTTGGTGTCCTTTAACAGCACAATGTCCAGAGCGAGTCCATAGTTGTGGATGGATTGTCCGCCCTTGGCTTTGGTCACGATGCCCAGTCTTCTGCCGTTGGCGTCAAAGAGTCTGGTTCTGCCCTGAGCGTAGATTGCGTCCTGCTCGGCAAAGGTTCTTAGCGTGTAAGCAAATCTGCAGATGGCTCTGCCGCTGAGAGCCGGCACGATTTGAGATCTATAGATGTGCTCCACCTCTGCTCTGAGAGCCGGATGCAGCAGCTTTATTCTATCAAGTGTGAGTTTGTCTTCCATAGTTAAATGTTTTCTATATCTATCCTTTTAATCCCCTAAAATCTGAGAGATTGCGCTCAATCTTTCGTCCACGTCATCTAAAAAAGCCTTGTGCGGGTGTCTGAGGTCAACCTCCAGGAATTGCTCCACGTCCTTGGGATCTGAGACCACGTGAAATACTCCGGATCTCTTCTCCTCCACCGCTTTTCTGGTGCGATGATTGCCATCGATGAGCATCCATTCAGTCTTGCCGCTCTCGGGATCTCGAAACTTCACCACCAAGCCCAGGGGTCTTTTATAGTCGATCTTCATGTCCCTCACCTTCTTCGGATCCGCGACGTTGAACTCGGGATGGGCGAGATAGTGCATAAAATCAGGGGTGTAACTCTTGAGCTCGCTTTTGATGCGACCGTGGCGGATGAGATTGTAAGCCTTGGAGACATTGAATCTGTACCGACCATGGTAGGCCGAGAAGATCTCGTCGCTCGTCTTGGCTTCAAAGAGGGCAAAAGGTATGATGTGGTGCATTAGTTTATGATCTTTCTGAGGAAGGCCATTCTCTCGAAGTCCTTGGGGGTGAGTCGGCTGTGAGCTCCGGAGTCGGACACCAGAGTCGCGGAGTCGTCTGTCACCTCTTTCACGGTTAACCACTCTCCGAGTTTAAAGATCAGATCCCCGGGATTGAGATCGGAGAGGGCTTCAACCTCCTCCACCTCAAAAGGCTCGTTGTAGCTTTCAAATAGTTGTAGATGTTTCATGCTGTATATATTTGTTTCTCTGCTGTCTTCTCTCTTCTTGATACGTTGTTGATCAAATTTTTGGGGGATTAGCAAAGAGCACGTGATTAACCCGGTTCACATCTTCATAGTCATCGCTCTCAAAGGGATGATAATAGTCTTCATCCTCCGGAGAGTCAAAAAGATAGAACTCGTGATTTGCAGGCTGGAAGTTGTCTATGTCCTCCACGTCCTCTCCGATGGATATTAGAGTCTTGGTCTTAATAGGATTAGGGGTTAAGCCCCAATAGATCTCAAAGAGATCTTTATTCCCCACCATCTCAAAACTTATCTTTCCAAGAACGGATTTTAATTGGCTCTCGGTTTTAACCCCAGCAATCGATTTGATAATCTGATTAGCTTTAATCTCACTGGGATCTATCTCGGAGCGTGCCGCTTCGGGGTTGATGTCAGGATTGCTGAAATACTCAGTTACGTTAAACACTGTTTCATAAATGCGATCTGAAAGCACCTTCATAGCGTTTTCCACGGTGGGCTGTGATATCGAGTAATAGATATCAAAGACGTGAGGATAGCAATCCAGCTGGCGGCAAATAACAAGGAGTCCGAACTTATTGGGATTAACAACGCTTTCAAAGAGTGAGTAAGGTTGTAGATGTTTCATGCTGCTATATATTTGCTTCTCTGCTGTCATTCCTCTTCTTTAGACATCTAAGTCTAAGGCGCGGGTAGGGATCCTCAGTTTGGACCTGCATCCCCCCGGGGCCAAAGTTTGGGCCGGGATCCCCAAAGGGTCTTCAAACCCCGCCGGGGAGTTTTCTGAGAGGATTTTGACCGGGGCCGGCCACCAGGGAGATTAATCCGTTAGAATTTGATGTGAGAGACATCAGGAGGATTAGAGAACAGCACACGATTCACACGCTCCACATCCTCAGGAGTCTCAGAGAAGATGAAGTCATCCGTCTCGGAAGCCACATAGAAAGCGTAGGCAGCAGGCTGGAAGTTGTCTATGTCCTCCACGTCCTCCCCGATAGCAATTAGAGTCTTTGTGCTCACTGGATTGGGATGCAATGCCCAGTAGATCTCGAAGAGTCTGCCGTTGTTACCCAACTCCAGCCCGAGATCAATCATAGCATTCTGAAAGGCGTCCTTGGTGTGAGCAGAGCCCAGTGCTCTGAGAATCTCTCTCACCTTCTTCTCCTTCTTCTGCATGAGCTGAGACTGAAGAGCTCCATAGCTGGAGGGAGAGTAGTCGGTCTCGATGATTTCAAGCACATCGAAGATCGTGTTCCCCAGCATCTGGGAGAGCTGCCTCAGAGCCAGAGTCATGGTGGGCTGACTGAGGCTGTAGCAGACGGCAAAGGGATCAGATTCATAGACTCCCTGCTTCCGGGTGTTCAGGATGACACAGAGACCAAAGCGGTTGGGGTTGGTCGTGGCCTCGAATAGAGAGTAAGGTTGAAGATGCTGCACGTGCTATATATTGCGTTCAAAGATCACGGAGAACATCGTGGTGTCTCCGGTGTGAGTGTACCCCTGAGAGATGATATGATCAAAGGCCTCCTGAGGAAACGGATGCTCAGTGGAGATCAATTCGATAATAATCAGAGACGGCTGGACGAACGCGAACGGAAAATCGAATATCACCTCCTTGTCCATGCCCTCGAGATCCATATTCACCACCTGCAGCTCCCGTAGCCCTCTACTAACAATGAAGTCAGAGATAGTAGTGGTCCTCACCCGCTTAACGTCATAAACGGCTTCTAATGGCTTACCAATTAACCGGCACACGATCTCCGTGTTCTCCTTGACAAACGTGGAGGTCTGAGGAACCCAGAAGGGATCGTCGGGATTGGATTTGGCTAGATAGAAGTCTTTGATTCCGCTCTCGGTGTGGATGCCGACGTTTACATAGTGATGGGCTTCCCCAAAGTTCTGGCGACAGGCACCCAACATATAGGGATTGGCGTCCACGAAGTAGCCACGAAGAGAGTGATCTAGAATAAGGTCTTTGATGGGATCGTTGGTGAGTCCGTCATAGCAACCAAAGTTGATGAAGGTGCCTCCTGGAGAGATAGTCATGACCTATATATGAGTTGGACATGAACTTGGACAGCATGCCCAAGCTTTTAAGGAATTGGAAGGTGAATCAATTGGTAAACCAACGGTTCCTGGCCCTGAGCCTTTGTAGGACCGTTGGCTATCCCCATACGCGAGGGCCCCTTTCCTAAGCCCCTAAAAGCCCCCTTTTTACCCCCCTAATTAGGGGCCCCTAAGCATATACTATCTAAGCCCCGGTTTGGGGTCCCCTAACTAGGGCCCTTTACAGGGGGTTTACCCTAAATAGGGGGGAGGACCCCAAATTTACCCCCCTCCAAGGCCTGGAGGCCCCCCGCGTTTTACGGGGTCTGCAAAAGCCAAGTAGCTGAGCAGCTGGAAAGAGCCTCCGAACCGCGGGCACCCGAGGGGCCAGTCACCCCTCCATCCCCATGGGGTACCCCTTCCCCCCTTGGGGACCAGCCCCAGGATCCTCCCTCCCCTGGGCTCCCGAGGTCCACGAGCAGAGCAGCTATTCCTAAAACTCCTAGATTAGGCCGAAACCGTGGGCAGCGGTTCGGGTCCTTTTCTCAGGGCATTTTGGGTTTTTCTCTCTTTTCTCTCTCTTTCTCTCTCTTTAGCTCCTTAGCCAAATTTGCAACTTTTTGGTAAGCAATGCTCTAGCTTCGGAACCGCGGGCGAGGAGGGCTGATTGTTAAAAGATGCTGTCCAAACGTTAGGATGCTGAGGAATATTTTTTTATCCGGCCCGGATTCTGTACCTTTGAATCTTTTTGGCCCGCGAAAAAAAATTGGTAAAATGAAATCTAAGATTGGTAAACGGGCCGGAACCGTTGGCAGCGGTTCCAGCTAGAGCAGCAGCTGAATTTGCTCTTTTCTCTTTTTTCTCTCTAGCTCTCTCTATGGAACCGCGGGTGGGTGCTAACCGTTAAAAGATCACACCTAAGCGTTAGGATGCCGAGGAATATTTTTTTATCCGGCCGGGATTCCGTACCTTTGAATCTTTTTGGGCCGGAAAAATTTTCTTCTAAAACTTTACATCTGATCGGCTCTGGGCCGGAACCGTTGGCAACGGTTTTACGCTAGAGCCTGATCCAAGAATTCCTGAGCACAAAAAAAGAGCCTGAAGAATCAGGCTCTCGGCTTTGTGTATTTACGGTTTGAGTTGCTATGAATTATACGGCTTCACGTGTTGGTCTGTCTCGGGGTTGAAGGGTCTGAGCCGGCCCTCGTAGAAATCAACCACCCACTCCATCGGTTCGCCGTCCTCTTTGAGGAGCTCCTGTTTGAAGTTCACCTCTGTGATGTCCCGGGAGTCGGCGGCCGACTCAAACACCCAACGCCGGGCCTGTTTGATGAGATTAGTTTCCATTGTAGGTTCTTAAGAAGTCATCCAGAATGTCGATTACTGCGAGGGAAGTGACGTAGCGTTTCATGTTGTTTTGTTTTAGGATTCAAATGTACGGAAACGGTTTGAGATAAAAAAATATTTTTCGTCCTATCTTCCGGCCGCGTCCGCCTCGTAAATGAAGTTCAACAACTCGATCGAGGTCTTGAGGTTGATGTGGTCCTGTTTAATCCACATGTAAACGAGTTTGATGCGGGTGTCCTTATCAGGCTTCTCCATCACCTTCTCTATGAGTTGTTTGATCATGGCCCAAATGTAATCAAAAGGATTGAGATAAAAAAATATTTACGCCTTTTTTTCCTTCTCCTTCGCCACGAGCTCCTTGTACTTGCTCACCAAGAAATCCATGATTTCGGTGTCGTTCATGACGATGAGGCCGAACCGTCGGCTGGTCAGAACCAGGGCTTGGATCTCGTTCCGGAAGTGGCTCTTCAGAAATCGGGCTGTGACCGGGTTGAGGTTCTCCAACGCCGCCACCTTCAGCAGGTAGAAGAAGCGGTCCCGGAGGTTCATTTTCTTAATCTTGGCTCTGAGAGAAGCTCCGCCGAACCGACGGAGCTGGGTCTGAATTGATGTGTATTTCATTATTTGGATTTAGATGATCGGGAAGCCCCGCCGGTGAACGCTCCTATGCCGAGGAGGAAGCCAAAGAGGTACCAACCCCCGTTGTTGTTCATGGCGTAGACGGCGATGTCGTCGCTGAAGAGGTAGCCGATGAAGGCAATCGGTGCGATCATGCCGTGCCAGAGACCACCCCAGAAACCGTAGGTGTGCTCTCCCTCGGGAAATGTCACCTGAGCCTTCGAAACGTCGGCGCAGCTGGAGGCCGAGAGGGCGATGATGATCAGGAGGATGATGGCCATCCAGAACATGGTCCGGTTCTTGTCCTTGAACGGACGCTTGCGGGGTTCGTTAGAGTATCCCATTTTTATGGTTTTTAGGTTTAGGAATGATGCCGTCTTCGATGAGCCGGTTCCAGTCTTTACGCTCCGAGTACTGACCCGAGAGGTGACCGAGAGCGAAGGCTATGACCGCGGTGAAGAGGAATGCTAATTCTATCATAGTTGTTGTTTGAGAGTCAAATGTAAGACTTCCTGCCGAGATAAAAAAATTTTTCTCGGATTAAGTTATGGTGATTTGATTGGCCACGTTCGGGGAGATGTTCAGGAAGTTGGTCACCGAGGTCACCTTCCTCACCACCAACCGGTCACCCTCCCGTGGGATGTAAACGTCGATGCGCTCCCCGTTGTCGAGCTCGAATTGGATGGTGGTGTCCTTAGGCAGCTCCTGCTCGGGAACCGGTGGATTGCTCATTCTTCTATCCACGTCCTTGATAGTGATTTTAGCCATGTTATGTGTTTGAGAGCCAAATGTACGACTTCCCGTTTGAATAAAAAAATTTTCGGGAGAATTTTTTCTCCGCCGGAAATCAGACCAGACCACGGAGGAGCCACGCCGCGGAACCGTTGGCCACGGTTCAACCCTCTTTCTAGAGTATTCCAAGAGTCTTTCTGAGAGTCTAGAGAAGTCTCCAGAAATCCTCAGATCAGACCAGACTGCTCTCAGCCCCGAACCGTTGGCCACGGTCCCATGGTTAGCACACGGAGAAAGCAATAGCTTTAGCAACAAAAAAGGCCCTTTCGGGCCTTGGTTGGTTTGCTGTTGGTTTTTCTTACCAATATTGTTTCGCGTCCACCTCCGTTGCATCCAGGTCCCTGAGCTTGGTGAAGGTGTGGCTCAGAAGGAGGGTGGGGATGAAGCGGGTATCGATGATGATGACTTTGGCTGCCGGGCGGAGGATCACTGTGTCCGGTGCGGTCTTGGGCAGTGTGGTTAACACCTTGTCTACCATTTGCTGGAAGGTTGAGCCTTGAGTGGGAAGGCTGAATGCGCGGTGTTTGGGAGTTACTGAAGCTTTCATATTTGTTTGTTTGATGGAGTAAAAGTACGACCTTCCCACCAGATAAAAAAATATTTTGGTGAAATTATTTCACCTTTTCAAACCCCATACTCTGGACCTTCTCGTAGAGGTTATTCAGCTCCGGGTAGTATTTGAATTTATATCCCTTGCCCATGATCAGCTGTTCGAGCTGATAAGAGTTGGCGTTCCCGAGGTTTCGCAGGATGCCGTCCTCTATGTTTTTGTGAATCAGGGCGGTGCCCACGTCACAGCCTATAGCCCTGGCTCTCTCCGTGGCATCCACTATCGTGAGCATAGATGAGATGGACTTGTTGAGGCTGTCTACCATCTCCCGGATCTCATCTAGCTGTGCTGCTGTTAAAGCTATTCTCTCTTCCATGATGTAAATGTAAGCATTCCTGTTGGGATAAAAAAACGAGACGTGCGAGACCCCGCCCCCTCGCGGGCGCATGGTATCTTACTACCATACTATGTTTTAGGGGTCCCCTCCGGATAAAGGTTTTTTCCACCCAATTGGTAGTAGCAGTCGAGGAGTTCTGCTCTGGCTTTCTCTTTCAGCCATTCGTGCTTTTTCCCATGAATCTCAATCCAAAGCTTTACCGGAAGCTGGTTCCACACCTGCTCGTTGTCGTGCAACTCCTTAGCGAATCTGCCCATGCCGTCCCAGGTCTTGGTGTCCTCGTGGGTTTTAAGTTCGTCCGCACTCTTGACCTTGATGTCAAGCTTCTCGCCGATATGCTCGGCTACTAAAAACATTTCGAAAACTTCCTGGTGGATCTGAATGCAGTTGGACCGCATTGTATCAAAGTCAATTGCTCTTGCCATGTGATGTTGTTTAGAATCCAAATGTACGACTTTCTGTCCAGATAAAAAAATCTTTTTGGAAATCACACAGCTGATCACACCGCGGAACCGCTGGCAACGGTTTTACGCTGAGGCTGATCCAAAACTTTGGTCACAAAAAAAAGAGACTCATCGCTGAGTCTCTTCGTTTAAAGCTCTTTGGTCTTAAGCTCCTGGTCCAAGATCATCCGTCCTTTCGTCTTCTTTTTCAGGCTGAGGTTTTTTCCAGATTTCATACAGCGCAAAAGCGATAAGAATCAATGCACTGTAACCAAGCTTATCGATGTCCGGGGTGATGTAGGTCTTATCCCCGAGGTGGCTGTAGTGAATCGTTTCCACGTGCGGGAAGGCAAACGGCGGAATTAAAGAGAGAAGGAGAGCTGATAAGAAAATTTTTTCAATCTTGTTCATGTTCGTTTGTTTTAGAATCCAAATGTACGGATTCCGATTGGGATAAAAAAATTACTGCTCGAAAATTCGAACCCTTTTTTCGTTGAGGTCGTCCTGGAAAACTGAGACAATGTTCTCGTCGGGAATGTCCTCATAGGCGTCGAACTCGTCGCCGAACTCGTCGGTGCCATCGGAGTTGACCAGGAACTCCACGTTGCTGCCGGAGCGGGATTCGGGCTGAGCGTTTTCGTAGACCGATTGGTCCTCATCGAAGGCTCCGGTGAATGACTGAGGATCGGCTACCTCGATGCGGTATTTCTTACCAAAGGAGATTTCGTCAAGTTCAAAGATTTCTTTTGCCATGTGATGTTTGTTTTAGAATCCAAATGTACGGATTCCCTTCCGGATAAAAAAATTTTAATCGAGATTAGGGTAGTCCACCTCGTTATCGATTTTTTCTTTTATCCTCTTGTAATCCCCGGCGAAGATGATCCAGATTGCCACCCCGAGGAAGACGATGCCGAAGACGATTTGATCAAAGGGGGAAAGACCTTTGATGTCCTCCAGGAAGAGAACAACTGCGCAGAGGATTAAAAAGTATGCGGCGACCAGGGACAGGATACGTCCCAATTTCTTTTTATCTTTCATGTGTTAAAATTGTGATATTAAAGTTTGCCAAAGATTGATGTGCAGGTGAAAAGCGTTGATGAGAGCGAAGGTGAGGATGCAGGCAGACATGAATGCGTCAGCTACGCGGAACGCGGGATACTTCTTGAACGGCGAGGCCAGGACTGTTCCCCAGACCAGAAGGAATCCGAAGATGAGCCACTGGCTGCTCATGAGACCGACGATGCACCAGACCGTGTAGAACATATTGAAGACGGCGAAGAGAACCATGTTCGTGCTGTAGTCCTTGTTGCCGTCCTTCTCCATTTGCTTTATGCGTTTCACGCCCAAAATAACGGTGTAGGGATTGGCCATCACCCAGAATTCGTAAATGATGAATGCCACGACGGGCAGGAAGAATAAGACTTTGAGTAGCATGTTTATTTGTTTAGAATCCAAATGTACGAACTTCTCTTCAGATAAAAAAATAATTTGGACGGAATGTCCACATTTATGTCCAAATAAAACCAGTGTCCTCCGGCCGGAACCGTTGGCAACGGTTTTACGCTAGAGCCTGATCCAAAACTTTGGTCACAAAAAAAGAGACTCGTCGCTGAGTCTCTTCCGTTGGCTCTCACTGGAACCAACTTTGTATAAGGCTTACCTGCCTGTGGTCATCCTCCGAATATGGCCTGAAACTCTTGTTCGAGTTCACGAGCCTTGGAGGGTTCTAATTTGCATGTTTCCTCTTCTGAGCCGATTCTCCATTCAACGTATCCTCCGGGGTAGTGGTGCCTCTCGTAGCGAACGTTGTATGGGACCTGCCATTTGGGATCAGGGTCTCTGGTGAGGTAGGTCTTTTGCACGACCGTGATTTGAACCAGATTCATTTCTAACACTTCCATAAGAAAAAGATTTTGGGTGGGCCCTTTCGAGCCCACCCGGTTTATTAACCCATTACCAATTGGTCTTCAGTGGTGTAGTAGGTGCGCTTTGATTTTTCGCGCTTAACCCTTAACATATTGCTGTCGCCGAGTTTGGTAACTTCCACCGTTGCACCGGGGAGGATGTTGTTCGGCTTGCCCGCCATGGTTTTGTTCATGTAGATGGCCAGCTTGGCGTTCAGGGTCATCAGGTACTTCTTGTTGGACTCCAGCTGAGCGGGAGTGGGTTGCTGTTCGGGTTGAGCTTCAACTTGCTTTGCTTTAGGAAGGAAGCGGCCGGTTTTAGGATCTCTTTGTGCCATAGTGTTTGTTTTTAGAAGTTGTTGTTTGTTTGTTTGATGGTGTAAAAGTAGGATTTCCTCGTCAGATAAAAAAATTTATTGGGAGTTTTTTTCTACCTTTTTTTAGCCACCCGGGAATCGTATTGGTCCACCAT
>JACCDX010874051.1_pt1 | contig 45736 bp, 54 predicted proteins | sample 7449681 | NCBI WGS metagenome assembly JACCDX01 (sample SAMN15323450, study PRJNA562643) | freshwater metagenome | isolation source: river surface water | place: USA:Blue River Watershed | collected 2017-08-18
AAAAAAAAAAAAAAAAAAAAAAAAAAAAAATAAAAAAAAAAAAAAAAAAAAAATTAAAAAAAAAAAAAAAAAAAAATTAAAAAAAAAAAAAAAAAATTTATAAAAAAAAATAAAAAAATTAATAGGATATAACAGTTTTTACTTCATTTTTAGACATTAATTTATACATTTTATAGATGACATAAAAAATAACAAATCCAACAATAAAATATAATACTGAATATACCACTTGTAATACCTTATTTTTAGTATCATCATCCATACTACTATCTCCTGTATTTGTAGGACTATCATTATCAACAACTTCACCATATTCACCAGTTGGTTTACAATCAATATATATTTGGTCATCTCCTAATTGATTATTACTTGTTGTACCGTTTACATTGTAATATACAAGTCCTTTAAATTCACCTGACAAATGTAAAGGTCGAATCATTTTACCTAATTTTTTTAACATAAATGTATTGATAGAAACAGATCCTTGTGATGGATTGAATACAACATAATTATATATAGTTCTGCTTGTACAGTTCCATATTAAATTATTTTTGTAAAAATAATACGGACATTTGGGTATTAAATTATTTAAATTAAAATTAGGAATATTAATATTTGATTCATCTTCACCTTCTGATGGAATTTGATCTACAATTTGATTTAAATAAGTTGGTTCATTTGAATCAGAACCAATGATAGGAATACACACAAGTAGTCCTTGACCACTTTGACTTGTGTGGAAAACAATCATTTCAGCATCTGCTTTAGATCCATTGAATTTATGTAATGCTGGTTTAAAGATATTAATATATCGAGGAGTATATGACATAGAATTAAATGTAACCTGACTTGATCCATCATAGGGAACCATAACATAATGTTTTTCATTTTTAATTCTACATGTACTATTACCGTAATTGTACCAATAAATACATTTAAGATTACATTTATTAGGATTATTTGTATTTATATTAGGTGTATTACAACTCATATAAATAAAATATATATTATATTTATGTCAGGTTTAAATAATCCTAAAATATATGCTAGTATTAATCCAATTCCCTTAACCTTTGAAGAATTTGGAAATAAATTAAACATAATACAATCGGATTATATAAATCGTAAAAATTGTGAATGTGATCATGAACAAGATATGTCAAAATTAAATAAACTGTCATTACCACAAACAGAATATACAAATGAAGAAACCCAATTAGATGAGTTCAGTGAAATTGACAAAGACATTAAATTTACAAATGATATGATTAATCAAATACAAGAGATTAAAACTAAAATAGATGAACATATGAAAAGTTATAAAGAATTAATTGATTCTACAAATGAATATAAATCATCAGGAGGCACTAATGATGTTGAAATGAAATCTTTTGGACCTCCCAAAGTATATGACAATAGTTCTGATGAAGAAGAAGATACAGATGAAGGTATGGCAATGAAACCAATAACAGATCTTAGAAAACCTGTAGAATCATTCAACTCTAGTCAAGGAACTGTTATTAATAAAGATGATCCAGATGAAGGAATTGAACTATCTACACCAAGAGATCGTAGACAACCAGTGTCTATTAAACCAATTCAAGGAAATAAAGACCTACTTAACTCATTAACTGGAGATATAAAGGAATATGATGAAAAACCTCTAGAGAAACTAAAATCAAAATACAACACGGTGTTTGACGGTCTTATTGATGAAGAACCTAAAGAATATAATCCAAAAAAACCGATTGTAGTAAATTCAGTTGTAGTTAATAAACGAAATTCTAATGTCCCAATTGTAAATAATGTCCCAACTGATGCTGTAATACCAGATTCAAACCCAATTGTAAATAGTGTTCCGGCTGATATATTAAAATCTAAAATACCTAGTAAACCAATTGAATCTGAAAATTCTACCCCAATACCAAAGGTATATCATAATAAAATAATCATTTTCCCTTCTAGAATGATAGATGTACCTAAAGAGTTTAATCGGATGTCAGATTATAAATTATTTATAAATTTAGTATATGATTCCTTAATAAAACAATATAATAATTTATTAGAAGTATTAAGTCATTTGAATGATCCACGTATCAATAAAATAATGAATAAACAATATCCAAAACATATAGATACATATACTGAACTTAGACAACGTATAAATCATAGTCCAAAAGAATTACCAGAATCTCTTATGAATGATATATCAGAATTTATAAAATTATTATTATCAGAAAATAATGGATTATTTCAATATTATCATTATTTATTTAGATGGACATATGCTGTTTGGAAAATAAATACATATACTTCTTTATCTGAATTAGTGAAAACAATAAATCAAGATGATAAAATAAAAATACTAAATACATTTATTCATACTCATTATTCTGGATTTTCAAATCCACAACATATTGTATATAATGATGTATATACATTAAAAGAAAAGATTGATACATATGAATATGTTGAACTATATAAACATTTAAAAGTAATGGAAAGAAAAATAAATGAAACTATTGCTCCACCAGTAATGACAACTGAGTCTACCCCTGTGTCTACAAAAGTATTATCATCTACTAAAAAATCTTCTAACATTTCATCAGAAAAAAAATTAACCATGGATAAAATGATAAAAACAATGAACGAAGCAACCAGACATGACCAAGAACATAATGAATTTATAAAATCAACGAATATACAGGAAGGAGGTAAAAAACGTAGAACACGTAAATGGTATAAATTTCAAAAAAGAGCCATTCGAAATACAATGAAATATTTAAAAAATCGTCAAAAAAAATATTAATTTATTTATCTAACAAATCAACTAATTTTACTCTTGAAATAGTTAAATCAGATAATTCTTTATCACGAGCTGATTTAATTGATGGAAGAATAATTTCAGATTCACTAAGCCACTGATTACAACTATTAAATCGTTCTGTAATATCTTCACGATCAATAGGAAGTTCACCTTCACTTGGAACAAAGGATAATACAGTCGACCACACAATTTTGGCGCGTTCAACGCTTTCTTTCTTTTTTAAAATAGCATTAATAATAGTCTCATAGTATTCAATTCTTAATTTAATTTCGTCATCAGTTTTTTTAATCTGTTCAAGAATGTCATCATGAGATAACGATGACATTTTTGTGGTATAAAATATATCATAAGTATAGAAGTAGTTCAATTTTATATAAAAAAAAAGAAGATGAACCTTTAACAATTCATATTCTTATTGAAATTTTCAAACTCAATTGCCGAGTCAAATGATGACTCAGTTGGCTTTATGTTTTGATCTTTTCGTATGGCTTCGATCGAAGCGTCCAACTCGAGAATCCATTCTTTGCATGAATCAATTCGCTGAGCGACATCCTCTCGATCAATATCATGTACTCCTGGAAGAGAATAGTTTAGAATCATGCAAAGAGTGCGTAGAGCATACTCTGCATATTTCTTCCTATTTTCAAGATAGTTGATCCTTATCTCAAATGTATCAAAAGATGAATTGGTGTCAGGATTAATCTCTTCAGGAACGGATGCCATGTTGAATTTATTATAGATTATAAATAAAGATATATCAATCAATTTTATTAAATGATTACAAAAAAAATATAAAAAAAAATAATATTTATATTTACGATAATTCATCTAATTCTTCAGTGTCAGAATCATTTTGTTGAATAATAGAAATACCACGCCATTGTGGTTTATTGGATGATTTATTACCAAATTGTTTTGTAATATAATCAAATAATTCTTTACCCTTTGGTACTTTACGACCTTCATGCAATGCCCACCAGTCTTTAAATTGTTCATATATATCTTTTTCTTTTACAATTCCTTCAGGATCTTTCTTAATATGTGTCTTAATAAATTCAGCATAATGATCTTGATTCATACGATAATTATTTGATTTTGCCATAACTAATTTACAATCAATGACATCACCACCTGTTTTATAAGCACGTTCAATGAGCATGCTCATAAATACTGTTTTCCATTGTTCAAATTTAATATCAATATTTTTGTCAACCTTAAATTGATAGGGTTTACTTTCATCCCCTTCTACAGGTGTTTCAGTAAACAATGACATAAAATCACATACTCGAATACGTCTCCATGTGCCATCATCATTACTTTTAATATCAAATAATGTATTTGTGCATACAACTAATTTAAATTGAGGAATGAATGTAACAGTATCTTTGAACAAAGCACGACCTTGAATAGGATCACCTCCAGTAATTTCTTTCATAATACCTTCATTAATTTGATCTCCAACAGATGGCTCTTGCATAACAGCATAACGAGTTCCCATAAGTTGAACAATTTCGGATGAAGTACTACCAATACTATTACGTTTTTGAGTGATCAAAGTAACAGGTACAGTGCCTTTGTACTCGCCTAAAATTTTAGACATAAGTTCAACAAATTTACTTTTACCATTACGACCAGCACCAGTATAAATATTAAAGGTTTGATTTGTATTTTTACCTAATAACACAGATGCAGCATGATCCCACATATAATGACGTAATTCTTGTACAGGAAATAACTGTTCCATGAAACATAGAATTTCTTCAATGATTTCTTTATCTTTGACTGGATCATGTTTAACATATGGAATGTTGGTACATTTTGATGTATAATCTTCAGGTAAACCTTGTCGAAAACGACGTTCATTAAAATCAATCACACCATTAGTAAAACAAAGGATATGATTCTTACTATCCAATAAGCTAATAAAGTCTCGAATGTAGAATAAATCACGAGCTTCACGCATGACATTATTTTTGAAAGTTGTCTTTTTTAAATCAATACAGATTGCACTCAATCTTGTAATTTTATTTTTTAATATATTTGCACGTTCTGGTTCTGCTTCAACATCCATTGTATTATGTTCAACACGTAACACATGTAGTTTCTGTGTATAAATACCAAATATTCCTTTTACAGAACTAATGTGTTCACGTAATGAAATACCAGAATCAGATTCAATCCAACGTTGGTTGTTGTATTCATACCAAATATTATTTTTGATACTTACACAAACATATAAATCTTTGTACCATTGATGCAGTACAACAGCAATATCATATTCAGTTGCAGAACGAATTGACTCATTCACATAATAATCAATACTACTGTCTTTGATTCGTTTGTATTCTTCAGGATTTTCATTTTTAGCCCAATACATGATAGATCTAGATGTTAAACATTCATCATTTTTATGATTCCATGAACACCATTGAGTATAATAATAAGATACTTGATCAAATGAAAAGGATGGAGATTGACTACTGAATAACATCCAAGTAGGAAACATCCTAAAGTCTGTATTGCGTAATGCCCATCCAACTCGAATCCATTTATCGAATGATCCTTGACCAAAATAAGGTTCAGGTAAACACATGGTATAATCATGAATTTCCTTAAGTTTAAAATCAATCGAATTTTCAGAATCTTTTCCAATGACTTGTTGTAATGCTTTTTGTAATGTGTTCATATTACGAATATCACCATGATTGATGATATCATCATTGACTGCATTCACAATTTTAAGTTTCTTTTTATTGGGAATGCTAGAGCTTTTATTTTTAATTTTATCATATTCGTCTTGAAACGAATCTTTAATTTTGATAACAGGATGGCCTTGGTATTGAACGGATAATAATCCTATATTATTTTTAATATCAAATAAGGATCCATCCATATATTCAAGTTCAAAATCATTGTCACTATCTTGGTTGCATGAATATATTTTAGTTAAAATATAAGGTTCATGATTTGGTTTTCTAGATCCAATTAATTGCCAATTAGTATTAGCTTTCATAACACCGGCATCAAGTACTGATTCCCAGCTAGTATTTGTAAGTTTATCTTTTAAATCGAACCAAATCGAATCCATTTTGCTTAATAATGTATTTCTTAATAATTCTTTGCTAATTTTATCCATACTTACTCCAAAAATAAAATGAATCCCGTCTTTAATAAGATCGGGTTTTGCATTAATGTTTTTCTTTTCAAAGATATAAATTTGGAAATTATCGTAAATATTGAACATATCTGTCAATAAATAAATGACCATTTCAATAAAATCAATAATACTTTCATTTGTATAAGCACGTTCCTTTTCTTTATATCTAAAATCAAGATCAATTGCTAAAGGTCCAATTTCTAATTGTTTTTCAGTTAAATGTTCTAATTTTTGATTTACAAATACTTCATTATGATATAAACGATAAAATTCAGATAAGTCACTTTCAGGAATATGAAATGCTCCTCCAAATTTATCAGCTGCATTTTTATCAGGAATTCTCGTGTGAGTAATTAAATCTTTATCCTTAGTAATTCTACTACGCAAAAAATCCTGAAATGCCGACATTATTTTTATTTATTATTCTTAGATTATTTTTATCTCAATTTTATTTGTTATATATTTATATGATGTCATATTTTTATGATAAATATTAAATTCTGAACCCATAATTAATTTATTTTATATTATGAATATATAATGATAAAAATATTACGATATAACGTCTAAAATAAAATAATATAGTAGTATATATATGAACATTAATTTATTTAAAAAAAAGAATGTAGTAACTACAGAGTCTTTAACTCAAACATTTGTAACCCATAATGAATTTAAAGAATTAAAAATGATGATTCGACAATTAAATAAAAAGGTAGATGAAAAACATGAAAAAATAGAAAATAAAAATACAGTAATTCCGTTGCTTAAAAGTTTAAAAGAAATTAATTATACATTCCGTATAAAAGAACCTAAATTAATAGAACCTTCTAATATCAAGGAAGAAAGTTTAACTAATTATGAACCACAAACATTAGTTGTAACACATAAAGAATTAGAAGAAAAATCAAAGTCTATCATTGAAGAAATTCATCAACATATTCAAGATATCAATCAATATAATTACACTATTAATGGTTATTTATTACAACAAATCAAAGATAAAATAGAACAACAAGATCAATTAATTCATGAATTATATGAAAAAATTGAAAATAATCAAAAAAATGATTAGAAAAATTTAATCTTATACACATTAGCATCGTTAATTGAACAACGAGGACATGGGTGGAAAGTTATCCACTTTAACAGTTGCCTCAATTGCCACACCTTTGTGAGTGACAATGCGGTTACTGTTGTAGAAGAAACAATCACCTGCAGCCATTGAGGCCTTAATGCTACTCAGCGACAAATTGATCGATGGACACTGAAAGCTTTCAAGAAGCTCGTTGTGTAACATATCCACCGCTTCCAGTATATCGGAATCCGTGGTGGAATACCCTAGAGCATGAAGACTAAATGATGTAGTTGTCACAATGTAACTAGAGATTTCACCATGAAACAAACCCACACCATCATTTACATCAATAATGTATTCGCCGAGACTAAATCGTAGATTAGTAGAATATCTCAAGAGCGAAAAATGCTTGAAGACAACTGCAAACAGCTCTGAGTCTGTATCAATTGATCTAATAGGTGGGTTGTCATAAAAGGTGGATCCATCCAAGAAGGAACCATCACTATTTGTAACAGTTTGATCAAGCGCAGACATTGTGTAACTAAAATTTTTAATATTAGATATATATATATATATATTATACATCAATTTTATTCATTGTTTACATAAAAAAAAGAATAATTAAATCTTATCATATTTCTTTTGAAAACATTTTACAATAATAGTTACCATAATCTTGATTCCATTATTTGTTACCACATGATTGATTTCTCTTTTGTATTTTCTCATTTTAGACATTCCGTCTATAATCTTAGACATATCTATTTTATGTGGACCTGTCTCAGAATCAAGAGTAGTTACAAGTTCATCATGTAATCCAGGAAACAATGCAATAATATCATGATCTGACATATGAGCAACTGATGACAATATTGTAATTGTTGTTTCGGTTTCAATATTATAGCTTATGTCACCATGTACAATTCCATACCCACTGTTATCATCGAATACTGTTTTTCCGATATATTTTAGTGGGTTATCTTTTACATGAAAAACATGTTTCAAGATCAATGAATAAAACGGGTTAATTGTTTCAATTGGAACAATAGAATTGGGATTATCTATATAATAGATCCCACCACTTCCTCGCATAGTAATATATCGGAGAACAGACAGGTCACTCATTGTTTTTTTGATGTATAAAAAAATATTAAAATACAATTCAATTTTATAATAAATTAATTCTAATGAATATTTCAAATTCATATCCATATTTTATAATAGAATGTTGTAATTGTTTATAATATTTTTCATTGGATGAGATCGATTCAATTGTTAGTATAATATCATTCATACCATTTCTTATTTCTCTTATTGCAAGTTGTTTCATTTCAGTAATAACATATTTAAATATTTCTATCATTTGTTCATCTGTATACTCAGGATGATTATTATAACTTTGATGTTTCCAAGCGGTTGCCATTGTAGATACAAGAATGTCATGATTGTTAAATGTATATTTAGTATCAAATGATCGATTATGATCTAAAATTGCTTTATCGCAATCCTTAAATACGATATCCATTAAATTATCTGACATATTTATTTTTTTCATATTAATAAAATATAAAAAAAATAATCAATTTTAATGAATACAACTAATACAAATTTTATATTGACATTGATTTAAATAGATAGAATCTTCATATTTAGAATCAAAACATAAGAATCGTGCTTTTATCAAAAGGTTTAAATAATAACATAATACTTCTTGATGAGAGGTTCGATCTTCTAATAGTCTATTTGAAATACATTGAAATGTAGTACGTATAGTATAGTCAGGCGAAATACTATCCATATAAAAAGGTTTATTTTTATATATAAATTGATTAAATGGATGCAATGGATCTTCCATCATACATAATAATGTAGTGATACTATCGCTCAACATAGAGGAGAACTGATTCATTTCTTTTTAAGTTAAAAAATATATATATATTTATGTTTCAATTTAAAAAGAAAGGAAAAGGAGTATTCTCTTTTTTAGGAGGAGGTAATGGATTACGCGGTAATTGATTTAATAATGTTGCGACGGTTTCTTGTTTCTTTAAATCCATTTTTAATGAATAAAAAAAAAGAACTTAAAAAGGATTTCAATTTATTTAAAAAATATAAAAATAAATTGAATAATAATAATAATATTAAATCATAATAATATAAAAATGTTTGAGTGTACGATTTGCTATACCAACTGTAAAGAAACTTCACGTCTAAAAAAAATAGAATGTAATAATTGTAATTATATCGTATGTTCTGCGTGTCAGAAAAATTATGGAAAATTAGAATGTTCATCTTGTCATGTATTATTTGATAAAAAATTTGGATATGAAAAATTAGGTAAAACTTTTGTAAACAATAACATTAAACAAAATGAATTAAAAGAAATTATGTTTCAACAACGTAAAGAACTAGAATCAATTGCTCCATTAGTGGAGTGGACACAAATTTGCAATATTATCAAAGCTAATGCAAATAAAGCCGGTGTAAATGTAGTATATTATAATGATCGAGGAATTGTCGTAAAACGAGGATTACCTCCTAAACCTGAACGTAAAATAACAATCCATAACACAATTAATTGCCCATCTAAACGATGTGTAGGAGTTGTAGTTAGAGGAGTATGTAATTTTTGTAATGCAAACGTATGTAATGAATGCGAATGTATTATGGAAGGTAATCATGAATGCGACCCAAACATATTAAAAAATATAAAAGAAATTAAAGAATCTTCAAAACATTGTCCTAAATGTAATACTTTAATTCATAAAACAGAAGGATGTGATCATATGATGTGTACTTATTGTGGCACACATTTTTCATATCAATATTTAACAGTATTGTTAAATTCATCTAATCATCATTATCGAAATCGAATGATTCGTCAGAATATAAGCGATGTCGATACTGATTGTAGTACGAACATTGAAAATCCTCGTATACCATTAGATATATTGAAAACAACAATTAAAACACATAAACGTAAAGTTGACCAAGAAGTATTTGATATCTTATATGATACAACTACTAAAATTAGGTATTTAATGTCAACTGAATACAAATTAGAAATCATCACGTCAAAATCTAGAGATAAATATGATGAATTGCAAGTAAAATATGCAAATAAAGAAATCAATGATAAACAATGGGAATCACTTGTATATAAAAATTATATTAAACAGCGTGTTTATGAGTTAATCAATAATACGCTTCGATTATACTTAGTATATACGGATGATTTTCAAAGTCAATTATATGAAATGATTCAAAAGAGTAAAGATTTTGACAATGAATTCAAAGAATTAAAACTCAAATGTAAAAATTTTATTGATTTGTTGAATGATTCAAATAAAAACATATTTGAAGACCATAACATGAATACAATCTTATACATTCGGAATTTTGGAGATGATCCAGAAACATCCACTAAAATATCATTACACCCTGAAAAAGAGGTTGAAAAAGTAGAATTAGAGATGAAAGAAATCCAATTATATCCTTATCAGAAACAACATGTTTCTGCCCTAAATAATATCTTAGACAAATCCTACTTTGCATTTGATTTGTCATCACTCGGAACTGGGAAAACGTATACATCTGCTAAAATCTTCCAAGTGCGAGGATTCAAGCATATTGTTACCATTTCACCATTAAGTGTAAAAAATAAATGGTTATATATGAATCAAGAATTTGGTTTAAATAGTGATCAACATTTAACTTACAATGAAATTGCCGGATCCAAATTCAATAGTCCCAAGTGTGGATATTTAATTCGTGATGACTTCAAAGCTTATGTAACGATGGAAAATGGAGATACTCGTTTAATGGACAAGTTTGCATACAAAGCGACTGATAAGTTTAAACAATTAGTGAACGAAGGTTTATTACTTGTAATTGATGAATTTCAAAACATTAAAAATAATTCAGCTCAAACTGAAGCATGTGCAGAATGCATTCGTATTATTCATGATAACTTCATGAAAGGCGGATATTCACGTGTAGTATTATTATCAGGTAGTCCAGTTGACAAAAAAGAACAAATTGTTCGATTAATGAAAACAATCTATGTAATGAAAAATGAAAAATTAGTAAGTGGACGAACCTATGCAGGTATGAATGAAATCATTGAATATACTAAAGATCATATACCTGAGGCATATAAACATTATGTATCACGTACAATGAATACTTATGTTCAAATTACTTATGAAAATGGGGATTATAAATATAATCAATCGGCATGGTTATGTACAAATTATGTACATGAATTATTTTTGAATGTATTCAAACCCTATATGTCAAGTATTATGACAATTCCAGAACAATCAGATGTTAAACTCAATAAATACAATGGATTATTTACTATGAATGATGAAGTAAACAACCATGAAATTACTCAAGCACTACAAGAACTAAGTCGAATTACTAATTTTAATGGGGCAACAGTTCGAATTACAAATGCAAGAGATACATTACAACAGATTACAAAAACATTAATGCGTATTGAATATTCAAAAATCAATATCTTTACTCGATTAGTAAAAGAAGCATTTGAAGATAATCCAAATAAAAAAATTGTCATTGGATTAAATTACAATGACAGTATTCATAAAATCATTGAAGATTTAAAAGAATATAACATAGCTGTATTAGTAGGCAGTACTACATTAAAAAATCGTAGAAAAATAATTGATAAATTTCAAGAACCGAATAATGAATTACAACTTATTATTGCAAATATAAATGTAATCAGTACTGGTATTGATTTGGATGACAAAGACGGAAATTACCCAAGAGTATGTTATGCAAGTCCAAATTATAATACCATCAATATTTATCAATTAGGTCATCGATTTTTACGTGGATTAGATACAAAATCAGATACAGATATTTTTATGGTCTATACACAAAATAATTTTGAACGTAGAATCATGGAAGCATTGATGGCAAAAGGTTTAATTATGAAATCTATTTCAGAATCAATATCAGAAACAATCAATACTTATCCATGTGACTATATTATTTTTCGAGAATAAATAAAATATTTTTTTATTATATGGATTATTTAAAAAACAATATATGTAAATTTACACCATTATTTAATATTGATTATAAAAAGAAAAAAAATTTAATATGTTCTTCTCTTTTTAAACTAAAAAATTCCTATCGATCTTTAAATAAATATATTGATGGTGTATCTATCATTGCAAAACATTTGAAAACAAAAATGACTGATTATACATTACGTTTGTTCATTGATCAAAGTATATATAATGATTCCAAAATAATGGAAATATTATTACAAATTGAAGGATTAGAAATTGTAGTCTATCATTGTTTTGATTTTATACGTGATGATATTTATCATGTTGGATTATTTGGAACAATTGTAAGAATGTTTCCTGTTTTTGATTTTGAAAACAATGATGCAAACATGATTTTAATCAATGATATTGATATTGACCATCAAGAAAATATCATTCACACAGAAAAAGTATATAACATATTGAAAGAACATCATAAATTAAATAAACTAACTTTATTCAATATTGGTATATTAAGTTCAGCAAGTCGTCTTTATTTTAATGTACATAACAAATTAGAATATATATATCACGATCATATTAATGTATATACATTGACGGATAAAATATGTTCGATTCAACGTTTACCACATGAATTATTGACTTCTTTTTTAAAAGAAACCTTATCAAACAAAAGTAAATTTTATTCATTTTATGAATATTATAAAAATTCAAGTCATATAACAGAAGAAATGGAACAATATATATATGGAGTGGATGAATATTTTGTTAACAAAACATTAATTCCTTATGTAATTGATCATAAATTACCTTATGCAACTCACATTGAATGGGACATAATAACAACTCTTATATGGGCAGAAATTACGATTAATTCTAGGTTTAATAAAAAATCAAGAAGTAAAACAAATAAAGAAACATTAAATGAAATAAAAAAAATATTATTAAAACATGATAAAAAAAAACAAGATACACACAGACAAATTGCACAAATGAGTTTTATGCTTGATAAACATAGAATAAATCATACATATTATTATAAAGAAATATTAAATTTATATGAATCATTTATTTTGAATTATAAAAATCCAGATACAAAATTTATATTTACTGATGAACAATATGAAATATTACTTAATGAATTTTTTGGAGTCTATGATTTAGGATTTATTCGATTTTATCATACTGGGGATAAAGACATTATTACTCGATATGAAACATTTAAAGAAAAAGATAATAAATATTTAAAAAAAATATTAAATGAAATAAAATAAATATTTATAATATGGATTCTTTTTTATATTATAAAGAATATATTTCTTGCATGAAAAAAATAGATCCTGGAAATGAATTAAAATGTAAATATATTTTAATAGAATTATTAAATAAAATAAATAATTAAAAAATAATGAATTATAACATAGAAAGTTTGACCGCAGGATAGTTGTCAATCCATTTGAATGTTTTTTCTTTTTCTGGAAACATAAAGACAAGATGATCCATCAATGCATGCAGCATGATAGACAAATCTTCACGAAACCATTGAAAGTGAAAACAATCAGAGTATTTGCAAAGCCATGTTTCAAACTCTCCAAGCATTTTAAAGTATACTGACCCGATTTCCACCAAGTCATGTAGTTTAGCCACTACATTCATCATTCTGGCGATTTTCATGGTTTTTCTATAATAGATGTTCATGAAAATCCAGTCCTTTTTCAATTCAAGATTTTTGTAAAACGATTTTCTGGAACTTCGATGCATCATTTTCAGATCATCAAAACTCGCATTAAACGCAACAACGCTCATGATTGAAGAGAATTTATATTATTTTTTTTACATAATTTAAATTCAATTTTATAAAATGATTACAAGATATAATATAAAATTGAAGAAACATAAAATATATTTTTGTTTATAAAACAAAATGGAAAACGTACAAGTTGCACTTCCAGTGGTTAATTTATCAAACCAATTACATCTTAAACGATATTTTGATGCAAAACAACAGGATATTTGGTATGATATTACTTTTACAATCAAACGATATAGTTCTAATAAAATATCATTACATATTGATGTTAGAGAAGAAGAAGGATATTATCCTTGTAAAAAAGAATATTTTTTCAATATTATATCATCTATTAAAAAAGAGTATTCAGAAAATAATGAGCATTCATTGTCAATAACATTTGTAACATTGTTAGAGTCAACCAATCATGTTAGTAATTATAAATATTCACGGTTTAGTAGTAAACATGCAGATGCATTACATCAATTTTTAATTGATAATATAATGTAATATGATTATATTTTTTAAAAAAAATTTTAACTTTACATTGAATGATAAAAATCAATAACCTTTGGATTTGCTTTAATTTTGATTGGATTAAAATTAGATAAATACAGCCCATCTAAATTTTTAATTCTAGATAATGCAACATATGTTTGGCCATATTCAAATATATTCAATCCACAATCAATTTCTGCTTTTTCTAATGTAGCACCTTGAATCTTATGAATGGTAGTTGCCCATGCTAAACATAAAGGATATTGAGAAACTACAATACATGGGTATTCATTATGCTGGCAATGAAATGGTTCAACCGGCATAATAATACCTGAATCAAACTGTACAATTGGATCTTTGTAAGCATTAAAACCAATAATTTTACCTTGACTACCATTACAAATTTTATTAATTTCTACATCAATATTACGGGTACACATAACACATGCTCCAGCTCTTAATTCTAATGTCAATGGAATATTATTGTTAGTAATAAGTTGATCTGTTTCAAATTTTCGTTGTGCATCTGATAATTGGTTACACTTTGCAATTGTTTTGGTATCTAATTTTTCGTTATTATAAATATGAACAAGAACATTATGATTGACCCTAATTTTATAAGTATTGATTTCAGTATCTAATTCATTAAACATTGTTGTATTATATTGATCTGCTTTAATACGAATTGGAAATAATTTAGTAATCACTGCATTATCTGGTTTAGGTTTATTAACATGTAACTGTAATACTTCAATATGATCAGCATCCAATGAACCAATTCTAATTTGTGATAAGATATCAACATAGAGAGGATCATTTTGACGATACATTGTTTTTAATTCAATATGATTTTCTTTTGGAAAGACTTCATACCATATATCAGATTCAAAACAAAATTCTTGAGGTTTATCTTTTTCAGGAATAGGTGGAAGCTGAAAGAAATCACCAGTAAACACAACTTGTATACCTCCAAATGGTAATGGATTTTTACGAATGGTTTGTGCTAGTTTGTTGATTAATTCAAATAATTCTTTTGATAACATACTTACTTCATCAACAACTAAAATATCAATCGATATCCATTTTTGAATATTTTTTTTGTATTTTAGTTGCTGAGATAAAATTAATTCAAATGATAATTTATTAAATCCAATACCTGTCCATGAATGAAGTGTACGTGCATTACAATCTAATAACACTGCAGCACAACCAGTTAATGCACAAACTTGAATATTTTTATTACGAATTAGACTATATTTATATAAATGTTGAATTAACTTAGTTTTACCAGTACCACCTGGTCCTGTAATAAATAAATTTTGATGACGCGTAAATAATATAAATGCTTGATTTTGTTCATCCGATAAAGTAGTCATGTTTATTTTTATTGTAAATTAACATTTAAATTTATAATCAATTTTATTTAAAAATAAATAAATAATACATATAAAAATGTTAAAACCATATTTAAACGAAGATCGTTTAGAAATTGGTGTAGATGAAGCAGGAAGAGGACCATTGTTTGGACGAGTTTATACTGCAGCAGTTATATTACCAAAACATAATTTTGATCATCACCGTATAAAAGATAGTAAACTAATTAAAAATAAAAAAAAAATAAAAGAATTATCAGAATATATTAAAGCAAATTCAATATGGGCGATTACTTATTCTGATGAAAAAACAATTGATGAAATGAATATATTACAAGCAACTATGCATTCTATGAAACAATCTATATTAAAAATATTAACCAATGAACCAACTACATTATTGATTGATGGTCCTTATTTTCATCCAATTACTCGATTTAATTCAACTATACAAAGATTAGAACAAGTTCCACATGAATGTGTTGTAAATGGTGATAATACATATACATGTATAGCAGCAGCATCCATATTAGCAAAAGTAGCACGAGATGAATATATAGAAGAATTATGTAAAGAAAATCCAGAATTAAATGAAAAATATGGTTTGTTATCTAATAAAGGATATGGAACTAAAAAACATATGGATGGAATTAAACAATATGGAGTTACTGAATTTCATCGTAAAAGTTTTTCTCCATGTAAATAATATATACCATATATATGCTTATATCATTACATGATTTAGTGAATAAATATAACATAGTATTTACGGGTATTTTACATGTTGGTGCACATGAATGTGAAGAAATAAATGAATATGAACAATATATATCTCGTGATAAAATATTATGGATTGATGCATTACATCATAAAGTTAATCAATGTAAAGATCAATTTAGTAATTTATTAATTGAGCAAGCAGTTGTATCTGATAAAATCGAAGACGTTGTGTTTAATATAGCAAATAATGATCAATCATCGTCTATGTTAGAATTAGGAATACATAAATTTTATCATTCTGACATAGAATATGTTATTTCTTTTAAAACAAAAACTACATTATTATCTTCTATTTTACCTAAATATGATATTAAATTTAACTTTTTAAATTTAGATATTCAAGGGGCAGAACTAAAAGCATTAAAAGGAATGGAAAATTATCTTAATGATGTCGATTATATTTATATTGAAGTTAATACAGATTATTTATACGTAAATGGAGTGTTAATAGATGAATTAGATGAATATTTATTAAGATTTCAATTTAAACGAGTTGAACTGTGTATGACTGAATATGATTGGGGTGATGCTTTTTATATAAAATTGAAATCATAAATATCTATATAGTAATTAATAAATAAAATGACGTACGATCCACCATTTGTATATCACGCTAAAATGTTAATTATTATGATGTTATGCATCATATATTTACCATTTAGTGTTACTGATGTATATTTTGGTATGTACAGTCAAGAAATATGCATTATCAAACAACATGAAATTTCAATGAAAGATTATTTAATTTTAGCTGGATATATGGAAGTTATATTATTGTTGATTAGTGTCGGTATTATCATAACACCTTCTAGATTAATTACAGATAAATTATTAAATATCAATTTGATTCTATATAGTGGTGTATATACATTATATACAATTTTAAACACATTAGGAATGTATGTCTATATATCTCATGTTCACAATACATGTACTGGATTATCTGAATATATCTTTGTTTCATTAATTAGTAAATTAATATTTACAATCATCATACTTTGTATGATATGTAATTAATATATAAAATTGATACTATTTTTTTACATTCATAAAATATAAACATTACAATGGCATCTCAAATGTTTGAGGAGTTTATCACATTTTTCCAAATGGAATTGATGTGTAAACATTTTGATCATGAGGATATTCATCGTATTCTAAATTCATTTATGAATGAACTCGATAAGATGGTTGAGTCTAAAACAATTAGTTCTAGACAATACCGTATGATTCTGGAATCACGCATATATTGTCTCGTTGACAAGTTGTGCAATGGTTCTATGACTACTGACGAAAAAGAGATCTTCATCGAGGATGTTCAAGTTTCGATTGAGGAATATGTACAATCGTGTATGTTTTCTCAAGAGAAACAAGAGTATTCGATGGTTTCAAACATCTTCATTTGAACTTGAATTTATTTTTATATTGTTTTTTTTTTATAAAATTGAACTACTTTTTAACTAATTATGAATATAAAAAAAAACAACTTAAACACACTTTAAATGGAATCAGTCAGTGAAACATCAACTCAACCTAAAAAGAAAGAAAAAATCAAAATGAAATACATGGTGCGTGAATTTAATTTTAAGTGTGGGTTTGATTTCAATATGGCTACAGGATCAAATCGATCTTTTATGAGTCGATTCAGACTTCATTGCAAAATTTGTAAATCTTGCAATGAAACAATGAAAGAAGGTGGTTATAATAATCTAATTGAATATCGAAAAATCTGTAATATAGCAACCGGAATATTAAAATCAATGTAGATTATTATTTTTTTTAATCATATGGATTATTTAATTGTTGATTTACACGTATGAATGTAGTATGATCTGCAAAATCTTCAAGCTTATTGCATCCAATATATGTTCCATAACTACGTAATCCACCTAATATATCCTGTATGGTATGGCTTACATTACCTCGATAATCTAACAACATACACCGTCCTTCACTTGTACGGTATGAATTCATTCCACCATTAAATTTATCCTGTGCAATTTTAGAGGACATTCCGTATAATAACATTTTTTTATGTCCTTTTACTTCCATAATATCACCTTCAGATTCTACATGTCCTGCCAACATACCACCTAACATTACAAAATCAGCTCCTGCACCAAATGCTTTGCATACATCGGAAGAAGATGAACATCCACCATCACTTACAATAAGACCTTTATGTAGGCGTGTAGTTTGTACAGAATCTAAAATACAAGATAATTGTGGGTATCCAACCCCAGTTTTTAAACGAGTTAAACATGCACTTCCACTACCAATACCAATTTTTACTATATCAGCACCTGCTTTAATTAACTGAGTGCATCGAATATCAGTAGCAACATTACCAGCCATAATTAATAAATGTGGGTATTTACTTCTAAAAAATTGAATGGTCTCCAAGATTTTATCAATATATCCATTTGCAATATCAATGCAAATTTTATCAAATCCATATGTTTCAATTGAATTAATAATTGGTTCATAATCATTTACACCGCATGATAAAAATGTATAATCTTTAGAAATAAGTTTAGATGAAACATCATCAATTACAATGAATTTATTTAATACAGTTAATATTTTTAGTTTAGACAATTCAGATTGCATGGAAATGGTGCCAACAGTAGACATATTAGATGCAATAATTGGTATACATGTTAATTCTTTTGGGTAGTATTTAAAACGAAACGTACGAGTTAAATCAACATCACTTCTAGAATTTACAGAAGATGATTTGGGTACAATAAGTACATCTTTAAAATCTAATTTAATGTCTTGAATAATTTTAGGATAAGACATTTATATAAATTTATATTTATCTATTTAAATTTATTTCTTTTTATTTTTTTTGTTTTATTTTTTCCTCCTAATCCTTGATTACATATAATTTCATTTTCATGTGTTAATAATTTTGGGTTAGGTATTGGTAATCCTTCATATAATGTACCATCATCAATGTAATTATTTGCAGATATACTGAGTTTTAATGTCCATATATTTTGATTTTGACATGGATTACTTAATTTATTAACACTAAAATGATCATATAAATAAGAACGAATCATTTTATTATGCAATACACATCTGTATTCATTATTTGTAGTAGGTTGTGAGATTAACCATGACATAAATTTATTAGGATTTGTTTCTAAATAATCAGGGGAATATGATATATAAGGTTTTGTAATTAAATTTTTAATAGGATGTATTCCTTCTTTACTTATACATTTTTGAATATTTTCATCTAAATGATGTTTATATTCTTCAAATTCAGCAGGTTTTATTTTTTGTGGTATATAATCTATACATGTTCTAACTGTTTTCATATGTGATTTACGTGTTTTAAGTTTTAATTTTTTATAATCATATAATGTATCCATTTCTGTTTTTAATTTCCATTCACCATCTAATATAAATTCTAATGTACCTTCTCCTGCAATAAATATGGTAATATTTTTACATTGTATATATTGACGTACTGCATTTAAAAAATATAAAAAATAAACACATTGGTATTCTACTTTGTTGGGTTTATTATCTTCATTAAACATACTAACTGAATTTTCTTCTTTAGCAAAAGGTGATACAATTAAACTAATAGTTTCACATTTATTATATAATAATACTGCAGTTTGCCATGTTCTTATTAAACAAGATACATAAACTCCTATTTTTGATGAACTAACAATAAATGGTTCTTTTTCAGATAATAATAATGTACCATATACACCCCACATTGTTATGGATGGATCTTTTTTACGATGGGCTTTAATACGTTTATTTAAATCTGAATTATAATTAGCACATGAATATGCATGTCTTGTTAAATATATAGTAGTCATTATATTATAAGTAGATATAATAAATTTATGTAATCACTATATAAAATTGATTTATTTGATTTTAATAAAAAAAAGAATAAAATCTCTTAAAACAACAGAAATGTCTGCTCTACCGCAGGATTGTGCTCCGTTGTTTCATGTGTTGAGAACTCCTCTCACTACGTCGATTATGATTGACAATCCTTATGAAGAAGTTGTTGCATTGCTGATGAATGCAATCACATCTCTTGACATTGGATACACGTCCACACAGCACTGTGTGTACGATTGTACCTATTTGTACAAGAATGAACTTCTTAGGGTTCAGATCCGTATCTACCGTAAGGATGATATGCATCTACTTGAGTTTAAACAAATTCAAGGTGACCGGTTTGTGTTTGCAGAAATGCTTGCACACCTTAGTTATCACCTTCGAACACCCATTCCAGGTGCACGTATTTTTCCTACACAGGATGGAGTTGATCTCACCAATCAAGAGAACATGTGTGAGTACATGTCAGAGTTTCTGAAAGCCAACTCTCCTCGCGATCTTCACCTACAAGGAATGCAGACGGTAGGAGCATGTGCACGCGATATTACAAGGTCGATCGACCCTATTGCATCTGAACTTTTTGGTTCAGATGGAAAATGGGTTACCCTTGTTGAGCGTGTATTTGCTATTACAACCGCTGCATTTAACACTGATCAGGTTTTATGCCTGGTTGGGTTCTCTGTTCTTGTAGATATTATGTCTGTTCGCGCAGTCTGGACTCAAGAGTTTTTGACAGAAGTGTCAGCTCTTGTTGACAAGGTTCAGACAATTGAAGGTGATCTATCAATTCATTTCAAGGCTGAGGCCAGGAAATTGATTGGTTAAACATTCTGTATATTCACATATGAATTTTTTAATATTTTTTTATGGAATTAATATAATACTAGATATTCCTTGAAGAGTTATCATATATATTTTTATAATATTTATATATTGTATAATGATTAAAGTAAATAATATACGACATGAACATGGGTGGTTATTTCATTATGCACATTTTATGTGTGATTGTTTAATCCCAGAAGTAATCAATAAAATATATACATATGATGTATGTTATCGTAAAAAAACGTTAGATCAAACTCTTGGTAATTTTAAAATATTATGGGAAAGAGTAATGGATACAAAAACAATTGAATTATCTGAAGAAGAATTTAACCAAATGAATGTTCCCTTAATTGATATATCACGTTTTAATTCGGATCGTAAAAATGTATATGGACTAAAAGAAATTAATGAATTTAGAGAATACATATTTAATCGATTTAATATTAAACCAGATACATCCTATCCAGAAATTATATTGATTGAACGAGGTGTTAATAAAAATTTAATTGATAAAGAACAATATTCAAAAGATTTAAATACTGATATATTATCAACTGGTAAAGAACGACGTGAAATTAAAGATATCCATCTACTTAAACGATATTTAACTATAAACAAGATTCCTTATAAATGTATTATGCTTGAAAATATGGACATCGTGGATCAAATTAAATATTTTAATAATGCAAAAATTATAATTTGTTCTCATGGAGCGGCAATGTCAAATTTATTATTTTGCAATAAAAATACAACTGTAGTAGAAGTGGATGGTAATTGGCCATTTTTTAATGTAATTTGTGATAGTTTATCTATCAAAAAAATAAAATGTATAAATAAATTAGATGTTATTATACCAAAAATAAAAAAAGTATATGTTGATTTAATAATAAATAAAAAAATAGAAAAAATAAAAAAAAAATTAATAAAAAAAAGAAAAAATTTAATAAAAAAAAATAATTTAAAAAATAATATGAATATATTGTTGTTTCAATAATAATATTATTTTATTATATATGAACTATTTTATATTTCCAACACAATTATTTTATACCTTAAAATTAGATAAAAAATATAAATATTATTTAATTGAAGAACCTCGATATTTTACAGACTTTAAATTTAATCGAATTAAATTAATCTATCATCGTGCAAGCATGAAATGCTATTATGATTATTTAATATCACATCATTATAATGTAGATTATGTTGAATATAATGATGTTGAAAAGATATACAAAACAATTAAAGAAGTAACTTTTATTGATCCAATTGATTATAAAATAAAAAAAAAATTAAAAATGAAATGTAATATATTACCAGATATACAATTTTTATTGTCAGAAAAAGAAATTATTGATAATAAAGATGTTTTTTATAAAAATGGAAGATATCATAATGATTTGTTTTATAAATTCATGCGTAAAAAATTAAATATTTTAATGAAAGATGGTAAACCAATTGGTAAATGGTCATATGATAGCGAAAATAGAAATCCTTTACCTAAAAATATAGTTATACCAGATATAAAACCAATCAAAGAAAATAAATATACAAAAGAAGCAAAAGAATATATTGAAAAGAATTTTCCAAATCATTATGGTGAATTAAATCATTATTATCCAATTGATCGTAAAGGTGCTTTAAAATGGTTAGTTCAATTTTTTAAAGAAAGATTTAAACAATTTGGTAATTATGAAGATGCTATAAGTGAAGAACCCTTTTTATTTCACTCAGTATTAACTCCAATGTTAAACATAGGGTTATTATTAGATCATGAAGTAGTTGATAAAGCAATAGAATATTATGAACATCATTCCATTCCAATTGAAGATTTTGAAGCTTTTATAAGACAAGTCATAGGATGGCGAACATATATATATAGTATATATCGACTAGAACCTGAAATTATGAATGAGAATCAGTTAAACCATCATAAAAAAATTACAAAAGATTGGTGGAAAGGAATTGGAATAGAACCAATTGATGATTTAATTCAAAAAATAAATAAATATGGATATGTACATCATATTGAAAGATTAATGGTGTTAGGTAATTGGATGTTGTTAAATGAAATACATCCAAAAGAAGTATATCGAATCTTTATGGAATGGACAGTGGATGCTTATGATTGGGTTATGGTAGGAAACACCGTGATGACCGCTTATAATAGTAATAAATTAATGACTCGTCCTTATTTTTCTAGTAGTAATTATATAATAAAAATGTCGCATTATAAAAAAGGAGAATGGTCAAAAGAATGGGATAAACAATATTATCGATTTATACATAAACATTCTGAAATGTTAAGTAAGAATTATTCAACTGCAATATTAGTAAAGCATTGGAATAATAAATCAAAAGAAGAACAAAAAGAAATATTAACTATATAATATGTGGGAATATTTAATTCATTCAAATAATAAGGATAAGTTGGCATCTCAGATTATAAAAAGTGGATATTTAGATATATATGATACTACTCATTCACATCCAGATAGTGAACCTGGTATATTCATGAATTTATTATTTAATACTTTGGAATATGAAGGTAAATATTGGCATTATAGAGCATATACACATAAATCTCCATATATTATATTTGGATTTGATACAAATATATTGAATGAATATCCATTTAAAATATGTTCAAATCAAGGGCATGCTTTATGTAAAGGAGATGAAATTTTAATGGAAGGAAATAAAAAACAAAGTTTAAGTGGTGTAAAAAAACATATCAATCAATCTTTAAAACATAGTGTATATAAGACAAATGATCCATTTTATTTTACAGAAACACATGAAGTAATGATACGTAAACGACTTCCATTAGAAAAATGTAAATTTATAATGATACAAAAAACAAATAAATTAAAAGAAAAAATAAAAGAAAAATATCCACATATTAAACTGATTTATATTACATTAAAAACAGAAAATTATAAAGAATTATTAGAAACAATATAAAAATAACCCAATAAATTTAAAGTAAATGAAAAAAATTAAAAATTATGATGAAATTATCATAGAACTAAATACATTAGTAATTTTAGACATAGACAATACAATTATTAAATTTAATAGTATGGGAAAAACATGGTGGAAAGATAGAATCGAATATTATAACCGTGATAATGATATAGAAAATTCAAATAAATTAGTGTATGATGATTGGAAATCAATACTTGATATAGAAACACCTGAATTATTAGATTCTAATTCATTTCAGGATTTAATAAAAAGAATTGAACTGACTAATAGTAAATTAATGTTATTGACTGCTAGAGATATCAGTATGAATGATATCACATTAAATCATTTAAAAGAATGTGATATACAGATAGAATCAGATGATGTACATTATTCTTATCCTAAAGGAAAAAAAGTAAAAGAATTATATGAAAAATTTCAAAGTAATAAAATTATATTTGTAGATGATCATTTAGATAATGTAGAAGATGTTGAATCAAAAATGAAAGAATACAACATAGACTGTTATTTAATTGACCATGAAAATCTTTAAAATGGATTTGATGATTCATCATCAACATATTGTTCTAAAGGAATATTTATTATAAAATCATGAATTATATCATAAATAGTTTCATCATTAATATCTGTAATTTCAAAAGATGAATATTTTTGATGAAAATTAATTTGATTATTACATCTAAATATACCTGATTCAAAATAAAAGTTATATTTATTAAGTGGTTTTAAATCGTTCTTATTGAAAGTAACAAAAACAACACCTGGTATACTATAATCAATTGTACCATTATAAGTGTTAGATAACTTATATAAATAATAAATCAATCTTTTTTCAAATTCTTTTTCTTTTGATTTTAAGTCAGATAATATAGTTCCATGATATTGTATATAAATCAAATCAATTTCATCTAAAATTTGATTCATAATAAATAAAATTATATAAATTTATACAAAATAAAACTTAAATATCTTGAAATGTTAAATGTTGAAGTAATTCATTATAACCACCAATAAATAATCCATCATAAAAAATAAATGGAAATGTTTTTTGATTTGTATAAGTTGACATCATATTTAAAAATTCAACTCTATTTTTTAGTAATATATCATCACAATAAAAAATAGTATATTTAACATCTTCACCATCTAATAATTTTTTAGATTTAATGCAAAATGTACAATCTTGTTTAGTGTACATAGTATATCCTTTTTCTTGTGGTAAATTCATTTATATATTTAAATATGAATATATTTAAATATATTTAAATATAAATAAAAAATTAAGATCAATCAATCCGAATGGTTCATTCGAGCCCTCTTGCAACAGTAATGTTCTTCTGAAGATTCTGAAATGGATCGAACCATTTTAGGAAAAGTTTCCTTGGAAGGATTCTCTTCACCTACAAAGATAGAGTCTAACTTGTTCTCAATCCGGAATGTATTGGACTCAATACATTCAGGTGTAGGGTTTACACCTAGTAATTGTTGAATAACAACATCACGTAATGCAACCCGTAACATCCTTACGCTACCTTTCAATGGTTGGGATGTCCGTACACTCATTCTTTATTTTGCTTTTTTTTTAATAAATATTTATTATTAATGTAATTCAATTTTTTTAAATCATTACAATTTAATATAAACTTCCTAAAACAGAATTGGCAGCAACTGGTTCAAATTCTGGTTGTCCAGCTGGCATATTTGTACTGGAGCCACTGAACATAGAATTATAATCAGGATCTACAGTAGGAATCGATGATTGTGGATGAGATGGTATTTGAGTAGTGTTTAGGCCTTGTGGTAATAAGGAAGGAGTTGAACTCATTCCTGCTAAAGGTTGTGACACCTTAATATCTTTTTTCTTCTTATTATCAAATCCTTCAGTTTTACCAAATACACGGCTTAATACTAGATTTATTTTTTTGCTTAGACTTGATTGATTTAATAAAACATATAGGAAAGGTAATATAATAGTAATTAAATTTTGAGGTAAATAATTAGTAGCACTCATAGTAGGAATATAAACAATAATACGATGAATGAATACAAAAGAGACAAGTAATACGATACATTCAATAAGAATTTCAACACTTATGGCTAAAGTATCTTTATTTTCATCAAAAGAAGGAGCATAAGTTTGATCCAATTTTAATATTAAGGAAATTAAAAGAATTGCTAAAATTCCATATTGAATGATATTAAGCATTTCATTTTTAGAAGTTTCATCAAAGTTAAATACAGAAGAAAAAAATGAAGGTTCCGAACTCATATAACTATGAATAGAATAAAAAATTGCGATTATTCATAAAAGATATAATATCATAAAATTTCATAATGTCTAAGAAATACTCTAATGTACAAACTCGAAATACTTATACTGCACCTCCTCCTGCGCCTACACAGGATCAAGTAAATCGTATAAGTATTCCTGATGCAATTAAATTTTTAAATCAAAAGATTGTTGCCATGGAAACATTTATGAATAATCATGTTAAGCAAATGGAAGGTAAAATGGGACAACATGAAAATTATATAAGTGAAAACACACCTGACGTAGAATTAATCAATAAAGTATTTAGTGATATTAACAAACGTTTAATTGATGTCGAATCATTGGAAGAACGTATTTCTAGATTAGAGCAAATGGTACAATCTGATAATACTCCAACAACACCGACTAGTCCGGTTGTACATACTCCTGTTGTTACAAAACCAACAAAAAAGAAGGGTGGAACTATTAAATTAGATATGGATCAAAAATTACAAAATCCATCAGAATCTATTGGTATTTCATTTTCATAAAATACAGAAAAAACATAAAAAAAGAGTCTAACTTGTTAATAATATATGAATTTATTGATTACATTATTAACAATATGCATTGTTATTTTTCTATATCTTCACATTGTTTATCAATTAAAAACAAGTAATGATTTAGAAATTTATGAAATTGAACCACCAAATAAAACAAGATTAGAAGAGGTGTGTGAATTAAGACAGCCTATTTTATTTCATTATCCAATTCAAATCAACATAAACGACTATACTGCATTTGACATCAATATCAAAGACAATCAATCGGTTGTTCCTTTATTGTTTTCTAAAGCAATTGAGTTGTTTGATAAAGACAATGATCATAAATTTTATACTGAAAACAATGAAACATTTTTAGATGATACAACATTAAAAAAATCGTATGAAATTAATGATGAATTATTACGTCCATACATGATAGCATCTAAACATTATGATTTTATATCAGGTTCAAACGAAACTGTATTACCATTACGATATCATAATTATTATCGTGATTACTTTGTTGTTGTAAAAGGAAGTATTACTATTAAATTAACTCCACCTAAAAATACTAAATATTTATACAAAATTGTAAATTATGAAACAGAAGAATATAAGTCAGAAATTAATCCATGGAATCCAGATGAAAAACATTTATCTATGTACAATAAGGTTAAATTCTTAGAGATTAAAGTAAATGAAGGACAGTTAATTTACATTCCATCTTATTGGTGGTTTAGTATAAAATTAGAAAATCATGCACAATTATGTAGATTCTCTTATAGAACTTATATGAATTATGTAAGTATATTACCAGATTTAGTAAGAGGAATTTTACAAAGAAATAATATCAAAATAAAAAGTATTCCGTCTATAACAGATAAAATATAATTTAAAATATATATAATGAATCATGAAATTTTATATCCAAGCTTAGATGACCCATTATTTAATTTAAAAATATCTAACAAAAAAGAGTTTTCTGATACTGCCTATGATGGAACTATTTATGTATCTGAAGAAAGAGCAACTGAACTATGTGAAGCACCTGTATTTCAACTAGCTCCACATCAAGCATTTGTGCGTAATTTTTTATCAAATCAAACACCATATAATAGTTTGTTGTTATATCATGGGGTAGGATCTGGTAAAACATGTGCAGCAATTACCATTAGTGAAGAATATAGAGAGTATATGAAACAGATGGGTATACAAAAAAAAATATATATCATTGGAAATGATACAGTTCAAAGTAATTATCGTGTTCAATTGTTTAATGAAAATAGTTTAAAACAAATCAATGGATTATGGACTATGGCAGGATGTGTTGGTAATAAATTTTTAACAGAAATTAATCCAATGAACTTAACAGGGTTAAGCAAAGAACAAGTAGTAAGTGAAATTAATAAAATCATTGATAAATATTATAAATTTCTTGGATATCATGAATTTGGAAATTATTTAAATAATAAATTTTTTAATGAAGTAGAACACATTGAAAATAAAAAAAGAAAAGAAAAACAATTATCTTATTTATTACAAAAAGAATATGAAAATTGTTTAATTATCATTGATGAAGTTCAAAACATTGTTACAAATGAAGCACAAAAAGCATTATCAAGAAATGATGATACTCTTGATAATACGCGTGGGGCAATACGATTATTAAAAATGTTAAAATATGTAAATACTAAATTAATATTATTATCTGCAACACCGATGTATCATGATTTTGATGAGATTGTATTATTATTACAATTATTAAATCAAAATGATAAACGTCCATTACCTAAAAAACGCGATATTTTCCTTCCAACTGGAGAATTTAAAGAAAAAGGTAAAGAAATACTAATTGAAAAAGCAAGAGGATATATATCTGTCATTAGAAGTGAAAATCCATATACATTTCCATATCGTATATTTCCTTCTATGATTGAGAAAAAAAATAAAATACAATTCAAAGAATATTTAGGACTTCATGAAAATCCTACTCCAATTAGTCATATTGATGTTTATACTGTTAAATTAAAAGGATATCAAAAACAAGTATATGATGAATATTCTGAAAGCATTAAAAATCAATCATTGAACATAAATGATTTACGTCCGCCTACACAAATATTAAACATTGTATTTCCAAATGAAGAAAAAAAATATGGAGAAGAAGGTCTACTTAGTATTATGAATTATGTAGATAACAAATATGAATACAAATCAGATGCACCGCATATTTTTGATCCAGATGAATTACCTAATTATAGTTCTAAAATTAGTACATTATGTGATAAAATTATGAATTCAACTGGAATTATTCTTGTTTATTCATTTTATATACCTGGATGTATAATACCGATGGCATTAGCACTAGAATCGTTAGGATTTTCACGGTATGAAGGATCTATTATGAACAAGAAAAAAGTAACTCCATTGGATTCATTAACTATGAAACCAGATCCATATACTAAAAATCAAGCCAAATATACTATTATTAGTGGAAATCCTAAATTTTCACCTTCTAAAAATGAAATGATTAAAATAGCAACAAATGCAGATAATAAATATGGTAAAAACATTAAGGTTATATTTGTATCAGAAACAGGATCTGAAGGAATTGATTTAAAAAACATACGTCAAATCCATATCATGGATCCATGGTATAATATGAACAGAATTGAACAAATTATAGGTAGAGGTGTACGAAATTGTAGTCATAAACATTTACCTTATTCAGAAAGAAATTGTGAAATTTATTTATATACATCGGACTCAGGAAATGGACTTGAAACAATTGATTATTATTTTTATCGATTAGCAGAAATGAGAGCAATACAAAATGGTAGAATAGCAAGAATTTTAAAAGAATCAGCAATTGATTGTATTTTAAATAAAGATCAACTTAATTTTACAGAAGAAAATATGAATCAAATTGTAAAACAAAAATTATCTTCTGGAAAAATAATTGATTATGCAATTGGAGATAAACCCTATTCAGCAACATGTGATTATTTATCAACGTGTAGTTATCAATGTAAACCAGATAATCATAAACTAAAAGAAACCATTGATACCTATAATTCATATTATCTAAAATTAAACAATACACGATTGGTTACATCAATACAGTTATTATTTAAAAAAAGATATGTATATAGTGCATGTGAAATATTAGCAGAATTGAATTTAATTAATAAATATTCTGATTTACAAATTTATTCAGCTATATCGGAAATGATTGATATGAAAATACCAATCTATGATTTATTGGGAAGAGAAGGAACTCTTATAAAGATGAATGAATATTTTATGTTTCAACCAAAAGAATTAATGAATAAAGAAATACCAACTAGTTATAGAATTAATCCAATTCCTACACATGTTAATCATTTAAGATTAGAAATACCAGAAACAATTAAGAAAGAAGAATTAGTTGATGTAGAAGAAATCATAGATGATTTAAACAAACAATATAAAGAATATCATACCTACGTAAATTACTTATTTAATTTATTTGGAATAAATAATAAACATGTAAATGAATTAATCATAAATTCAATCATGGAAGGATTAAATTTTACAAAATTTAAAACAATATTAGAATATATTTTAAATTTAGATACCATCAATGCATTTGATAATCATCTTCAAAAATATATTCAAAGAATTATGAAAAAAAATAGAATCATTACATTAAAAGATAATAAACCATATATATTGTTTTTAGATAATCACATGTGGAATATGCAAATGGAAAGTGATTTAATAGAAATGGAAGATGTTATTCGTGATATGAAAAAATCTAAAGATTTAAATTCAATCATTGGATTTTATGCTAATAAAAGTTTAAAATCAGATATGGTATTTAAAACATTAACCTTAAAATCAAATAGTAGAAATAAAGGTGAAACATGTTTTGAATCACAGCGTAAAGATGCACGTGCAAAATTAGAAGAAGTATTAGGACATAAAATAAGTATAATTGAAGAAAAGCATAATATTAAAATTCGAACTCAAGAAATTTGTATGATGTTAGAATTTATATTAAGAAATTATGATAAAATTAATTATTTTGGCAAAAGGTGTTTTCTATCACCAGTTGAATATTTTTATTTTTTAGAATCTAAAAAAGATAATTCATAATCATCAATTTGATTGGATTGAGAATCTTGTTTTCTAAAATATTTTTCATCTCGTATATTTTCTGCTGAAAATTTATCAACATCTCCACGAGTTGCTTTTACAGCCATAAACCAATCATATGATTGTATCATATAATGATTAATATGCAAATAGTAATTGTTTAATTTATCTTCATTGATTTCAACTAATTTATTTAATAAACCAGGACTTCTTGGAATTACAGGTGATTTGTAGATTTGATTATCTGCTGTAATATGAATACCTCCTGTTGTGAATTGTGTATGTACTTTAATATGTTTTATATATTTAGTTCGTACTATACACTTTGGCATACTATGATTTTTATAATTATAGATAATACTTCCTTGTATTGTAGATGGAAGATTATAGTTTACTCTTTTAGTAAATGATTTCACTACACTAGATGGTTGTTGTATATGCCCATTTGATCCAAATATTTTCCAAGGTATATAAATTAATGATATGTCATGTCTTAATTTATTTAAATATTGTTTTATTGTATTAAATCCACGTCTAGGATAAATAAATTCATCTAAGTCACAAAAAATAGCCCATGTATATTCTTTATATTTATATACATAGCGATTATATATTTCTTGTTGTGCAAATTTTTTATCATCTTTTATTAATTCAATCTTATCTAAATGGTTTGTTATGTTATAATTATCAGTACTTCCATTATCAACCAAAATTATTTTATCAATATCTTGGTTGATATAATGATTTATCCATTCCTGTATGATATGACCTTCATTTTTAAAGATAGCAATCATACATACTGACATATATAAATAAATAATAAAATAAAATTGATAAACAAATTTAAATAGAATATCTTATATTATTAAAATATGGCAGAATCAAAAAAAACACGTTCTAAAAAAACTTGGAATGTTGGTGATTTAGTCTTATATAAAAAAAATACATGGGAAATTATGAACATTCATGATAATGAATATACAATTCAAAATGATGAAGGAAAAAATGAAACTGTAAAAAGTTCTCAAATTAAGAAATTTGATGGAGATGATAGTTATTCTGTATTTGATGTAAATGATTTTGTTAAATTAAATGATTCCATTTATAAAGTCATTGAAGTTAATAATCCATTTCATGTTAAATTACAGAATATAGATAATTCTACTATTTTAGATAGTATTCGAATGAGAATTTTAACAAAAGTAGAAAATTTAAATGAACCAACATCTGATTTATTACAACAAGATTATGATCAATATAATGAACATTCTATTTATATTGAACATTTATTAACCCGTAAAGTAAGTATTCCTGTAATTCATGTGAATCAAAATATACAACACAATCTTATTCAAGTTATCTCTAGACAGATTGAAGGAAAATGCATTCAACAAGGATTTATTAAACCTAAATCCATTCAATTACATACATATTCAAGTGGGTTAATACGTGGAAGCAATATTATATTTGATGTAGTATTTACATGTATGGTAGCAAATCCAGTAGAAGGGCAAGAATTGAACTGTATAGTTGAAAACATAACAAAGGCTGGATTAAAATGTAGATTAGATACAGATGAAACATCTCCATTTGTTATATTTGTAGCAAGAGATCATCATTATAATAATGATAATATTAATAAATCATTGAATGATAAAATTAAAGTAAGAGTAATTGGACAGAGATTTGAATTAAATGATCCATTTATTTCAATCATTGCTGCATTAATTTAAATAAAAAGTATTTAAAGATATCTTTTTTTATTATAAAAATGGATATATTAAAAGATAAAATAGAAAGTTTACCAAAACTTTATCATATAGAAATTGGAAAATTGTTAAATAATTACAATATTCATTTAAATGAAAATCAAAATGGAATATTTGTTAATTTATCAACATTATCACCCGATATGATTGATAAATTAAATGAATATGTTAAATATATAGAATTACAAGAAAAAATTTTAAACATAGATGAAACTGAAAAAGAAGAATTAAAAGATACTTATTTTACAAATTAAAATATATATACATATTATGGATTCTTCTAGTTCGCCTTCTACATCTTATATGTCATCCTATTGTACTCCAGCTCAAATATATTTAGTATTTGGTATTATTTTAATGATTGTAACATCAATTAAAACAAAACCATCTATTTTGTCTGTTATCATTCATTCTTTATATATTATTTTTTGGACACTATTATTAAATTTTATATGTAGTAAAGGATATGTAGGAGTTTCATGGTTTTTATTATTATTACCAGTTATATTTATTGTAGGTATTCTTATAGTTGGAGTAGCAATTTATGCTAATAAATCACACTCTTAATATTATTTTTTTGACACCATTCTATACATTTTTTATGATTGTACAGTTTGATTGAATCTAATTTAGAAATATTATCAGATAGAATTAGATGAATGATGTTTTTAATTGATTCAATTTGTATTTGTCCAAGAATTGAATTAATTTCAATTACTTTATCAATAAATATATAACTCATATCAAATGTAAATATTCTTTCAATGTAATGATTTGTATGAATTATATCGCATGTATTGATATATATTTTCATAAAATCAATTGTTTCATCTTTAAAATCTTGACAAATTATGTATTTTTCAGATGTAACCACATCCATAATTAATGGTTTATAAAATGTAATATTATTATAACAACATGATAACAAATAAATCATTTCAATTGTACTATAACGAACCATATCATATAATTTTAAAATGAATGTTCCTTTTTTATTTTGAATGGTTAATGAATATAATATTTTAATTAAATTTAGTTTAGAATAGGTTATTTCATTGTCTAATTTATTTTCATTATCAAATGTATCACAATAAATTAAATCATACTTTATATTTGTTGTTTTGATATGATCAATTATGTAAGATGTATTTGTTATATCTATATCGTTTGTATTTATAATATGATGTATGTCAGATTCATTGTTTTTTATAGTTAATAATGCAGTTAATGATTCTAATGGGTTATTTGATATATGTAAAGTGTATTTTATATCATCTAATAAATGTTTATATTGATTTAATAATTCAATATAAATATATAAATGATATGTTTCTTGATTCTTGTATAAATTTTCATATAAATTAATATAATGTTTATATGATTTCCATGATGGATAATATTGAAGTTGATTTAACAAATCTTTTAAATATAAATACAACGATGTATTGATAAATATTTCAGGGCGAACAGATGTCATTTTTAAAGAAAAAAAAGATTCAACATTTAAATGATTTGTAGATATTGTTAAATTATTCATCACTACTTTTAATTAACACTTTCTTTTTATTCTTTTTTATATTATATTTTGGTTCTTTGATTGTTTTTGTAATTTGTTTGTCAACATGTCTCATCTTTTTAAAGATAAAATATCGATTTATAAATGATAGATTTTTTTCATCTTGTGTCATCATCAATTTATTACCTATTATAGGAATTTTTCTTGATTTAATGTGGTGTTCGACATATTTATAAACATCCTTAAATGAACCAGTTGCATTTCCCCATGCTTTAGCTGTACCATTTACTAATTCAAATCCATATTCTTGTAATACATCTGTCAAGAATGTAAAATTAACTAAATATTCTTTTAATACTTGACCAATCGTATTCATATACACACCTATTTCATATCCAAGTGATCGTTCATCATTTGGAAATTCATCTTGATCATAATATTTAATAATTTCACATAATTTATTTTCAACTGTTCCAAATAATATTCCATTTTCACGTTCTTTGTCTTTCAACATCTCAAATACAGTAGATCCATCATAACATGTTCCAATAAAATATCCACCTTCTTTTAAACTCTCATTTACATTTTGCAGAAAGGTATAAAAGGTTTCACTAGATTTGAAGAAATAATGAATTGCAAATTGTACACTTGCTACATCAAAACCATTACCGGCAACATTGTATTGTTGTACAACACCTTTACCTAAGGATTCTTTTGGTTTTTCATCTCCAAATATAGCTTTAATAATTTCAAAATCTTTATCAGTATTAAATGCTTTTCCAGATCTAATATGCTTTGAACTATCTCCTCTTAAAAAGAGACATTTCATTTTATTTTTAGGATTTTCTTCTTTATATTCTAAATATCGCATACATGCTCCATTAATTAAATTCTCAATACAATCACGTGATACATCAATTCCTAATACAAAGGATGCAACATCTGACCATTTATGTAAATCGCCTCCTTTACCTACTGCAAAATCAATAATGGTTCCATTATTTCCAGTAGTAGAAAGAATCAATTCACGTTTAATGTAATTATGAAATTTAGACAATCCATTATAACGTTTATCCACTAAACTTTCAAGATAATAGACATCATCAATTCCTTCTTCTGTTCCGTTGCCTGTAGTAATCATTTCATGTGTAATTGGATAGTGAATACTTCTCCATACACTATCAGCAACTTTATATGCATTTCCGTAATTACGGCCTGTTTTATATTCAAATGTTTTATCCCATCGAATACGCATGGGTTTCCATGCCCAAAATTTTTCTGAATCCATTACATATTTAAATTCAACAATCATTTTGTCTGTTATGATCTCATTTTCTTCAGTATACATTTGCAATGATCCATCATTGCTCATTTTTAATGGTATATTACAGATATGTGCATTTTCATCACTTGGGTTGGATGGATAAAATTTACCTGGATTGTAAGATGATTTTTGAATCATTTCATCATTATATACATTTTGACATGGATTTACAACTCCACTGTATCCTACATTTAAAAATACAGTTTTATATTTCATTAATTCATCTCCTGTCATATTTAGTCCATTTAAATATTGATAGGATATTTCATCTTTTCCTGTTTCATCTTTTTTAGTCATGACTAAGAAATCAATTGAATTGTATTCACTTGGTTTCCATTTATAAGATATTTCCCATGTAGTTAATGATTTACCTTTACTATAACCTTCACTTGTAATAGGTGTAAAGATAAGACCATCAATATCATATACATATGTTTTCTCTAATATTTTATGGCAATTATCAAATATCGATTGTTCTTCTGTAACAAATGCAAATTCTTTAACTTGAATGGTTAAATATTTTGATAATACTTCCATTGTTGATTGTAATGAAGCAAAACGACTCTCTCCTTTTACTAAGAAATTTAAATTTCGTTGATCTTTATTATTTAAGAAATAAATATCGAAACATGCAAATAAATTTAAATATTCTTTTTTTTTTGAAAACATAATATGTTCACCATCAATAATGGTATTATGTAAATATTTAGTATCTTGTGATACTAATTGTTTACCAGTATATTCAATTTGCATGGAACGCGTAATATAAAACATCTTACCTTTTTCATTAATGAATAATAATTTACGAATACCATCTGCTTTTTCTGTAACTGCATAATTTACTTTAATATGTTTAATATGATGACGTTCTAATGTAAAAGACATTAGTCCAATAAATTTAGGTTTTTCACTTGGATTTGTTTTTACTAATTTTATATATTGTTGTTCCACTTCAAATAATTCTTTATATGAAACTGGATAGATTGTATGTTGAATTCCTCCTACAATATATTTTACACCTTTTGATATTAATTGTTTAATCTCTAAAGGGTCATTTACTTCATTGTCAATCTCTATTTCAATTTCATACGATTCAGGATTATTAAATAAATTAGATTGCTCAATCGTTATTTCTGATACCATTTTGTATTTTTCAAATCGTGATGATTGAACAACACTGCAATCTACATATAAATGAGGAATATCTGGATGATATAGTCTTACACGATTCATAAATCGAAATGTTTTTTTACTTACTTTCCAATTTTCTTTAATTGTATCCACAATATTGTTTTTAATTTTCTTTTCTTCTGCTAAATTAACACTAAAAGAATAGTCATCATTTTTATAATTACCTAATTTATTTTTATTGATTACATCAAATCGAGAGGGTAAGTCACCTGATTTACATAAAAATTTTATATCAGATAATTCATTAATTTCAACACGAACTACACTTGAATTATTATTATATTCTTCAATACCAATACGTAATAAATGATTACCATTTAATTCGACAGATTTAAATCCTAAACTCATCAAATGTTTCATGATATCATCGTATTCTAATTTAGTGAATCTTTTACCATTATTAGTAAACCTAACTTCAAATTCAGATTTTCTCATTTCTGAATCATTCTTCTTCTCAGAAAGATAGGTTTTAATAATGGAATCCATTTTATATAATAATAATTATATTATTTAATTTTTAATCAATTTTAATTACTATATTTAATAAACGTATTAATTTTATCAAATATACAGTCATACATTTTTTGTTTGGTTGATGTTTCAATATTTAATTGTGTAGCTATTTGTTTTAATTCATCTGATTTATAACCAGATACTGCTTTGATAGGTTTATGTATATGTTTTATTTCATATAATTCTTTTTCAGGTTTTTCAGTGACTTTAAAATCACGAATGTAATTAACAGGTCCATCTAGACCTAATGTTAATATGATTTCATCATTATAAATACATATTCTACATTGATATAGAATACATATTAAATGCAACGATTCATACGATAAAAAGGATTCATTTAATAAATTATGTTGAACATTTTCAAATTTAATTCGAGTTCCTTTATGTTTTATATTTTCAATTAAATTTATCTTGATGTCTTTTTCTAACTTAGATTTATTACTATTTAAATGATGATCTACTTTTTCAAATAATAATTCATATACGCACCAAAATAATAAATCTAATTTTTCTTTTGGGTTTTCCTTTATTTTGTCTATTGGTTTTTCTTTAGATTGTTTATGTTGTTGATATTGTATTGTCGGTTCAAATTGTAAGCTTTTGTTAAAATTTTGTTCATTTAAAATATATTTCGATAAATGATAAAGTTTATGTTCAACCATTTTAATATGATTTATGAAATAATCTTTATTTAATTTGTATATATTATATTCTATTTATTCTCCATATATAATATATGGATGATTCATTAAAACATTTTAATGATAGAATGATTAATGAAATAAATATAACATTATCAACTCTTAATCGATTACCACAATATTCATTTGATATTTTATCTTATAAAATAAATAATCCTGAACCAATGTCTGGATTAGGTTATAGTGTGTCACTAAAATCAGAAAATCACGAAATCATCAAGCTTGATATTACAAATGTAAATACTGATGAAATTAATCAGATTGAACAAGAATTAGGTACTACAAATCATGTTAAAAATCAGACAAATGCATTTAGTTTGGATAATACACTTCAAATGAAATTAAGTATTGAAGATAATATTTCTATTCCACTAGAGGATTTATTAGAATCTTGTGAAATGATTGCTAAAACAAATATGATACCTTATATCAAGATTATTGATCATTCTAAACTTAATTATTGTGAAGGAGTGGTTATTATGGATTATTCATTATTACACATATTAACCTATGGAGAATCATGGTATTCACAACATGGATATATATCAGTTGATCATACAAAAGAAACTGCTGCAAATAAACGCACAATTGATAATAAAATGGGATATTTATTAGAACAATTATATGGGTCATCCTATATATCAGGTATGGTAGATACATTTAGCAAACATATTCATAATATTGATAATGCTACTTTTAGTATGGATATGAAAGTATCTGCTTTTTTTAAACAAATATTAGATTATTTTCATTCTTTATTAAAAGATCCAAATAAAATTATAAAATTATGTAATTCTGATAAATCGGTTGATTATTCTGAATATTCAAAGAGTATTATTACTGTATTTAATGAAATTAATCATATATGTAATCGTTTAAATGAAAAAATGACAAATGGCGATTCCAATTTTGATTTATTATCTTACAATCGTGTTTTATACAAAAAAGTATCAGATGAAAACATCAATAATGAGTCAATGGATGAATCTGCTGATGAATCTATGGGTGAACCTGTTCAACAACGAATGAATGAACCTGTTCAAGAACAAATGATTACACCTGTTCAAGAACAAATGAATAAACCTGTTCAAGAACAAATGAATACACCTGTTCAAGAACAAATGGATGAATCTGTAGATGAATCAATGGATGAATCTGTAGATGAATCTGAAGACAACACAATTGATCAAAATTCTGTAGAATCTAATAAAGAAATAAAAAAAGAAACTGTATCGCCTGTTAAAGAAGACACAAAATCTGAATCTAAACCAACGGATAAACCAGATTATAAAAAAGGATTATATATGCCAGGCGGATCTGCTCATCCAAATGTTGATTTGATTCGATTACCATTTAATGGTGGAGGTAAAACATTAAAACGAAAACACAGAAATAAAACACATAGAAAAATAAAAAAAAATAAAAATCATTCAAAAAATTCAAAATATAAAAACAATACTAAAAAATGGAGTCTTTTAAATATATTATCCTAATTATGATACATCATCCATACATAAAAGTAATCATCAAGATACTTTTCAGTATATATAGGTGGATTCACTTCAGTTGAATCCATTATTTTCATGATTGATATTATAGTTAAATATAATATCAATTTTATAAATTATATTCCAGTAGATCCAAACCCACCATTCCCTCGTTTAGTTAATGTATTTATACTTGTTACAATCTCAACTAAAAATGGCTGTAAATCAGGTGAACAAATTTGTACATATCGTGCATATTTTTCAATTGTAGTTGGTTCTTTTATGTCAAATGCTGCACAAATATGTCCTCGATACCCACTATCAATAATACCAACACAATTTGCTAATCGTAATTTTGTTTTATAAATACTTGATCTAGGATACAACATATAGCCAGATGGTACAACATAATCATGAATCATTGAACATATAATTTGATAATTGTATAATGTAGTATCACTTACATCCATTGTAACAGGTGCGTATAAATCAAATCCAGAATCTGAATATAATTGAGTTTTAACAGATTCATTATGTTTATTTGCTGCATTTTTATAAAATAAAATTAAATCTTCATCAGTTGAATCTATAAAAATTTGTAATGTTTTCATTTTTATATTCAATATAATACATTTATCTTTAATTGATTTTATCAATCTATATTATTCATTTCTCTACCAATATCCATTAATTTTTGACATTCTAATAATTTACGATGTGTAATCTCGTATAATGTACGATATTCAATTGCTTGTTGTTTTGCATATTCAAGATCATTAATATAATGAATATAATTGTCTAGAAACCGTGCATGTGATTTTAATTTAATGTGTTTTTTATATTCTGACATATTATAAAATTTACTATTGTTACATAAACAATGATATTCTAAATATTTATTTCGATTGTATGGTGGTATAGGACATTCATCTACATATTTACCAGTTGTGGTGTCTAATCTAGGGTAATATATAGTTGATTGTGTTTGTGTTAATTCCATTTATATACTATTTATTATTTATTTTTATTATTTTTTATTTAAATTTTTATTTTTTTTATAAATTTTTTTTATTTTTTTTATAAATTTTTTTTTATTTTTTTTATAAAATTTCATAAATTTATTTCAGAAAAGTAGATAAATTATACATTCCATATTTATCTGAATTCAAGGATCGATATCCTCCGTGATACATTAATAATACATCTGTATCAGATGATTCTTCTTTATCGAAGAAAACAATTTGATTTTTTGGTGTTTTCTCAGCAATCATTACAATATTTGTATTCAAGTTTTTTATTTGATAATCTCGATAAGATTGTACTGTTAATAAATTTGTAATATTAATATAGTTTAGGTTTGGTTTTAATTTTTGTAAATATTCTATGATTGGTTTTAATTTATCAGATATTTCTGCGTCACCAATTACGTATGGATTTATATTCTTCAATTCACAACATTTTTTATATTTCTTACCACTTCCACAATCACATATATCATTACGCCCTATTTTTCCCATTTTATTTATATATATTTTAAAAAAACATATTAAACATAAAAAAATATTTTTAATATATTCATGTTTTCTTTAATGTTTCATCGTAGTTTACCTAAATGTAAAAATTGTATTCATTATATACCAACTACATCAATGTTAAATAATAAACATGATAAAATTAATTATCGTTATGTTGATTTAGGTAAATGCAAAAAATTTAATATGTATTGCGAAATTGCAAGAATGGATGATTTAAAATGTAGTGTATTTGGTTTTAAGTTTGTACATAAACATTAATTCATTTTTTTATTTCTTTTTTTTCTTGTTTTGCGACCACCTTTTTTAGTACTTAAATTTTCAATTTTACTAACTAAATCAGATTGTGTATTAAATAATTCATTATATTCATCATCATATTTAAGATAATCTTTTTGTTTTTTTTCATAGATTTCTTCTAATTCATTTAATTCTTTCTGAGTTTTTTTAATTATTTCATTTTCATCATCTGATGCAATATTTATTACTTTGTTTGATTCAATAATTTCTTGATTGTCTTGAATGGTTTTAGTTAATGATAATCGTTTAATTTCTAATTGTTTAATCTCATCAAATATATCTTTTCGTAAATTATATTTTTCGGACAAAGATTTTCTTATAGATTCTAATTGATCTTGTAATGATTTTAAAGGTGAGCTTGATTCAATCGATTCTGCATGTTTAGTTATATCTTTATTTAGTTTAGACATAGCTTTGATGGATGCGTTAATAAATTCAATCTGAGTTAAAAAATCATTCATATATATTTCAATCACCTTGAATTGTTCATAATTATTTTTTTGAATTTCTTTATTTAATTCTACAACTTCTTTATGTAAATTATTTAATTTTTCCAAATCTTTAGGAGACAATGTTGCGATACGTTTAGAATAGTATGTATCCAATACATCTTTAATGCTTTTAATTAATGTAAGCATTTTAACTAATCTTTCGCTATTTCCATATATGGTTACTGGTATTTTTTTTCCCAAATCATGTAAACGGAAATATAATTTATCAGCTTGTTCTTCCCTTTCTTTTTTTTTTGCATCAATTATGGCTTTTTTTTCTTTTGATACTAGCTTTTGCATTATATATTATATAAATATATTAGAAATTAAACCTTATATATTTATATATCATGGAACTCATTCAACAAACAAAACAAACTACATTATTTACCTTAAATGGGTTTAAAACTGAAGCAAAGGTAGTACATGTATATGATGGTGATACCATCCACATTGTATTTAAATATTTTGATAATTTTTATAAATGGAATTGTCGTATTTCTCATGTGGATACACCTGAACTACGAACAAAAAATGAAGAAGAAAAACGTAAAGGATATGAAGTTCGCGATAAATTAAGAGAATTAATTTTAGATAAGATTGTGAATGTACAATGTTTAGAATTTGATAAATATGGTCGTTTATTAATTGAACTTTATATTGGTGATATTTACGTAAATCAATGGTTAATTGACAATAATTTAGCAAAACAATATGAAGGAGGAACAAAAGAAATTTGGTAAAATATAATATTTACTCATATTATATGGATACTACACAACCTACAACCTCAAGTAATACATCAACTTATACCCCTACACCTCCACAACCTGATACAAAAAAATCATGGACTGACACGTTTACAGGTTTATTTAAATCTAATCCATCTACACCATCAAATGTAGGTGGTAGACGCCGTAAATCAAAACGAAAGCAATTAAAAAGAAAATCTAGAAAACATCGTAAATCACATAAAAAATAATTTCATTTTATTATTTTTTTTCATTCTTATAATTTCATATTTTAATGGTATATATTTCCAATTTATACCATTTTTTAATAACATTTCACTTATGTAGGTTTCTGAATGTAACCAATGATTTTTACTATATTCATATAATTCATCAAACAAGTTACCATAAACCATATAATTTTGGTTTGTTGTAATTGCAAACTGATCATTAAATAAATATTTTCCATATAATGTTTTGTTAGGTATAACAATAGTATGACTATTTACTTGATATACTATATCTTTATGATAAAATGAATAAAATTTACAATCCGGTCGAATATATATGATATACTCGTATTTATCCTTTTCTATCATATTTGTAACCATTTGTTTTGAATAGGTTGCTAATATAAAATTATTTACTGAATTATATCCTGTCTGCCATGGATCAGGAAATGTATGATATTGTTTAAAATTTATTTTTTTTGAAATTTCATCTTGATCATCAATTTTAAATTGTTTAGGATTGAGACTTAATAATACAGATGAATCTATTTTTAAATTATGTTCATTATTTCTACGATTTGAATATAATCCATTAATTTGATACGTATGAAAATATACATCATATGGTTGCTGAAATGATTTCATAAATTGAATAATACTGTCTTTTGTTTCTTCAAATGCTCTTGGTATACCCCAAAATGCAAATGCAATCATATAATGTATAATATCATTATTTATTTTATATCATACCGTAATTTTAATTGATCAATATTTTGATGTTGAGAATTAAATGCAGATGTTGTATGTATTCTATGTTTAACCAATGTATCTGGACAATTAAAAAATTTTTTATTTTCTTTTCTTAATCGAATCCATAATCCATAATCTTCAATTTCATCATCATCTACCCAATTACATAATTCTTTTTTGATAATCACACTTGAATTAATAAACGGATTAGATTTCATATGAAATTTAGAAATATCATAAAAAGGTATAGAAGGTGAATTTGTCAAATCACCAAAATACACACACTGTGTACCCACTACATCATATTCTTCTATAAAAGGTAGTTGATATGCTAATTTATATTCATGCCATATATCATCTACATCTAGTAATGCAATATAATTATATTTACAATATTGTATCATCTTGTTTAATGTATTTGATTTTCCTTTTTCTGTAAATTGAACTACCTTGATTTTATCACTCTCATATTGCTTTGCAATATTATATATCTCTGAATTTAAAGGATGCCCATTAATACCAATGATTAATTCCCATTTTACATAGGTTTGATTTAGTATAGATGTAACGGATTCGTGTATATATTCTATACCATTATAAATTGGCATTAATATAGATATCATTTATTTTGAAATAGAAAAAAATAATAAAAAATAAATGTATAAATTATTCTTGAAATATTGTATGCATTTATATAAATTGATTTAAATTTATGAATATTAGAAATAACTAAAACATCAACTAAACCATGCATTCTCGAAACAACAAATCAACTAAATCATTGTCTTCATTTGGTCGCCAAAAAAAAGAACAAGTGATTAATCATTGTGTACGTTCATCAAATCACAGTGATATATATGATGATAAATCTTCATTTGGTCGCCCAAAAAAAGAACAAGTGATTGATCATCATGTACGTCCATCGAATCAAGATGATGTATATGTCTGTGATGATGATCAGTATGATAATTGTCTAGGAAATAATGTGTTTGGAATTGATCTTTAAATAGATCTACACTAATCTTTTGTGTGGGAATTATTTTATAAATTTTTTTTTTATTTTTTTTTATAAATTTTATAAAAAATATTATGTTTCTAGTTTAATTTATAGAATGCCTTAATCATTTCCTTTGTATTTTTGTCCAATACATTTGATTTAAATGGTTTAAATACAATAATAATGTAGTCATATTTGATTGCTTTGTAGAGAATTGGAGGAATAAAACCTAATTGTCTATCAATATCTGAATCAATTACAGAAACATCATTTGACCAAATAATAAGTTTAGGTAGATGAACATTAATTATATTAGGAGTGATTGAAATGTATGGTTTAACATTAAACTCAAAATTTTCATCAGTAATGACTAATACATCATCTGAACGAACATATTTGGACAAAGTATTCCAATCATTTGAAATATTAGAATGTTTTACTAAAAAGTTAATTAGATTAAAACAATCATCTACTGTATTTTCCAATACAAATTCAAGCAATTGAATATTGTGTTTGAATTTGGAATAACAATTCGTCGAATTTTTTAGATAATGATGACATTTGTATGTTTTTGTTTTATCTTTAGATTCATATTGTGATATGACATATACATGAATACCATTACATTCACAAATAAACATTGGTTCGGAATAGTTATACATGTATGTATTCATTTTTTTAAGCCGATGATTGACCATAAATTCAACCCAACAAATTTCGTCATGAATATGAAAATGTTTATTCCAATCAATATTTGAAATGATAAAATCTACACTTGTAGATGGAATATCAATTGTTGTTAATGCATTCATAACTGGTTCTACTTGTGATATTGAACAAGAAGATATATTTAATGATGTAAGAAATGATTTTTCTTTGTTCATATGAATGAACTCATCCACTGAATGGATAGTTGATGCTTTAATCAAAAATGATATCTTAGGAGTAAACGGTGTAAACATTTCTTTAAGTAGTTTTAATAAAGAATAAAAAATAAAAAAACGAATCAATTTTATAAAAAATAAAGTATAA
>JACCDX011565963.1_pt1 | contig 45716 bp, 38 predicted proteins | sample 7449681 | NCBI WGS metagenome assembly JACCDX01 (sample SAMN15323450, study PRJNA562643) | freshwater metagenome | isolation source: river surface water | place: USA:Blue River Watershed | collected 2017-08-18
AGGGATTCGAACCCTCGAAGGGCTTTTGGCCCTTACGCCCTTAGCAGGGGCGCGCCTTCGACCACTCGGCCATCTCTCCGCTCGCGGGGCCGCGATGATACGGCCCCGGGCCTTGGCAGGTCAAAGCGGGCTTGGCCGCAGCCGTCAGGCGCGCATGCCCTGCTGCGCTTCGCCTTGATCCGAGCTTCCGTCTTCCGACTTGATTCGGTCGAAGATCTCTTCGCGATGCACGGCGACATTCTTCGGCGCGTTAATGCCCACGCGCACCTGATTGCCCTTGACGCCAAGCACGGTGACCGAGACTTCTTCACCGATCATGACGGTTTCCCCGACCCGTCTGGTGAGTATCAGCATAGTTGTACCCCGCAAGCGCCTCTGCCGCAGACCGCCGGTTCCGAGAACCTCACCCCCTGTGAAGGCCCCGCCGGCGCGCAACTCTTCCGTGAGAGTGGGCGCTTTGATCCCAACAATAGATAAATCCGGCGGGGTCGTCCAGAACGTCCGCCCCGCTTTACGTAAAAGTGTCAGCCGCCCAATTTTTGGCGGACAAACGCGACCACACCGCCCAAAGCCTCGGGCAACTTGGCGGCCTCCGTGCCACCCGCTTGGGCAAAATCCGGTCGACCACCGCCGCGACCCCCAACCTGGGAGGCGACATGGCCCACTATTTCGCCCGCCTTGATGCGGTTTGTCTCCCCTGCGGTCACACCGGCGACGAGCACCACCTTGCCCTCAGACGTGACCGAGGCCAAGACGATCACCGCTTGTTTCAAGCGATCTTTGAGCTGATCGACCGCGGTACGCAGCGCATTGGCATCCGCCCCATCCACCTGGGTAGCGACCACCTGCAGGCCTGCAACCTCGACGGCAGAGGCCGCAAGATCAGTGCCCTGACCCGAGGCGAGCTTGTCACGCAGCTGTCGATTTTCTTTTTCGAGTTGGCGGATGCGATCGAGTGCATCGCGGACCTTTTGCGCGATCTCATCGCGCGTACCGCGCAACAAACCAGCAACTTCGCGCACTGCCGATTCCTGCGCCTCGACGAGACGCAGCGCGCCCTCACCCGTGACCGCCTCGATACGACGGACACCAGCAGCGACACCACTCTCGGCCAGAATCTTGAAGAGCCCAATGTCACCGGCACGACCAACGTGCGTGCCACCACAGAGCTCCATCGAAAAATCACCGATACGTAGTACTCGTACGCTCGAACCATACTTTTCACCGAACAGCGCCATGGCGCCTTCAGCGACCGCCTCGTCGTACGACATCTCACGCGTCTCGGCCGTCGCATTGCGACGGATCTGTTCGTTGACCCGACGCTCGATACGCTGCAGCTGCTCGCTGCTCACGGCCTCAAAGTGAGCGAAGTCAAAGCGCAGGCGATCGGACGCGACGAGCGAGCCCTTCTGCTGCACGTGATCGCCGAGTTCTTCGCGCAGCGCGGCATGCAAAAGATGCGTCGCCGAATGGTTGAGTGCCGTCGCGCCGCGCAGCTTGGCATCGACCGACGCGCGCAGGGTCATCCCTTCGCGAAGCGCTGCCGAATCCGCCGCTACTTTGCCGATGTGTGCATGCGCGCCGCCCGTGCCGCGCTTCTGCGTATCCTCAACCAGAAAGTGCACCGCTGCGCCTGACACCGAACGCAGCTCACCCGCATCACCGACCTGACCGCCGGATTCGGCATAGAACGGGGTGCTCTCGAGAATCACCTCGCCCGCTTCGCCAGCACGCAACTCGTCAACGCGCTCACCACCGCGCAGCAATGCCACGATCTTCGCCTCGCCCTCGAGCGCCGTGTAGCCACAGAACGCCGTTTGCAGATCGAGTTGAGTGCCGGCACGCAGATCGACGCCAAAGCGGCTCGCCGCACGCGCGCGCTCCCGTTGCGCTTCCATCGCGGCTTCGAAGCCCGCGCTGTCGATCGTGTAGCCGCGCTCTCGCGCCACATCGGCCGTGAGATCCGCTGGGAATCCGTAAGTGTCATAGAGACGGAATACCGTCTCGCCATCGAGCACCTTGCCCTTCAAGCCATCGAGTGCTGCGGTGAGCAGACTCATGCCGGTCGTGAGGGTTTCGGCGAAGCGCTCTTCTTCCTGCAACAGAACACGCGTGGCTTGCGCGGCACCCTTGCGCAGTTCCGGATAGGCCTCGCCCATCTGCTCTTCGAGTACCGAGACGAGCTTGTGGAAGAACGCCCCTTTGATACCAAGCTTGTGACCGTGACGAATGGCGCGGCGAATGATACGCCGCAATACGTAGCCCCGCCCTTCGTTCGAGGGCAGCACGCCATCGACGATGAGGAAGGTGCACGCGCGGACATGATCCGCAATCACTCGCAACGAAGGGTTGGTCAGATCGTCAGTGCCGGCAAGCGACGCTGCTGCCTGCACGATCTTGCGAAAGAGGTCGATGTCGTAATTATTGGTGACACCCTGCATCACCGCCGAGAGACGCTCGAGGCCAGCGCCGGTGTCGACCGAGGGCTTCGGCAACGGCGTCAGCGTGCCATCGGGCGCGCGATCGTACTGCATGAAGACGAGGTTCCAGACCTCGACGTAACGATCGCCATCTTCATCGGGCGAGCCCGGGGGGCCACCCGCGATGTGCTCGCCGTGATCGTAGAAAATCTCGGTGCAGGGGCCGCAGGGACCCGTGTCGCCCATCGCCCAGAAGTTCGACTTCTCGCCCATGCGCGAGAAGCGCTGCGGAGAGACACCGATTTCTTTGAGCCAAATGTCGGCCGCTTCGTCGTCATCCTTGAAAACCGTGACCCAAAGGCGATTGGGATCGAGCTTCAAGGTGCCGGTGATGAAATCCCAAGCGTGACGGATCGCATCGCGCTTGAAGTAGTCGCCGAAGGAGAAGTTGCCGAGCATCTCGAAGAAGGTGTGGTGACGCGCGGTGTAACCGACGTTCTCGAGATCGTTGTGCTTACCGCCGGCGCGCACACAGCGCTGCGAGGAGGTCGCGCGCACGTAGTCGCGCTTGTCCTTACCAAGGAACACATCCTTGAACTGCACCATCCCGGCGTTGGTGAAGAGCAGCGTCGGGTCGTTACCCGGCACCAGCGAGCTCGAGGCGACGATGGCGTGGCCACGGCTCTGGAAGAATTCGAGGAAGGCGCGGCGCACATCGGCGGCGCTCATGTAGGGCGGCTTGCCCTGCGGGGTCGGCGGAGTCATGCGAGGTTTTTCAGGGTTCTTCAGGGTCCTGGCCCAGTGCCAGCCGGATATGATCCGATGAAAAGCCCCGATACTGCAAAAATCTCATCTGCTTGCCCTTCTCCGCCCAGCTGCCGGGCGGCTTGGCGCCGAATTTACGCTGCCGAACCTCGCGGCAAATCGTGACGAAATCCGGGCCCGAATTGAGGGCAGCCTCGATCTCGGCCGCTGGGAAACCGCGCGTGGCGAGCTCCTGGCGGATCCGCATCGGACCCTGGCCCCGCGCCGCGTGAGCACGCACGAAGGCCTCGAGGCTGCGAGCGTCATCGAGCAACCGCTCTTCCTGCAAGGCTGCTACCGCCTCGGCTGCCGCCTCGGCGGTATAGCCCTTCACGGTGAGCTTGTTGATGAGCTCCGCGGAGCCAAAATCGCGGCGGGCCAGCAGCCCCAATGCATAACGCCGCGCGGACTCCGGGTTCTCCGGGTGTTCCGGCGCGGCGTTACGAAAGCCAGCGCGTGAGATCACGTGAGGCGAGGTCAGTCTTTCTCTAGTTAGTCTTTCTCTGGCGCCTCGGCCGCGGCACCAGTCTTGCTCGGCTTCACCAGCAACTTGGCGCGAATCTGCGATTCGACGTCGCGGGCGATATCCGGGTGGGTCTTGAGGAACTCGCGGGCATTTTCCTTACCCTGACCGATGCGCTCGCCCTTGTAGGCGTACCACGAGCCAGACTTCTCGATGAAGTTGTGCGCAACACCGAGCTCGATGATTTCGCCTTCACGCGAAATGCCTTGGCCGTACATGATTTCGAATTCTGCTTCGCGGAACGGCGGGGCCACCTTGTTTTTGACCACCTTGACGCGGGTCTGGTTGCCGATGACCTCTTCACCGTTCTTGATGGCGCCGATGCGGCGGATGTCGAGACGGACCGAGGAGTAGAACTTCAGGGCGTTGCCGCCCGTGGTGGTCTCGGGGTTGCCGAACATCACGCCGATCTTGAGGCGGATCTGGTTGATGAAAATGACGATCGTGTTCGAACGCTTGATGTTACCGGTGAGCTTGCGAAGCGCCTGCGACATCAAGCGGGCATGCAAGCCGACCTGCAGCTCGCCCATCTCACCTTCGATTTCCGCCTTCGGGGTCAGCGCCGCGACCGAGTCGACGACGACGACATCGACAGCACCGGAGCGAACGAGCATGTCGGTGATCTCGAGGGCCTGCTCGCCGGTATCCGGCTGCGAGACCAAGAGGTCATTGACGTTGACGCCGAGCTTTTCGGCATAGACCGGGTCGAGCGCATGTTCGGCGTCGACGAAGGCGGCCGTGCCGCCGTTGCGCTGGATCTCGGCGATGACTTCGAGCGTGAGCGTCGTTTTACCAGAGGACTCAGGACCGTAGATCTCGACGACGCGACCGCGCGGCAAGCCGCCGATACCGAGGGCGATGTCGAGGCCGAGCGAGCCGGTGGAGACGGCTTCGACGTCGTAGGAAGCGGATGCGTCGCCGAGACGCATGACCGAGCCCTTGCCGAATTGTTTTTCGATTTGACCGAGCGCCGCGGTGAGGGCTTTTTTGCGATTGTCGTCCATGAGATCCCCGAAAAAAGGTTGGCGGGAAAGAGCGAGAAAGTGTGTAAATTATCCCACAGCGAACTGCGTGGAATCAGCCGAAAAAGTCGATGAAGCGCGTTATTTCACGAGGCGTTCATTGGCTATACAGGGAGCCTTTGGAGGCCATACTGTATAAACCCGTAAGCGCGTAGCGCACGGCGGCGCATCGGACGGCATCACGATCCCCGCGAAACCGTTTTGTCACCGTCTCAACCACTGAGCCGCGTCCGTGCTTACGGGCGAATCCGAAACAAACCGTGCCGACCGGCTTGCCAGGCACCGCGCCACCCGGCCCTGCGATGCCGCTGATCGCGACTGCCAAATCCGCACCGCTACGCTGCCGCGCGGCGCGTGCGAGCGCCGCCACGACCTCGACACTGACCGCACCATGCTGCTTGAGTAACTTGGCGGGCACGGCAAGTTCCCGCTGCTTCGACTCGTTGCTGTAGACCACCCAGCCCGCGAGCAGCCAAGCCGAGGAACCCGCGCGATCGGTGAGCACCTTGGCGAGCCAACCACCCGTGCAGGATTCGGCCGTCGCCACGGTGAGCAAATCGGCACGCAGCCGTCGAGTCAGTCGATCGAGGGGGCGATCGAGCAGCCGAGTGTGGAGTGCGGGTTCCATGCAGGGGCAGTATCGCATGGACGATAATGGCGCGATGACCGCCGAACACACGCCTGTGATGCAGCAGTACCTTCGCCTGAAAGCGCAGCACCCCGACGTATTGCTGTTCTATCGGATGGGTGATTTCTACGAGCTGTTCTTCGATGACGCCAAGCGTGCGGCGCAGTTGCTCGACATTACCCTCACGGCGCGTGGCCAATCGGCCGGCGCGCCGATCCCGATGGCGGGCGTCCCCTATCACAGCGCCGAGAACTATCTCGCGCGGCTCGTGCGCAAAGGCGAGTCGGTTGCGATTTGCGAGCAGATCGGTGATCCCGCCAAGAGCAAAGGACCCGTCGAGCGCGCCGTGGTGCGCATCATCACGCCAGGCACCGTCACCGATGCCGCGCTGCTCGACGAGCGACGTGAAACCTTGGTCGCCGCCGTGCTACCAACGGGCGCGGGTTTCGGTCTTGCTTGGCTTGATCTCGGTGCGGGGCGCTTCTCGGTGCTAGAAGGTCATGGCGACTCTGCGCTCGTAGCGGAACTTGAGCGGCTGCAACCGGCGGAGCTGCTCGTTCCGGAAGAGTGGCTCGGCGAGATCGGCGCGCCATTGCGCGAGCGCACCGGCAGTCTCGCCTGGCGTGGACGCGCTCCTTGGCATTTCGAGCTCGAGACGGCGCGGCGCCTGCTCACCGAGCAGCTCGGCACGCTCGATCTGCAGGGCTTTGGCATCGACTCGAGCGGCGAGCGTTCGATGCCGCTCGCGGTCGCAGCGGCAGGCGCGTTGTTGCAATACGTGCGCGACACACAACGCACGGCACTACCGCATTTGCGCGCGCTGCGCGTGGAAGATCGACATGCGAGCCTGCATCTCGATGCCATCACGCGGCGCCATCTCGAAATCGATTCGAGTGCGCAAGGGCGCGATGACGCCACGCTGCTCGCCTTGCTCGATACGACCGTGACGGCGATGGGCGCTCGCGCGCTGCGACGCTTACTCAATCGGCCAATCACCGACCATGCGCTGCTACGGCAGCGGCACGAGGCGATCACGGAGTTACTCGATTCGCGTACGCATCTGTCCTTGCGCGAGGCTTTGTCACCGATCGGCGATATCGAACGCGTTCTCGCACGCGTCGCATTGAAGTCTGCCCGCCCGCGCGATCTGACTGCGCTGCGCGCCGCACTTAGCGCACTGCCTGCGTTACGCACAACGCTCGCTTCGATGAGCGCTACGCTGATCGATGATCGACGCCGTCACATCGGCGAACATCGGAGTGAACTCGCGCTGCTCGAGCGCGCGATCGATCTCGAACCCTCGACGCTCATTCGTGAGGGCGGCGTGATTGCCCAAGGCTACGATGCCGAGCTCGACGAACTGCGCCGAATCTCGCAAGACACCGACGCTTATCTGCTCGAACTCGAAGCTCGTGAGCGCGAACGCACGGGACTCTCGCAGCTCAAACTCGGCTACAACCGAGTACAAGGCTTCTTCATCGAGATCTCGCGTAGCCAAGCCGAGACGGTGCCGGCTGATTACATCCGTCGTCAGACCGTCAAGAATGCCGAGCGCTTCATCACGCCGGAGCTCAAAAGTTTCGAAGACAAGGTACTCGGTGCGCGCGACAAATCGCTTGCTCGCGAGCGCGAACTCTATGACGCCGTGCTCGAATCACTTGCGGCGACTCTCGCGGAGCTGCAAGAGACGGCGTCGGCAATCGCTGATCTCGATGCACTCGCGAGCCTCGCCGAGCGCGCCGAGGCACTGCGCTGGGTCGCACCCGAATTCACCTCGCAACCGGTACTCAAAATTCGCGGCGGTAGACACCCGGTCGTAGAGCGCTTCTCGAGCGAGCCGTTCGTCCCGAACGATATCGACCTCAATGCCCTCACTCGCATGCTCGTCATCACTGGCCCGAATATGGGCGGCAAGAGCACCTACATGCGACAGGTGGCATTGATCACCTTGCTCGCGCACGTGGGTAGCTTCGTGCCTGCCGATTCGGCACTGCTCGGCCCCATCGATCGGATCTTCACGCGTATCGGCGCAGGCGATGATCTCGCAGGCGGCAGATCCACCTTCATGGTCGAGATGACCGAAGCGGCGAACATCCTGCACAACGCGACGCCACGCAGTCTCGTGCTGATGGATGAGATCGGGCGCGGCACCAGCACCTTCGATGGGCTCTCGCTCGCGTGGGCAACGGCACGTCATCTCGCCTCCAAGGTGGGTGCCTTCACGCTCTTCGCGACGCACTACTTCGAACTGACGGCGCTCGCCGCCGAGCTGCCAGGCGTGGCCAACGTGCATCTCGATGCCACCGAGCATCGGCACGGCATCGTCTTCATGCATGCGGTGAAACCGGGGCCTGCGAGTCGCAGCTATGGCTTGGCGGTGGCGAAACTTGCGGGCATTCCGCGCGAAGTGTTGTCTGACGCGAAGCGCTATCTCACCGCGCTCGAGAGCGAAGCACTACGACGCAGTGATGGTGGTCCGCAAGGCGAGCTCGCGCTCGCACCGGCGGGCGCTGATGCAGCACAAGATGACTCAATGGAGCGCGCTGCAGACCAAGCACGCACGCAAGGCCTGATCGACGCACTGCGCGCCTTGAATCCGGATTCTTTGAGTCCGCGCGAAGCGCTCGAGCAGCTCTACGAGCTGCGCAAGAGACTCGACTGATCAGCTCTGCGTGGTCGTGCCTGCGGGCGCGGCCGTGCCACCTGCTGCGGCAGCCGGTTGACGCACGCGGATGTGCAGTTCGCGTAGCTGCTTCTCCGAGACTTCGGTCGGCGCATCGGTCAGCGGACAGGCCGCCGTCTGCGTCTTCGGGAAGGCAATGACATCGCGGATGCTGTCGGCACCCGAGATCAGCATCGCGAGTCGGTCGAGACCGAAAGCGATACCGCCGTGCGGCGGCGCGCCGAACTTCAGTGCATCGAGCAGGAAGCCGAACTTGCGACGGGCCTCTTCGGTTTCGATGCCGAGCAGATCGAACACGGTCGACTGCAGATCTTGTCGATAGATACGCACCGATCCACCGCCGATCTCGGAGCCGTTGAGCACCATGTCATAGGCCTTGGCGAGCGCGGCGCCCGGGTTGGCCTTCAGTGCCTCAGGGTCGAGATTCTTGGGCGAGGTGAACGGATGGTGCATCGCGCTCCAGCGATTCTCATCCGCATCGAACTCGAACATCGGGAAGTCGATGACCCACAGCGGCGCCCACTCGCCTTGCACGAGCTTCAGGTCGTGACCGACCTTCAAACGCAGCGCACCCATGGCATCGTTGACGACCTTCAGCGAATCGGCACCGAAGAACACCAGATCGTCATCCTGTGCACCGGTGCGCTCGAGGATGCCATTCACGGCCGCATCCGAGAGGAACTTGATGATCGGCGACTGCAGACCATCGCGCCCCTTGGCGCGCTCGTTGACCTTGATGTACGCGAGACCCTTGGCGCCATACCGCGCCACGAAGGCGGTGTAGTCGTCGATCTCCTTGCGGGTGAGTTTCCCCGCACCCGGCACGCGCAGCGCAGCCACACGACCGTTCGGATCCTTGGCGGGACCTGCGAATACTTTGAAGTCGCAGTCGGCAACGAGATCAGCTACATCGACCAGTTCGAGCGGGATGCGCAGATCCGGCTTGTCGCTGGCATAGCGACGCATGGCTTCGGCGTAGGTCATGCGCGGGAACGGCTTCGGCAACTCCACCTGCGCCACTTTGGTGAAGATGTGGCGGATGAGCCCTTCCATCAGATCCATGATCTGATCTTGCGAGAGGAAAGAAGTCTCGATATCGAGTTGCGTGAAGTCCGGCTGACGATCAGCGCGCAGATCTTCGTCGCGGAAGCAACGCACGATTTGATAGTAGCGATCGAAGCCCGAGACCATCAGTAACTGCTTGAAGATCTGCGGCGACTGCGGCAGCGCGAAGAACTTGCCCGCGTGCGTACGCGAGGGAACAAGATAATCGCGCGCGCCCTCGGGGGTCGCCTTGGTCAGCATCGGGGTTTCGATGTCGACGAAGCCGGCGTCATCGAGGTAGTGGCGCATGGCCTTCGTAATCTCGTGACGCTGACGCAGACGCTGACTCATGACGTCGCGGCGCAGATCGAGATAGCGATACTTCAGGCGCACTTCTTCGGAGACGTTCTCGTCGAGCTGGAACGGCAGCGGCTCCGAACGATTCAGAAGATCGATGTGGCGGGCGAGCAGCTCGATCTTGCCGGAGGCCAGATTCGCATTGGTCGTGCCTTCTGGGCGCGCCCGTACGAGACCGGTGATGCTGACGACGAATTCGTTGCGCAATTTCTCAGCCTCGGCGAAGACCTCCGCCGCGTCCGGATCGCACACGATCTGCACGAGACCCTCGCGATCACGCAGATCGACGAAAATCACGCCGCCATGATCGCGACGACGGTGGACCCAACCCGCCACGGTGACAGTGCTGCCGATGAGGGTTTCGTTGACTTGACCGCAGTAATGAGTGCGCATAAGGGGCGGGGATGTTACGGAGACGCCGCGAGGGGCGCAACACGCGAAGTTCCGGGGTTGGCCGAGACTCAGCCAGGGCTCAACTGCTGCGTAGGTACCACAGCCGATCGAGCTCGGTTACCTCAGCCGAAAAGCGCTCACACTCCTGGCGCTTGATCGCCAAAAAAATGGTCAGAAAATCCGCTCCGAGAGCCTGCTGCAGGAACTCGGAAGCGGCCGCCCGCTCGATGGCCTCATGCCAAGTCGCGGGGAGCTCCCGCCGGGCACCGGCGGCTTCGGCCGCGGCATAGCCGTTACCGACCACAGCAGGACCGGGATCGAGCGCCTGCGCGATACCGTGCTCGATGCCCGCGAGCACGGTGGCGGCCACGAGATAGGGGTTGGCGTCGGCCCCGGCGATACGGTGCTCCACATGGCGCGACGCCGCGGGTCCGGTCGGTATGCGCAGGCTCACCGAGCGGTTGTTGATGCCCCAACTCGCGGCGATCGGCGCGTAGCTTTGGCTACGAAAACGTCGATACGAATTACCGTTGGGCGCGAAGACCAGGAGGCTCTCGGCCATCGTGGCTTTGAGACCGCCGATCGCATGACGTAGCAACGGCGTACCGGCTGGATCGTCCGACGCAAACTGATTGGTCCCGGCCTCATCGGCGAGGCTCACGTGGATATGCATGCCGCTACCGGCGAGCTCGGCATAGGGTTTCGCCATGAACGTGAGGAGTTTGCCGTGCTTGGCGGCAACGCCGCGCAGCAAGCGTTTCAGCAGAATCGCTTCGTCGACCGCACGCAATGCATCGTCACGATGCGTAAGCGTGAGCTCGAACTGACCCGGCGCATATTCGGACATCAGGGTCTCGACCGGGATCCCCTGCGCGCGCGCTGCCGAGTAGATCTCGTCGAACATCGGTGCGAGCTCTTCGAGTCGCGCGAGACTGTAAGCCTCAATGCGGCCCTCCTCACGTCGCAACGAACCCGCCGGTTCACCGCTCTTGGCATCGAGCACGTAGAACTCGAGTTCGACGGCAACGACCGGCTTGAAACCCCTCGCCTGCAAGCGCTCGATCGTCCGCTTGAGCACATGCCGCGGATCCGCCGGGGCCGGACGACCGTCGAGCTCATACATCGAGAGCATCACCTGCGCCGTCGGACGCGAGAGCCACGGCGCCCGCGCCAAAGTGCCGGGTACCGCTCGACAGATGAGATCCGCATCGCCGGTATCCCAGACCAAACCCGTCGCATCGACATCGGTACCAGTGATATCGAGCCCGAGAATGGAACCGGCAACGGGTCGACCGTTTGCATAGAGACGCTCGAGCTCCGATACGCTTGCCGTCTTGCCGCGCGCGACGCCGGAGGGATCGGTGATGAACAACTGCACCGCCTCAATGTCGGGGTGCTTGGCGAGAAAGTCGCGCCACTCGAACGCTGTGTCGGTGTTTGGCTTGCTGCTGCTCATATCGTGCTAACTATGCCTGGCTCGCGCCCAAATCAACGCTATCCAAAAACTCACCGACGCTCGCACAGAGTTGATCGATAGCAGCAGATGGCAACATCGGCGCCGTCAGCATCATGTTGTGAAAGGGTGTCACGAGCAGACTGCGGTTGAGCAGCCACAGATGCAAGGCATGTTCGAGTGTGGGACGCATCGCGCGCTCGGCTTCGCTGCCGTTACGCGGCGCCGGACCAAAACCAAACTCGAGTCGCGCACCCACTCGCGAGATGTGCCAATCGAGACTGCGCGCTGCGAACAACGCCCGCAAGCCCTGTTCGAGTTTCACTGCACCGCGCTGCATCGCAGCGTGAGTGTCCTCGGTGTGCAGCTGAGTCAGTGCCGCCGACAATGCAGCGAAGACGAGTGGATTAGCCGCGAGCGTCGTACCCATGCCGGAATGACCACCGTCGCGCTTGGCGAGCACGGCGCGCATACGCGCTTCGATCTCGGCCGTGAAGCCAAAGACCGCTGCGGGGAGCCCACCGGCGATCGCTTTGCCACAGACCCAAAAATCGCTCTGCCAGCCGAGACTCGCCGCGTAACCACCCGGCCCTGAGGAGAGCGTGTGGGTTTCATCGAGGATCAACAACACGTCATGCGCCCGCGTGCGTGCGCGTAGTGCATCAAGAAAGCCCGCCTGCGGCAGCACCATGCCGATGTTGGTCATCACGGGCTCAGCGATGACCGCAGCGATCTCACCACTTTGCAAAGCGCGCTCCAGCGCCTCGATATCGTTGAACTCGATAGCCACCGCTGCGCTAGCCGCATCGAAGGCAGAGCCGATCGCCCCCTCGCGTGGCACGGTACGACCAGCGCGCAACCGGACCATCGTTTCGTCGACGGTGCCGTGATAACAGCCCTGGAAGACGAGCACTTTCGAGCGCCCGGTGATCGCGCGCGCCCAGCGCAGTGCCGCGCGATTCGCATCGGTAGCCGTCTGCGTGACTTGCCAGAACGGCAGCTGGAATCTCGCCGCGAGCAACTCACCGACGCTCGCTACCGTCTCCGAGGGCAACATGCAGGTGAGGCCGCGCGCCGCTTGTGCGGCAATGGCAGCGGCAATCGGCGCCGGTGAATGCCCGTACATCGCACCCGTGTCGCCTAAACAAAAATCCACGTAGTCGCGCGCGTCGACATCGGTCAGCGTGACACCGGATGCCTTGGACACGAACAGCGGAAACGGCGTGCCCCAGTCAGCCATCCAGTGCATTGGCACGCCCGACAACCAATGCGGCGCGGCGCGCTTGGCAAGTGCGGCCGAACGAGGTGCGCGCTCGGCAAAAAGCGCTCGCTCGCGCTCGATCACCGTCTCGGGGGTGAGCCGAGACGGCGCGGTCATCGACGTGCCGACTTTCGCGCGGGAGCCTTGGATTTGGCGGCGGGTTTCGCCTTGGCGACAGGCTTCGCTTTCGGCTTAGCCGATTTAGCGGCAGGCTTGTCGACTGACTTGTCGGCTGGCTTTTGGGGCGATTTCTCCGCGGGCTTATCGGCCGACTTGTCAGTGGCCTTGTCGGCTGACTTATCGGTCGAGCTGGAATCGCCCGACGACTCGTCGCCCGCGAGGTTGCGCTTCTTGTCGTTCTCGGACTTGAAGTCGGTTTCGTACCAACCACTGCCCTTGAGCCGAAAGACCGGCGCCGAGATCAGTTTGACGAGCGTGTTCTTGCCACATTCGGGGCACTTGCGCAGCGGCTTGTCCGAGATCTTCTGCATGACCTCGGTCTGCTCGCCGCAAGCACTGCATTGGTATTCGTAGAAAGGCATGACACAAATTATACCGACTTGCCGAAACTCAATCGCCCCTCCTCGTCGACCCCGACGCGGATGCGATCACCCGGTGCATAGCGCCCCTGCAGCAATTGCTGTGCGAGTGGGTTCTCGATCTGCTGTTGGATGGCACGCTTGAGGGGCCGTGCACCGTAGACCGGATCGAAGCCTGCTTCGCCGAGCAGATCGAGCGCTGCCTCATCGAGCGCCAGATCGAGGCCACGATCGATCAGACGACGACGCAACTGACCGAGCTGAATGTCGACGATCGATCGAATCTGCGCTGTACCGAGCGGATGGAACACAACGATGTCATCGATGCGGTTGATGAACTCCGGTCGGAAGTTCTGCTGCACGATCTCCATGACCGCCGACTTCATCCGCGTGTAGTTCTTCTCACCCGCGTGCTCCTGGATGACCTGCGAACCCAGGTTCGAGGTCATGATGATCACGGCATTGCGGAAATCGACCGTGCGACCCTGCCCGTCGGTGAGTCGACCGTCATCGAGCACCTGCAGCAGCACGTTGAATACGTCTGGATGCGCCTTCTCGACTTCATCGAGCAGCACGACCGCATAGGGGCGACGGCGCACGGCCTCGGTGAGATAGCCGCCCTCTTCGTAACCCACATATCCGGGCGGCGCACCGATCAGGCGCGCGACGGAGTGTTTCTCCATGAACTCCGACATGTCGATGCGAACCATCGACTCCTCGGTGTCGAAGAGAAATTCAGCGAGCGCTTTGCAGAGCTCGGTTTTACCGACACCGGTGGGGCCTAAGAAAAGAAACGACCCATTCGGACGCCGCGGATCAGAGAGACCCGCACGCGAGCGACGGATAGCGTTGGCGACGATGCGCACAGCTTCATCCTGCCCCACGACGCGACGCGACAGCGCCTCTTCCATGCGGAGGAGTTTTTCCTTCTCGCCCTCGAGCATCTTCGAGACCGGGATACCGGTCCACTTCGAGACGACTTCGGCGATCTCCTCGTCGGTCACCTGATTGCGCAGCAACTGCCCCTGCTTGCCCTCGGCAGCTTGCGCCTCGACCAAGGCTTTCTCGAGCTCGGGGATCTTGCCGTACTGCAACTCGGCCATACGCGCGAGATCACCTTTACGACGCGCTGCCTCGAGCTCGAGCTTGAGCTTCTCGAGGTTTTCTTTGATACCGGACGCCCCCTGCAAAGAGGCCTTCTCACTCTTCCAGATATCCTCGAGATCGGCGTATTCCCTCTCGAGCTGTGCGAGCGTCTCTTCGAGGGCAGCCAAACGCTTGCGTGTGGCCTCGTCCTTCTCTTTCTGAAGTGCGACTTGTTCGATCTTCAACTGGATGATGCGCCGCTCGAGCTTGTCGAGAGCCTCGGGCTTCGAATCCATTTCCATGCGGATGCGTGCGGCGGCCTCATCGATCAGATCGATGGCCTTGTCCGGCAACTGCCGATCGGTAATGTAACGATGGGAGAGCGTCGCCGCTGCGACGATCGCAGGATCGGTGATCTCGACCTTATGGTGATTCTCGTAACGCTCCTGCAAGCCACGCAGGATCGCGATGGTGTCTTCGACCGAGGGCTCGTCGACCAGCACCTTCTGGAAACGCCGCTCAAGCGCAGCATCCTTTTCGATGTATTTTCGATATTCATCGAGCGTGGTCGCACCGACGCAATGCAGCTCACCGCGCGCGAGCGCAGGCTTCAACATGTTGCCCGCATCCATCGCACCATCAGCCTTGCCGGCGCCCACCATGGTGTGCAGCTCATCGATGAAGAGAATGACCTGACCTTCCTGTTTGGACAGATCATTGAGCACGCCCTTCAATCGTTCTTCGAAATCACCGCGGAATTTGGCGCCGGCGATCAAGGCGCCCATGTCGAGCGCCAAGATGCGCTTGTTGCGCAGACTCTCGGGCACTTCGCCGTTGACGATACGCAACGCGAGCCCCTCGACGATGGCGGTCTTGCCGACCCCTGGCTCACCGATCAACACTGGGTTGTTCTTGGTACGACGCTGCAACACCTGAATGGTGCGGCGGATTTCATCGTCGCGACCGATCACCGGATCGAGCTTGCCGTCGATGGCGCGCTGCGTGAGATCGACCGTATATTTCTCGAGCGCCTGCCGATTTTCCTCGGCATTGGCGTCCTGCACTTTCTCGCCACCACGCACGTCGTTGATGGCCTTTTCGAGAGCAGCCTGTGCGAAGCCGCAATCCTTGAGCAGACGGGCGAGCAGCGCTTTATCTTCGTAAGCTGCAAGCACGAAAAGCTCGCTCGAGATGTACTGATCACCCTTGAGCTGCGCGAGCTTGTCGGTGACGTTCAGCAGTCTCTGCAAATCGTTCGAGATGTGCACTTCGCCCGCTGCGCCCTGCACCTTGGGCAATCGATCGAGAGCTGATTGCAACTCCGCACGTAGCTTCGGCAGGTTGCCGCCTGCTTTGACGAGCAGGGGTTTGACCGTGCCGCCTTGCTGATCGATCAGCGCGAGCAGGACGTGCGCGGGTTCAATGATTTGATGATCGCGGCCGAGAGCCAGCGATTGGGCATCGGCCAGTGCTTGCTGAAACCGAGCGGTGAGTTTGTCTTGACGCATGGGCAGGCCCTCGTGGGGGTTGCACTATCACTACCCCCAGAGGTTAGGGCTCGCCGGCGTCTTTCAAGGGCTCGCGCCTAATGCACCAGCCTAATGCACCAGCGATTCGGCAAAGGCCACGAGCGCGATGCCCGCACCGATCCAGACGATCTGGGCGGCGCTCGCCCGCGGATCGGTTCGACGGTGCAACCCCGGGATCAGATCGGCCACGGCGACGTACAGCAGGCTGGCGGCCGCCACGGCGAGCGCGTACGGCAACAACGCCATCGCATCACGCAACGCGAACCAGCCGACGAGACCGCCCAAGACGGCGGTGAGACCCGAAAGAATGTTCCAGACGAGCGCCTTGCGGCGGCTGAACCCTGAGTGCAGCAGCACCGCGAAGTTGCCGACTTCCTGGGGGATTTCGTGCGCCATGATGGCGAAGGCCGTCACGATGCCAAGGTGCACATCGGTCAAAAAAGCCGCCGCAACCAGCACGCCGTCGATGAAGTTGTGAAACCCGTCGCCGATCATCACGAGCGCACCGGAGGAATGCTGGCGGTGGTGCTCGTGCGCATGCGCCGTCTCGACCGCCTCGGTGTGACAGTGACGCCAAAGCAAGAACTTCTCCAAGACGAAGAACAGCGCGATACCGGCGAGCAGCGCAACGCCGACGCCGTGAACTTTGAACGGCCCAGCTCCGCTCATGGCATGCGGCACGAGTGCGAGCAACGCGGTGGCGAGCAGCGTGCCGGTCGCAAAACTCACGGCATGCGGCAACACGCGGTCGCGGGTCGCACCGGGCAGCCAAAACAAGGCTGCCGCGATCGTCGCGCTCAATATTCCGCCCAAGGCGGTAAACGCCACGATCAGGAGCAGATTTTCCATAGTGTTATATTCTAACAGCGCCAGAGCAGCGCAGCCATCCGCCCGGTCCGCTGGTCCCGCCGGTGCGAGAAAAATCGCACCGGGTCCGCTGCGGTACACCATTCTCCGCCGGCGATCCGCGTGACCCCGAGGCGCTCTAAACGAGCACGCGCCAAAGCTGGCAGATCACATTGCCAACGACCCCGGGGGTTTGGCGTGAACGCCCTGGCGGAGTCACCGGCTGCCAGGAAGGCCTCGCGAACCTCCGCCCCGACCTCGAAATAGGCCGGCCCGATACTCGGCCCAAGCCACGCTCGCAAGTTGGACCCTGGGACGCCCATCGCCTCGATCGTGTGTTCGAGTACACCGGCCACCAGTCCGCGCCAGCCTGCATGCGCGGCACCGAGTACCAAGCCCTCATCGTCGGTGAGCAAGACTGGCAGGCAGTCGGCCACCTGGATCGCAAGCACGACACCGGCCGCGCGGGTGACCGCTGCATCGGCGACGGGACGCGCCGCGGTCGTGAGGGCTTCGGCTGTCGACGGCGGCCGTTCAAAAGTCGCCACCTCCGTGCCGTGCACTTGCTCCAGCCACCACGGCGACGAGGGCAAAGCGAGCGCCTCGGACAGTCGGTGGCGATTACGTGCGACGGCATCGAGATCGTCACCCACGTGGACCCCGAGATTGAGCGAATCCCACGGCGGTAGGCTCGTACCGCCACTGCGCAGCGAGAACGCCGATTGCACGAATGCGGGCGCCGCCCACTCAGGTTTGATCAAGCCAACCATGGCGTCATCCCGCTTCGGCGGCCAACGTCGCCAGCAGATCGCGAAAATCTGCCGGAATCGGCGCTTCGAAACTCAGCTCGCGCCCATTGCTCGGATGCTCGAACGACAAGCGCGCGGCATGCAGGGCTTGCCGACGAAACTGCGCGAGCGCATCGATGACGAACGGGCTCGCGCCCGCCGGCAAGCGACGGCGACCACCGTAGAGCGGATCGCCGACGATGGGATATCCGATGTGGGCGAGATGCACGCGAATCTGATGCGTGCGACCCGTTTCGAGTTGCACGCGCAGCAGCGTATGTGCCCGGTAGCGTTGCTCGATTCGATAGTGCGTGATCGCCTCGCGACCATCACCACGTACCGTCATCTTGGTGCGCTGCGTGCGATGTCGACCGATCGGTTCATTGATGGTTCCCCCGCCGGTGAGCACGCCCAAACACAAGGCCAGATACTCGCGCCCCACTTCGCGCTCGGCGAGTGCGCGCACGAGCACCGCCTGCGCCGCGGGCGTACGCGCCACCACCAGCAGGCCCGAGGTGTCTTTATCGAGGCGGTGCACGATGCCGGCGCGCGGTACGCGCGCAAGATCAGGATCGATCTGCAAAAGCGCATTCTGCAGCGTGCCACTGCGATTTCCGGCACCCGGATGGACCACGAGCCCTGCCGGTTTGTTGATCACGTAGACGGCCGAATCGCGATGCAGGATTTCGAATGGCACCGAAGCCGACCCGGCAGTCACGCGGTCATCCGCCTCGAACAGGGCCTGAATCTGCACGTGCTGACCGGTACTGACGAGCTCGCGACGGCTGGGTTTGCGCGCATCGAGCGTCACTCGACCCTCGTCGATCCAGCGCTGCAACCGAGAGCGAGAGTATTGCGGCAACAACTGGGCTATAGCCACATCGAGACGCTCGCCGGCCAATTCCGACGGAATCTCTACATCGTGAGTTTCGAGGTTCATCCGTCGCTATAATGCCACGATGCAAAGACCGGCCCTCTCGATCTCCGTGCGTCTCCTCGCTTTGCCCCTCATGCTGGGCTTGCTGTTGCTGACGGGTTGCCAAACCAATCGCGACGATCGTGACGAAGCCCGTGGCGGACCGACTTTGGTTTACGAGCGGGCGCGTGATGCCCTCGATCGACAGGACTTCGACAACGCGATCCGTATTTACGAAGCCTTGGTGGCTCGCTACCCCTTTGCACCCGAGGCGCGTCAGGCACGACTCGATCTGATCTACGCCTACTACAAAGGCCGCGAGACGGAATCGGCGATCGACCAGGCCGACACTTTCATCCGCGAGAACCCGACTCATCCGCGCATCGACTACGCCTACTACGTCAAGGGTCTGGTCGAGTTCGAGCGCTCGGCTAATTTCGTCGAGCGCTGGTTCAATGTCGACCTCGATGCGAGGCCGCCGCAAAGTGCGCGCAGCGCCTTCAATTCGTTCCGGCGCGTCGTCGAGGAATATCCGAAGAGCGAGTACGCCCACGATGCGCGTCGGCGCATGATCCACCTGCGTAATCGCTTGGCTGACTACGAGATCTACGTTGCACGCTACTACCTCAACCGCGGCGCCTATATCGGCGCGGCGCAGCGCGCCAAACAGACGATCGAACAATTCGACGGTGCACCGGCGATCCGCGATGCACTTGAAGTGATGATCACGGCGTACGAAGCGCTCGGCATGCAAGAACTCGCAACTCAGACACGCGAAGTCTATGCAGCCAACTACAGCGAGCCGCCGCGCCCCGGTGATGCGCAAGGTCCATTGCGCGCACCTTGGAAGCGCTGGTTCAGTTTCGGTAGCCGTTCGTAATCGGATAACGCCAGTCGCGACCGAAAGCGCGTCGGCTGACGCGCACACCCGGCGGTGCTTGGCGCCGCTTGTATTCGTTGCGGCGCACCATCCCGAGCACTCTCAGCACAGTCTCTCGGGCGAAGCCACGACCCACGATCTCATCCACTGAACAGTCTTCCTCGATGAAGGCCTCGAGGATCGGATCGAGAATCTCGTACGGCGGCAAGGAATCGACGTCTTTCTGATCCGCTCGCAACTCGGCCGAGGGCGCGCGCTCGATGACTCGCAGCGGAATCACCGGCGGCTCGCCACTCGGTACGAGCGAATTGCGATACGCCGCGAGTCTGTACACGCGCAATTTGCTGCAATCTTTGATCGGGGCGTAACCGCCTGCCATATCGCCATACAAGGTCGCGTAGCCCACCGCCATCTCGCTCTTGTTGCCGGTGGTGAGCAACATCCGCCCCGTCTTGTTGGAGATACCCATCAACAACAACATTCGGCAGCGCGACTGCAGATTTTCTTCGGTGGTATCGGGCGCACGACCTGCGAACTCGTCGCGCAAGGCGTTCAACACGGTTTCGAACAACGGCTCGATGGGAATGACGCTGTGCTTCACTCCAAGCCGTTTGGCCTGTAGCGCAGCATCTTCGACACTCATATCGGAGGTGTAGCGCGACGGCATCATCACGACTTGCACTCGCTCGGCGCCGAGCGCATCTACGGCGATCAACAGCGTCAACGCAGAGTCGATGCCGCCGGAGAGACCGAGAACAACACCTGGGAAGCCATGCTTGTCGACGTAGTCGCGCACCCCGAGCACGAGCGCCTGGTAAACCGTGGCATCGTCATCAGCGATCGGCGCGACGCGATTGGGCAAGGGCGAGAGCCGGCCTGCGGCATCACGCTCGAACTCGACGTATTCAATGACAGATTCGAATGCCGCGGCGCGCAGGACGACATCGCCCTGCGCATTGAGCACCACGCTGCCACCGTCGAAAACCAGTTCGTCCTGACCGCCGACGAGATTCAGATACACGAACGGCAGCTGCGTTTCTTTGACCCGTTTACGAAGCTCGCTCTCGCGCTGGGCTTGCTTGCCTATCTCGAACGGAGAGGCATTGATCGCGAGCACCAACTCGGCACCCGCCTCGCGCGCGGCGGCCGCCGGAGCGGCGTGCCAGATATCCTCGCAAATGAGCAAACCGATCCGAACTCCCGCGATCTCGACGATGACAGTCTCGTCGCCGGCACGAAAATAGCGCTTCTCGTCGAAGACCTGGTAGTTCGGCAGTTGCTGCTTGCGGTATCGCGCCAGCTCACGACGCTCCGAGAACACCGCGGCAGTGTTGTAGATCGCGTCCTCGTGATATTCCGGAAAGCCCGTGAGCAGCGCGATGCCATCGGCCGCCTGCGCGAGCTCCTGCAACGCCGCGTCGACCCGCGCACGCAAACCACGATGGAAGAGCAGATCCTCGGGCGGATAGCCCACGAGCGCGAGCTCGGGGAAGACGATCAGATCCGCCTGCGCGGCGCGCGCCACTTGCGTGCACTCCTGCATGCCACGCAAGTTGGCGGCGACGTCGCCGACACGGAAATTTTGCTGCGCGAGAGCGAGCTTGAAGCGCGAAGCACTCACACTCGGTCGCGCATCCCGTCAGCGACGCTTGCGCAACTGCTCTTCGATCGCCGAGCCGAGTTCTGCCGGCGATTTCACCGTGCGAACGCCGGCCGCCTCGAGGGCAGCGAACTTGTCGGCGGCCGTACCCTTGCCGCCGGCGATGACCGCGCCGGCGTGACCCATGCGCTTGCCCGGCGGAGCCGTGACGCCCGCGATGTACGCGACGACCGGCTTGGTCACGTGCTTGCGGATGAACTCGGCTCCCGCCTCTTCATCGCTGCCGCCGATCTCACCAACCATCACGATGCCTTCGGTCTTCGGATCGTTCTGGAAGAGTTCGAGCACGTCGATGAAGTTCATGCCGCGCACCGGATCACCACCGATGCCGACACAGGTGCTCTGACCCAAGCCGTTGTTCGTGGTCTGGAACACGGTCTCATAGGTGAGCGTGCCCGAGCGCGAGACGATGCCGATACAACCGGGCTTATGAATGAAGCCAGGCATGATGCCGATCTTGCACTCGCCCGGCGTGATGATGCCGGGGCAGTTCGGGCCGATCAGGCGCGAGCGCGTACCCGCCAGTGCTGTCTTCACCCGCACCATGTCATTCACCGGAATGCCTTCGGTGATGCAGACGATCAGCTCGATGCCGGCGTCGGCCGCTTCGAGGATGGCGTCGGCCGCAAAACCGGCAGGCACGTAGATCATCGTGGCGTTGGCGCCGGTTGCCGTGACGGCATCGTGCACCGTATCGAAGACCGGACGACCGAGGTGGGTATCGCCGCCGCGACCCGGCGTCACGCCGCCCACGACCTGAGTACCGTAGGCGATGCATTGTTCGGAGTGGAAGGTGCCCTGCTTGCCCGTGAAGCCCTGGCAGATCACCTTGGTGTTCTTGTCGACAAGTATGCTCATGATCGAATCCTGATTGAGTGTGCGAAGGTGTCAGCGGGCAGCCGCGACGACCTTCTGTGCAGCGTCGGTGAGATCGGCAGCAGCGATGACCTTGAGGCCACTCGTCGCCAACATCTCGCGGGCTTTCTCGGCATTGGTGCCTTCGAGGCGCACCACCACCGGCACCTTCACGCCGACGTTTTTCACCGCCGTGATCACACCCTCTGCGATCAGATCACAGCGCACGATGCCACCAAAGATATTGACGAGAATCGCCTTCACTTTAGGGTTCGACAGAATGAGCTTGAACGCCACGGTGACGCGCTCGGCCGTGGCACCACCGCCCACATCGAGGAAGTTGGCCGGCGATCCGCCGTGCAACTTGATGAGATCCATGGTGGCCATCGCGAGACCCGCACCGTTGACCATGCAGGCGATGTCGCCATCGAGCGAGACGTAGTTCAGATCGTGCTGGCTGGCTTGCAGCTCCATCGGATCTTCCTGCGACTCATCGCGCATCGCCGCGATCGCCTTCTGGCGATATACGGCATTGGCATCGATGTTGATCTTGGCGTCGAGCGCCAGCAGATCACCGCTCTTCGTGACGATCAGCGGGTTCACTTCGACGAGGGCTGCGTCTTTTTCGAGATAGAGCTGATAGAGCGCCATCGCGATTTTCTGGAACTGGGCGATCTGATCGCCTTTGAAACCGAGGGCGAACGCCATGCGACGGCACTGGTTCGGCTGCAAGCCCGCAGCCGGGTGAATGTTGACCGTCGTGATCTTCTCGGGCGAGTGCGCCGCGACTTCTTCGATGTCCATGCCGCCAGCGGCCGAGCCCACCATGGCGATGTGACCTTTCTCACGGTTGAGCGTCAGTGAGAGATAGATCTCGCGCTCGATCGCCGAGCCCGTTTCGACGTAGACCTTGCCGACCGGCAAGCCTTCGGGACCGGTCTGCTTGGTTGCCAGACGCGTGCCGAGCATCGCTGCCGCCGCTGCACGAACCGAGGCGGTGTCCTTGGCGAGTTTCACGCCACCGGCCTTGCCGCGTCCGCCCGCGTGAACCTGAGCTTTGACCACCCAGATCGAACCACCGAGCGCCTCGGCTGCCGCCACCGCCTCATCGGGCGTCGAGGCGATGCGACCCGCTGGAACGGGTATGCCGTAAGCAGAAAAAACTTCCTTGGCCTGATATTCGTGCAGATTCACCGGGACCCCCCTCTGGCACTGGACTAAACTCGCATTTTCACGGAAACGGGTGCCCGAGGGAACCTTCCGAGGGAGAAATGTCGCGATGATCGAAATGCTGATCGACTGGAGCCGCTACGGCCTGACGGAGACCATCGTGGTCGCCGCGCTTGGCGGCCTGCTGATCGGCAGTTTCCTCAATACTGTCATCCACCGATTGCCGAAAATGCTCGAGCGCGACTGGCAAGCGCAGTGCGAAGAGCTGGCAGGGCGAGCGCCCGCAGAGCAGCCGCGTTTCGATTTGGCGAGCCCGGCATCGCATTGTCCGGCCTGCCAAGCGCCGATTCGCATCCACCACCTGGTCCCCGTGCTGTCGTGGCTATGGCTACGGGGGCGCTGCGCCGATTGCGGTAGTGCGATTCCGTGGCGCTATCCTGCAACCGAATTGCTCACCGCGCTGGCCTTTGCGATCGTCGCCTGGCGCTTCGGACCCGGTTGGCCACTGCTCGCCGCGCTCGTGATCACCGCCTGCCTGTTGGCGCTCGCGCTCATCGATTTCGATACGCACTATCTGCCCGACCAATTGACTCTGCCTTTGATGTGGCTCGGCCTGCTCGCAAGTCTCGTGCCGCTCGGTGATCTCGATGCGCGCTTCGCCGCCGACCCCGCCGATGCCATCGTGGGCGCGGCTCTCGGTTACCTCGCACTGTGGAGCGTCTACTGGCTGTTCAAGTTACTCACCCGCAAGGAAGGCATGGGCTACGGCGATTTCAAATTGCTCGCAGCGCTCGGCGCCTGGCTCGGGACCTCCATGCTGCTGCCGATCGTGCTCACAGCCTCGGTCGCAGGTTCGATTGTGGGAATCGTGTTGATTCTGGTCTTCAGACACTCGCGTCATCAGCCCATCGCCTTTGGACCCTATCTGGCGATGGCCGGCTGGCTCGCCCTGCTGTTTGGCGACTATCTGCGGTGAGGCGCTGACGTGATCCGAGTCGCACTCACCGGCGGTATCGCGAGCGGCAAATCGGCCGTCGCTGCGTTGTTCGAAGCGCGAGGCGTTCCGGTGGTCGACAGCGATGCCATCGCGCGCGAGATCGTCGCGCCCGGCAGTCCCGCACTCGAGGCCATTCGACGGCGTTTCGGTGAACGCATTCTGCAAGGCGACGGCACGCTCGATCGGCGAGCCCTTCGCGAGCAAGTCTTCGCGGACCCGGTCGCTCGGCGTGATCTCGAGGCCATCACGCATCCGGCGATCCGAGCCCGAATGCAGGAGTGGTCGCAGTCCGTGACGGGTCCCTACCAGATCCATATGATTCCGTTGCTCGTTGAGAGCGGCGGCCGCCGCGATTTCGATCGAGTGCTCGTCGTGGATTGCCCGGAAGAGCTGCAAATCCAGCGCGTCATGCAACGCGACGGGGTGGATGCGAACTCGGCCCGCAACATTCTCGCTGCGCAAGCCTCGCGCGCCGCACGACTCGCCATCGCCGATGATGTCATCGTGAATGATGGCGACCGGGACAAGCTGTCCCACGACGTCGACACCCTGCACCAGCGATATCTGCAACTTTCGGTTTACGCGGCCAAAGCGGCTCGGTCACAATAGGCTGATGACCGAGCAGGCCGCGGAGGGAGCGGCGCCGTCGCCACCTTTGGGTGCGGCGGAGCCGTTGGTGTTCGAACAACCGCTCAGCGAGCGGATGCGCGCCTATTTGCGCATCGACTTCCTCTATAACCAGGCCGTCTATCACGCCAACTCCAAGAGCCAGTGGGGCAGCCGAGCCGCCATCGGCAGCATGCTCGATATTCTCGCGATCATCACGCGCGCCGATACGCGTGCCGATGTACTCAAAGAACTCGAGCGACAGATCGGCCTGCTGACCGAGTTCCAGCGCCGACCGGGCGTCGATGTCGAGCGACTGCAAACGCTCGTCGCCAATCTGCAGCGACTGCGTACCGAGCTGCTCGGTGCGGGCTCTGCCTACTTGCAACCGCTGCGCGACTCACCGTTCCTCGCCGCCGTGCGGCATCGCAGCACGATTCCGGGCGGCACCTGCGACTTCGATCTGCCGGATTTCTTTTACTGGCTCAACCAATCGAGCGAGGTGCGCGAACGCACCCTCTCGGAGTGGCTCGCTCTGTTGCGCCCCTTGTGCGACGCCATCGCCGAACTGCTGTGGCTGACGCGTCAGGGCGGCCGTGCCCGCATTGAAACAGCGGTCAACGGTGTGTTTCACGTGACGTTCGAGCGTAACAACCCGGTGCAGTTGCTGCGGGTCGCGGTCGATCCGTCGCTCGGCATCTACCCCGAAATCAGTGGCAGCCACTATCGCGCCAGCGTGCGCTTCGTATCGTGGCAGGGCCAGAACGAGCGAGCGCGCCAAGTCGAGAGTGAAGTTCCGTTCGAACTCGTCTGCTGCGGTTGACGAGGCGCGCTGATGTTGAAGCTCTACGATAACGCCTTCGCGCCGAGCCCGCGTCGCGTGCGCATGTTCCTCGCCGAGAAGGGACTACCGTTCGAAACCGTTTCAGTCGATATCGCGGCCGGTGAGACAAGCTCAGCGGATTTTCTGGCGGTGAATCCACTCGGCGAATTGCCGGTGTTGGAGCTCGACGATGGCACACGGCTGCGCGAATCGCTCGCCATCTGTCGCTATCTCGAATCGATGCAGCCTGAGCCCGCCCTACTCGGTCGCAACGATCGCGAGCGCGCCGAGATCGAGTCGATCGTGCTGCAACTGATGTTTCGCGTTTACGTACCGACGACACACGCCTTCCGCCACACCCACAAATTCTGGGCCGGGCGCGTCGTGCAAATCCCAGAGTACGGTGCTCTCGCGCGAGAGAACGTACTCACCGAATGGCAGCGACTCGATCGCGAATTGGCGAACCGTGAGTTCCTAGCAGGCGATCGCTTCAGTTTCGCCGATATCGTCGGCTACACCACGCTCGAGTTCGGCAAGCCCTCGGGGATTCGCCTGCAGGAAGGCCAAGATCATTTGCGACGGTGGCACGCGGCGATCGCCGCTAGACCCAGTGCCAAAGCGTGATCTGACGATCGCCGATGGAAGCACCTTTCTGGCACGAACGCTGGGCGAAGCATGAAATCGGCTTCCACATGCCAAAGCCTCACGCGGCACTCGAGCGCTACTGGAGTTCGCTGAACCTCGCCGCAGGTAGTCGCGTCTTTGTACCCTTGGCGGGCAAGAGCCTCGACCTCGTGTGGCTCGCGCGCGCCGGCCACCAGGTCGTCGGCATCGAACTATCGCCAGTCGCGGTTGATGAGTTTCGGGTGGAGCATCCGGGCGAAAGTGCTATCGACCTGCGCTGCGGCGATTTCTTTGACCTAACGCCGGACACACTAGGCCCGGTCGATGCCATTTTCGATCGCGCCTCCCTCGTTGCGCTGCCGCCTGCGATGCGTCGCGACTACGTTGCGCACATTACGGCGCTGTCAAAGTCGGGAACACAAACCCTGCTCGTGACCATGGAATACGATCAGAGCCAGATGAAGGGACCGCCCCACGCGGTGCTCGAGAGCGAAGTTCAGTCGCTCTATGGATCGCATCACGAGATCGAAACCCTCGAGCGTATCGAAGTGCTCGCGGACTATCCGCGCATGATCGAGCGCGGCGTCACGGCACTCGCCGAACGCGTCTACCGCCTGACGCGGCGCTGACGGTTCGACGAGGCTCGCGACGCCTCCAACTTGGCGTCATCACTTCAGGGCTTCGGCGTCTCCAGACCGATGGCCGCCGAGATGAACGCCCACTGATCAGCAAAGTCGTCAATCTGCATCCATATCGGCTTGCCGGCGCCGTGACCAGCACGTGTCTCAACGCGCAGCAACACGGGCTTGCGGCAGGCCTGCGCACGCTGCAACTCGGCCGCGAACTTGTAGCTGTGCCAAGGGACGACACGATCGTCCCGATCGGCTGTCGTGACGAGCGTGGCGGGATAACAGACTCCCGCTTTCACGTTGTGCACCGGCGAATAGGCGCGCAGCGCAGCGAACTCCTCTGCGTTCTCAGAGAGCCCGTAGTCGGAGGACCATTGCCGCGCATTCGCGCTGGCTGTGTGATAACGCAGCATGTCGAGAACACCGACCGCTGGCAGTGCAGCGGCAAACAAATCCGGTCGCTGCAGCAACGTGGCTCCGACCAACAACCCCCCGTTGCTGCGCCCAGAGATCGCAAGGTGCGCCGGCGAGGTGATCTTCTCGGCAATGAGATATTCCGCCGCTGCGATGAAATCATCGAAAACGTTCTGCTTGCGCGTTTTCGTGCCCGCTTCGTGCCAGGCGTCGCCATACTCACCGCCGCCACGCAAATTAGCCTCGACGTAAGTGCCGCCCATTTCGAGCCACGCGATCACGGAAGGGCGAAACGCTGGCGTGATCGACACGTTGAAACCACCGTATCCATACAGCAACGTCGGCGCCTTGCCATCGCGCGGTGCATCCTTGCGCTGCGTGATGTACATCGGCACCCGGGTACCGTCCTTGCTGCGGTAGAACACCTGCCGAGTTTCATAGGGCGTCGTGTCGGCAGCGATCTTCGGTTCGCGGAACACCGAAGTCTTGAGCGTTTTCAGATCGAGGCGCATCACCTGCCCCGCGCTCAAATAATCGGCGTAGGCGAAAAAGGTTTCATCGTCTTTCGCATTACCCGCAAAGCCGGCGAGCGTGCCCATGCCTGGCACGTCCACCTCACCCTTGGCTTTGCCATCGCGATCAAAAAGCTTGGCGACGCCGTGTGCATCTCGCACGTAGCGAACAATCAAATGACCACCGACATAACTCGCCTCGTCCATCGCGAGATCCGACTGCGGTACGAGCTCACGCCAGGCAGCGGGCGCGGGGTTGTTGATGTCGACTGCAATGATGCGACCGCGCGGCGCCGCATTGGTCGTCTGAACGAAGAGTGTGTCGCCCTCGTTACCGAGAATCGTGTAACGGGCATCCCAGGCACCAAAAATCGTCTTCGGCTTGGCGCCCGCGACGCGTTGGTCGATCGCCTCGATGCCGTTGGCGCGATAACCATCGAATAGCGACACGAACAGCCAGTTCCCATCATCGGACAACGACGCCGACGGCGCTCGCGTCGGATGATCGGTGACGCGATAGACGAGTTTATCTTCGGCTTGGGCAGCACCGAGCCGATGGAAATACACCGATGGCTGACCTTGGTCGTCACCGCGAGCCGGATCATCTGCCCGCGCTGGATAACGGCTGTAGTAGACGCCGGAGCCGTCGGCGGCCCAACTCAATTCCCAAAATTTCGTCTGACGTAGTTCATCGGGTAGATCGACGCCATCGGCGACGCGCCGAAACTTCCAGATCTCCCAATCCGTACCGCCATCGGAGAGTGAATACGCAAGCAGTTTGCCATCGGGAGAGGGCTCAAAACGCGCGAGGGCAACCGTCGCGTCATCGCGCGTCGCATTCGGGTCGAACAGCACGCGCGGCGTAGCATCGAGTGCATCGGCGACGTACAACACGCTCTGATTCTGACGACCGTCGTTGCGCAGGAAAAAATAGTGGCTGCCTTTCTTGCGCGGCACGCCCACTCGCTCGTAATTCCAGAGCGCTTCGAGGCGCGAGCGGATCCACGGTCGCTGCGGTAAGGCCTCAAGCAGTGGCTCCGCAAAGGCGTTCTGCCGTTGTACGAAATCACGCGTGGCAGGCGACTCCGGGCTCTCCAACCAACGATACGGATCGGCGATACGCACACCATGGTAGGTGTCGATGACATCACCGCGTCCCACGACGGGGTAAGCGAGATCCTTAGCTAACGTGACATTGCCAGACATGAAGACGATCCCGAAAGTGGCCGCGAGGCCGATGAAGTGGCGATGCAGCATGTTCCTCTCTTAAACTGCGAGCCGGGGTTGCCGATGTTACTGGAGGCTGGTTGTTCATGCCCACCACTCGCGCTGGGCGCTCGCTTTGGGCGCTCCTGGCAGCATTGCTGCCGCTCAGCTCCGTCGCTGCAGAATCACTGACGATCGAGCGCATTTTCGCCGCGCCGGACCTCTCGGGTGCTTCGCTGCGCGGCGCGCGATTCTCGCCCGACGGCAAGCTCGTCACGTATCTGCAAGGCAAAGCCACCAACAAGGATCGTCTGGATATCTGGGCCTACGACACGATCCGTCGCGAAAATCGTTTGCTGGTCGATTCGGCCGCTCTCGTGCCCCAAGAGGCGGCGCTTTCGCCCGAAGAGGAAGCGCGTCGCGAGCGAGCACGCACCTCCTCACTCTCAGGGATCGTCGAATACGATTTCTCTGCGGACTCGCGTCGTCTGCTGATTCCGCTCAATGGTGATCTCTATCTCTACGATCTCACCGTCGCTGCCGATCGCGCCGTGCGTCGCTTGACCGAGACGGCAGCCGCCGAAACCGATGCGCGTTTCTCACCGCGCGGGCGGTACGTGAGTTTCGTACGCGACCAGAACCTCTACGTCATCGATCTCGCCTCTGGCGAGGAACGTGCCATCACGCAAGGTGGCGCCGGCGTCATCTCGTTTGGCATGGCCGAGTTCATCGCACAGGAGGAGATGGATCGCAGCACGGGCTACTGGTGGTCTCCCGACGAAACGAAGATCGCCTATACGCGCGTCGATGAGTCGCCCGTCGATGAAGTCGAACGCTTCGAAATTTATGCTGAGACGGTCAAGGTGATTCGTCAAAGATATCCAGCCGCTGGCAGAGCCAACGCCAAGGTGGATCTTTTCGTCGCAACCTTGACGAATCGTGGCGCCGACGCGCGCGAGTTACCCGCAGCGGCAGCAGGCTATGGTTACCTCGCACGCGTCAACTGGTTGCCCGACTCGCGATCGCTCGCGGTGCAGCGCCAGACGCGCGATCAGCAGTCTCTCGAACTGTTACGTATCGATATCGAAACGGGCGCGGCCCAGCGTCTGCTCGAAGAGCGCAGCCAGACTTGGGTCGATCTCTACGAGGAATTGACCTTCCTCAAATCGCGACCGGCGTTCATCTGGGCATCGGCACGATCGGGATACAAGCATCTCTATCTCTATGACCTCGACGGTCGGTTGATCCGTCCGTTGACGTCGGGAAATTGGATGGTCGTTGGAGATGCTGGCGAGCGCGCCGTGGAAGCGGTCGACGAGAAGCGCGGCCTCGTCTATTTCACTGCCAATCGGGATACACCGCTCGAGCGACACCTCTACAGCGCGCCACTCGATGGCAGCAGCGACCCGATCGAGCTGGATAAACGTGTTCGACGCTTGAGTACGACGGCGGGCTGGCACTCGAGCGTGCTCTCTAGCAACGGCCAACTTTGGCTCGATACCTACTCGACCCCCGACACGCCTCCCTCACTCACGCTACGACGTATCGACGGACGCGTGATCGATGTGTTGGTGCCGAACACGCTGGACGCGTCGCACCCCTACGCACCATTTCGTGCGGCACATCAGCGTACGGAATTCGGCACGCTGCAAGCGGATGATGGCCAGACACTGTATTACCAGCTGATCAAGCCAATCGATTTCGATCCAGCCAAGCGCTATCCGGTGATCATCGATGTGTATGGTGGCCCGGGCAATCAACGCGTGCGCAATGCCTGGGGCGGATTCCCGCGCGGTAACGAAGGCTTCTTCCGTCAATACCTCGCGCAGCAAGGCTACGTGGTGTTCACGCTCGACAACCGCGGCAGCGGCTTCCGCGGCACCGCCTTCGAGGGCGCACTGTACCGCCGCATGGGCAGCATCGAGATCGAGGATCAAGTTCGGGGCGTCGAGTTCCTACGCAGCCTGCCCTACGTCGATGCACGACGCGTCGGCGTTTTCGGTTGGAGCTACGGTGGTTACATGGCGTTGATGGCGATGGTACGCGCGCCGGATTATTTCACCGCCGGCATCGCTGGAGCACCCGTCACCGACTGGCGACTCTATGACACGCACTACACAGAACGCTTTATGAGTACGCCGTCGGACAACGCAGACGGCTACCGTGACGGCATGGTCATGACGCACGCCAAGCAGCTGCGCGGCTGCTTGCTGGTGATGCATGGCATGGCTGACGACAACGTGCTCTTCACGCATAGCACGGCACTCTTCAAGAGCTTGCAAGATCTGCGCAAACCCTTTGAGGTCATGCCCTATCCTGGTAGCAAGCACGCCTTGATGCGCTTCCCGAACACGGGACCACACGGTTACGACACCGTCGCTCGATTCTTCGCGCGCACGCTGCAGGAGAACACCCCATGCCGCCCTTGAGTCCGCTCCTGCGGAGCAATCGTCGTTGGGCCGAGCGCATGACGACGGAAGATCCTCATTTCTTCGAGAAGCTCGTCGGTCAACAGTCGCCCGATTTTCTCTGGATCGGCTGCGCCGACAGTCGCGTACCAGCCAATGAAATCGTCGGTTTGCTTCCGGGCGAGCTCTTCGTGCATCGCAACGTGGCCAACGTCGTCGTACACACCGATCTCAATTGCCTGTCGGTGCTGCAGTACGCCGTCGATGCACTACAGGTCGAGCACGTGATCGTCTGCGGGCACTATGGCTGCGGCGGCGTGCAGGCAGCCTGGAAGAACATCCGCCTCGGCCTCATCGACAACTGGCTGCGTCACGTCCAGGACGTGATGAAAAAACATCGCAGCCGCCTAGACAAGCTACCGACCGAAGAGGCGCGCCTACGCGCGTTGTGCGAACTCAACGTGATCGAACAGGTGCTGAACGTCGGCCAGACGACCATCGCCCAAAATGCTTGGGACGCAGGCAAGCCGCTGCAGGTCCACGGTTGGATCTACGATCTACACGATGGCTTGCTGCGCGACCTGAAGGTCACGCTGCGCAATGCGAGCGAATTCGAGGTCGTTTATCAGCGTGTTGCCGACGGCGACGACTCGATCCTTACGGCATCTTGATCTTGCTGCCGAGGCTCTGACCGAGCGCCGCTCCACCCTCGGGAACGACGATGCGCGAAGCCGCTTCGCGACGCATTTGCTGCGCTTCTTCGATCGCCTCTTCGAGCGCGCGACGGACCGCTTCGGGAAAGCGCTCGATCGCCGTGGCGAGATCGGGCGCTTCGATCTCGAATCCGAGCGGCAGCACACCGCCCGGGGTCATCAACTGAGTCTGACCCATGTAGATCACGGGACGCGAGGCGTCCGCCGAACCATCGGGCAACACCGGCGTCATACGACGTACCGTACCGGCACGACGATCGGTGAAAACTTCCTCGCGGTAGAGGCTCTCGGTTTCGAGTTTGATCTCTGGCAGACCGGGTTCTTGCATGCTCATGATCGCGTTCCCTTAATGTTGTCTTCGGCAATGTTCGCCATGGTAGCCGGTTGTCCGTGCTGGCGGATGAGCACTTTGCGGCGGAAGAAGCGCAGGTAACCGGCTGGCCCCATACGCGATCCACCCATGCCCGAGAGCTTGAAGGAATGTTTTTCCATCTCGTGGCACATCGCCGTGAGTGAACCGTCGTTGAGACTGATACCACCGGCATCGATCTGACGACCGATGGCCTCAGCCTCCTCGAGACTGCCCGCGATCACGCCGGCCGAGAGACCATAGACTCCGTCATTGGCGAGCTCGATAGCCTCCTCGATGCGATCGAAGGGCATCACCGGAATCACCGGGCCGAAAGTCTCTTCGCTCATGATCTGCATGCCGTGATGCACATCGACGAGCACCGTCGGTCGCAGCCACTTACCGCCGTGATCTTCGATCTGACCACCACAAAGCACCTTGGCTCCCTTGGCTACGGCATCGGCCAACTGAGCGGCCACCGTGTCGGCTTGCTTGGCGAAAATAAACGGCCCGATCGTGCCCGAGTGCATATCCGGCCAATTGGGCGATATCACGCTCGCCTTCTCGACGAGGCGCTTCACGAAGGCATCAAAGATTCGACGGTCTACGTAGACGCGTTCGAGACTCTGGCAAGCCTGGCCGGTGGCCAGACACGTCGCGCGCAGCGCGACATCGGTCGCTCGCTCTAGATCGGCCGAGGCGGTGACGATGAGCGGGTCGTTGCCGCCCAACTCGAGAAAGGCCGGGATGAAATGACGCGCCGCGTTGGCCGCCACCTGCCGACCGGTGGCCACACTGCCTGTGAAGCACACGACATCGGATCGCTCGACCAACTGCTCACCGGTGGCGCGACCCCCCGGCTGGATGTGAAATACGTCGGCGAGTTCTGGGACCGCTGCGATCGACTGCATCGCCGGGACCACGAAACGTGGCGTGACCTCACTCGGCTTGACGAACACGGCACAGCCCGCGAGCAGGGCTGGCACGGCATCGATGAAACACAGCGACACCGGAAAATTCCACGGACTGATGATGCCGACGAGACCGTAGGGGACGTACTGTGAGCGGTAGCTGATCGTCGGCAATGTCGGCGAACGCAGCTCCTCTTCCGCGGCCAATGTCGGGACCAGTTGAGTCCAGCGATCGATCATGCCGGTGACGGACTGCACTTCGCTGGTGGCGATGAGATAGCGACCCGTATCGATCGAAAGCGCATGGGCGATTTCACCTTGCCGCGCCACCCACTCGCCGCGCCAACGTCGCAGGATCTCGATGCGCTCGGCCAAAGGCCGTGCCGCCCAGACGCGTTGCGCGCTGCGCAATCGATCGAGCGTCGTCGCCAATTCCTCGGCGCTCGGCGCATTGAATCGATAATCGATCTCGCCACTGCGCGGATTGCGTACTTCGATCAGTTCACCGGTAGCCACTTCGAATCACCATCGTTCGTCAAAACCCGACGTCTATCTTGCGCGCCCAACACCACGCTGCAAAGCCTCGATGAAAGGCTGGTCCGCTTCGAGGATGTCCTGCTGATGCAACTGTTCGATCGGCACCCATTTGAGCGCCTGCCCATCGAGTGGCTGTGGCTCACCGACGTAGTCGGTGACCACAAAGCAATGCAAGGTCAGTGGCTTCTCGTCGGGTGCATTCGTGATGTCGAGCACCCACTCGAACTTGCGCAAGTCGATGCCGAGCTCCTCGCGCAATTCGCGCTGCAGTGCCTCGCTCGGGCTTTCACCCTCTGCAAGCTTGCCGCCCGGAAACTCCCAGCGGCCCGCCAGAACCTTGCCCGGCGGGCGCTGCGCGATCAGCACGAGCCCCGTCGAATCGAGCAGGGCTCCAGCGACCACGCGCACTCGATCAGACCTGCAGGACGCCGTGGCAGCTCTTATATTTTTTACCCGAGCCGCAGGGACAGGGTTCGTTTCGACCGACCTTGCGCTCGGCGCGAACCTGCGGGATCGCCGAGGGCGGCGGTCCTTGCTCGGCCGCACCCGGCTCCGGTGCCGCCAGAGCCGACTGCGCCTCCGCATGCTGCGCCTGCAAAGCGGCGAGCAAGCGTCGCTGACGCTCTTCTTCTTCGCGTTGCAGATCGGCTTCGCTGCGAATCTCGATGCGCATCAATACCGATGCCGTATCGAACTTGACGCGATCGAGCATGCTGCTGAAGAGCTCGTAAGCCTCGCGCTTGTACTCGTAGCGGTAGTCTTTCTGTGCGTAGCTGCGCAGATGGATGCCCTGCCGCAGATAGTCCATGGCAGCCAAGTGCTCACGCCAGTGCTGATCGAGCGTGCGCAGCATGATGTCTTTTTCGAGCTGGTGCATGAGCTCGGCGCCGTAACGCTCGGCTTTCGCGTTGTAGTTGGCAGCGACCGCATCTTGCAGACGCTTGCGCAGCGTCGGCTCGTCGAGATCGGGCTCGGCTGCAAGCCAACCCTTCGGATCGACATCGGTCGCGAAATCCTTGCGGATGCTGTCGCGCAACCCATCGAGATCCCAATCCTCGTGCGGCACGTTGCGCGGTAGCGCCTCGTCGAGCACACGCGAGAGCACATCTTCCTGGATACCGCGTACGGCCGTCGCCGTATCCGCAGCACCCATGATCTCGGTGCGCTGCTGGTAGATCACCTTGCGCTGGTCGTTGGCGACATCGTCGAACAACAACAACTGCTTGCGGATGTCGAAGTTGTGCGACTCGACCTTGCGCTGTGCCATCTCGATACGACGGCTCAGCATGCGACTTTCGATGACCTCGCCTTCCTTCATACCCGCGGCGGATAACAGCCGCTTGGTGAAGTTCGGATCCCCGAAGATGCGCATCAGGTTGTCTTCCATCGAGAGATAGAAGCGCGAGGATCCCGGGTCACCTTGACGGCCGGAGCGGCCGCGCAATTGGTTGTCGATGCGACGTGACTCGTGTCGCTCGGTGCCGATGATGTGCAAGCCGCCGGCGGCAAGCGCCTGATCGTGTCGCGCTTGCCACTCACTCTTCACGCGCTCGCGATCGGCTTCGGTCGCCGTATCCGGCAGGGCATGCAGCTCGGCCTCGAGGCTACCGCCCAACACGATGTCGGTTCCGCGACCGGCCATGTTGGTAGCGATGGTGACTGCACCTGGTCGCCCCGCCTGCGCGACGATTTGGGCTTCGCGCTCGTGCTGCTTGGCGTTGAGCACTTCGTGCGGGATGTTCTCTTTCTTCAAGACACCCGAGAGCAACTCTGAGGTTTCGATGGAGGTGGTACCCACCAACACCGGCTGCGAGCGGCTAACGCAATCACGGATGTCTTCGACGATGGCCTTGAATTTGTCGGCCTGAGTCAGGTGCACGAGATCTGCGTGATCCTTGCGAACCATCGGTCGGTGCGTCGGAATGACGTTCACCTCGAGGCCGTAGATCTGCATGAACTCGGGTGCCTCGGTGTCGGCCGTGCCGGTCATACCCGAGAGCTTCTTGTAGAGACGGAAATAGTTCTGGAAGGTGATCGACGCGATGGTTTGGTTCTCTTCGCGAACGCGGACACCCTCTTTGGCTTCGACGGCCTGATGCAGACCATCGGACCAGCGACGCCCTGGCATGGTTCGGCCGGTGAACTCGTCGACGATGATCACCTCGCCGCCACGCACGATGTATTCCACATCACGCTTGTATAGCGCATGCGCACGCAGTGCCGCGTTCAGGTGATGCATCAAGCGAATGTTCGCCGGGTCGTAAAGACTCTCACCCTCACGCAGCAAACCCGCCTCGATCATCAAGGCTTCGACCTTCTCGTGACCGACTTCGGTCAAGTGCACCTGGCGCTGCTTTTCGTCGACCGTGTAATCACCGGTCGAGTCGGTTTCGCTGCCGGAAAACGCTGAGGTCGCCGCTTTCTCGATCGTCTCGCCACGCTCGAGACGTGGAACGAGATTGTTGATGGCGACGTACGTGTCGACACCCTCTTCGGCCGGCCCGGAAATGATGAGTGGCGTACGCGCTTCGTCGATCAGGATCGAGTCGACTTCGTCGACGATCGCGAACGCGAGTTGACGCTGCACCCGGTCGTCTAGTCGGAAAGCCAGGTTGTCGCGTAGGTAGTCGAAACCAAATTCGTTGTTGGTGCCGTAGGTGATATCGCAGCGATAGGCGGCGCGCTTCTCTTCCGCACTCTGGGAGTTGCGAATGACACCGACCGACAAACCGAGAAAGCGATAGACCGGCCCCATCCACTCGGCGTCACGCTGCGCGAGGTATTCATTGACCGTGACGACGTGCACACCCTCGGCTGGCAGCGCATTGAGGTAGGCCGGCAGGGTTGCCATCAAGGTTTTGCCTTCACCGGTGCGCATCTCAGCGATGCGCCCGCGGTGTAGCGCCATGCCACCGATCAACTGCACGTCGAAGTGCCGCATGCCGAGCACGCGACGCGATGCCTCGCGGACGACCGCAAACGCTTCGGGCAGCAGCTGGTCGAGTGTGGCGCCGGCAGCGAGACGGGAACGGAACTCCTCGGTCTTGGCCTTCAGGGCCTCGTCGCTGAGCGCTTGCAACGCGGGCTCGAAGGCCGTCGCGGCGCGCACTTCACGAGACATGGCCTTCAGCAGTCGCTCGTTGCGGCTGCCGAAAATACGAGTGAGGAAATTCAGCACAGAGTTATGGACCTTGCGGCTAAAACCGCCATTTTACGGTTTGACGACCGGTGGGTCGAATGGTTCAACGGCGAACGTCAACGGTCGATGTAGGCAAGCGGATTGACGTGGCGGCCGTTGCGGAGAACCTCGAAATGCACGTGTGGCCCGGTCGAACGGCCTGTCGAGCCCATGGCAGCGATGGGTTGTCCGCGCGTGACGGCATCACCCACCCGGACCTTCAGATGACGATTGTGCGCGTAGCGGGTGACGAATCCGTCGCCGTGGGACACATCGACCACGAGTCCGTAGCCGCTGCGCTCTCCCGCGTAAGTCACGACGCCAGCACCGACCGAAATCACCGGATCCCCTTCGTTACCTGCGAAGTCCACCCCAAGGTGCCAGGTACCGTGTCCAGTGAAAGGATCTTGCCGCGTACCAAATCCCGACGAGAGGTAACCCTGCCGCACCGGACGCCCATCGGGCAACGTCTGACGACGTAAATCCCGCTGCAAAATCAGGCTTTCGAGCACGCCCAACTGCACATCTCGCGACGCCAGTTGCGACTCGAGTGCGTCGATCATCGAGGTCAGATCGGGTGCGGCGACAGGCTCACCTGGCAATTCCGGACCACCTAGGGCGACCGGCGAGCCAAAGTCGAATTCGCGTGAGTCGATGTTCGCCATCTCGACCAGCCGCTTGCCGAGCTCGTCGAGTCTGACGAGTTGCGCATTCGCCTGACCAACACGCGCCGAGAGCACATCGATACGCTCCTGCACACGCGCGCGCAAATCCTCGAGTTCCCGCTTCTGCTGCAGCGCTGAGCGAGCGATGCCGCCTGGCGTGGTCGAATCGAAAATTGCACCCGAACCGAGCTGAACGCCCGCGTAAAAGGCGCCCGCCATGACGGAAAACAGGATCACAACGGCCGTGGCAATGACCAGACGACCGGACAAGTCGATGCGGGATGCGCCAGCCGCGCGGCGCGCAAATACGATCAATCTCATACGCCAAGCCCCCGATTGCGGCGGGAGAGAAGATCGCCGACAGACCCCCACGATGCGATACTCGCTTCGTCAGACGGGTCGACGGCCCGAACAGGGCGGGGACTATGCCCAAATCAACTGTGCGAAACAACCCAAAATCGGCCAAAACGGCGTCAGGCTCGACTCGCCCGAGAAGTAAGCCTTTGGAAATCAAAGACTTGCTGACCAAGGTCGGTCTCGGTCAACCGCGACTTGCTGCGGCCGCGCACCGCGTCGAGGACTGGAAGGACTTTCTGGCGACGCTCTGGGGCGACGAACTTGCCGCCGCAGTCACGCAAGTGAGCGTCCGGGACGGCTGTCTCACGCTGCACGCCGCCAACGCGGCCTGGTCGGCCCGCTTGCGTTACGCGCTCGCCGAGCACTGGGCAGCCATCGTGGCGCGAGACGCCTCGTTGAAAAAATCGCTGGTGCGAATTCAGCCAGCCGCCGCGAGCGCGGGCGGTCGCACGTAAGAAATCGGCGCGTCCTCGGGACGCTCGAAAACCACCGCCTCCCAAGCGGCAGGATCGGCCAACACGGTGCGCAGCAAGCGGTTGTTCAAACCGTGACCCGACTTGAACGCCGTGAATTCGCCGATCAAGGAAAAGCCGAGCAAATACAGATCGCCGATCGCATCGAGGATCTTGTGTTTGACGAACTCGTCCTCGTAGCGCAAGCCGCCCTCGTTCAGCACTTTCGAATCATCGAGCACGATGGCGTTGTCGAGGTTGCCGCCGAGCGCGAGGTTGCGCGAGCGCATGAACTCGAGATCACGCATGAACCCGAAAGTGCGTGCACGACTGATTTCCTTGAGGAATGAGGTCGTGGAGAAATCCATGGTCGCGCGTTGGGCGTGGCGCTTGAAAATCGGATGATTGAACTCGATCTCGAAGTTCACCTTGAAACCATCGAACGGATCGAAACGCGCCCATTTGTCGCCGTCTTCGACCTGCACGCTCTTCTTGATGCGGATGAAACGCTTCGGCGCGCGCTGCTCTTCGATACCCGCCGATTGCAGCAGAAAGACGAAAGGGCCTGCGCTGCCATCCATGATCGGCACTTCGGGCCCGGACACCTCGACGAGCGCGTTGTCGATACCGAGACCTGCGAAGGCCGACAACAGATGCTCGACGGTCGACACCTTCACATCGCCCTTGTGGAGCACGGTGCCAAGCATGGTCTCACCGACATTCTCGGCGCGAGCCGGGATATCGACGGGCTCCGGTAGATCGGTCCGACGGAACACGATGCCGGTATCGGGAGCAGCCGGCCGCACCGTCATCAGGATGCGCTTGCCGGTATGCAAGCCGACACCGCTTGCCCGCATGATGTTCTTGAGAGTTCGTTGACCGACCATGATTTCTTCCGAATCAGGCGGCGCACCGAGGTTCGGTACGCCGCCTGATCACGACGGAGGCGAATCTTATCTCAAAGGCGATCAGTCGGCCTGACGACGCAAAAACGCCGGAATGTCGAGGATGTCCTCAACCGGCTCGGCGCTGTGGACCAGGCCATCGCCAGCCGCCGCTTTCAGACGCTCGATCGCCGGCACTTCCAGCTTGGCGTAGTCGGAGCTCACGGCGAACGGACGACGCACCGGACGAGCGACGCCCTCACCACGAACACCCGTCGCGCGGGTAGCCGTGGGCGCCGGCGCCGGTGCCACCTGCACTTGCGGACGACCGAGGCCGGTCGCGACGACCGTCACGCGCAGCTCGTTGCTGAGGTTCGGATCGATGACGGTGCCGACGACGACGGTCGCGTCTTCGGACGCAAATTCCTTGACGATGTTGCCGACTTCCTCGAACTCGCCGATGCCGAGATCCATACCGGCAGTGACGTTGACGAGGATGCCGCGAGCACCGGACAAGTTCACGTCTTCGAGCAGCGGCGACGAGACGGCCATTTCAGCGGCCACTCGCGCGCGGTCTTCACCGCTCGCATGACCTGAGCCCATCATCGCCATGCCGGTCTCGCTCATCACGGTGCGCACGTCGGCGAAGTCCACGTTGATGAGACCCGGACGGGTGATGAGTTCGGCGATGCCCTGCACCGCACCCTGCAACACGCCGTTGGCGCTCTTGAATGCATCGAGCAGCGTCGTCTTCGGGCCGAGTACCGTCAGAAGCTTCTGGTTCGGAATGGTGATGAGCGAATCGACATGCTTGGCCAGTTCGCTCATGCCCATGTCGGCGACGACAGAACGCTTGTTGCCTTCCATGTTGAACGGGCGCGTCACGACCGCGACCGTCAGAATGCCGAGCTCCTTAGCGATTTGCGCGACGACCGGCGCAGCGCCCGTACCGGTACCGCCACCCATGCCGGCCGTGATGAACAGCATGTCGCAACCTTCGATCAACTCGATGATGCGATCACGATCTTCCATGGCAGCCTGACGACCCACATCCGGATTGGCACCGGCACCAAGACCCTTGGTGATGTTCGAGCCGATCTGTAGCGCCGTCTTGACGTTGGAGTTCTTCAACGCCTGCGAATCGGTGTTGATGCACATGAAGTCCACGCCTTCGATCCCCGATTGCACCATGTGGGAGACCGCGTTGCCGCCGCCGCCACCGACGCCGAGAACCTTGATTACCGCGCTCTGGCTGTAAGCATCCATCAGTTCGAACATGTTGAGTCGCTCCTGTGTCGTGAATGTCGAAAGATCAAAAATTTCCCTGGAACCAATTCTTCATGCGGTCAACCATGCTGCGTGCGCCGCCTGCGATGGCGCGGCTACGCTGACCTGGCACGGTGTGATCGCGGCCGTAGAGCAACAGGCCGACGCCCGTCGCGTGAATCGGATTGCTCGTGACATCGGCTATGCCGCGTACACCGGCTGGCACACCCAAGCGCACCGGCAAATGGAAAACCTCTTCGGCAAGCTCAATCGCGCCTTCCATCTTTGCGCTGCCGCCGGTGAGTACGATGCCCGCCGCGATGACTTCCTCGAAGCCACTGCGACGCAACTCCTCCTGGATGAGTGCGAACAGCTCTTCGTATCGTGGCTCGACCACCTCAGCCAAAGTCTGACGAGCAAGACGTCGCGCCGGACGGTCACCCACACTCGGCACTTCGATCGTCTCGTCTGAATTGGCAAGTTGCGAGAGCGCACAGGCGTAACGAAGCTTGATCTCTTCTGCGCTCGGCGTCGGCGTACGCATCGAGACGGCGATGTCGTTCGTCACCTGATCGCCCGCAATGGGGATGACGGCGGTGTGTCGAATCGCACCATGCGAGAACACGGCGATGTCCGTCGTTCCACCACCGATGTCGACGATGCAGACGCCGAGATCCTTCTCATCCTCGGTCAGCACCGCATAGCTCGAGGCCAACTGCTCGAGCACGATGTCATCGACCGCGAGGCCGCATCGCTGGATACATTTCTCGATGTTCTGGGCGGCGCTATCGGCACCCGTGACGATATGGACCTTGGCCTCGAGGCGCACACCGGACATGCCGACCGGATCGCGAATACCCTCTTGGCCGTCGATGATGAATTCCTGTGGCAGCACATGCAGAATTTTTTGATCTGCCGGGATCGCAACCGCCTTGGCTGCATCGATCACGTGTTCGACGTCGACCTGCTGCACTTCCTTATCGCGAATGGCGACGACACCGTGCGAGTTGAGACTGCGAACGTGGCTGCCCGCAATACCGGCGAAGACCGAGTGGATCTCGCAACCGGCCATCAACTCCGCCTCTTCAACGGCGCGCTGGATCGACTGGACGGTCGACTCGATGTTCACGACCACACCACGCTTCAAGCCACGCGAAGGTTGCGAACCGATACCGATGATTTCGATGCTGTTGTCGGCAGCGATCTCGCCCACCAACGCCACCACCTTGGAGGTGCCGATGTCCAATCCGACGATAAGCTGTCTGTCCGTTTTCTTCGCCATATTCGCTGCCGTTCCGTGTAATCAGCCTTCAGAGGTTTCGTCGAATTCGTCGACTGCCGCGACCTTGGTGCCACCGCGCCAACCGACCGCGAAGCCATTCGTGTAACGCATGTCAACGTAAGCCATCTCGGCGCCACGCTGCACGACGAGGCGCAGAGCAGCGGCGACGAAACGATCGAAGCGCTCGTCGACTTGCCGACGACCGAGACGAACCTTGACGCCATTGTCGAGATCGATTTCCCAAGCACCGCGCGCATCGAGACGAAGTGCAACGATGCGCACACCGCCTTCGATCAATCGACCCTGAATCGCGAAGTAGCGCTGCGCGACGAGACCCTCTGCACCGTTCGGCCCCGTCAGTCGCGGCAGTTCGGGCGGGATGAATCGCGCTTCGCTCAAGAACAACTCACCGCGCGCATTGAGCAGACCATTGGCACCCCAACGCGCCGCCGCCACTTGCTCGGTGATCTGGACCGTCAAGCCACGTGGCCACTGCCTTGCGACACTCGCCGTGTCGACCCACGGCAACTCTTCGATCGCGCGCTGTAGCGTCGCGAGGTTCACCGAGACGAGACCCGCCTCGTGCAGGCGATCGCGTACGGTCTGTTCGACGTCCATCGGTGACACGCGCTGGAAGCGACCCTGTACCGTGACACGATCGATCGGCTGATCGAGTGCGATCACGATCATGCCGCCGAAGGCTGCGATCACGGCGACGCCCGCGAAGCTGTAGATCCAACGACGCCAGTCGATGACGGGCCACTGCCAACGGCCTTCTTCCTGACGACGACGATTACGGGGTTTACCGGCTCCGAACATGTTCAGCGCCTCCTCAAGTGCCACGTCGACGCGTGAAGCTCGTCTCGAGCACGCGCCAAACCAAGGTTTCGAAATTGATACCGGCGGCTGCGGCGGCCATCGGTACGAGACTGTGATCGGTCATGCCCGGGACCGTGTTGATTTCGAGCAGCAGCGGGCGCCCGGTGACGTCCATCATGAAATCGACGCGACCCCAACCCTCACCGGCTGCAGCGGCAAAGGCACCACGGGCGAGCGCCGCCATATGGCGCTCCGCTTCGAGCGAAAGACCCGCCGGGCAGTGGTACTGCGTGTCGTTACGCAGATACTTCGCTTCGTAGTCATAGAAGGTGTTGGGCGTCTCGATGCGGATCGCGGGCAATGCCTCGCCCTGCAGAATTCCCACCGTGTACTCAGGGCCTGCAAGCCAAGGCTCTGCGAAAACCTGCGCGTCCGTGGCGACGGCAGCGGCGAAAGCCGCTGGCAATTGCGCGGCGCTGTCGACCTTGCTCATACCGACGGACGATCCCTGAGTTGCTGGCTTCACGATCATCGGTAAACCGAGACGCTGCACAGCAAGCTCAAAATCTTCGGGCCCGCGCAGCTCGACGCTATCAGCCGTTGCGATGCCAACAGCAGCAACGAGACGCTTCGTGCGCAATTTATCCATGCAGATGGCCGAGCCCAGCACACCACTGCCGGTGTAAGGCACACCGAGATACTCGAGCGCACCTTGCACGGTGCCATCCTCACCACCCGGACCGTGCAAGGCGATCCACGCACGTTCGATACCCTCGTCGAGCAACGCCGTCAGTGACCGCTCTTTCGGATCGAACGCTACGGCGTCGACGCCGCGACGTTGCAGAGCAGCGAGCACGGCCGCACCGGAGCGCAACGAGACTTCGCGCTCGGTCGACGAGCCACCGAGTAGGACGGCGACCTTGCCAAACTCACGTGGGTCTGTGACGGCGCGCATCAGGCAGCCTCTCCCACGATCCGAACTTCGGTCTGCAAACGCACACCGAAGCGGGTCTCGACCACATTGCGAACTTCGCCGATCAGTTGCTCGAGGTCCGCTGCAGAAGCTTCACCTTCGTTGATGATGAAGTTCGCGTGCTTGGGCGAAACACAGGCCCCGCCGATACGACGACCCTTAAGTCCCGCCGCTTCGATCAGGCGTGCGGCATGATCACCCTCTGGATTCGTGAAAACCGAGCCGCAGCTCCATTCACCGATCGGCTGCTTGGCTTTGCGCTCGACCAGCAGATCACGCAGCGTGTCGTTGTTGCTCGCCGGACGCGACTCGAAAGCGAGCGTCGCACCCAAAAAGGCCTCGCCGGCTACGGGCGCAGTCACGTGACGATACGCGACGCGATACTCACCCGCAGCACGCCAACGGATGTTCCCGGCACGATCGATCACTTCGACTTCTCGTACGTGGGACCAGGTCTCGCCACCGAAAGCGCCCGCGTTCATCGCCAAAGCACCACCGAGTGTTCCCGGAATACCCGCAAAGAATTCGGCTGGACCCAAGCCCAAACGTACGCAGTGACGAGCGATGCGCGCACACGGCACACCCGCCTCACACCAGATGAGCCCATCGGCGCGTGGCTCGAGCTTGGAGAACGCACCGTGGGTGAGGATCACCGCACCACGCAATCCGCCATCGCGCACGAGCAAGTTGCTGCCGAGACCGACCCACCACAACGGCAGATCAGCTGGAATCGCTAGCAAAAGGTTCGCGAGATCCTCACGTTCACGCGGCTCGAAGAACCAATCAGCGGGGCCACCGACATGCCAAGACGTATGTCGCGACATGGGCTCGTGACGACGCAGTCTACCGGCGAAACGAGTTTCGAGCTCGTTCACTTGGACTCCTCCCGCCCGGCAGCACGACCGCCCAAGCGCTGCGGCAGATCGTGTGCGACGCCGCTCACCGTGCCTGCACCCATCGCGAGTACCACGTCGTCGGCACGAAGCAGTTCAGCTAGCACATCACCCAATTCTTCGATGCGCGGTAGAAACACTGGCTCGATATGGCCGCGGCTGCGCACCGCACGACAGATCGCACGACCATCTGCGCCCGGAATCGGCGACTCGCCAGCCGCGTAGACCTCGCTGACGAGCAGGACGTCGGCACTCGAAAGCACGCCAGCGAAATCATCGAGCAGATCGCGGGTACGCGTGTAGCGATGCGGCTGGAAAGCGAGCACCACGCGTCGGCCCGGATAGGCTTGGCGCACGGCATCAAGCGTCGCGCGAATCTCGGTCGGATGGTGACCATAATCGTCGATGACGACAGCCTCACCTTGTCCGGCGGGCACGGTGCCGACGAACTGCAAGCGTCGATCGACACCTTGAAACTTGACGAGCGCTCGCTGGATCGCCGCATCGTCGATGCCGAGCTCGCTGGCCACGGCCACCGCTGCCAAAGAATTCAAGACATTGTGCCGACCCGGCAGATTCACCGTGATCGAAAGCGGCTTAGTCTGCCCCGGACGGATGACCTCGTATGAGGTCTGCAAACCTTGGCGCTGCACGTTGACGGCGCGGATATCGGCGTTCGCTTCGAAGCCGTACGTGGTGATCGGTCGACCGACCTTCGGCAGGATGCCGCGTACCTCGGCGTCGTCGACACACAACACGGCGAGCCCGTAGAACGGCAAGTTATGCAGAAAGTCGACAAAGCTCTGACGCAGGCGATTGAAGTCACCGTCGTGCGTGCCGAGGTGATCGTTATCGATGTTCGTGACGACCGAGATCAGCGGCTGCAGATGCAAGAATGACGCATCGCTCTCATCCGCTTCCGCAACGAGGTAACGACCGGCACCGAGCCGCGCATTCGTACCGGCGCTCTTGAGACGTCCGCCGATGACGAAAGTCGGATCCTCGCCACCCTCGGCGAGTACCGAGGCAATCAGGCTGGTGGTCGTCGTCTTGCCATGCGTACCGGCGACGGCGATAGCCGAGCGGAAACGCATCAACTCACCGAGCATCTCCGCGCGCGGCACGACCGGCAAGCGCAGCTGCAAGGCACGAGCAACCTCGGGATTCTCTTGCGAGACGGCTGTCGATACGACGACGACGTCCGCACCCGTGACGTTCTCGGCCGCGTGTCCCTGCGTGATGTGCGCACCGAGCTCCTCGAGACGCTGGGTCACTGCGCTCTTCTTGAGATCGCTGCCCTGTACCCGATAACCGAGGTTCAATAACACCTCGGCGATGCCACCCATGCCACTGCCGCCGAT